>Ga0335074_10000147_pt1 | contig 113214 bp, 103 predicted proteins | sample Lox_Sample_23_FD_206715 | JGI IMG/M metagenome (GOLD analysis project Ga0335074, IMG submission 206715) | Soil microbial communities from Loxahatchee National Wildlife Refuge, Florida, United States - Lox_Sample_2.3 | ecosystem: Environmental > Terrestrial > Soil > Wetlands | place: USA...
GGGTGTCGGCACGGCTGGCGGATGGATTGGGGCAGGATTCGATCTTCAGTTCTCTCGCCGAGGCGTCGGAATTTTTTCGCGGCGGCTCGCTGGGATGGTCTTCGCGGCCAGCGACTGGTGGGTTCGATGGGCTTGAGTTGTCCTGCCGTGAGTGGCGAATGGAACCGCTGGCCGTTGAGCAAATCAGATCAAGCTTTTTTGAAGACACCGGACTGTTTCCGCCCGGCTCGGCGAAATTCGACAGCGCATTTCTCATGCGCGACGTCGCGCATGAGTGGCGCGCGCGCGGGAGGCTTACAAATTTTGAAAGGTCAATCCTATGAAACGACGCATCATTCTTGCCGGCGGCGGCGGCTTTCTTGGCCATGCGCTGGCAAACCATTTTTTGAAGCGCGACCGTGAAATCATCGTGCTGACGCGCCGGCCGCATGAACGGGCCGATGGCATTCGTGAAGTTGAATGGGATGCCGAACACCTTGGCGAATGGATTAAATGTTTGGATGGCGCCGAGGCAGTCATCAATTTGACCGGGCGCTCCGTGGATTGCCGCTACAACGAGAAAAATCGTCGTGAAATCATCTCATCGCGGGTGAATTCAACCCGCGCCATTGGCGAGGCGATTTCAAAATGCAAAACTCCTCCGCGCGTCTGGCTCAACGCCAGTTCAGCGACGCTTTACAAGCATTCGTTCGACAAGCCGATGGATGAAAATGGCGAAACCGGCGCGACGCCGGAAGCCAGGGACGAATTTTCTGTTGATGTCATCCGGCAATGGGAGGGTGCGCTCGACGAGGCGAAGACGCCGGCCACTCGAAAAATTGCGCTGCGCATCACGCTGGTTTTTGGAAAAAGCGGCGGTGTGTTTCCGGTTTTGCGGCGGCTTGCAAAATTCGGATTGGCCGGCGCGATGGGCGGCGGCAGGCAGATGGTCTCATGGATTCACGAGGAAGACTTTTGCCGCGCGGTAGAATGGATTGCTGCCCATGAAAATTTGAGCGGGCCAATCAATCTTGCCGCGCCCGGTCCGTTGTCGAATCGTGAAATGATGCGGCTCATCCGCAAAGCCTGCGGTGTGCCAATTGGTCTGCCGGCCACAAAATGGATGCTGGAAGCCGGCGCGTTTTTTCTGCGCACGGAAACCGAATTGCTGATCAAAAGCCGTTATGTCGTGCCGAGAAGATTGCTTGCATCGGGATATCAATTTCAATTTCCGGATTTGCATGGCGCACTGGCGGACTTGTGCAAATGAAATATGAACGCACCAGCCAACAGCAATGTTTTGCGGGGCGGGCCAACCGCACACATGAGCGCGGCCGGCAAAGCGCGGCTGCTTTCAGTTCGCGGCGAGCCGTTGTTTTTTGCCGGTTGGGAACGCGCGTTGTTTTTTCATTACGAAATCGAGCCGGCAATTTTGCAGCGCGAGTTGCCGTTTGAACTCGATTTGCGGGACGGCAAGGCCTTCGTCAGCCTCGTTGCCTTTACCATGCGCGACATGAAACCACGGCTCGGCGGACGATTGGGTGCATGGCTTTTCAAACCGATTTCAACACATTCATTTCTCAATGCGCGGACTTACGTGCAGCACGACGGCGAGAGCGGAATTTGCTTTCTCACGGAATGGCTTTCGAGCCGGTTGAGCGTTGCGCTCGGCCCGCCAGTTTACGGCCTGCCATATCGTTTCGCAAAAATTGATTACCGGCACGAGCACGAGACAAATCATTTGCGCGGCGAAGTCAAGGCGCCAAAGCGAGCCGGGCAATTTGTTTACGAAGCGCGGCTGGAATCGGGAAATGAATTTTTTCCCTGCGAAGCCGGCTCGTTGGAGGAATTTCTGCTTGAGCGCTACACGGCATTCAACTGGCGTGGCAAATCACGCCGTTTCTTCCGCGTCTGGCATCCGCCCTGGCCGCAAATGCCGGCGCAGGTTTCAGTCGGATATGACTCGTTACTAACGGCAACATTTCCGTGGTTTGAGAATGCGCGCTTGGTTGGCGCAAATTACTCGCCGGGTTTCCACGAGGTTTGGATGGGGCGCGCTCATTTGTGCAAACTGTCTCGCGGCGAAGTGAACGGCTGAAAAATTTTGGCGAACGCCCACGGCTGAGAGGCCGCAGCGGCGTCTCGCTTCCTACGGCGGGCTGCGTCGTCGTTGATGGACCAATAACTTAACGAGCAGACCCACGGTGTTTTATCGGCGAAAGCTTCGAGGGTCCTGGCGTCTTCGATTCCAAAAACTTCACGGCTTGAGCCATTGTCGCCAAGGCAGGGGCAAAGGCCGATTTGGATTGCAGGATCAATTTTCCGAATTTGCGCGTGCGCGGCCTCGGCGGAATCAATTCCGAGCCGGCCTTCGGATTTTCCCGTGCTCGTAAATTCGCTTCCGAAATACATGACCATAAGGTTTGCCGAATGGACTTTGAGTCCCCTGGCTTTTGCGTCGGCGAGAAGTCTTTGCGAATCGCCGGAAATGCCGTGCGGGTCAACGGGCAACGTGTAGGAAACAATCAAGCCGGGATTTTTCTTCTGGAGCGCGGCCAGCGCGGCGTTACGGCGCTCGTTTGCCGCCGTGTTTTCCAGATTTTTGCCTTCGATGTCAAAATCGAGCCAGATGAAATGGTAACGGTCAATGACGGATTGATATTCTGCCTGAAGTCTGGCGGCGTTCGTTTCGACGATGGCAATTTCTTTTCCCGCCTCGCCGCCAAAGGACATGATGACGTCGCCGCCGCGCGAGCGGATGGCCGTGATTTGATTCGTGTAGAAATTATCCGCCATCGGAATGCGCCCGTCCCACGCGGGGTTGCCCGATTTGTCCGCGATGATGAAGGCGAGCGTATAGAATTTCAGCCCGCATTGGTCGTTGCAGTCGGTGAGCTGGAAATCGTCGCCGGCGCCGACATACATATACGGCGCGAAAACGCGCGCCGGCCAGCCCGCGCGGGTGTCGGCCAGGCCGGCAATCAAAAACACTGCGATGGCGACGGGAAGAAGGATTTGTCTGCGTGACATTGTGATTGGGACGTCGCGGGGAGCGTAATCATTCATTTTCATGTGTCAATTTTCATTCGACCCGGCGCAGATTCATTGTTAGCCTGCGCGCAGTATGTCACCCGACGATATTTTGCTGGAAGCCGAAGACAAAATGATCAAGACCGAACAGGTGGTCATGAATGAATTTGCCGGCGTGCGCACGGGCAAGGCGTCCGCGTCGCTCGTCGAAAACATCATGGTGGAAGTCTACGGCTCGCAAATGCGCGTGCGCGAACTCGCAGGCATCACTTCGCCGGAGCCTCGGCAACTGGTTCTTCAGCCGTGGGACGCAGCGTCGCTGCAGCCGATTGAGAAAGCCATCCAGAAGGCGAACCTCGGCTTGTCGCCGGCGGTGCAGGGCCGGCTCATCCGGCTGGTATTTCCTGAATTAAGCCAGGAGCGGCGCCAGGAATTCGTCAAGATCACCAAAAAAATGGCCGAGGACGGGCGCGTGGCCATCCGCCACGTGCGCCGCGACGCGCTGGAGCTTCTGAAAAAAGCGAAAACCTCCGGCGGCGTCGGCGAGGAGGAAATTGAAAGCGCGGAAAGGGAAATTCAAAAATTGACCGACCAATATATCGCCAAGATTGACAGTTCCGTCGCGAACAAGGAAAAGGAAATCATGACGGTGTGAGTCAGTTATTTATGGTTAGCTTTGAGCTTCGGTCGGCGGCATTTTAAAATCTCAAATCCTAAGTGCATCAAGGGGGTGTTGCGTTCGTCTCAAAATGAATCACCGTTTCATCCGGCTTGGCGTAACCGAGTTTTTCGCGCGCCAATCGTTCGACGGTCTTGGGGTCGTTTTGCAGGGCGTTCACTTCGGCCTGAATCTGGTTTAACTGGTTCGTTTCCGTCTCAATTTGCTGGTTCAATTGGTAAATTTCCGCGCGCATCCGGTCGTTTTCCTGGATGAGCGGCAGATAACACATTCCAATCAGCAGCAAAATGGCCAGCACCACGAGGCCGACGACAATTTTCGTCAGCTTGCTCCAGATGCCGAGGTCAACGTTCATGCGGCGAGTAAAACACGCGCGCCACGCCCGCGAAAGCGGATTTTATTTCGAAATTTCCTTTTCCGCCGCCAGTGTGCCGTCCGGTTTGAAGATGAGCTGCAAATAGGTGCTGGGAAATCGCGTCACCGTGTAGCCGGGCGTAACCATCGTGCCAAAACCGGGGCGGGGCGAAACCCAATACGGACCTCCCGGCGAAACGACGGTTTGGCCGGGATCTGTCATCCATTCGGCAACGGTTGAGCCGTCGGAAAGCTTGGCGGATTTGTCCGGCGGACCGTAGTCCTTCACGGCCTGGCTGTAAGTGTAATGCCCGATGCGCGGCGTCCAGTCAATTTGCTCCGTGGCGCAACCGGCCAGCATCAGCGCGGCAAGCGCAGCAAAAGACGCCTTTTTGAGCACGGCCAAGTTCATGTTGTCAAATTACACCGGCGGCAGCGGAACGCAACCGGCGCGCGACCGTTCGGATTTGATTGTCAGCGCGCTCCCAAATCGGTATCACTTGCCAGCGCATGATTAAAGCATTGTTTCTGATTTTTGAGCCGATGGCGGCGTGGGAAGGCATAGTGCGGGCACGGCGCAGCTTGGGATTCATTGTTGGATTCTATTTGCTGCCAACACTGGTGATTGTGGCTGCGGCCGAGGGTTTTGGCCTGGTGAAATGGGGCAAGCCGCAATTCAACTTTGGCCAGATGAAAAGATTTACCACCGGCGAAGCGACGATTTACGAGGCAGCGCAGACGTTGCTGACGCTTGCGGTGATCGTGGTCGGGGCGCATCTCATCAAAGTGCTGGGCGAAACGTTCCGTGGCCGGCACACCTACCCGCAGGCGTTCGCGGTGGCGGCCTATGGATTAAGCCCTGTTTTTTTATTGCGCCTGCTGGATGCTTTTCCGTCGGTGAATCCGTGGCTCACCTGGATTATCGGCATCATGCTTACCGTCAAAATTCTTTATCACGGCGTGCCGCTCGTCATGCTGCCGGACCCGCCGCATGCATTCGGACTTTATTTCATGAGTTCGCTGCTGCTGCTGCTGCTGACGGGATTGGAACGATTCATCACCGCCTGGTATTTGAGCGGACATTTTATTCCGCTCGAAACTTTCGTCTCCCACGTCGCCGCGAAACTGCCGTTTTGAAAATGAAGCTGGAAGAAAATCTGCTTGCCACGCTGGTTGAATTGGACAAGGCAATCGAGTCAATGCCCGGCGCCAATCCAAAACCGAACCTGCTGCCGCTCTTTGCGCGCATTGACGAACTGGCGAAACAATTGCCGCGTGAAACCGACCCGGTGCTGCTGCATTATCTGCACAAGAAAAGCTACGAGAAGGCACGGCTATTTTTGCAAGGGCGGGATGCGGAGAATCAAATCGGAAATTGCCGCCATGTTTGATCGGCAAAAAATCATTGACTGTTATCGTCTCCGGCAGACGGAAAATTCTGTCATCATTGATGAACACAGAGGTTTGTTTGAAACAATTTTCGATCTCATATTCGGGTTGGTTTTTATGTTCCCGTTCTTTTTGCTCCTCAATGCTTTTTTTGTGGATATTGGATGGCTGCATTTGAAAAATGGATGGCTGGGCATGGAGTGGGAAGAACAGAAATGGCCGCCTGCCCCTCCGATTTGGGGTTGGCCGATTTTAATGCTGATTTATTGCATGATCTTTTTTTTTGCTTACATTGGATTTTCTTCTACCTTTGCACGATCTCATGTTGAGGCCACAAGTGGGAAGATTCTCATAAGCAATACTTGGTTTGGTGTGCCGGTAAAATTAAAGACCACGCCAGTTTCAAAAATAAGCTCTGTTCAAATAAAATGGGAACTTAGTGGAGGTGTATTTACACGGCAATGGCGTTGTGATGTTTCAGCTTTGACGGTAAATGTGGCAAAGCCTGTCCAATTATTTTCCTGTTCCAAAAAAGAAGCCGCGTTGGAATTGGCAAATGCAGTCGCTGAAATAACAAAATTGCCGGTGCAAGATATTCCACATTCCTAATTATGCACGACGACACCATCGCCGCCATTGCCACTCCGCTCGGCGAAGGCGGACTCGCTGTCATCAGAATTTCCGGCACGGAGGCGCTTGCAATCGCCGACAAGACTTTTCTGCCGATTGGAAAAAATTCCTTAAAACCATCCGCCGCGCCGACGCACACAATTCATTTCGGAAAAATTGTCCGCGCCGGGAAAGTCATTGACGAAGTGCTGCTCGCCGTCCTGCGCGCGCCGCGCACGTTCACGCGCGAGGACACCGTTGAGATTTCCTGTCACGGCGGCATTTTGCCCGCGAAACTGGTGCTGGATGCGATTCTGGAAAGCGGCGCGCACTTGGCCGAGCCGGGTGAATTTACCAAGCGCGCCTTTCTCAACGGCCGGCTCGACCTGGCGCAGGCCGAGGCCGTTGCCGACGTGATTCACTCGCGCACCGAACTCGCGCTCGCCGCCGCCAACGAAAAGCTTGCCGGCAAGTTGTCGCAGCGCATCAACCAGCTCCGCGACGATTTGATGCACACACTCGCGCACGTCGAAGCGCATATTGATTTTCCCGACGAAGACATTTCGCCCGACACGAAGGAAAAATTGCTGCAACATTTGGAAAATGGACTTGCCTTCATGGACGAATTGCTGCGGACGGCGAATGAAGGGCAAATCTTGCGACGCGGCATTCGCGCGGCGATTGTCGGCCGCCCGAACGCGGGCAAATCCAGCCTGCTCAACCAGCTTCTCGGCCACGACCGCGCCATCGTTTCACACATTCCCGGCACGACGCGCGATACGATTGAGGAAACGGCGAACATTCGCGGCCTGCCGGTTGTATTTATTGACACCGCCGGCTTGCGCGAGGCGCGCGACGAAATTGAAGTCGAAGGCATCCGCCGCAGCCGCGAATCACTAGCCAAGGCGGAATTGATTTTGCACGTTCTCGACGCCAGCGAACCGTTGACCGAAGCGGACAAAAAATATTTCGTGGAATTTGCCGGGAAAAAGAAAGTTCTTGTTCGGAATAAAATAGATTTGCCAGTGAAATTAAATTTACCGGAGAAAATTTCCGCGACGGCCGTGGACGTTTGCTGTTTGAGCGGGCAGGGGATTGAAACGCTGAAAGACGCGATAAAGAATTTAATTTGGGCCGGAGAAATTGAAGCCGGAATGTTGCAAGTGATGATCAACTCGCGGCATCAGGAGGCGCTGGGTCGCGCGCGCGCGGCCACGCTGCGCGCCCGTGACGCATTGTTCGAGGACGCCACGCTGGAACTCGTCGCGCTGGATTTGCGGATTGCCGCCAACGCCGTCGGCGAAATCGTCGGCAAAACAGCGACGGAAGATTTGCTCGACTCGATTTTCAGCCAGTTTTGCATCGGGAAATAAAACATCAATATTCGTCCGCCGCATCCAACTTTTGATTCAAATTCCAGGCGGCGTTAATGAGTCCGATGTGGCTCAAAGCCTGTGGATAATTGCCCAAATGCTCGCCGCTTGGGCCAAGTTGCTCGGCATAAAGCCCGAGATGATTCGCGTAACCGAGCGCCTTTTCAAAAATGAATCGCGCCTGTTTCAAGTCGGCGGATTTGGTGAGACATTCGACATACCAGAACGAGCACATGGAAAAAGTGCCCTCCGTCCCGGTCAGGCCGTCGTCCGCCGCGCCATCACCGCGATACCGATAAACCAGCGAATCCTCGACGAGCGACTGCTCAATCGCGGCCAGCGTGGATTGCCAGCGCGGGTCCGTGGGCGCGACAAATCGCGTCAGCGGCATGAACAAACTCGATGAATCCACCGTTTTCGCGCCTTGAAACTGGACGAAGCTTTTCAACGCCGGGTCCCAGAAATTCTGGTGGATGTTGCCGTAAATTTCGTCGCGCACGCGGTGCCATTCCGCGAGCGGCGCGGGATATGATAAATTGCGCGACAGTTGAATTCCGCGGTCAATGGCCACCCAGCACAGAACTTGCGAATAAAGAAAATGCCGCGCGCCGCCGCGGACTTCCCAGATGCTTTCATCGGGCCGCTGCCAGTTGGCGCAAACCCAGTTCACCAGCCGGACAAGGTTCTGCCAAAAATCGTAGGAGACTTCGCCTCCGCACTGGTTATAGGTGAGGATCGAATCGAGCAATTCGCCGTAAATGTCCAGTTGCAATTGCCGGCTGGCCGCGTTGCCAATCCGCACGGGTTGCGACCGGCGGTAGCCCTCGAAATGCTTCAACTCCGTTTCCGGCAAGTCGCGGCGTCCGTCAATCCCATAGACCACCTGCAATGGCAGGGCGGGATCAAATTGCCGGCAACGCTCCTCGATCCACCGGTTGAACGCCGTCGCCTCGCCGATGTAACCGAGGCGCATGAACGCATTCATGGTGAACGATGCGTCGCGGACCCAGGTGAAACGATAATCCCAGTTGCGCGCGCCGCCGATGTGTTCGGGCAGCCCAAACGTTGGCGCGGCGACAACCGAGCCAAATTGTTGCGAGCACAAAAGTTTCAGCGTCAGCGCCGAGCGGTTCACGATTTCGCGCCAGCGGCCGCGATACTTTGAACGGCCCGTCCACTGCTGCCAGAAATTCATCGTCTCCTTGAACGCCTGCGAAACATAATCACCTTCGATGGACGGCAGTTCGCCGTCCGGCAAAACCTCGCCAAAAATAAAATAGGCGACGTCTCCCGCGCGCAGTTGAAATTCCGCCGCTGCGTCGCCGTTCTGAATTTTCACCTTCACACTCGGATGCAGTCGCAGGGCAATGTGCCCTGCCTCCTGCCGGCGGAAGATCACTTCTCCGCTTCGCTGCTCCACCGTGTGCGGCGCGCGGCCATAATCAAACCGCGGCGCGCAGGTCATTTGAAATTTGATTTTACCGCGCACCACCTTCAGACGACGCACCAAAACGTTTTTGGGGCCGGAACCGTCCAGCGGCATGAAATCGGAAAGCGTCGCCACGCCGTCGGCGGCAAAAAAGCGGGTCAACAAGATGTTCGTGTCCGGCAAATACATTTGTCGGGAGCGGAATTCTTCGGACACCGGCGCAATTTGAAAATGGCCGCCCTTTTGGTCATCCAGCAGCGCGGCAAAAATGGTCGGTGAATCGAAGCGCGGGAAACATAGGAAATCAATCGAGCCGCGCTGCCCCACGAGAGCAACAGTGTTACCATTGCCCACAACTCCATAATTTTCAATTGGTTGATAACTCATAATGCGCCTAATTTAAGCTAATCATCGCCAAAGGTGACAGAAAATTTATCCGGTTCAATTTTCAACCGGCCTTGCATCGGAAATAAATTGCGGGCTGGTGTTATTGAACGGACGTGTTTAATTTGCTGTCATGCTGATTATGAATAAACAAGAAATCGCGGCGACGTTGAGAGAAGAAGTTGGGCATCTGGAAGTTGCCATCAAAAAAGCGCAGGCCCGCTGCGAACGGTTGAAAAGGTTCGTGCTTGATTTGGAGGAGGAAATTTCCCCGTCCCCGCCGCCGCAAAAATCAGTTATTGACGGCAAGTTCAGAAAAATGATTGACCGGGTTTTTGGTGAAGAACCAAAACGGCCCAAACGCTGACACGACATTGAAAACAGCGGCGAAGATTTCATCGGCTCAATCTTCGGCCGGTTTTGTATCGGGAAATAGCCGCGAACGTTCAACTCCACTTCTTGCCCAGCGCATCGAGACCGCCGTGCTTCAAATCGTCCGGCGTCATGCAAGGATAAAGCTGTACATCTGCCTCAAAAGTCAGGAACCACGGCTCGGCCAGCGCCGGAATTTTCGAGGCATCCGGCAAATCCACCACCATGACGGCGGTGCGCTTGCCGCAGAGTGACGTGAAATGGACCGACTCCGGCTTGATGGCCTCCAGAATTTTGCCGAGCTTTGCGCCGGCGGAGCCGTCCTTCACGGCAGCGTTGAATTTCTGATGGGGAACGGTGACGATCATTAACATTCGCATAAAACTCCTTTGGTTGACGTTTAAGTTTTGGCAACGCCGTTAAATATGGAAAAGCGAAGGTGGACTTCAAGCTCAAAACACGACAGAAGATTTGCCCGATTCCATCTTCAGCCAGTTTTGCATTGGGAAATAATTAGTGACTTACCGCGGATTTTGATTTTTCTGGCATACCTTTGCAAACAAATAAACCGATACCCCAAATTGCAGGAATGGTTAGATTGCACAGCAAATAGAAAATGGACATTGTTTCTCTCTTCTTGCTGTATCTGTTTTTGACCTCATTTATTTGATTGTCAATTTTAGAAGGCGCCGGCGGAGCTTCTCCCCAATATCCCATTTCCCTAGCATAAGAATCAGCACCAAGTATGCCCTTGATTGAATCTTGTTCGTCTTGATGGCTCTTAACAACAAAGCTCACAATCAGGAAAATGGTAGCTATCAGACAAAGAACTTGAGAAAGCAAATACAGTCTACCCCACCAGTTTTTTAGCAACCATTTCATAAATCTATTTCCTTCTCAATTTGATTACCCGAAAAACGTCGTGGCGTTTGGTCCTTGCCTCATGTTTTTGAATTTCTTCTTTGGTCTCACTCCAGTTTTCTACAACAAAATCTCCTTCGTATTTCCAGTTGTTCACGCTTTTCTTGAGATACACTTCAAACGAAATGCTGCAATCTTGTTCGCAAAGTATTTCTGCCCATTTTTCGCGTAATGGACCTTGGCCGACTAAAATAATTTTCGGCGCGTCTAGGTTCAATTCTGGCTTCAAGTTTGCGCAAACAACACGACCGTTTTCAAATCGAACGTAGCCATGACCTTTTCCTGGAAGTTCTGACCATTGATAACATTGTCCAATTCGTGGCATACAAAACTATTGTTTGCCGGAGTCATATTTTGTCGAGAAAAATTGCATTTAACATTTTACCAAACTTCCACCGGCCCTTTCGGCACGGGAATTTGTTCGCGTTGAGTTGAAGCCGGTTCGCGCATGAAGGACGCGACCATCGGCGGTTGTTGAAAACGCGGAAGCAATTCGCCGTTGTCGTCCAAAAATTGTTGCCGCCAGCGGATGTAATTCTCCAGAACGTCGTGAAATTCCGCGCGCGCGGAAATCCGCACGACGCGCTTGTTGAATTCGTGGCACGGGCCGAAGCGCTTGGCATACCACGGCGCGACTTTGCGGAACATCCGGCAGCCGAGTTCCTCGCCAAAAACTTCAATCATCAAATCCAGATGCCGGCACATCACGCGCACGCGCTCGGCAAAAACCGGTTCGGGTAAAAGCTCGCCGCTCGCCAAAAAATGCAGCGTTCGTTTGAAAATCCACGGGTCATAAAATGCACCGCGCCCGATGCTCACGCCCGTGCAGGCGGTTTCGTCGAGCATTTTTTTGGCGGCCGGCGGCGTGATGATGTCGCCATTGCCAATGACGGGAATGGTCTTCAAGGCTTCGACGACTTTGCGAATGCCAGCGAGATTGACCGTTCCGCCAAATCCCTGCTCGCGTGTCCGTCCATGAACGAAAATCGCGGCGGCGCCGGCGGCTTCAAGCGCACGGGCTAAATCAGGTGCAGTCAAATTATCGTCGTCCCAACCGAGCCGCATTTTGGCGGTGACGGGAATTTTCACGGCGTTGACCATCCCGCGAACGAGCGCGGCGGTTTTGTCCAGTTCGGTCATCATCGCCGAGCCGCCGCCGACGTTGCAGACTTTGCGGACGGGGCAACCCATGTTGATGTCAATGGAAGCGACGCCGAGCGATTCGAGAAATTGCGCCGCGTCGCGCATTTCTCCGGGCACACTGCCGAAAAGTTGCACGGACAACGGCGAATCGGCAGGCCGCGTTTCGATGAGCTTGAATGCCTTGGGATTTTTTTCAAGCAGCGAGCGCGCGTTCACCAAATCGGTGGTGCAAAGGCCGGCGCCACCGAGTTCGCGCACGGCAAGCCGGAAGGGCAGGTTGGTGTAACCGGCCAGTGGCGATAAAAATAAATTGGATTCGAGTTTGAGCGAACCGATTCGCATGGTGTAGATTATAGCGGAATTGAATGTTTGCGAAAGCGGCAACGTCATGTTAGTTTGCGGCCTCAAACTCGGTTGGTAAAATGTTTGAAATGTTTAACGAAGACGACAACAAAAAAAACGACCGCGGGCAGAAAAAGCCGCCGGGCGGGTTCAACGTTCCGCCGTTCGCCTGGGTGTGGTGGATTGTCATCATTGGCGGCATCGTGGCGTTGATGGTGGTGAAAAATCACATGACGGCGCCCGCCGGCACGCCGCTGTCCGAAGCCGCCTTTTTGCAGAAGTTTAACTCCAACCAAATTGTCAACGCGACGATCACATACAATCAATCGGCGGGCAGCCCGAACAGCATCGCGGGAAAATATTACGAAACTGACACGGATGGAAAAAAAATCGAAGTGCCGTTTATCGTGTCGAACGCGGTGTTGACGCCGTCAATGGAAGACAAACTGTTGCCGTCGGACAAAATTGACATCAACGTGCCGAACCCGATGCTTTCAGAAATCGGCTACCAGCTTTTGTTTTTCGTCGGCATCGCGCTGCTGTTCTGGTTTTTGTTCATGCGGCCGCTGAAAATGGCGGGCAAGGGCGCGTTGAGCTTTGGCCGGAGCAAGGCGCGGCTGCTTGCCAAAGAGCGCAACAAGACAACGTTTAAAGATGTCGCGGGCATTGACGAGGCGATTGAAGAAGTTTCGGAACTGGTCGAATTTTTGAAGGACCCGAAAAAATTTCAAAAACTCGGCGGGCGAATTCCCAAGGGCGTTTTGATGATTGGGCCGCCGGGCACAGGTAAAACACTTTTAGCCAAGGCCATCGCCGGCGAGGCGGATGCCTCATTTTTCAGCATCAGCGGTTCGGATTTCGTGGAGATGTTCGTCGGCGTCGGCGCGAGCCGCGTGCGCGACATGTTCGAACAGGCGCGCCGCAACACGCCTTGTTTGATTTTCATTGATGAAATTGACGCAGTCGGCCGTCAGCGCGGCCACGGCCTCGGCGGCGGCAACGACGAGCGTGAGCAGACGTTGAACGCGTTGCTCGTGGAAATGGACGGCTTCGACACGCAGGAAGGCATCATTATCATCGCCGCGACCAACCGCCATGACGTGCTCGACCCGGCGTTGATGCGTCCGGGACGGTTCGATCGGCAGGTCGTCGTGAATTTGCCGGACGTGCGCGGTCGCGAGGGCATTTTGAAAGTCCACGCGAAAAATGTGAAACTGGAGCCGGGCGTGGATTTGTCCATCATCGCGCGCGGCACGCCGGGCTATTCCGGCGCGGAGCTGGCAAATTTGTTGAACGAAGCGGCGTTGCTGGCGGCGCGACTAAACAAGAAAGCGGTCGGCATGCCCGAATTGGAGGAGGCGCGCGACAAGGTGCGCTGGGGCCGCGAACGCCGCAGCATGGCGATGAGCGACGAGGAGAAACGCGCGACGGCCTGGCACGAGGCCGGCCACGCGCTCGTCAATGTTTTGCTCAAGTACACGCATCCGTTGCACAAGGTCACGATCATCCCGCGCGGGCGGGCGCTCGGTGTCACGATGTCCCTGCCGAAGGAGGACATGCTGAACATGAGGCGCAAACAGGCGGTGGACACAATCATCATGACCATGGCCGGTCGCATCGCCGAAGAATATATCACCGACGACATTTCCAGCGGCGCGGCGATGGACATTTCGCAGGCCACGCAACTGGCCAAGGCGATGGTCATGCACTGGGGCATGAGTGAGAAGCTCGGCAACGTCCTTTACGGCGACAGCCCGGAATACGTTTTCCTAGGGCGTGACATGATGCGCACGAAAGATTACAGCGAACAAACGGCGGAGGAAATTGACGCAGAAGTCAAACGTATCATTGACGAGGCCTATAAAACCGCTAAGGCACTCATTGAAGCCAATCGCGACAAACTCGAAATCATCGCCAACGCGCTGCTTGAACACGAAACGCTCGACGGCTCGCAGGTCGAGGAGATTCTTCGCACGGGAAAGTTCACTCCGCCACCGTCGGCGGCATCTCAAGCCGGTCCGCTGCTCGGCGCGCCCGCCGGAACGCCCTTGCCGGAAACTCCGGTGAAGCCCGTCCCGCCAAAATTGCCCGGCCTCGGCACGCCCGCGCCCGCGCCGGCCTGAAGTTTTTTACGACGCCTTTTCGAGGTTCTTCAAATCTTCCGCCAGAAACGCGGCAACATCTTTGAAGCGCGCTGCATTTTCCGGACTGACGGCCATGAGTGTCCGGTGCGCCTCCAAACAGGTGCGTGTGACTTGTTCGTGCGACGGGTTGACCGGGGTGGGCGTGCTGGTTTCCACGTCCGCCGGCAGCGCCAGAACGCCCGTCGAGATTTTGAAGAGCCGTAGCGCGCCGAGGTTTTCGAGCAATTCCGTGACACGTGCGTTCGGATTCAGCAATTCAATGCCGCCTTTGTCAGGCGCGCCGTTCGAGTTCAATTTCAGGCCGAACCCGGCGAGGACGCCAAGAAACGTGCTGTCCATCAGCACGCATTCCGACAAATCCACGATGAAATGGCCGTAACCCTTCTGGATTAGTTCTTCCAGCAGCGTTTTGAAATCAGGACTGAATGTGAAATTAGCCCGGCCAGCGATTTTGACGCAGGCAAAATCCTTGCAGACCAGCACAGATAATTTAGCCGACGGAGTTGACATCTTGTTACAAAAATTTCAGGCCGCACTTGTTTGCGGCACGACAATCTGCGCCAGAGCTTGTTGCAACACAAGCGTTTCTTCCAGTCCGCTGGAAACCAGCCGCCGGTTGCAGCGCAGCAGCAAATCCATGGCGCGAATCAATTCGTTCCGAGTGTATTTTTTGACCTGTGGCAGCGCTTTGTAAAGCACATAAGGATTAAATGCCAGCGGATTAAATCTTTTGTCCGCCGGAAATTGGTCCTTCGGCGCGCGTTCCAGTTGCGATTTGAAATGGCTGTAATCGTTCGTCGGCTTGAGCCAGCCTTCGCCGAGCATTTCTTTCAGCAGCAGCATCGCGCGCACTTTTGAAATCAAACCGTAAAGCAAACCGATTTCCGACTTGTCCTTGTCGAATTTTGTTTCCCACAATTCCTCGTCCAGCCGTTTCAGCAGACACGGCAAATCACGATCGCCCAGTGCGTCACCCAGTGCATACGCCCGCGCCGTCTTGTTGCGCGAGCAAATCGCCGCCACGTCGGCAAACTCGATCTTTTTTTGGCTGCCGATGAAAACGGAAAGCTTTTCAATTTCATTTTCCAACTGCCGCGCGTTCGGGCCGACGCGGTTGACCAGTTCCGACAAGGCTTCTTCGGAGATTTCCTTTTTGCGCTCGCGGACGGCGGCTCGCGCCGCCATCTCCGCGCGTTCCGCCCAGTCCCGGTCATCCGCCGAGAGCGCTTCGAAATTTTCCACCTTGCCGATTTTGTCGAGCGTTTTGAAAAAAGTTTTGCGCTTGTCCACCTTGCCCGCGCTGATAAGCAGGCGGACATTTTCCCACTTGAAACTTTTCAGTTCGTCCGCCAGTTCGGCCATGGTTTCCGTGACGGCCTGCGCCGAAGCCGCGCGTTCGTCGCCAAGAAAATTGCAATCGCGCAACCAGACAACCTTGCCCGAACCGAAAAACGGCAACGTTTGCAGAGCTTCGCGGAGTTTGGAAACGGCAGCGAGCACCTCGCCGCTGTTGGAAACCGCGGCGTCAATGATCTCGTGGTTCATGCCGCCAAGTTCTTCACTCCACTGCTGAAAAATTTCCTTGGCGCGTTTTTTGACGGCGAATTCATCATCGCCACAAATGAAAGAAAGCACGGAAGCTGATTTTACGGCGGGCATTTTATTCGGCTTCGCTGCCGGTCTCGTTGATTTTGTTGAGGACTTCGCTCATGTCCTCGACCTGCTCAAAAAGCGGCGCGGCGACAAAAATCGGTTTCTTCTGCGCGGCGGCGATGGCCAGGCAATCGCTTGGGCGCGCGTCCACCTCGACAATTTTCCGGGCAACTTCGTTTTGCTGTTGCAAAATCAGCCGTGCGAAATAGGTGGAATTTTTTAAATCGGTGATGACGACGCGCTCGACGGCGATGCCGAAGCCCTGAAAAATCCGGTTGATGAGATCGTGCGTAAGCGGGCGTTCCTTCGGCGTCTGCTGCATGAACATGCCGATAACCATGCCCATTTGTGGCTCGACCTGAATGACAAAAACCTTTTCGTCATTGCCGACAAACAGCGCACAACCGCTGTTCGCGGGAAGAATCCCGCGAATCTGCACCGGCACGACGTCGTTCTTCATGCGTTCAATCTAAGCTGTGACGGGCGAAAAACAAGTCCTGTTCGCGTCAATGCGCCTGCCCGCAGGCGCAGCCGGCCGGGGCGGCGGTTTTCTCCGGTTCGTAATTCAGCCACGGGCCCAGCCATTTTTCCACTTCCTGCAATGTCATGCCCTTGCGCAAATGATAATCGAGAATCTGATCGCGACCGAGTTTGCCAACGGCGAAATACTTTGACTCCGGATGCGCGAAATAAAGTCCGCTCACCGAGCTGCCGGGCCACATCGCAAAACTTTCAGTCAAGTGGATGCCCGTGTTCTTCTCAACGTCGAGGAGCTTCCAGAGAATTCCCTTTTCCGTGTGATCGGGACAAGCCGGATAACCCGCCGCTGGCCGGATGCCCCGGTATTTTTCCTGAATCAAATCTTCCGGCGAAAAATTTTCTCTTTTGCCGAAGCCCCATTCCTCGCGGATGCGCTTGTGCAAAAATTCTGCGAAGGCTTCAGCCAATCGGTCCGCGAGCGCTTCAGCCATAATCGCATTGTAATCGTCGTGGTCGGTTTTGAATTTCTCGACGAGTTCCTTTAATCCGTGCCCAGAAGTCACTGCGAATGCTCCCAAATAATCCAGAAGGGACGGCGGCACATCGTTCCTGAAACTTTTCCATGGTGCAACAAAATCTGCCAGACACCAATTTGGTGTGCCGTCATTTTTTGCAATCTGCTGCCGCAAAAAATGAAAAATTGCGGGAGAGCTGTCTGGATTGCGTCCTTCATCTCGAAAAACGTAAATATCATCACGAATACGATTTGCTGGAAAGAAACCGTAAACACCACGCGGCTGGAGCAATTTCTCGGCGGAGATTTTTCCCAAGAGCTTTTGCGCGTCGGCAAAAAGTTTTCGCGCCTCCTCGCCGTGTTTTTCGTGCTGTAAAATTTTCGGATAAACCCCGCGCAATTCCCAGGTGTGAAAAAACGGCGACCAGTCAATAAAACCAATCAATTCTTCCAACGACGGCTCGATTGTTCTCGTGCCGACAAATTCAGGTTTTGGCAAATCGTCGAATTTCAATTTCGGCGCGTTGGCGCGGGCTTCTGCAATGGAAATCAATTTCGCCTGCTGGCCGGCGTGTTGCGCCCGGACGCGTTCATATTCGTCGCGAATTTGCCGCGTGAAAGCCGGCTTGTTTTGCGCGCTGATCAAACTGCCCGCAATCGGCACGGCGCGGCTCGCGTCGAGGACGTGGATCACCGGCTCGCCGTAGCCGGGCGCGATTTTGACCGCCGTGTGCGCCTTGCTGGTCGTCGCGCCGCCGATGAGCAGCGGCAGTTTCAAGCCCTTGCGGTCCATTTCCCGCGCAACGTGGACCATTTCATCCAGCGAAGGCGTGATCAGTCCGCTCAAGCCGACGATGTCCACCTTCTCGTCAATCGCCGTCTGCAAAATCTTTTCACACGGAACCATGACGCCGAGGTCAATGATTTCGTAATTGTTGCAGCGCAGCACGACGCCGACGATGTTCTTGCCGATGTCGTGGACGTCGCCTTTGACCGTGGCCAAAAGAATTTTTCCCTGCGTCCTCGCCGCGCCGGAAGATTTTTCCGCTTCCAGAAACGGCTGCAAATACGCGACGGCCTTTTTCATCACGCGCGCCGATTTGACGACCTGCGGCAAAAACATTTTGCCCGCGCCGAACAAATCGCCGACAACGTTCATGCCGTCCATGAGCGGCCCTTCGATGACCAGCAGCGGCTTGCCGTATTTTTTACACGCATCCTCGGTGTCGGCCTCGATGAAATCCACGATGCCCTTCACCAGTGCGTGTGAAAGTCGTTCCTCGACCGTGCCCTTGCGCCATTCGTCCTCGACAATTTCAGCTTTGCCTTTTTGTTTCACCGACTCGGCAAATTTGATGAGGCGTTCGGTCGCGTCCGGCCGGCGGTTGAGCAAAACGTCCTCGACCAATGCGAGCGAATCCTTCGGCACTTCGTCATAAACCGCGAGTTGGCCGGCATTGACGATGCCCATGTCGAGACCGGCGCGAATCGCGTGAAAGAGAAACGCGCTGTGCATCGCCTCGCGCACGGCGTTGTTGCCGCGAAACGAAAATGAAACATTGCTGATGCCGCCGCTGACTTTGGCGAGCGGCAGATTTCCCTTGATCCATTTCGTCGCGCGAATGAAATCCACGGCGTAATTCGCGTGTTCTTCCATTCCGGTGCCGACGGTCAAGACGTTCGGATCGAAAATGATGTCCTGCCGCGGAAAGCCGACCTTTTGAACGAGCAAATCGTAAGCGCGCTTGCAAACTTCAATTCGCCGCTCGAACGAATCGGCCTGGCCGCGTTCGTCAAATGCCATCACGACCACCGCCGCGCCGTAACGGCGAACCAGCTTCGCCTGCTTCAGAAATTTTCCCTCGCCTTCCTTGAGCGAAATGGAATTCACGATGCCTTTGCCTTGAAGACATTTCAGTCCGGCTTCGATGACTTCCCATTTCGAGGAATCCACCATCACCGGCACTTTGCAAATGTCCGGCTCGCTGGCGATGAGATTCAGAAATTTTGTCATCGCGGCGGCACCATCAATCATTCCTTCGTCCATGCAAACGTCAATCACCTGCGCGCCGTTTTCGACCTGCTGCCGCGCGACGGCGAGCGCGGCTTCGTAATCACCGGCCTTGATAAGCTGCGCGAATTTCGGCGAACCGGCGACGTTTGTGCGTTCGCCGATGTTCAGGAAATTGGAATCTGGTCGAACCGTTAGCGCGTCCAGCCCGCTCAAACGCAAATACGGCTCGACGGCCGGAATTTTGCGTGGCGGCAAATCTTTCACCGCTTCGGCAACCGCTTTGATATGTGCGGGCGTCGTGCCGCAACAGCCGCCGACGATGTTAAGCCAGCCGCATTGCGCCCATTCACGCAATTGCGGCGCGAACGTTTCTGGTGTTTCAGGAAATCCGGTCGGTAGCAGCGGATTCGGCAAGCCGGCGTTTGGATGCGCGCTGGCGTAAATCGGCGCGATGCCGGAAAGCTCTTCAATGAGCGGACGCAATTCTTTTGGGCCGAGTGCGCAATTCATTCCGACGGACAGCAACGGCACGTTGGAAATTGAATTCCAAAATGCTTCAACCGTTTGGCCGGTCACGCCGCGATTGCTGCCAGCTTGAATGAAAGTGACACTCGCCAAAATTGGAACAACGTTTTTTCTGCTTTCAGTTTTTGCGCCGTAGGGCAGGGGAACGATGCCGCGTTCTTCAAATATTTTCTGAATCGCAAAAAATGCGGCACGCGCGTTGAGCGTGTCAAAAATGGTTTCGACCAAAAGCAAATCCGCACCACCGTCGAGCAGGCCGTTGATTTGTTCCGAATACGCCGCGACCAATTCGTCGTAAGTGCAGCCGCGCGCGCCGGGATTGTTCACGTCCGTCGAAATCGAAGACGTTTTTGTTGTCGGACCGATTGCGCCGGCGACAAAGCAAATTCTTCCCGATTGCGTTTTTTTAAATTGTTCAACCGCGTGCCGCGCACATTCCGCGCCAGCTTTTGATAATTCGTAAGCCAGCGATTCCATTCCGTAATCCGCGAGCGAAATGCTTTGCGAATTAAATGTGTTTGTTTCAATGATGTCCGCGCCGGCTTCGAGATACTGGAGATGAATGTCCTCGATGATTTGCGGCTGCGTGACGTTCAGGAGATCGTTCAGCCCCTTGAGTTCCTTGCCGCGCCAGTCCGCAAAGCGCGCGCCGCGAAACGCCGCCTCATCCAGCTTGCGTTGCTGGATCATCGTGCCCATCGCGCCGTCGAGGATGACGATGCGCTCGCGCAATCGACGTTGCAGATGTTCGATTTTGTCCGGCATTGGCTGAATTCAAGTTAACCGCCCCAAAAATAACGGAAAGTTTTCGCTTATGCAAATTAAATATCAACGCATCTTGATGCAATGATATGATATTATTTTCATCTTGTCACGCAACTGTTGCGACTCGTCCGTTGACACTTCATTTTGCTCTGCTAGGATTCGCGGCTCGGTTTCACCGGTAAAATCCCGACGATTTAATTTATGGCAAAAGCATCAAAATCAAAAAAATACGTATATCTGTTTGGAAACAAAAAGGCTGACGGCGACGGTTCCATGAAGCCGCTGCTCGGCGGCAAGGGCGCGAACCTCGCTGAAATGTCCCGCATCGGCCTGCCGGTGCCTCCGGGTTTCACCATTACAACGGAAGTCTGCACCTATTTTTACGCGAACAAGAAAACCTATCCGAAGGAACTTCAGGCGCAAATCGGGGCTGGCATCGCACACGTCGAGAAAATCATGGGCACGAAGTTCGGCGCCAAGAATGCCATGCCGCTGCTCGTCGCCGTCCGCTCGGGCGCGCGCGATTCGATGCCGGGCATGATGGACACAATTTTGAACCTCGGCCTCAACGACGAAACGGTCGTGGCGCTGGAAAACGCCACGAAAAATCCGCGGTTCGCGTGGGATTGCTACCGCCGTTTCATCCAGATGTTTGGCGACGTGGTGATGGGCGTGCAAAAACGCGAGGGCGAAGACCATGAGCCGTTCGAAACGGTCATCCATTCGTTCAAGCACGAGAAATATCATAGTGACATCGAGGACTCGAAGCTCACGGCCAATGACCAGCGGGAATTGGTGAGGCGTTTCAAGGCGCTGGTCCACGAGCGCACCGGGAAAAATTTTCCGAATGATCCGTGGGAGCAGCTTCGTGGCGCGGCAGGCGCGGTGTTCGGCTCGTGGATGAACGACCGCGCGATTGTTTATCGCCGCAAATACAACATCCCGACCGACTGGGGCACGGCGGTGAACGTCCAGGCGATGGTTTTCGGCAATACCGGCGACAAATCCGGCTCCGGCGTCGCGTTCACGCGCAACCCGGCGAACGGCACAAACGAGTTTTACGGCGAATTTCTTATCAACGCGCAAGGCGAAGACGTCGTCGCCGGCGTGCGCACGCCGGAACCGGTTTTGGATTTGAAGAAAAAAATGCCGGAATCCTATGCGGAGCTTCTGAAAGTCCGCGCCATTTTGGAAAAGCATTTCAAGGACGTGCAGGACATCGAGTTCACGATTCAGGAAGGCAAGCTGTTCATGCTCCAGACGCGCAACGGCAAGCGCACCGCGATGGCCGCGCTGAAGTTCTCGATGGACATGGTGAAGGAAAAGCTGATTGACGCGGAAACCGCCGTGCTGCGCAACCCGGCAGACCAGCTAGACCAATTGCTCGCGCCGGTGTTCGATTTGCAGGAAATCAAAAAGGCCAAACCGATTGCGACCGGCCTGCCCGCCGGGCCGGGCGCAGCTTCGGGAAAATTTTATCTCAATGCCGACCGCGCGGTGGCCGCCGCCGAGAGGAGTGAAAAAGTTCTGCTCGTCCGCGTCGAAACCTCGCCGGAGGATTTGCGCGGGATGATTGCGGCGGAGGGAATTTTGACGGCGCGCGGCGGCGTGAGTTCGCACGCGGCGCTCGTCGCGCGGCAAATGGGCAAGGTCTGCATCTGCGGCGCGAGCGCGCTGCAGATTAATTATGACAAAAAGACCATCACGGTCGCCGGGCAGGTTTTTCACGAAGGCGATTTCCTTTCGATTGACGGGACAGCGGGAACGGTTTTCGCCGGTCAAATCAAAACCGCGCCGTCGGAAATCATCGCTGGGCTGATTCACGGCGACCCGGAGGCACAGAAGACCGAGAAGTTCAAAAATTTCGCGCAGTTGATGAAATGGTGTGAGAAGGCCACGCACCTCTCCGTGCGCACAAACGCCGACACGCCGGAGCAGGCCGCCAACGCCGTCGCGTTCGGCGCCATCGGCATCGGCCTCACCCGCACGGAACACATGTTTTTCGAAGGCGACCGCATTGACGCGATGCGCGAGATGATTCTCGCCGACAGCGTCACCATGCGTGAAGACGCGCTCGCCAAATTGCTACCGTATCAGCGCGACGATTTCTTCGGCATCTTCAAGGCGCTGAAAGGATTTCCGGCGACCATCCGTTTCCTCGACCCGCCGCTGCACGAATTTTTGCCGAACTCGAAGGAGTCGCAGATGGACCTCGCGCGGAAGCTGAACATTCCCGTTGAGAAAATCATGCATCGCGTCCACGAATTGCATGAGTTCAATCCGATGCTGGGTTTCCGCGGCTGCCGTCTCGGCATCAAGTATCCCGAAATTACGCGAATGCAGTCGCGCGCCGTGTTCGAGGCCGCCGCCGATTGCGTGAAGAAGGGCATCAAGTGCAAACCTGAAATCATGATCCCGCTCGTCGGCTTCAAGAAGGAACTGGATTTGCAGGTCGCCATAGTCCACGAAGTCGCGGCGCAGGTTCAGGCCGAGAAGAAGGTAAAATTGACTTATTCGGTCGGCACGATGATTGAAGTGCCGCGCGGCGCGTTGACGGCGGATGAAATCGCGCAGACGGCGGAGTTTTTCAGCTTTGGCACGAACGATTTGACGCAAACGTGCCTCGGCATGAGCCGCGACGATTCCGGCAGCTTCCTCGGCGCGTATCAGGAATCGGAGATCATGAAGAAAAATCCGTTCGCCTCGATTGACCAGACCGGCGTCGGCCAGCTCATGGAGATCGCCATCGCGAAGGGCCGCAAGACGCGCCCCGACATCAAGCTCGGCATTTGCGGCGAACACGGCGGCGACCCCGATTCCGTGAAATTCTGCCATCGCCTCGGCTTGAGCTACGTCAGTTGCTCGCCGTTTCGCGTGCCGGTGGCGCGCCTCGCCGCTGCGCAGGCGGCGATTGAGGAAAAGCGCAAGGCGAAGAAGAAATGATTCATTTCTAAAATTCAAAAAAGCCGCTCTGGGAATCTGGAGCGGCTTTTTTTAGCGGTCATTTTGTGTTTGCTGATGGAACAGGATGTGCTAGTATTCCCTCTGAAAAAGGAAAATCAGGAGTACTTTTGTGAAATAAACAAAGTAACGCCCTGATCAGAGGGTGAATCAAAACTCTTGAAAACGATGTTTTTCAATCAAACGGTCGTTCAATCCCCGTCGCGAGGCCGGGCAGGAATGACGTTGGTTGAAGTGGTTGTGGCATTGGCCATCACGGGGCTGATGGTGGCTGGAATCATCAATGGTTATATCTTCTGCACAAGGTCCACGGCAAAGGACTCGCTTTACATGGCAGCAAACGCAAGGGCGGTGGAGCGATTGGAGGAAACACGCGCCGCCATATGGGCTCCATATCGTGCACAACCGGTGGATGAACTGGTCGCCTCGAATTTTCCTGACACCAACGTTGTTTTGGATCTATATGAATCGAGCTCGACGCCCACGCTGGCCACGCTGAAGACGGAGATAACCCAGATTTTACCTTCTCCGTCTTCGCCGCTTTCGGCGCCGGTCAGGGAAATTCATGTGGATTGCATCTGGCAATTTCAGGGAGTCGAGATTACCAACTCAATTGAAACCTGTCGCGCCCCGGACCAATGAAGCTTCCAGCTCCAACTTCTGTTTCAAATCGCGCCGGTTCACCAACGTCAACCAGCGGTTTTACTTTGCCGGAAATCTTGATCGCGTTGACGATCTTCATGCTTATGCTCGCTGGAATCATTACCGCCAATCTGTTTGGCCTGCAAATGTTTCAACTTAACGAAAACAAGCTTAACGCCACCGAGTGGTCGCGTAATACTTTCGGCAAAATAACAGATGAAATCCGTGCTTGCAGCGCCGTGTCGGTGGGCAATATGACGACCAACGGCGTTTTCGTGGGGTTGCTCGACGGAGAAGCGCAGGAAGGCACTGCCATTGAAATCCAGCCCAACACGAACTCGACGAGTCTCATTTACTATTTTCTCGATTCGTCAGATGAAACGTTCAGGCGGACGGAACTCTTGCCCAGCGGCTCCAACACCATCATTCTGGCCGATTCGGTTACGAACACGACGGTTTTTACCGCGCAAGACTTTTCCGGGAATGTGCTGACCAATGATCTCAACGATCAGGTGATTCACCTTACGCTTGAATTTTATCAACCTGAACGTTACCTGGTGGATCCAGATTATTACAAACTGGAAACCTCCGTGACCCGACGGGCCGCGCAATAAGCATGAAAATCCGTTTTACAACTCAAGGTCAGGCCGGCAGCGCCCTGATGCTGGTGTTGATCATGAGCGCCATTGCCCTGGCCATCCTGGCCAGTGTGATGTCCTGGGCGGCAACCAGCAACCGATTGACGCACCGTTCCATCCAATACACCCGCTCGATTGCTGCCGCTGAAGCCGCCACGGAAAAAGTGGAGAGCCAAATCACGCGGGATTTTCTATCTGGCGGTGAGCAGTTGGTCAGCCAGAATTTGAATGTTTATCGCCAGACGGTGCCCACGCCGACGGACTCCTCATACTGGAGCACGTGGGTGTTTGATGACGGGAACGGTAATCTCAACCAGACTTACGTGGAACGCGTTCCCGGAACCAACTACACCGTGTTGAGCGCGCCTTACACCGGCCTGAAAGGATACGTCTCGACTTACACGGTGGTTTCCCACGCGAGCGATACTGCCAGCATTCAGAACGTCACGGGAGGGGTTCTTCAGCAATTGCAGTTGACCGGCATCCCTGTTTTCCAGTTTGGCATGTATTCTTCCGGTGACATGGAAATCAGTTGCGGCCAGCCTTTCAACGTCACCGGACACGTGCATTCCAACGGCATACTGTATGTCGAACCGGACAGCTCTCTGACATTTGAATCCGATGTCACCGCCGTGGTGAATGTCCTGTTTCAGCGGGACACGGCCGATGGAGACCCTCGCGGCCCGCCGGCGGGCGGAGTGGTTTATGTGCAAACCAATTCGCCAACTTTTCCGGTTGACGCCTTGACGCTTCCTATCGGAGCGACCAACACCCCGGAAGCCATCCGGGAAATCATTGAGCCGCCGCCGCCGGGCGAAGACCCCAACTCAGCCATCGGCAAATTGCGCTATTACAACCAATGCGATATGATCATCACCGCTTCAGATGCTGGAATCTCGGCGACCAGCGGTGAATTTAATAATTTTGCCACGCCCATCCCGACAAATGAATTGTCCCTGTTTGTTTCGATCACCAACAGTTTTTGGGATGCTCGTGAAGGCAAAACCGTTCAGCCGATTGATATCAACATTGGAGTGCTCACGGCTTGGAGCGAAACCAATTCCGATCTACGTCCGGTCCTCATGAATGAGAATTCTTCTGAATACGTTATGAATTCCGTCTACGTTGTGGATAACCGCACGCTGCCTTCCACCAGCTTGGGAGCCGTTCGCGTGTATAATGGACTTCAACTGCCGCCGAACGGACTTACGGTGGCCACGGGACGCCCACTCTATGTTTGGGGCGATTATAATGAATTGAACACTAATAATCTTGGCACCGCCAACACCACCGCCACCCGTCCGGCCTCGCTGGTGGCCGATGCCATCACGTTTCTGTCTGACGCTTGGGTTGACGGCAGCACCTATCAAGGTCAAACAGGCGAGCCGACGGCGGCAAACACCACTGTCAATGCGGCTTTGCTGACCGGTAATGTTCCGACCTCTCCGGGATATTACAGCGGGGGCATGGAAAATTTCCCGCGATTCCTGGAAAATTGGGGAGCAGACAATACAAATACTTACAATGGTTCGATGATAAAGATGTTTCCAAGCCTCTACGCAACCGGAGTTTGGGGGCAGGCAAACGTTTATAACCCGCCCGCCCGCAACTGGGCTTACGATGCCAATTTCGACGACCCGACCAAGCTGCCACCCAAGACGCCGAGTTTGCTGAAGGTCATTAATGGCCAGTGGGCCACTGTGCCTCCAGGCACCAATGTGGCGGCGGCATTTCCCTAGCCGGCGGATTTGTCCGTCGCCGGTTGAATTTCATGCACGATCTGGAAAACAGAACGGACATCAAAGTTCGCGGAATGGCTAACCGGCCCGCCCTGACAAAGATCAAATCGTTTTTGATTCTGCTCGTGGTGGGCTTTGGGTGCGTTCAATTGCGCGGGGCCACCAATGGTTTCGAGATGCCGCCGCCCAAGGTGGGTTCCATTCAATGGGTGGAAATCCAGCGCCTTACCAAACAGCAACAGGAACTTCATCGGAAACGTGTGCCGGTCCCCGGCGCCATGGCTGCGGATGTTCCGCAGGCTGAAGGCGCAAATTTTGCCAGCGGGCCAAAAACAATCGCGCCTCCAACCCCGCCACCCGCCGCACCGGGAATGTCTGCTAGAATTCTTCTTTTCACGCTCGTCTTCGCCGGCGCGGCGGTTCTGGTCGTCAGAAAATTTGCCCCGCAGGTTCTGGCTGACCTCAACCAGCGCTTCAATCCGTGGGCGCTTGAGCCTGTCGTGGTGCGTGGGCTTCCGGCAAAAGTCCGCGCGGAGGAGGCGGCCTTTGCCGAGTTCCTCGCGACGTTCCGGGTCGGTCCGGCCGCTTCATTGCCCAACGGCTCGCCTGAGAAAAACGATCCGGTCAGGGAGTTTTATGCGCGGGCTGAAAAATTTCTCGGCGTGCAGCGAACGCTGCTTCACGACATCGGCCGGGAGCCGGGCGACCTGGCCAGACAGAAAAAACTCGCGCAACTGTGTTCCGAGGTAAGTTCACTGAAAGGCGAGGCTGGTTTCCCCGAGGCGCTTCCCGCGTGGCAGATGGCTTCCGCTCTGGAGGGGCTGCTCAAACAACTCACCGAGAACCTGGGCAACGTCACACCTTCCGCGTTGCGCGCCGTGGCCGGGGGCGTGGATTTGCTGGATGATTTGTGCGTGCCGGGGTTGAAGCCGGATTTATTGACGGAGCGCCCCCTCAAATTTCTGGTCGTGGACGACGATTTGATAAGCCGGCAGGCCGTCTCCCTCGCGCTGAAAAAAGCATTCAGCCAGCCCGACCTCGCCGGGGACGGCGAGACGGCCCTGGCCCAGGCCCTCCAGCAGGCTTACGACGTGATTTTCCTCGACGTCCAATTGCCGGGCATGGACGGCTTTGAGCTGTGCACCAAAATCCACGACTCCGCCGTCAACCACACCACGCCGGTGGTCTTTGTCACCGGGCAGAGCGACTTTGACGCGCGCACCAAATCAGCCCTCAGCGGTGGCTACGATCTCATGGGCAAACCGTTTCTCACCTTTGAAATCACCGTCAAGGCGCTCACCCTTGCGTTGAAAGGCCGTCTCCCGCAGCGCGTCCAGAAACCGCTCCCGAAACCCGAACCGGGCAGGGGTGCGCCGGATTCACCGGTGACGGTCACGGGTGATTCGCCACCCGCCCCAGGTATTACCAACACCACCCGGACGTTGCCGGCAACGTCAGCGACGGCGGAGCCGGGCGATTTCACCGGCGCATTTCTGGCGGCCCGCGTATCAACGCACCTTGACCCGCTGCGGGACCTTTGTCAGACCATCCTTCAGAGCTCGAATGAGGAGGCGCGGCAGAATATGCTTGCGGATGCCCGCGTTCGCCTCAATTCGTTGATTTCCCAAAATGGCCCCGGTCTGGCGCAACCGGCTCGTCAAACCGGCGCCGCCCTGGAAGGCCTGTTCAAAAAAATGCTGCAGGACCCCAAAAACACCACGCCGTCCTCGCTGGCCACCATGGCCGCCGCCCTGGATTTGCTGGGCGACCTGTGCGTGCCGGGAATGAGGGCGGACCTCGCCACCAATCCGCCGGTTCACATTCTGGTGGTGGATGACGATCTCGTGGCGCGCCGGGTCATCGTCGGCGCCCTGCAAACGTTTTTCACACGGCCGGAAAGCGCGGAAAACGGGGAGGCGGCGCTCGCGCTGGCGGCCGAAAAATCATTCGACGTGATTTTTCTCGACGTGCAAATGCCCGGCATGGACGGGTTCGAGGCCTGCTCGAAAATTCGCGCCACCGTTCCCAACCGCGCCACGCCCGTCGTGTTTGTGACCGGCCATGCCGGCTTCCAAACACCCGCCCTGATGAACCGGGCCGGCGGCAACGGCCTGATGGGGAAGCCATTCTTCGCCTCGGAGATCACCGTCAAGGCGCTGACGCTCGCCCTGCGCGGCCGCCTCGAACAACTCAAAATGCAGCCCGTCTCGTGAGCGCGCCTTGCCGCTGTGCAGGCGGCGATTGAGGGAAAAGCATTTGCAATTATGATGCAGCGCAGGCTTTCCGGCCTGCGGGTTCAGGAAGCAACAGGCAGGGCGGGCAATCCTCCGCCCGCCGATGATGGGTAGCCGGACTCCGACCGGAGCGCACGGAGTGACGCGCCCTACCGACAATTCAAGAGCCGCCCCGGTTTCCCGGAGCGGTTTTGGTTTTGGTCGGTTTGGCTCGTTCGGATTTCTTTTTCAATCCAACGGCGGCCACTTGTTCGCTGTCGTCGCCATATTGCGCGACGACTTGCTGGCGGGCGCCGAGCATCGCGTTGTGGAACGTCCACTGAGCAGCCACGTGCCCGTCGCGGGCGGTTTTCTTGTCGGCGTCGGCCTGGACGTGCGCGTCCGCGGCGTCATCCAATGCTTCGGATGCCGCTTCCAGCTTGTCCAATGTGTAATCAGACTTCGGATCGGTGGGCTGGTAGTCGCTCATCTTTTTGATGGCGGCCAGTGCGTCCACGTCGGCTTTCAGCGCCTTGCGATTGACAGGTCTCGTTTGATCTTTCGCCATATCATTTTTCACCTCCTTTCAAAATTATCCTCCTTTAAAAAATTTATCTTGGTAGCGGCGGTCTGTGACCGCCGTGCCTTGTCACTCAATCCCGCGCTCAACGGCGCTCGCAGAGCGCCGCTACAATGGGACTGCCGGAGCTTCAAAGGATGGTTCCCGTCGGCGGGCGGGCAGGGGAATTTGTGTGGCGTCTGGCGCAGCAGGAGAAAGCCGCGGCTCACGCGGTTCAGGCGCTGGCAGCGCGTGGAGAAACTTTGCCAGCGCACAAGTGAACGCTGCCAGTGCGTGAACGCGCTCCGGCAGCGCACGGGCAGACACCGCTCCACGCCGGGGAGATTGTCCTTCGCGCTGGACGGATTCTGGCGGAATCCGGCGCACGCGGAGCGCACTCCGCCGCGCTCATGCTGAAATTTGGAGGGTATGAATGAACTGCGGGAAGCGCCAAGGCCGTTGGCCGGCGGCGGGTAAACCAATCTCGTTGGTTTTCCAGAGCCGTTCTCTGACCCATAACCCGTCACGCAGGTATTAATTAGCAGAATTTACATTGCGTGGCAACCGTATAAGAAAAGTATTGGAACTTCGAATAGTTTTCAGAAGCGGCGCTGATGTTTGGCAAACAGGCCTGGATCAGGGTCACTCCAGGGCCAGCACACTGCGCACCGCGGCAACCAGTTGTTCGGCGGTGAAGGGTTTGGCGAGCGTCCGATGGGCGCCGAGGTGCCGGGCCATTTTCAAATGCAGTTCCGCCGGTATCCGGTTTGACTTGGACGTGGCAATGAACTTGGGCGGCGAATCCATTCTTCGCAATTCGGCGAAGGTTTCGAAGGCGTCGTTGTCGGCCAGCACCAATTCAAGGATGATGAGGTCGAAAGGATTTTGCCGGTGCAGGGAAATGGCCTCCAGCCCGTTGGCGGCGTGTACGACGTGGTAGCCTTCCTCGGTCAGCCAAAAACCATACATGGTTCGCACTTTAACATCGTCATCAAGAATTAAAATGCGCTTTGGATTTTCCGAACTCATCGGACTGGCGGCGCGTCCGGGCCGCCGGTGGAATCGGCCGCGCAGGCTTCTTCTTTTTTGCCGGCCATGATCGTGCGCACCGCGAGGAGGTTTTCCTTGCAAATCATGGCAATCGCGCCGGCGGCGCTGGATAGCTGCCGGAAATGGGGTTCGTTGTGGGCGGTGACGATGATGACGCGCGCGGACGGAAATTCCCGGCGCAGCGTCTCGGTGGTGCGAAAGCCGTCCCAGCCGGGCATGTCAATGTCCATGGTGATCCAGTGCGGCTTGAAATCATGGACACGCTGCACGGCTTCCTCGCCGGAGCCGCATTCGCAAAAGCTCACGCCGGGCAGGGTCATGAATTTGCGGATCATTTCCCGCGTGCCGGCGTGATCGTCAACAATCATCAATCTCATGCTGGCAATCTGCACCAGGAAGGCGCGATGCGTAATTGTTGTCGCCACATATTTTGAGGTAAGTAGGAACCGCTATTTTTCTAGGTGGAAATACCTAGGCGGTATTGCGGATGAAGAGGGCAAATGACTTAGAGCGCGGAGCGATTTTCCAGCGCGAATTGCAGCAAGCTGTGGCTGCCGGTCAATTCGAGTTTGGCGCAGATGTTCGCGCGGTGCGCCTCGACGGTGCGCGGGCTGATGAAAAGTTCCGCGCCGATTTCGCGGCTGGTCTTCTTCTCGGCGATGAGCTTGAGGATGCGCCGCTCGGCCTTGGTCAAATCGTCGAGACCGGGCTTTTGGGCGGCCAGCGCCTCGGCGCGGTTGCGCCGGCGGACGACAAAGTTGGAAACGGAGGAGCTTAGATAATGCTCGCCCTCGGCGACGGCGGCGATGGCCTTGACGATTTCCTCGACGGCATTTTCCTTGAGGATGAAGCCCTTCACGCCGAGGTTGAGCGCGCGGTTGAAAATCTCCTCCTCCTTGTGCATGGTCAGGATGATGAGCCGCGTGTGGCCGCGCTTGCCGGAAAGTTGCTGCGCGATTTCCAGGCCGGTCAGTCCCGGCAGGTTCACGTCGAGCACGGCCACGTCCGGCTTTTTCTCGCGGATGAATTTCAGCGCGGCCGCGCCGTCGCCGCTTTCGCCGATGAGTTCGAAGCGCGAGTCGTCGCCGATAACCTGCCGCAATCCGCCGCGAAAGAGCGGATGGTCGTCAACAATCAGGACGGTGGTTCGAGGCGACATGGTGAAAATCCTCGCGCGGCACTTTAACCGGCCTCGGCGGAAATGGGAATGGTAATCTCGACGCGCGTTCCCTTGCCGGGCCGGGAGTCCATTTTCAATTTGCCGCCGAGCATCCGCGCGCGCTCGGCGATGTTTTTGAGGCCGAGGCCCTTTGATTTTCCGCCGGTCTCGAAGCCGCGGCCATCGTCCTCGATGCTCAAAATCACCTCGTGAATGTCGCGCTCCAGCGTGACGCACGCGTGCCTGGCGCGCGAATGTTTGAGGACGTTGTTCAGGCTTTCCTGGACGGTGCGGTAAAGGTTCACCGCCGCCTCGCCGGAAAAAAGGTCGTCAACCGGATCGAACTTCCCCTTGATTTCCATCGCGCTGGCTTCGCTGGCATTTTCAATCATCGCCTTGAGCGAGCGCGTCACGCCGAGATGATCGAGCTGGTGCGGGTGCAGGTCGTGGGAAATCTGGCGCGCCTCGGCGATCACGAGCGAGGCGAGGTCGCTGATGCCCTGAAGTTGTTCGCGCAATTTGACGGACAATCTCTTTTTGGACAATTCCAACTGCGCGCGGTTTTTGATGAGCAAAAGATTCTGGCCAAGGCTGTCGTGAAGTTCGCGCGCGATGCGCGTGCGCTCGGCTTCCTGCGACGCAATGAGCTGGAAGGTGTATTCCGCGCGCGCCTGCTGTTCGCGGAAAATGGCCTCCTGCCGTTCCGTGATGTCCATCGCAAGCCCCACAACGTAATCGGGCGAACCGTCGGGGTGGCGCACGCATCTGACCGCGATGGTGGCATAAATGATTCGTCCGTCCTTGCGAATGTAGCGCTTGTCGAGGGTGTAGGATTCAATTTCACCCCGAATCATGCGATTGAGTTGAGCTTCGTCCGCGGCAAGGTCGTCGGGATGCGTGAACTGGTCCCAGCTCATTTTTTGCAATTCGTCGCGCGAGTAGCCAAGCATCTGGCAGAGCTGATCGTTGACGGTGAGGATGCCCTTGCTCACCGAAGTGATGGCGCAGCCGACGATGGCCTGTTCGAAGTAACTGCGGAACAGCGTTTCGCTGTTACGCAACGCTTCCTCAGCGTGCTTGCGGTCGGTGATGTCGTGCGAAACGCGGAGGACGCAAAGTCGTCCGCCAAGCTCAATCAATTCACCGCTGTGCAAGAGCGCCCGCCGCCGGCCGTCGCGCGTGCTGGTCTCGATTTCCACGTTGCTGAAACTGCCATGTTCCCTCAACAACTGGAGCATCCGGTCGCGGATTTCGGGGTTTGAATGGATGCCAATTTCAGTGGGCGAACGCCCGATGACCTCCTCGCGTTTGTAGCCAAAGACCTTTTCGTGCGCTTCGTTGACTTCGAGATAGTGTCCCGTCTCAAAATCCGTGATGGTCATCACATCCGGGCTGGTGCGAAACGCCTTGGAAAACTTTTCCTCCGATTCGCGCAACGCCTGCTCTGTATTTTTGCGCTCGGTGATGTCGCGCAAGGCGGTCATCCGCAAAAGCCGGTAGTCCATGCGGATCATTTTCGCCTGCGCCTCCGCATAAAAAGTGCTTCCGTCCTTGCGCAACAACTGGTGTCCATAAATCGTTTCCTGTCCGGCGCGGATTCTCTCGGCGATGGAATCCCGCCATTCGGGCGCGACAAACTCGACGATTTTACGCCCGATGACTTCATTTTGATTCTGATAGCCGAACATGGCGACAAACTGGCTGTTCACGTCCAGAATGACGCCGTCCTCACTGATGCAAATGCCTTCAAAGGCCGCCGCCGAGAGATTTTTGAACCGTTCCTCGCTCTCGCGCAATTCCGCCAGCGTCTGGTTGCGCTCGTTGATGACGATGGCCGGAATCAAGGCCACCAGGCTCGCCATCGCCAAAACCGCCTGCATCGGGAAAATATATTGGCTCGTCGAAATCTCCGCGCCGTTAAGACCGATGGCATATTGCGTGGTGAAAAAGGCCACCGACAACGAAAGCAACAGGCTGACCGCTGTCGCCCCGCGCACGCCAAATCGCAGGCCGGCCCACAGCAAAAGCGGAATCGCCCAAGTCCGGTTGATTGACATGATTCCATGTCCCAGATAAAGCAGAAACCATTCGTAGACAACCAGGACAAGCAGCAGCAAAACCGCTTCCGTGATTTTTTTGGGCGATCCGAATTCACCGCGCACCCCGCTTTTTTTCGAGAGCCACGTCAGGATGAAGGGCGTCAGAATCAAAATGGCCATCGCGTTGCTGCCCCACCAGACTTTCCACGACTGCTCGAACGACCGGCTTAGACCGAAATGAACCAGCGTCGCCGCGCCGATGATTGCACCGAGCATCGAGCTGAACACCGCCGCAAACAGCAGCAGCCCGGCAAATTCCTTGAGCGTCGCCAGCGTCGGGCGTTCCGCCACAAATTGCCGCACGAGCCACGCGCCCAAAACCGCCTGCAACGTGTTCGCACAGAAAAAGCAGAGAATCACCACCGGCTTGGTGCCGTAAAAGACATCAAAGATGAAATCCGCCGGGAATGCCGCCAGTATCAGCCACAGCCAGTCGCGCGTCCGATTCAAGAGCAGCACGGCCAGAAACAAGCCGGCTGGAAGCCAGAAGGTGGCAAAGCTGCTGTGTCGCGCGGATAAAAAACTGCTGCTCTCGGCGCAGAGAAAATACGCCACGCAAAATAAAATCATTCTCCGCCACAATCCCAAAGAAGATGGACGGATGGATAGGATGTTGTTCGCCGATGACATAGAGCCTGCCCAATGACGGTTATAGAAGAAGCCGCCTTCGATGTCAGCTAAATCCGGCGATGTCTGATTTGAGGGGGCGCGGCATTTATGCCGCTTCATCATCCCGTTGCCATTATCACGTTGAAGCGGGCTGAAGTCCGCGCTCCAAACGCAAATTCAGACACGACCCAATGTCCGGCGCCATCTGATTTCAAACGGCGGGCTGCCTGCGCCCGGCCATTATAAAAATTGTCGGATTTTATAATGGCTTTATTTCTTATGGCGGAGTAGAAACGTCACAACTAAATCAACTTATGAGCACAATATTCTTCGGTTGTCTGTTTGGTTTTGTCATCTGGTTCCTTGTCCGTTATCTCGCCGCCGGGCTTTACACCGTCAACCAGAGCGAGCGCGCGGTGAAGACGCGCTTCGGCCGCGCCGAGCGCGTAGGCAGTGCGACGACGCTGCAGGATCCGACTGCTGCTTCATTAAGTGAGGAGGAAAAGGAACGCTACGTCTATCCGCAGGTGCGCGTCATCCCGCCGGGCGGGCCGTATTTCAAATGGCCGTGGGAACGCGTCTATAAGGTTTCCGTCGCCACGCAGACGATGAACATGGCGTGCGACCCGGAGAACGCCGACGCGAATTTTCAAGGCACCATGCTCGAAGCGGTCACCAAGGACCAGTTGAACACGGGCTTGAAGGGGCAAATCCGTTGGCGCGTTTCGGAGCGGAATCTTTACGGCTACATTTTCGGCGTGAAACATCCCGTGACGCATGTCATGGGCTATTTCATTTCCGTGCTGCGCGAACGCATTGCTACTTTTGAGGCGCCGGCCCAACCTGTTGTTGCCGGCGCCCCGCCGCAAAATGCGGCGGCCACGGTGGTGACGGGAATTTCCATCAACGACCTCCGCAAAAATCTGAGCGAAATCAACGATCACATGGTCAGGGAATGCACGACTTCAGCGGCGCGCTACGGCGTGATGCTAGATGCCTCGTTGATTACGGAGATTGACCCGCCGCCGGAGGTCGAGTCTGCGCTGGCGGCCATCAACACGGCTTACAATTCGGTTTCGTCCGACGTGAGCCTGGCGCAGGCCGCCGCCGACCAAAAAATCGTGCAGTCGAAACGCGCGGTGGAAATCGAGACGCTCAAGGCGCAGGCGGAGGTGCAGCCGATTGTGGCGCTGGCCAGCCAGTTGGGCGATTTGAAGAAGAGCGGCCCAGGCGTCATGGACGCCTACGTGCGCAACGTGCGGTTGAAATTGTTCAGCGAGGCCAAAACCGTGATTCTGGAGGGCAGCCATGAATGAAAATCTTTTAGACTTGCCGTTCGCACATTTTTTGATCGCAGCAGCGGCAACTTTTATCGGTTTGTTCATCTTGGTGCCCATCGGCTTTGGCATCCTGCGATTGTTCGGGCTTTACACCATTGTCGAGGAGCGGCAGTGCAAGGTTTATGTTCTCTTCGGCAAGGTGCTGGCGACGATTGATGAGCCGGGATTGCATCTGCTGATTTTCAAACTCGGCATCAAGGCGCCGCTGGTGAGCCTCCTCGGCAAATGCAACACGCTCGATTTGCGGCTGGATCAGGAATACCTGCGCAGCAATCCGGTCAATTCCGAGGAAGGCGCGCCGATGGGTATCGGCGTCTGGTATGAAATGGTCATCAGCGATCCGGTGTCGTATTTGTTCAAGAACGCCGACCCGCGCGGTTCGCTTTCGGCCAACGTCGGCAACTCCACCGTCCGCTGCCTGAGCAATCTGAAGCTGGAGGACATGCTCCAGAACCGTCATCCGATGAGCCAGACTGTGCGCACGGAAGTTTCGCCGCAATCGCAGGAATGGGGCTACACGCTCGGCTCGGTTTATATCCGCAAGGTGCATTTCCGCGACGAGGGCATGATCAAGCAGATTGAGGAAAAAGTCGTGAACCGGCTGCGCCAGGTCACTTCCGCCATCAAGCAGGACGGCACCAACCAGGTCAACATCATCGCCAGCACGGCGGAACAGCAGGCGTCCATCGAATTCGCCCGGGCGGCGGCGATGCGCCCGCAGATTGTCGGCGCGGCCCTGCAAAAAATTTCGCAGGACCCGGAAATTTCGCACGCGCTGTTCAGCGTGCTGGAAACGCAAAACATCATTGACAGCCAGGCGGTCATCACCCTCGTTCCCCGCAACGCGAATTTTCTCGGCGATCTGATGGCGTCCGCGCAGGCGCCGAGGGGAACCCCGGCGAATTAAACGCTTTGACATCGAAAACTAAAGCCGCTTCGGTCGCCGGAGCGGCTTTTTGTTTTAAGCCAACTAAACCGCCGGACTCGGCGCGACGGCTTTGTCTGCCGGAGTCTTTTCGTTCATTAGATTTCTCACGAGCAACCACGCGGTGAAGGTCAAAAATGCCAGCGCACAAAGGTTCAGGTAAAGCGACTGGCGTTCGTTGTCCAATCCGGCGACGCACGGATAAACGACGCCGAAAAGGAGAAATTGCGCCGCGAGCCATTTGCCGGGGCCGGGAGCGGCGCGCATGAGCAGCCGGGCGAGCAGGACGAAGAACGGCAGCAAAATCAAAATCGCCGTCCCCCAAAATCCAAACAGCAAATCGCTGAAATCAGCCAGCAGGCCGTAGCCGAAAGCGGTCGCGGTGGCGAAGAGGATGGTGAGCAGCACGGCGTGACGGACGTCGGCGAGCGTGAGCGACAGGGTCAAAATCGCGAAAATAAAAAGCCAGGCGTCGTCGGTCTCATTCAAAACGGCGCGGGTGGTGGTGCCGGGCTGCGGCAATTCCGGCAGCGCAATGCCCATGCCTTTGTCCGTGAGCGCATGGTCGAGGCGGTAAGTCAGGACGGTTCCGAGGTTGTCCTTTGTCGGCGTGATTTGCGTCGGCGTCATGCAGCCGTCGGGATAATTCAATTTTGATTGCGGCAGGTCCGGCAGGTTCAGCGTGAGGGTGAAGTCGCGGATTTCGCGCGCCTCGCGCACTTGAAAATACCAATACGACAGCCCGCGGCTTTTGAACGCGATGTGAAAATTCATGGTTTCGTCCGGCTGCACTTCGCGCTCGAACACGAGATTGGAATCCTTGATTTCCATTTGCGGCAAAACGTCCTTGCCGTCGAGCGTGGCGACGAGGCCGTCGAACATCGCGTCGGAAGCGGGCAGGGGAAAAGTCAGCACGCAATTCTGGTTCGTGTCCGACGGATTCCGCAATCGCCAGTTGAAGCTGCAATCGGTTTCGTAGCCGCCGTAAAATGCCGAGCCTTTTTTGCGCGGGCTTTGCCGCAGCGTGACTTCATGCGTCGCGGAAATAAATGGATTGCCGACGACGGATTGGTGGATAGTTTTTTTGCGGAGCAACGCCGGCTTGGTCGGGTCTTCGGATTCGATTCGCTCGGTGACTTCTTCGTTGTGATAGATGTCCACGTTCAATTCGCCCTGCACCTGCTCGGAACCCCAGATGGTCTGGACGGCGTCGTAATTCGCCTGCGTGATGCGCCCGTGGGTGAGTTGAAAATCATTCACCGTCTGGCGCAGATACGAGCGCAGCACGGAAATGGTGCCGATGAGCAGTGCGACGAGCGTCACCGCCCAAACCAGCCGCAGGAAATTCCGGTAGAGCGTCCAGAGCAAGCTGGAATTCTTCCCGCCGTTTTCAGCGGCGGATTTGTTTTGAAACAGTGCCGTGAGAAAGACGGCGAGCAGGGCGGCGCCGAGAAACAGCACAATGGTGGGTTCAACATCGGCGAGGTCGCTCGCGCGATTCAGGAGTTTGGAGATGATGGCATTCATGGCGGGTCTGGTGATTTTGTCCGCGAAATGCGCGACGGGACGCGAAGGGAAAACGCGCGACAAAATTGAACGCCGATAACTCGATCAGTTCCGCAACGGCCATATTCGTGTCGCCCGGCATTTCGCAGGCGGGTTTTAAGTTTGGCCGTGACGCGCCGAAAATCAAAAGACTGGTTCAAGGACGCATCACGACTGAATTGCAGCACCGGCTCACACGAGCGGCGCAGGTAAGATGAGGAACGGCGTTCACCCGAACGCGCGCCCATTAAAAACCAGTTTCGGGGATTTGTCCACAAGAATCGGCCGGCAATATTTGCTGAAGCCGCCGAATAAGTGAAATTTTTCACAAACTTTTCTTGCGGTGCGAATGACAATTTAGTTACTATCACCGCTGACACGGTTTTGGAACGTGTCTTTTTTAATTGAAAGAATTAAGGAATTGAAGGATTTGCCGCGCAGCGGCGTTCGAGATGTCAGCGATTTTTCCGAAGTGGACAAACTGGTTGCCATTGGCTGTCGGCGTTGGCGCGGTGCTGATTGGCGGTGGTGTGACATTGGGCGTGACTTACTATTTCACGCCCAAATATACGCGCGTTGGCTATGAACCGATCCAGCCGGTGCCATTTTCACATAAAATTCATGCCGGCGAGTTGGGGATTGATTGCCGCTACTGTCACACCGGCGTGGACAAATCGTGGTTTTCTAACATTCCAGCGGCTTCGACCTGCATGAACTGCCACAGCCAGGTTTTAAAGGATGATCCACGTCTGGCCATCGTTCGCGAAAGCGCGACCAACAACACGCCGATTCCGTGGGTGCAAATTCACCGGCTGCCGGGATACGTTTATTTCAACCACGAAGTCCACGTCCGCCGTGGCATCAGTTGCGTGGAGTGCCACGGGCGGGTTGACCAGATGGACGAGGTTTATCACGCCAAGCCGTTCAGCATGAGCTTTTGTTTGAACTGCCATCGCGACCCGGCGGCTTACATCCGGCCGGTGGACAAAGTCACGGACTTGGGCTGGCAATGGAGCACCAACGCCGCCACCAACGCCGAAATGCAGGAGGTCGAAGGAACGAATCTGGTTGACCATATGCACGTGGAATCATTGGAAAACTGTTCCGCCTGTCACCGATGAACACAATTTTGAAATACTCACCCGCGCCGACGACTGGCCGCCGATATTGGCGCAGTCTGGATGAACTGGCCGACACGCCGGAGTTCAAGGAGTGGCTGCACCGGGAATTTCCGAAGGGCGCGGGCGAAATGATGGACGGCCAGAGCCGCCGTCAATTTCTGAAAATCATGTCCGCGTCGTTTGCGCTGGCGGGCTTGGGTCTGGCTGGCGCGGGTTGCCGCCGTCCGGTGGAAAAACTCGAACCGTTTGGCCAGCAGCCGGATGCCAGCTACGTTTATGGCGAGCCGCAATTTTATGCGACGGCCATGCCAACGCGCACCGGTGCGGTTCCGCTCGTCGTCAAATCCTACGAAGGCCGGCCGATAAAGATCGAAGGCAACGCCAAATTCCCCGGCAGCAACGGCGGCACTGACCGTTACGCACAGGCTTCGATTTTGAATCTTTACGATCCCGACCGCGCCAAGCGATTTGCCAAAGACGGCAAAACGGTCTCGCGAGAAGAGGCGTTGAAATTCCTCGACGATTTATCGTCAAAATTCGCGGCGAATCAAGGCGAAGGATTGGCGTTTCTTGCCGAAAGCAGCACCTCGCCGTCGCGCGCGCGGCTGCAAAAAATCATCGCGCAAAAATTTCCGAAGTCGCAATGGTTCACCTATGACGCGATTGATTCCGGCATCCACCAACGCGCGGCAACACAGGCGTTCGGCCAGCCGGTCAAACCAATTTTCAATTTCGATAAAGCGAAGGTCATTTTGTCGCTCGACTGCGATTTTCTCGGCGGCGAAGACGACGCGCACAATCACATCCGAAAATTCGCCGCCAGCCGCAAGGCGGGCGATGGCATGAGCCGGCTTTACGCGGTGGAATCACTGTTCACTTTGACTGGGGCAAATGCGGATCATCGGCTGCGTGTGGCGGCGAGTTTGATTGGACAGATTGCGGCGGCGATTTCGGCTGAAATCTCCGGAAGGTCCGCATCAGTTCCGGCGGGAATTGACGCGAAATGGATTTACGAGTGCGCGAAGGATTTGGTCGCGAATCGCGGAAATGTCTTAGTTGTGGCCGGCCAGCGTCAGCCGATTGAAGTTCATTTACTCGCAAACGCAATCAATTTCGCGCTCGGCGCGATTGGTAACACAGTGACTTTGATTTCAGTGGACGAAAATGCCGATGCTGATTTGAAAGATTTGAATGGCGATGATTTGGATACATTGGTGATTCTTGGCGGCAATCCAGCCTACAATCTGAACTGGTCGCCCAAGCAGAAAACGGTTGTTCGATTGGGTTATTACGAAGACGAAACCTTTGAAAGATCCACTTGGAATTTTCCGGCGACGCATTATCTCGAATCTTGGGGCGATGCGACGGCCAGTGACGGAACCATCGTTCCGATCCAACCCCTGATTCAGCCGTTATTTGGTGGAATTTCCGAGTTGGAATTTCTCGCGCTTGTTGCGGGCGAGTCGCAAACCGTTGCTTGCGAAATTGTTAAAGAAACGTATCGGTCTAATACTTTCATAATATCAAATATCACCGGTCTGACAGATCAGGTTAAGGCTAATGCTGATGCAGCTTTTGGGGAATCTTGGAAAAAGTTTCTGTTCAATGGCTTCAAGCCGGATTTCGAGCCTCAACCGGTGGTTGCGTCCGCGAACCCAAGTTTTCCTACAGGCAGTGCTAGGACAATGCCTTCCAAAGATAGCCTCGAAGTCATTTTTTATCGCGACGCAAAAGTGGATGACGGCCGTTACGCGAACAACGGCTGGATGCAGGAATTGCCCGACCCAATTACTAAAATTACCTGGGACAATGCCGTGCTCGTCAGCCGCAAGACCGCGCGTGAACTTGGCTTGGCGAACGACGACGTTGTTGAAATTTCGCTGAATGGCAAGACTGTTTCCGGCCCGATTTGGACGCAGCCGGGCATGGCGGATTATTCACTCGGCCTCGCACTCGGTTACGGCCATGAGAAAATTGGTCGCATCGGCGACGGTGTCGGCTTCAACGCCTATAAGATTTTCTCCGGCAAATATATTGAAACCGGCGCAACGGTGCGCAAGACAGGTCAAACATATTTGATTGCGACGACGCAGTCGCATTGGAGCATGGAGGGCCGTCCGGCGGTGCGCGAGGCGAACTTGGACGAGTTTATCAAGACCCCGGATTTTGCGCAGGAGATGCACGACAAAGAGCCGCCCATTGTCGCGCCGCTTTATCCGAATCCGTTTGACGAGGCGAAAAAGACGGCGATACAGCAATGGGGTTTGGTTGTAGATTTGCAATCCTGCGTCGGCTGCGGCACCTGCGTGCTGGCGTGCCAGAGCGAGAACAATATTCCGATTGTCGGCAAGGATCAGGTCAGCCGCGGCCGCGAAATGCACTGGATGCGGATTGACCGTTATTACACGAGCAGCCCGAAGGCGAAAAACAATCCGACCTTGTTTGATCCCAACGCCGACATGAACCAGACGGACGCGGAGCAGCAATTCGCGGATTGGATTGACGACGTGCAGGCGGTGAACCAGCCGATGCTCTGTCAGATGTGCGAGGCCGCGCCGTGCGAAAACGTCTGCCCGGTCAACGCCACGTCGCATGACGCGGAAGGGCTGAACGTGATGACTTACAACCGTTGTATCGGCACGCGCTATTGCTCGAACAATTGTCCTTACAAGGTTCGCCGCTTTAATTATTTCGATTACAACAAGCGCCCAATCAGCGCGCTGAAGGGGCCGTTTTATCCGACGCCGCTGTTGCACGAGACCGATGGCAAATGGGATTTGTTGAGTTGGTTCAAGCATCCGGACACCAGTGGCATGCGCGAGGAAGATGAATGGGACTTGATCAAAATGGTCAAGAACCCGGACGTGACGGTGCGGATGCGCGGCGTGATGGAAAAATGCACTTATTGCATCCAACGCATCCAGCAGGCGGAAATCGCGCAAAAGGTCAAGGCTGGTCCAACGGGGAACATCCGGCTGCTGGAATCCGAGGGCACGATTCCGAAGACGGCTTGCCAGCAGGCGTGTCCGGCGGGCGCGATTGTTTTTGGCGACATCAGCGACCCGGACAGCACGGTGACAAAATGGAAGGCGCAGCCGCGCAATTATTCCGTGCTGGGCGAATTGCTGACCAAGCCGCGCACGACGTATCTGGCCCGCGTCCGCAATCCGAATCCCGCGATGCCGGATTATCACGAGCCTTACAGCACGGAAGAATACGAAAATCGCGGCGGTGAATTTCACGCCCCGGAAAAAGAAAACATTTAAATGGCCGACTCCTCGACCCAACTGGAATCGCTCGCGCCGCCCGCCGAATTGCGGCGCATGACGGCTGTGCCGACCAACCGCAGCCTGGGCTGGCTGACGGACAAACTCACGGCGTTCAACGAAGGCAAAACACCGCTGTGGTGGTGGATTTTGTTTTTGCCGGCGGCATTTAGCGCGGCGGTTGTTCTGCCGGCGATGTTGACTTACAAAATTTCCACCGGCGTCGGCGTTTGGGGCAACAATATGCCGGTCATGTGGGGTTGGGACATCATCAACTTCGTCTGGTGGGTCGGCATCGCGCACGCGGGCACGCTGATTTCGGCGATGCTGTTCCTGACGCGGCAGCACTGGCGCACGCCGATTGGCCGCGCGGCGGAAGCGATGACGGTTTTCTCGGTGGCGATGGCGGGGTTGTATCCGGCAATTCACGTCGGGCGTTCCTGGTTCGACTGGTTCATGTTCCCGATTCCGACCTACGAGGGGATGTGGCCGCAGTTCCGGTCGCCGCTGATGTGGGACGTTTTCGCCGTCAACACCTACCTCATCGTTTCGACGACGTTCTGGTATATGGGCTTGATTCCTGATCTGGCCTTGATGCGCGACCGCTCGAAAACGCGCGTGCGAAAATTCCTTTACGGATTGTTCGCGCTCGGCTGGACCGGCTCGGCGCGGCAATGGCACAATTACGAAAAGGCTTATCTCATTCTTTGCGGCTTGGCGACGTTGCTGGTGTTCACCGTCAGTTCCATCGTCGGAATGGACTTTGCCACGGCACAACTGGCCGGCTGGCATGAAACGATTTTTCCATTTTATTTTGTCGCCGGTGCGGTGACCTGCGGTTTTGGCATGGTGCTGGTGCTGCTGATTCCGCTGCGGAAATTATGTCACTTGGAAGACATCATCACGATGGCGCACATTGACAAGATTTGCAAAATGACGCTGATGATGGCCTGCATCATGGGCTACATTTATATCGTTGAATTTTTCATTGCGTGGTATTCGGGCAATCCCTACGACGCGTGGGTTTTTGGCCACCGGATGTTCGGCCACCAATACTGGTATGGTGGCTGGATCATGATTGGCATCAACGCCTCGCTGCCGCAACTGCTCTGGATCAAAAAAGTCCGGCGAAATCTGAAGCTGGTTTTTGTTATCGCGCTGCTGCTGAACATCGGCATGTGGTTTGAGCGGTTTGTCATTATCGTCGGTTCGCTCTACCAGGATTTTCTGCCGGCCAACTGGGGCGTGTATTATCCGACGTGGGTTGACGCGGGTGTCTTTCTCGGCACGCTGGGCGCATTTTTCATGTTATATCTGCTGTTCGTGCGGTTTCTGCCGATGATTCCAGTTTCCGAAGTCAAGGCGGTGACGTCACAGGCCAATCCGCACCATTCGTCCGGCGGTGTGAAAGGAGCGAAGTCATGAGCGAAAAAAATTACGGCCTTGTCGCTGAATTTGATTCGCCCGCCGCTGTTTTGTCGGCGGCGGAAAAAGTGCGCGACGCCGGTTACAGCCGTTGGGACGTTTTTTCGCCGTTTCCAGTTCACGGCTTGGACAAGGTGATGGGCTTCAAAAATTCGCGCGTCGGCGCATTCTCCTTCCTGTTCGGCGCGGGCGCGTTCATCGGCACGATGCTGATGATTTGGTATATGAACGATTTCGATTACCCGATTCTCATCGGCGGCAAACCAATGTTCAGTCCGCCGATGTCGGTGGTGCCGTCGTATATTTTGCTTGTTCTCGCATCCGCGCTCGGGGCGTTCATCGGGATGGTTGCGTTGAACCAATTGCCACGTCTGCATCATCCGCTGTTCGCGAAGGCGCGTTTTGCGCTCGTTTCGCGCGACAAGTTTTTTCTCGCCATCGGTTCCAGCGACCCGAAGTTTTCCGAGACCGAAACCCGCCGGCTGCTGGAGGAAATCGGCGGCGCGCACATTGAAATGGTGGAGGACAACGACTGATGCGCCACATCATTGCCATCATCTTGATCGGCGCGGCGCTCGGCGCGGCAATTGTCGGCATCGCCGGCTTTCGTGGCGGACTGTCGCGCAAGCCCTTCGTTGAGATTTTTCCGGACATGGACCGGCAGTTCAAATTGCGTCCCATGGAGCCGTTCGATTTCTTCTCGAACGGAGTCAGTTCGCAATTGCCGCCGCCCGGCACAGTGGCGCGCAGCCAGCCGATTCAAACTGTCTCCGGCCCGGTTTATCCGTTTGAAGATGCGCCGGTCAACACCGGCTTCATCACTGGCACCACAAATTTTGTCGCCACGAATCCATTGCGTGTGGATGCAGCCTTGCTCCAGCGCGGCCGCGAGCGCTTCGACATTTATTGTTCGCCCTGCCACGGCCAGCTTGGCGATGGCAACGGCATCACCAAAGAAATTGGTGACATGCCCGCCGTGGCGAACCTGCACGACAAACGCATCGTCGAAATGCCTGATGGCCAAATCTTCTACACCATCACCCACGGCAAAGGTTTGATGGGCGCTTACGGTCCGCTGGTGCCGACGCGCGACCGCTGGGCGATTGTCGCCTATTTGCGAGCCTTGCAACTGAGCTGGCTCGGAACCACCAACGATTTGACGGCGGAACAACAAGCTGCGCTGAAATGAAATTATGAGTTTGCAAAACGAAACGACTCATTTGCCGCCGCCGCTGGATTTGTCCGGCTGGCGCAAGCTGCCCGCCGTTCTGATGGTTGTCGGCGGCATCTTGTCCGTCATTGGACTGCTTGTGAATATCAAGCGAAGCAGCATAAATGGACTCGGTTTTACCATCGGACCTGAATTCGGTTACTCATGGCTTTTGGCGTTCATGTTTTTTCTGACGCTTGCGCTGGGCGCACTGTTTTTGACAATCATTCATCATCTCTCCGACGCCGGCTGGTCGGTCGCCACGCGCCGTTTTTGTGAGCACATTGGCGCGCTATTGTTTCCGTGGCTGGCGATTTTATTTGTGCCCGTCATTTTGCTCGCGCCAACAATTTATCATTGGCTCACGCTCAATCCAGCCGATGACCGCGCCTTGAGCGCCAAATGGCCGCTCTTTACGCTGCCCGGATTTTGCGTCGCCTCGGCCATTTTCTTCGGCATCTGGTGGTTGCTGACGTCGCGCTTGCGCTTCTGGTCGCTCAAGCAGGACGAAACCGGCGAGGCGCTTTGCACGCGCAAAATGCGTTTTCATTCTGGCTGGGGCATTCTCGCCTTTGCCGCGACGGTCACGGTGGCGCCGATTTTGTGGGTGAGTTCCCTGCAATATCAATGGTCCTCGACGATTTACGGTTTGTATTTCTTTGCGTCCTGCGGCTGGATGGCGCTGGCCACGACGTATGTGCTCACGATGATTTTGCAACGCCAGCGCGTCCTGACGCCCGTTTTGCATGACAACCAGTTTTATTTTCTCGGCGTCCTGTTTTTCGCCTTCACGCTGCTGCAAGCCTATTTTGAATTTGCGCAATACTTCGTCATCTGGAACGGCAACGTGCCGGACGAATCCTTTTGGTATCTCATCCGCGAAAAAGGCACATGGTGGTGGGTGTGCATGACTTTGATTTTTGGCCATTTCTTCCTGCCCTTCATCCTGCTGCTGCCGGCGCACGTGAAAATGAATTTCAAAATCATGCTACCGGTTTGCGCATGGGCGTGGCTGATGAACTTTGCCGATCTGGCGTTCAACATTCTGCCCGCGTCGCCGTTGAATCAGGGCGGCTATCCGTTCCGCTGGATTTGGCTGCAATTCGGCTGCGTCGCTTTCATGGGCGGCCTGTTGAGTTGGGCGTTCCTGAAAAACTTCAACGCGCATGCGCCGTTCGCGAAACGCGACCCGCGCCTGCACGAAGCGATGGGCATCGCGTTTGAGCCTGAAGAAATTTCCGACACTGTGCCGACGGAAGGGGGCAGCCGATGAATCTCGAAAATGTCAATCGCGCTTCCGGCGCGGCGATTGGTTTCCTCGTCGCCAGCGTGATTTTCGCCATGCTTGTGGTGATTGTGAAATGTTCCGTAAGCGTGCCGGCGGTTGACGCCGACCGCGACGCGGCCATCTCCAAGGCGCTTTTTGAAATTCGCACCAATGAAACCGTGTCTCTCGCCGATCCCGGCTGGGTTGACAAATCGCGCGGCATCGTGCGTTTGCCGATTGCCGACGCGATGAAAATGGCCATCGGCGAATGGCAGGACCCGGCGCAGGCGCGCGCCGATTTGATTGCCCGCGAGGAAAAGGCCAACGCACCTTTGCCGAAGGCACCGGCTGCGCCCGCACAACCGAATCCCTTTGAATGAACGAGAACGAAAAAATTGATTCTGCGGTTGACGCCTCCTGTCGCGTGCCGTTGCTCGCGCTGTTCGGGGGCGCGGCACTTTGGCTCGTTGTCGGCCTGGCTTTGGCGATTGTCGCCTCGCTCACGTTTCACAAGCCAGACATGTTCGCTGATTGTCCGTGGCTGACTTACGGTCGCGCGCTGGCCGCCGCCAATGATTTGTTGCTTTACGGCTTTTGCATTCCCACCGGACTGGGCGTGATGCTTTGGATTTTTGCGCGCTTGAGCCAGGCCGAACTTTGCCTGCCACTCGTGCCCATCGCCGCCGCCAACATCTGGCATCTCGGCGTTCTCATCGGAACCGTTGCCATTTTAATTGGCGACAGCACCGGTTTCATGTGGCTGGAATTTCCGCGCGGCAGTTCCGTTCTTTTGTTCGCCGCGTTTCTGCTCATTGCCATTTCCGCTTTCGCCACGTTTGGTGCGCGGCGCGACCGTGAATTGCAGCCGGCGCACTGGTTTCTGCTCGCGGCAGTTTTTTGGTTTCCTTGGATTTATTCAACGGCAAATTTATTACTGCTTGCCAGCCATCCCGTTCGCGGCGTGACGCAGGCTGTCATTGACTGGTGGTTTTCAAACAACATGGTTTTCGTCTGGCTCGCGCTGGTCGGCATTGGCACGGCATTTTATTTCCTGCCGAAACTGGCCGGACGCCCGCTGCAAAATCGTTATTACGCGCTGTTCGCATTTTGGACGTTTATTCTTTTTGGAACGTGGTGCGGCATTCCGCACGACGCGCCCGTGCCCGCGTGGCTGCCCGCGTCGAGCGCCGTCGCGTCTGCGTTGCTGATTCTGCCGCTGTTTATCATTGAATTTATCGGCTGGCGGACGGCGTGGGGTTCAGTCAAATCGAAATGGGACAGCGGGCCATTTTGTTTCGTCGGCTCCGGCGTGGACTTTTTCTTCCTTTCCGGCTTGATGCTGGTGGCGATGGCCTGTCCGCAAATCAGCCGCGCGACGGAATTCACTTGGTTCGGTCCGGCGCAAATCCAGTTGCAGTTCCTTGGCTTCTTCGCCATGACAATGTTTGGCGCGGTTTATTACATTTTGCCGCGTACCGCCGGCTTCGACTTCCCGTTCCCAAAACTCGCGCGGGTGCAATTCTGGATTTCGCTGTTCGGCCTTGCGCTTTTCATTTTGCCGCTGGCCATAGGCGGGGTGGAGCAGGGGATGAAATTGCAAAATTCGCAAATTCCGTTCGCCGACATTTCAAATTCTATGCTGCCGTATTTGCGCGTGAGCACAACCGGCCAGTTGCTGCTGCTGCTCGGCGGTTTGATCTTTGCGCTGAACGTTTTTGGACTGACGCTCAAATGGAAAATGGCGGTGCTGAAAAAATTGCTCGCAGCCATCAAGGCGCCGCTTGAAACCGAAGAGGTGAAGGCATGAAGACCGGCTTTCGTGTTTTTCTCGCGGCCTTTATCGCGCTCGGCGCATCGTGGTGCGGTTTCGTGCTCGCGCCGGTTTTGCAACTCGGCACGGAAAAGCAAACGACCGTTTTGAATTCGTCCGACATTTATCCCGAACAGCGTCCCGGCGCCGCCACGCTCGGCTTGCAGGTTTATCGCGCGAACGATTGCGCGGCCTGCCACACAACGCAGGTGCGGCAGGACGGCGTTACCTGCCAGATTTCGCTGACAAGTCTCGGCAAAAATGAGCCGGCGGAATTCAAAAAGTTCATCGCATCGCTGCTGGAATTGCCTCAATTCCGGGCCTGCTCCAACTCCGTCACCGCCGAATTTCAGGCGTGGAACGGCGAACTGCCGGAAACCGTCACCAACCTGGACGCGGACGAGGCAGGCGACATGATTCAGCACATCAATGCCGGCGGCTGCAAGGCCGAAGTTCAGGTCGTTGCCACCGGCGCGGACATTGCGCGCGGCTGGGGCAGCCGCCGCAGCGTCGCCGAAGATTTTCTTTGGGATGATCCGGTGCAACTCGGCGACATCCGCGTTGGCCCGGATTTGGCGAATGTCGGCGCGCGCTACGATCTCAACTGGCAGTTGCAACATCTTTATGCGCCGCAAAGCCTCGTAAAAAATTCAGCGATGCCACCATTCCGGTTTCTTTTTCAAGTCCGCAAGATCGGCAGCACGCCTTCGCCGGACGCTTTGAATTTGCCGGCCGCATTTGCGCCGCCCGCAGGTTACGAAGTTGTCCCGACGGACGACGCCAAAAATCTCGCGGCGTATTTGCTGAGCCTGCGCGCCGACGTGCCGCTGTATGACGCGCCGTTCACGCGAGAAATTGTAGATACCAACAATCCATGAGCGACGATTTGAAAAACAATGCGCCCGCGCCGGAAAATGAATCGCCCGGCGAACATTCGACCGTGCCGATGTGGATTTTCGGGCTGCTGCTGATTTTGTTTTTTGCCGGCGCAATTTATTTTGACGATCACAGCGGCTGGTTCAACCCGCAGATTTATGCGCCGTATCAATCCGCCGAGGAATTGGAAAACTATCAGCCAAAATCCGGCGCGGCGGAAATGCTCGCGCAAGGGAAGAAATCTTACGACCTGATTTGCGCCGCGTGCCACGGCCCGAATGGCGAAGGCAAACTCGGCCAGGCGCCGCCGCTGGCAGGTTCGGAATGGGTCAACGCAAAGGGTTTCAAGCGGATTGTGGAAATTCCGCAGCTTGGCCTCAATGGGCCGGTCACCGTCAAGGGACAAAATCTGGATTTTCCAAGTGGTATGCCGCCGATGGGCGCGCAGTTATCCGATGCCGATCTTGCCGCCGTGTTGACTTATATCCGCGCTTCGTGGGGAAACAAAGCCGAAGCCATCACGGCTGACGACGTGAAATCCGTCCGCACCGCCGTCGCTGGCCATTCGGCCATCAATGGTGAGCAGGGCTTGGACGCGATCAAGGAATAACGCTTTTGCGTGATTCAATTTCCGAAATCGCCCAGCGCGCGTGTTCGGCAATCAACGGTTCGGAATCACGCGTTGCGTTCTCCAAGTCGGGAAGCGCAGCTTTGCCGCCGACATTTCCGAGCGCGATGCAGACGTTCCGCAAAAGGCCGCGGCGCTTGGTCCGTAAAACCGGCGAACCGGCGAACCGTGATTTGAAACTTTCTTCGTCGAGCGAGAGCAATTCAAGCAAATCCGGCTCGTTCAATTCCGGGCGCGCGTGCTGTTTCATCAATTTTCCCTCGCGCGCAAACCGGTTCCACGGACAGACGGCCAAACAATCGTCACAGCCGAAAATGCGATTGCCGATGGCTTTGCGAAATTCAGCCGGGATGGAACCCTTGAGTTCAATCGTCAGATAGGAAATGCAGCGGCGTGCGTCCAGTTGAAACGGAGCGGTGATGGCGTTGGTCGGACAGGCGGCAAGGCAGCGCGAACATTTTCCGCAATGATTTTTCTCCGGCGCGTCCGGTTCGAGTTCAAACGTCGTTAAAATTTCGGCGAGAAAAATCCAGTTGCCAAACTTCCGGCTGATGAGATTGGTGTGCTTGCCGACGAATCCGATTCCAGCGCGCTGCGCGAAATCGCGCTCCAAAACCGGGCCGGTGTCCAGATACCAGAGCGAGCGGGTTTCCGGATTGCCGAGTTGATTTATAAATGCTGTCAATTCTTTCAACCGTTCGCCAAGAATTTCATGATAATCATCAAAGCGCGCGTAGCGGGCAATAACGCCGGATTTTGAATTTTGAGTTTTGAATTTTGAGTTTTCGTAACAGGCGGCGAGGCAGATGACGCTTTTCGCGCCAGCCAGGACTTTTTGCGGCTCAATGCGCTTTTTCGCGTTGCGTTCGAGCCACGTCATTTCACCAAATTGTTTTTGGGCGAGCCAGGTTTGAAACTGCCCGGCGCTTGCAGGCGCATTGGCGGACGTGAAACGGCAGTCGTCAAATCCCAGTTCTAACGCGCGCTGGCGAATTTTCTCCCTCATTGGACGGCTTCGAGGCGGAATTGATGGATGACCTGTTGCGCGACTTCGCGCAACGAGCGCAACTCCGTGTTCAGCAGAACGTCCGCCTGCTTGTAAAACGGCTCGCGCGCGGCGAGCAATTCGCGGATTTTTTTCTGCGGGTCGGAATCATGCAGCAATGGCCGGTGCGACTGGTTTTTCACGCGCTCCCAGATTTTTTCCGGCGGCGCCCAGAGGCAGACAACCAGCGCGTGCGTTTTGAGGCTGGCAAGATTCTTGGGGCTCGCGGGCAGCCCGCCGCCGGTGGCGATGACTGTTTTTGTCCGCGCGGAAATTTCCTCGACCACTTTTTCTTCCAGCGCGCGAAATGTTTCCTCGCCGTCCGATTTGAAAATTTGGGCGATGGTGCGGCTGGTTCGCGCCTGAATCATTTCATCCGTGTCGAGATAATCGAAGCGCAGCTGCTCGGCGACGAGCCGGCCCACGGAAGTTTTTCCCGTGCCCATGAAACCTATGAGCGCGATGTTGACGATGCGACGGTCGCTTTGCACGCAATGAGTTTCAAGTTTCAAGTTGCCGGTTTCAAGCGCCAAAATCCTCGTCATCGTGACGCTCATCCTCATAAATCGAAAATTTGTGTCGCTCGACAAACCGGCGGCAGCGGTTAGATTTATGGCATGGAGCTACCGCCGCTCATTCTGGCTTCCGCGTCGCCGAGGCGCGCGGAATTGTTGCGGCAATTGAATCTGGACTTTCAAATCATTTCCACCGGCCCAAAAGAAATTTTTGACGACCAGCTTTCGCCTTACGAACTTTGCCAGCTCAACGCGCATCTCAAGGCGCGCGCCGCCGCCAAAAAACATCCCGATGCGCTGGTGCTGGGCGCGGACACGCTGGTTTTTCTTGATGGCAATGTTTTCGGCAAGCCGCGCGATTTGGACGCCGCCGGACAAATGCTCGCACAGCTTCAAGGCCGGACACATCAAGTCGTCACCGGCGTGAGCCTGATCCACCTGCGCGCGCACCGTGAACGGCTTTTTGCCGTGCATACGGACGTGGCGTTTCGTCCGCTCGGCGAAAATCAAATCCGCGATTATCTGGCAAAAATAAATCCGCTCGACAAGGCCGGCGCCTACGCGATTCAGGAGCACGGCGATTTGATTGTCTCGGAAATTTCCGGCTCCTACAGCAACGTCGTCGGTTTGCCGCTGGAACAATTGCAGCAGGAACTAAATTCCTGGATGGCTTAATTCCCGCCACAATAACGCGCTCATGCGCTGGCCGCTTTCAAAACAGTCCAGATCAAATTTTTCGTTCGGCGAATGGGCGTTGTCTCCCGGCAAACCGAGGCCGAGCAGCAGCGTGTCCGCGCCGAGGACCTTCTTGAAGTCGTTGACAATCGAAATCGAGCCGCCTTCGCGCAACAAGACCGGTTCGCGGTTGAACGCCGCGCGCAACGCGCGCAACGCCGCCTGCGCCTGCGGGCTGGTCGGCGAAACCAAGTAAGCTTCCGCGCCGTGGCCGGCTTCGATTTCCAGCCGGACGGTCGGCGGACAGATTTTTTTCAAATGGTCGCAGACGATTTTACGGATGCGCGCCGGATTTTGGTTGGGCACGAGGCGGCAGGTGATTTTCGCGCGCGCCCACGCGGGCACGATGGTTTTGCTGCCTTCGCCCTGGTAGCCGCTGGTCAGGCCGTTGATTTCAAACGTCGGCCGCGCGCTGCGCTGTTCGGTTGGTGTGTAACCGCGTTCGCCGAAAAGTTTTTTCACGCCCAGCAGTTTTTGCAGTTCGGAATCTTTTATGGGCAGGCGTTTGAATTCTTTTCGCTCGTAGGCCGAGAGCGGCGCGACGTCGTCGTAAAAATACGGGATGGCGATACGGCCATTTTTGTCGCGGAGTTTCGCGAGCAATTGCGAGAGCGCCATGGCGGGATTATCCACCGCGCCGCCGAAGCCGCCGGAATGCAAGTCGCGCGACGGGCCGCACAGGGTGATTTCGAAGGCGATGATGCCGCGCAGCGCGTAAGTGAGCGCGGGATGTTTTATGTCCGGCATGCCGGTGTCGGAGACGACAATCGCGTCGCAGTTTAATTCAGCGCGGGATGTTTTGAGAAATTCCGCGAGATGTTTGCTTCCAACTTCCTCCTCGCCTTCGATGACGAGCGTCAAATCGCAGGGCAGGGGGGTTCCGGTTTTCAAATAGGCCTCGACGGCTTTCAAATGGGCGAAGTGCTGGCCTTTGTTGTCGGTGCTGCCGCGCGCGAAAATGGAGCGGCCTTCGATGCGCGGCTCGAATGGCGGCGATTTCCACAAGTCGAGCGGCTCGGGCGGCTGGACGTCGTAGTGGCCATAAACCATGAAGTGCGGGACATTTTTCCGGCGAACCGTTTTGGCGACGACGATGGGATGGCCGCTTGTCGGACAAACTTTTGCTTGGAGTCCGATTTGCCGGCAATGGTTGGCGAGCCACGCGGCGCAGTTTTGCAAATCCGGCTTGTGCTGCGGTTGTGCGGAGACGCTGGGGAAGCGGAGAAATTCACAAAGTTCGGCGACGAAGCGCGCCTGGTTTTGTTTCAAATAGTCGAGGACGATTTGCATGGCGCCAGTTAATCGCCAAATGCCGCGCTTGCCAAAACAAAAAGGCGCGTGATACAACCGAGTAGTGGAATATGGCATCCAGATGTTTGATTCAGAATTTCCCGCCGACCATTATTCGCCAGTAAAGATGAACAATGCTAGATTTCCACTTTACTCTCCCGTTTTGTGCGCAGGCACACTGGCCGCAGTGTGCAAAACTCCACATCCTTCGGCACCATTGACCACGCCCGATTAATGCCAATCCTCTATCAATTTCTTAACCAGACCAGGGTCGTCCCAAGGAACATCGTGATAGGCTTCGAGCAGGTAGTGACTTTTCGGATCGCGCCGCCATTCCCTGGGAAATTGAGCCACGATTTCGTGGCGGGGATTAGACGGTGCGGGAATTTCGAGGCCTGCAAAATGATGGTGCAGGACAAGACAAAGGTCGCAGCCTGACAAACTTCCCATGTAAGAAAGGCATATAGGTCGCGCATTACATTCAATCAGGCTGGCCTCCCCCTCCGCAGTCAGCATAAAATCAAAACTGATCAAGCCGGTGGCTCCCCAATGCCGAACCAGTTTTTCAGCGGTTTGTAAAATACCGGAATGATGAACAAGTCGCACCACCGAGGGAGGGCCTTTGGGGGTCGGATGACATTGCTCCTTGATGGCGGTGGCATAAGCCAAGACTTTGCCCGTTGCTGCCGCCACCGCAATCATAGCCTCTTTTCCCCGGATGGCTTCGTTCACAGTGACGCTGGGATCCGCCGGAAACCACTCCGACTCCAGCGTCCAGCCGCGCATTTGCATGAGTCGCGACTTGAGGCGGCCCTGCCAGCGATCCACCCCGCCGTATTTGGCGTAAGTGGCTGCCACCTGCCGTTCGTTGTCGCAAAAAGTCACGCCCCCACCGCCCCAACTCGTGGATTTTTTGACCACCACCGGCCAGCCCAATTCTTTTGCTTGGCTCACTGCTTCCTCAATGGAACTGGGACAGGCAAATCTTGGCGTTTTCACTCCAAGCTCTTGCGCCCGTCGTAACGTGCGAAGCTTGCTTGTCGTTTCAGCCAGCCAGTCCAAATTTCCGAACGACAAATTCAACGTTTCCAGCATTTTGGGTGGGAGTGTCCGCTTTTCTGACTGGTGCAACTGAATTATTCGCTGGAAAAAAAGCACGGTGCGGTCGTCGCCAGGAATGATTAGATGAGGATTCCACTGGTTAATAACTTCGGTCAACTGACGGAGAACAGCGCCGCCGAAGCGTCGCGAATGGAGAGGAAACAACTGATCCAGATATCGCGTGGTGGCGAGAAAGCTGTTCCGATAACACAAGGCGGCCACTTCAAAGCCCGACTGTTGCAAGGCCTTGGGTAAGCGGGCAATGGTCGGCCAGGCTTCCAACGAAACGATCAATGTCTTTGGTCTGACGTTACTCATCATTTGAATTGCGGCGATTTGAAATTATGTCGGAGGCCGTCTGCTGTCTACGTTAAAAAGCCGGTAAAGAACTGATCCTCGTCGAGCGCAGTTGATTTCCCACTCAATTTTTCCCTTTGTATCCCGCATTGTATCCCCGAACCAATTTTCAGGGCAAAAGATTGTCAAAGGCGGCAAAAGGTAAAACAAAAAAACCATTGTGAAAATTGAACAAATCAGCGATTGAATACCATAGCCAAAAATAGCAAAAACTGCATTTTACGATTAAGAGTCAACTGCTCTACCAATTGAGCTACCGAGGCAACAGAAAATGAAATTTAGCCGCAAGCGCGGGCGCGCGGCAGGTTTATCCCCGTGAACAAGCGGTTTTCAATGATGGCAGCCACAGCCCTCGCCGCAGGAACCCTCCTCGAGATCGACTGCGGTGGGAACGCGTCCGAGTTCAAGGGTTTTGGAAATCTGCCGTTGAATCGTCTGTTGCAGTTCGTGAAGCTCCTCCTGCGCGTCCAAAAAACCGCGTGCCACGGGATTGCTCAAAAGCGCGTCGCGGTGTTTCTCGAAGTCAGCGATCTCTGTGTCGCTCAGTGGTTGTCCAGCGTGTTGTTTCTGGTGAAGTGCCTGGCCCCGGGTGTTGACGGCTTCATATTGGCCGCGCGCGCTGGCATCGGCGGCGAACGTCTCAATGCGCTTGCGGATGGACGCCATTTCGGGCTGCGCGACGATGGCCTCGCAAAGTTCCAATGTCTTTTCTTCAATTTTGGTCGGCATAAATTTTATTTTGTGCGCCAATAAATCACAAACTCCGGCTAAAAGCAATCGGAATGGCAAGTGGATTTATCCTCGTCATCAAGAATTTTTATCCGCTGTTTTTTTCATTTTCCCGCATTGACATTTTTACGGCGAGTCGCTAAACATCTGCAAATCCTTATGCAACCAATTCATCTGAGCTGGGTTGATTACACCATTCTGCTGGCCTACGTCGTTTTTATTTTGGGTATTGGCTGGGTGCTGGCGCGTTACATGAAAAGTTCCGGGGACTTTCTCACGTCCAGCCGCTCCATCCCCACGTGGGTCACCGGACTGGCTTTTATTTCCGCCAATCTCGGCGCGCTGGAATTGGTCGGCATGGCGGCCAGCGGAGCCCAATACGGCATCGCCACGGCCCATTTTTACTGGGTCGGCGCCATCCCGGCCATGGTCTTTCTGGCGGTGTTCATGATGCCATTTTACTACGGTTCCAAGGCTCGCTCCGTTCCTGAATACCTGAAAATGCGTTTTGACGAACGCGTTCGCTGGGTCAACGCCTTCGCGTTTGCTGTGATGACGGTGGCCACGTCCGGGATTTCGATGGACGCGCTAGCCGACCTGCTGCATCTGCTGCTTGGTTGGAAATACAGTTGGAGTTTGTGGATTTGCTCGGTGGTGGTGGTGGTGTATGTGTTCAAGGGCGGCCTGACCTCGGCCATTTACACCGAAGTGCTGCAATTCTTCCTGATTGTGCTCGGCTTCGCTCCGGTGGTTTGGCTCGGGCTGAAAGACGTGGGTGGCTGGAGCGTTTTGAAAAGCAAGCTGGCCGATGTCGCGCAAAATCCCGCTGCTCTGGCGCTCAACGACAAAACATTCGCGCCCGACGCCTGGAGCAGCGCGTGGAAACCGCTGCTGGCTGGCCCGGCGCACAATCCGATGGGCGTGGACGTTTTCGCCATGGTCTTCGGGCTAGGATTTGTTTTGAGCTTTGGCTATTGGTGCACGAATTTCCTCGTCGTGCAGCGGGCAATGGCGGCCAAAAACATGACCGCCGCCCGTAACACGCCGTTGGTGGCCGCCATTCCCAAAATGCTCTTTCCGGCCATCGTCATTTTGCCGGGTATGATCGCCATTGCCTTGGCCACTTTGCCAAACAAGAACTATCGCATCCCCCCGCCGATTATTTCCGACGCCAATTACGCCCAGGCCGTTGACGCTGTACAGAGCGCCAGCCCATCTGACATGAATACCGGAATCAAGGCCGTCAGCGACGCGCTCGGCGCCCCGGTGTATGAGGACAAAGTTTCCGCGCTCATCACTGCGAATGCCCAGCACCCGGAGACGAAAGAACAAATCAAAGCCGCCCTCTACGGCAGTGTCGCCGAAAACGACTACAACGCCGTCATCCCTTCGCTCGTGGAGAAATTCTGTCCGCACGGTCTGCTGTCGCTGGCCTTGCTGGCGCTGTTTGCCTCTTTCATGTCCGGCATGGCCGGCAACATCACCGCTTTTAACACCGTTTGGACTTACGACCTTTATCAAAGTTTCCGGCGCAATGTTTTGGACCGCCCGCGTTCAGCCACGCTGGTCCGTAAAGACGGCGGAACGGAAGAGGTCACCGTTGCATATAAGGATCTTAGCGACAGTCATTATTTGTGGATGGGCAAGGCGGTGACCATCGTGGGCACGCTGTTGAGCATCGCCTGCGCCTATTATTTCAGCCATTACCACAATGCGATGAACGCGCTGCAACTGGTTTTCGGTTTTGTCAACGCCCCCATCTTTGCCACCTTCCTGCTGGGCATGTTCTGGAAGCGCACCACCGGCACGGGCGCGTTTCTGGGTTTGATCGGCGGCATTTTTACCTCTGCCATCTTCCATGCGCTGACTCTTTCCGTCGGCGACGTTCCCGGAATCAAAGGCGGTTATGTTCACGTCGTTAAAATGTTTCCCAGCGAAATGGCCCAGAATTTCTGGCTGGCCAGCTTCGCCTTTGCCGGATGCTTTATCCTGACGGTCGTTATTTCGCTGGCGACGGCACGGACGAAAACGGATGAAGAACTCAAAGGCTTGGTGTATTCGCTGACACCCAAGATCAAAGACCATGAACAGCATTTCTTCCAGCGCCCGGCGGTGCTGGGAACGATTTTAATCATTGCCTGTGTCATCCTAAACATTATCTTTTGGTAGAAAGAAAAATTTATGGGACTCGATTTACGCTGGCCAATCGGATTGATGTTTTCGCTCATCGGTGTGCTCCTTGTTATCGAGGGTCTTATCACCGGACCGAGCGAAAAAGCTCTCAACATTAACATTGATTTGTGGTGGGGCATCGTGCTGGTCGTATTCGGCGTCCTGATGTTGATTGGCGCCGTGCGCGGGAGCAAAACACCGCCGTCGGCCTGAACCGAAACCGATTTTTACTGCGCCGGGATGATGTTTTGCCCGGCGATTTTTATTTATTATGACCTATTTGCAAAAGCTCGCCGCCGATACCGCGCAGGAGTTCGCTAGAATTTACGGACGTCCGCCGCGCTGGATTGTCGCCGCGCCCGGACGCGTCAACGTGATCGGCGAACACACCGATTACAACGACGGTTTTGTTTTGCCGATGGCCATCGAGCGTTACGCGGTCATGGCCGCCGACAAATCCGCCAAAGAAACAATTCAAATCCGCGACGTGGTTGAAGGCGTTGACCCGGCGCTCATTGACTTGTCGGCATCCGTCAAGCCTGCTCCGCCCAAGTGGGGAAATTATCCGCGCGGCGTTATCGCCGGTTTTCTGGAGCGCAGCGTCAATCCGGGCGGACTCGACGTGCTGCTGCATTCCACAGTGCCGCTCGGCGGCGGATTGAGCAGCAGCGCCGCACTTGAAGTCTGCACCGCGACGCTGATTGAGGCGGCGACCGGCAAGAAAATTGATCCCGTTGAAAAGGCCCTGCTGTGCCAGAAGGCCGAGCACGAATTTGCCCATGTCCCGTGCGGCATTATGGACCAATTTATTTCCGTGATGGGCCGGCAAAACAGCCTGCTCCTGCTCGATTGCCGCTCGCGCGAGACGAAACTCGTTTCCATGGCCGACGCTTCCGTCCAGTTGCTCATCGCCAACACAAACGTGAAGCACGAATTGAGCGGCGGCGAATACGCCCAGCGCCGCGCGCAATGCGAAACTGCGGCGAAAATTCTTGGCGTCGCTTCCTTGCGCGACGCGACCGCCGAAATGCTGGAGTCGGCTAAGGGCAAAATGGACGAAGTGGTTTTCCGCCGCGCGCGCCATGTCATCGGCGAAATTGAACGCACCGTTCACGCCGCCGAGGGCGTCAGCGCCTCGAATTGGGAAACGGTCGGGCAGTTGATGTTCGCCAGCCATGCTTCGCTGCGCGACGATTACGAAGTGAGCTGCGCGGAATTGGATGCCATCGTGGAAATCGCCGAAGCCATTGGTGTCAGAGGCGGAATTTACGGCTGCCGCATGACGGGCGGCGGTTTTGGTGGCTGCACGGTTGCCTTGGTGAAGACCGAAAGCGTCGAGGCCATCTCAAAACAAATTGCCGACGGTTACAAAAGGAAAACTAAAATTGACGCGACGATTTTCGTCTCGCGTCCGGCGGCGGGGGCGACGGTCATCAAAGCCTGAAAAGGCAAACAGCGCGTCTGCTCAAGGCAGACGCGCTGTGGTCAGAACTTTAAGCTTCTGCTGGATTTAACGGTGCGGGTGCTCCAAAGTCGAGGCGAGTCCATCCTTTTCGCCTTTGCCATTCGGCATGGTTGAATTTCTCAAAACCCAGTGGGCATGATTTGAATTGTCGGTTTTATGTCCGGTCGGCGGCGGCAACGTTTCGTGGCTGGCTTCGGGAATCCGCATGGCGTAAAACGAGCGGTGGACAAAAACCAGCGCGGCAATAAACAAAATTCCGCCGATGAAGTTCTTCAAATTCTGACTCTGCATCGTGACGGCAATTTCCACCGCAAGCAGGCCGAAGAGCGTGGTAAATTTGATTACGGGATTCAACGCCACGGACGAGGTATCTTTGAACGGGTCGCCCACGGTGTCGCCGACTACGGTGGCAGCGTGGAGGTCGGTGCCTTTCTGCCGCATTTCCACTTCAACGATTTTTTTGGCGTTGTCCCACGCGCCGCCGGCATTGGCCATGAAAATCGCCTGGAACAATCCGAAGAACGCGATGGCAATCAGATAGCCGATGAAGAAATACGGATTGAAAAATGCCAGCGACAGCGCGAGACAGAAAATCACGATAAAGATGTTCCACATTCCCTTCTGGGCGTAAACGGTGCAGATGCGAACGACTTCCTTGCTGTCCTTTTCGGACGCGGTGGCGGAGTCGAGCTTGATGTGCTCCTTGATGTAGACCACCGCGCGATAGGCGCCGGTCACGACGGCCTGGCAACTCGCGCCAGTAAACCAATAAATTACCGCGCCGCCCATGAGCAGGCCGAGGATGATTTCAGGCATGACAAGGCTCAATTTGGAAATGATGCTGAAAGTCGGATCGGCGGCCTTGCCAATATTGTTGAGCAAAATGATGATGCCGAAAACCATCGTCGTCGCGCCGACGACGGCCGTTCCGATCAAAACCGGCTTGGCCGTGGCCTTGAAGGTGTTGCCGACGCCGTCGCCTTTTTCGAGCTGGTATTTGGCATTTTCAAAATCGGGCTTGAAGCCGAAATGTTTCTCGATGTCGGCGCGGATGTTCGGGCGCGATTCAATCTGGCTCAATTCGTAGACGGACTGCGCGTTGTCAGTGACCGGTCCGTAACTGTCCACGGCAATCGTCACCGGTCCCATGCCGAGGAAGCCGAACGCAACGAGGCCGAACGCAAAAATCGGCGCGGCGAATTTGATTTCATCGGGCATCAGCGCCACGACGGGCGAGCCTTGATACATGGCGAACAAGCAGCTGGTGAACATGAGCGCCAAAATGACCAGCCCCGTCCAAAATGCCGAGAAGTTGCCGGCAACGAAGCCCGACAAAATATTCAGCGACGCGCCGCCGTGCTTGGAGCAGTTGGTGATTTCCTTCACGTGCTGCGAATTGGTGCTGGTGAAAATTTTCGAGAATTCGGGAATCAACGCGCCTGCCGCCGTGCCGCAGGAAATGATCGCCGAAAGCACCCACCACAAATCGGGATTCAATCCCGGCTGCTTGGCCAGCAGAAAATAGCTCGCGAGAAAAGTGACAAAAATCGAAACTGCGGAGGTAATCCAGACGAGTTGAGTCAATGGCGCTTCAAAATCAAAATCCTTCAAGTTACCGAATTTGGCGCGGCAAACCGAATCATTGATGAAATAAGAGGCCAGTGAAGTTGTGATCATCAGCGCGCGCATGGTAAATATCCAGATGATGAGTGTCGCGCAAACTGTCTGGTCGCCCGCCAGCGCGAGGGCCAGAAAGGCAATCAACGCCACGCCAGTGACGCCGTAAGTTTCAAAACCGTCCGCCGTTGGCCCGACCGAGTCGCCCGCGTTGTCGCCGGTGCAATCGGCGATGACACCAGGATTTTTCGGATCGTCTTCGGGCAATTTGAAAATGATTTTCATCAGGTCGCTGCCGATGTCCGCGATTTTCGTGAAAATGCCGCCGCAGATTCGCAACGCCGCCGCGCCGAGCGATTCGCCGATGGCAAAACCGATGAAGCATGGGCCGATAAGGTCGCTTGGCACAAAGACCAGGATGCAAATCATGAAAAACAATTCCACGCAAACCAGCAGCAGACCAACGCTCATGCCGGATTGAAGCGGAATCGAAAGAGTTTTGAGCGGATTGCCCTTCAATGCCGAAAATGCCGTGCGGCTGTTGGCGGTGGTGTTGATGCGGATGCCAAACCACGCCACGCCGTAGCTGCCGAGAATGCCCAAAACCGACGCCAGCAAAATGACGCCGATGTCCGCGAAGTTTTTATGTTCGAGCGCTCTGAAGTAAAAAAGGATGCAGCCCGCGATCAGCAGCCACAACACGGCGAGGAATTTTCCCTGTTGCAGCAGATACGTCTTGCACGTCTCCCAAATCATGCGCGAGACGCCGCTCATGGATTTATGCACCGGCAGTTTTTTGGTGCGCCAGTATTGCACCAGTCCGAACGCGGCACCGATGGCGCACATGACGATGCCCAGATACATCAGCGTCAGGCCGCCGATGCCGCCGAGACCGGTGAATTTAATCTGGTCGAGCGCGGGGATTTGCAGGTCCGCTTCGCTGGCGTGCAGTCCGTTGGTCACACCAAAAAAGGCCGCCACAATTAAACCAAGAGTGCTTAATTTGTTTTTGTGCATAGATTTCTGTTCGCGTTGATTTGATGGTTTATTGGTTTTATTTTTTCTTTGCCGTTTATTTTGCTGCGGCTTCCAGCGCCGCTTGCGCTGCCGCGAGCCGGGCCACCGGCACACGGAACGGCGAGCAACTGACGTAGCTCAATCCGAGTTTGTGGCAGAATTTCACCGAGTCGGGATCGCCGCCGTGTTCGCCGCAAATGCCCAGCTTGATGCCCGGCCGAGTCGCGCGGCCTTTTTCCGCCGCAATCTTCATCAATTGACCAGTGCCGTTCTGGTCAATCGTGGCAAAGGGGTTTTTTTTCACTATTTCCAATTCGGCATAATGTGGCAAAAATGAACCCGAATCGTCGCGGCTCATGCCGAGGCACGTCTGCGTCAAGTCGTTTGTGCCGAAGCTGAAAAACTCCGCCGTCTGCGCGATTTCGTCCGCCGTGAGCGCGCCGCGCGGCACTTCAATCATCGTGCCAACGAGGTATTTCAATTTCACCTTGTTTTCGGCCATGACCTCGCGGGCGACGCGATGGACAACTTCGATTTGCATGTCCAGTTCCTTTTTGAAACCGACGAGCGGAATCATGATTTCCGGTTTGCATTTGATGCCTTCCCTGTGCGCCTCGGCGGCAGCCTCAAAAACCGCCCGCGCCTGCATTTCGGAAATTTCGGGATAGACCAGTCCGAGCCGGCAGCCACGGAAACCGAGCATCGGATTGAATTCGTGAAGTTCGTTGACGCGCGCCATGATTCTCTCGACGGGAGTGTTGAGCTTGCGCGCCAAATCCATCTGCTGCTCCTTGCTGTTGGGCAGAAATTCGTGCAGCGGCGGATCGAGAAAACGAATTGTCGCCGGCAATCCGTCCAGCGCCTTGAAAATGCCGATGAAGTCGGCCTTTTGATAGGGCAGCAATTTTGCCAGCGCCTTTTTCCGGTCGGCGACGTTGCCAGCCAGAATCATTTCGCGCATGGCGTCAATGCGGCTGCCCTCGAAAAACATGTGCTCGGTGCGGCACAAACCGATGCCGCTCGCGCCGAACGCGACGGCGTTGGCGGCCTGCTCCGGCGTGTCGGCGTTGGTCCGGACTTGCAGCTTCGTCACCTTCGCGCACCAGTCCATGAGCTTCTTGAACATTTGAAATGCCGCGCTGTCCTTCGCCTCGAGCGATTTTTCGACGAGCACCTGGACGATTTCCGACGCGGCGGTTTTGAGTTCACCCGGATAAACTTCGCCGGCGGTGCCGCTGATGGAAATAAAATCGCCTTCCTTGAAAAGATCGCCGTTGACGGCCATCGTTTTAGCCGAGTAATCAATGTTCAACGCGCTTGCGCCGCAGACGCAGACCTTGCCCATTTGCCGCGCGACGAGCGCCGCGTGCGAGCTGACGCCGCCCTTCGCGGTGAGAATTCCCTCTGCCGCAATCATGCCGCGCAAATCCTCCGGCGACGTTTCATTGCGGACGAGCAGAACTTTTTCGCCCTTGTGTGCGGCTTCGACAGCGCGCTCGGCATTCAAATACATCTTGCCTGAAGCCGCGCCGGGTCCAGCGGGCAGGCCGCGCGCGACGCATTTGGCGGCCTTGACCGCGCTACGGTCAAAAATCGGCGCGAGCACCTGATCCAATTGATTTGCCGGGACGCGCTGAATCGCCGTTTTCCAGTCAATCAACTTTTCGTTTTCCATTTCAATGGCGAAACGGACGGCGGCCAACCCCGTGCGCTTGCCGTTGCGCGTTTGCAGCATGAAGACCTTGCCGTCTTCAATCGTGAATTCAAAATCCTGCACGTCCCGGAAATGGTTTTCCAAAATTCGGCGGATGTTTTCCAGTTCGGCAAACGCGTCGGGCAGATGATTTTTCAATTGCGCGACCGGCTCCGGCGTGCGGACACCCGCGACGACATCTTCGCCCTGCGCGTTGATGAGAAATTCACCGTAAAAAACTTTTTCACCCGTTGCCGGGTCGCGCGTGAACGCGACGCCGGAACCGGATTTTTCGCCCGTGTTGCCATAAACCATCGCTTGGACGTTGACGGCGGTTCCCCATTCGCTGGGAATATTATATTTGCGGCGATAAACCATCGCGCGGTCGTTCATCCACGAACCGAACACCGCGCCGACTGCGCCCCAAAGCTGTTTCCACGGGTCTTGCGGAAATTCGCCGCCGGTGCGTTCCTTGATTAAATTCTTGAAACGGGCGACGAGTTCCTTCAAATCGTCCACGGTGAGTTTCGTGTCCTCAATATCCGCATGATGGCGTTCATGTTTGAGTTCGTGAATGACGGTTTCAAAAGGCTCGTGATCCTCGCCTGCCGCCTTTTGCACGCCCATCACAACATCGCCATACATTTGGATGAAGCGGCGGTAACAATCCCACGCGAACCGCTCGTTGGTGCTGTATTTGGCGAGCGCGAGAACGGTTTGATCGTTGAGGCCGAGGTTCAAAATCGTGTCCATCATGCCCGGCATCGAGTCGCGTGCGCCGGAGCGGACGGAAACGAGCAGCGGTTTCTGTAGATCGCCAAATCTTTTGCCGAGGATATTTTCGATGAAGGCAACGCCGTTTTGCATCTGAGCGGTGAGTTCCTTCGGGTAGGTTTTTTTATTCTGGTAGTAATAAGCGCAGACCTCGGTAGTAATGGTGAAACCGGGCGGCACGGGCAGGCCGATCCGTGTCATTTCGGCGAGGTTTGCCCCCTTGCCGCCGAGCAGCGGTTTCATGGAGCCGTTGCCGTCGGTTTTTTTGTTTCCAAAAAGAAAAACATATTTTGCAGAACTAGATGATTTAGACATAAGTGTGTTTTATTTTTTTAACGTAATCCGCAGCCTAAATCTGATGTTTTTTGGGGAAACAATCTTCACATTTTTTGGCAATCACTTCACCTTTTTTGGCATATGTTTGGCGGACGACTTAGGCTTTTTTGCGGACGCAATGACAAAAAATGCAAAGAATCCACCCGTGAACGCTGCCGGACAGGTGCAAAAAATGTTCAATCAAAGCCAAACGCGGTGGAGCGCGCCCTTTCGCAGTCGGTTAACTTATGTGCTGTCATAGTTGAAACGAATTGAACTTATGTTACCGATGCTTTCACTGGAAAAGGAAAAGAACGCCGAGCGTGTGATGCAGCACGCCAGCGGTGACAAGCGCTTCAAAATCCTTGAGGCGCACATGAAGAAGCACCAGTTCAGGCACGACGCGCTCATCGAGATTTTGCACAAGGCGCAGGAGTTGTTCGGATATCTCGAAGATGATTTACTGCTCTTTGTTTCCATCAAACTCAAGCTGCCGCCGAGCCGCGTTTATGGTGTCGCGACATTTTACCATTTCTTCCAGCTCAAGCCGCAGGGTGAACATACTTGCGTCGTCTGCCTCGGCACGGCCTGCTACGTGAAAGGCGCAGACAAAATCATCAACGCCATTCAGGATAAATATAAAATCAAGTCCGGCGAAACGACGGCGAACAACAAGCTTTCTCTTTTGACGGCGCGCTGCATCGGCGCGTGCGGCATCGCGCCCGCAGTCATTTATGACGGCACCGTCACGCCGCGCGCCACGTCCGAATCCGCGCTCGAACACATCAACCATTGGATGCAAAAATGACCCTCAACGATCTCATCGCCATCAAGGAAAAGGAAATCGCCGGGCGGAAAAAAACAATTCTCCGCTGCTGCATGGCTGCCGGCTGCATGTCCTCCGACTCCAAAGCCGTCAAGGCGCAGCTTGAAAAAGCCGTGGCGGACGCCGACCTGCAAAACGAAGTCGAAGTCCGCGGGGTCGGCTGCATGAAACTCTGCTGCGAAGGCCCGCTCGTCGCTGCCGATACGGAAGACAGGCTTTACGTCAAAGTCACGGCGGAAAATGCGTCGTCAATTATCGCCGCGCTCAAGGGCGGCAAAACGGACGTGCCGCAGGCGGATTCCCATTCACCCTTCTTTGCGAAACAAACTTCCATCGTGCTGGCCAACAGTGGCGTCGTGGATCCGGAGCGCATCGAAAGTTACATCGTGGCGGACGGTTACCAGGCGCTGCACGAAGTGCTGAACGAAATGACGCCCAAGGACGTCGTTGAGGCGATGGTCAAAAGCGGTCTGCGCGGCCGCGGCGGCGCGGGCTTTCCAACCGGACTCAAATGGGGCACCGTCGCCAAATCGCCAGGCGCAAAAAAATATGTCGTCTGCAACGCCGACGAAGGCGACCCCGGCGCATTCATGGACCGCAGCGTTTTGGAAAGCGATCCGCACAGCGTGCTCGAAGGCATGGCCATCGCGGCTTATGCTGTCGGCGCGGAGCAGGGATTTATTTACGTGCGCGCCGAATATCCGCTGGCCATCGCGCGTTTGCAGATTGCCATCAAGCAGGCGAAACAAATGAGCATGCTCGGCGCAGGCATTTTTGAATCGCCGTTCAATTTCAACGTGGACTTGCGCATCGGTGCCGGTGCGTTCGTTTGCGGCGAGGAGACGGCGTTAATGGCGTCGGTCGAAGGCAAGCGCGGCGTGCCGCGTCCGCGTCCGCCATTTCCGGCGGAGAGCGGTTTGTTCGGCTGCCCGACGCTGCTCAACAACGTCGAAACGTTTGCCAATGTGCCGGCGATTTACCGCAAAGGCGCGGACTGGTTCGCCAGCATCGGCACGGAAAAAAGCAAAGGCACCAAAGTTTTTGCGCTCGCCGGAAAAATCAAAAATACCGGGCTGCTTGAAGTGCCAATGGGCACGCCGCTGCGCACGATTGTCGAGGAAATGGGCGGCGGCGCGCCCGACGGCGGCAAGATCAAAGCCGTGCAAACCGGCGGGCCGTCCGGCGGTTGCATCCCGGCGCAGCACCTCGATACGCCGGTGGATTACGAATCGCTCGGCAAGCTTGGCTCCATCATGGGTTCGGGCGGCATGATCGTGATGGACGATTCGACGAACATGGTGGAGATCGCGCGGTTCTTCATGGAATTTTGCATGGACGAATCCTGTGGCAAGTGTGTTCCGTGCCGCGCGGGCACGGTGCAGATGCACAATTTGCTGGACAAAATTGCCAATCGCAAAGCCACCGCCCGCGACCTCGCGAAGCTGGAAGAACTTTGCGACATGGTGCGCAACACCAGCTTGTGCGGCCTCGGCCAGACCGCGCCGAATCCAACCATGAGCACGCTGCGGTTTTTCCGCAACGAATACGAGGCGCTGCTACAGCCCGATCCGTTTGGCCCGCGTTCCGACGGCGCGGCAAAACAACCCGAACTCGTGACGAAATAATTTTATGGCCGCAAAAACTTTGACCATTGACGGAAAGCAGATCACCGCCGAAGAAGGCGCAACGGTCTTGCAGGCCGCGACCGAGGCCGGAATCAAAATTCCGACGCTGTGCCATCTCGAAGGCATTTATGATGTCGGCGCTTGCCGGCTTTGCCTGGTGGAAGTCGCCGGCGTCGCGAAATTGCTGCCCGCTTGCACGACAAAAATCAGCGAAGACATGGACGTGAAGACCGACAGCGAACGGCTGCGGAAATATCGCCGCATGACGCTGGAACTTTTGTTCGCCGAGCGCAACCACGTCTGCGCTGTCTGCGTGGCCAACGGCCACTGCGAATTGCAGACGCTCGCGTATTCGCAGGGCATGGAGCACGTCCGCTACGATTATTGTTTTCCGAAATGGAAGGTGGACGCGACGCACCGGCTGTTCGGCATGGACCATAACCGCTGCATTCTCTGCGGACGCTGCGTTCGTGTTTGCTGGCATATCGAGGGCGCGGGAACGAAAAATGTCGCCGGCCGCGGCGCGAAGTCCAGCATTATCAACGACCTCAACCGGCCGTGGGGCGATTCCGAATCCTGCACCGAATGCGGCAAGTGCGTCATGTCCTGTCCGACGGGCGCGCTGTTCCACAAAGGCTCGACGGTGGCCGAGATGAAGCATGACTGCGACAAGCTGGGATTCATCGTCAATGCGCGGGAGAAAAAACAATGGTTGCCGTGAAATTTAAATTATGAAATTGCGTGTTGCCACAGTCTGGCTCGGCGGCTGCGCCGGCTGCCATATGTCGTTCCTTGATCTTGATGAATTTCTCATCGAGCTCGCCGGAAAAATTGACCTCGTCTACAGCCCGGTCGTGGACGTGAAGGAATTTCCCGAAAACGTGGACGTGTGCCTCATCGAAGGCGCGGTTTGCAACGAGGACAATCTTGAAATCCTCCACAAAATTCGCGCGCGGGCAAAAGTGCTCGTTTCTTTCGGCGACTGCGCCGTCACTGGCAATGTTCCGGCCATCCGCAATCAACTTGGCCTGGACAACGCCGAAAATGTTTTGCAGCGCGCCTATATCGAAAACGCCCAGAACAATCCCAGCGTGCCGAAAGCCGACGGCATCGTGCCGCAACTGCTCAAAAATGTCGTGCCGGTGCATGAGGCCGTGTATGTCGAATACTTTTTGCCCGGCTGCCCGCCGCCCGCCGATCGCATCAAGGCGCTGATGATCCAAGTTTTGAGCGGCGCGGCGCCAAAGCTTGAAGGCGCGCAACTGAAATTTGGTTGAAACCATTTTATGTCAAAACGCATTGTCATAGATCCGGTGACTCGAATCGAGGGTCACGCCAAGATCAGCATTTTTTTGGACAACGACGGAAATGTCTCCGACGCGCAATTTCACGTCGTCGAGTTCCGCGGTTTTGAAAAATTTTGCGAAGGCCGGCCTTACACCGAAATGACCGGCATCACACCGCGCATTTGCGGCATTTGTCCGGTGAGCCATTTGCTCGCGTCGGCCAAGGCCGGCGATGCCATCATGGCCGTCAAGATTCCACCCGCCGCCGATAAGCTGCGCCGCCTGATGAATCTCGGCCAGATCATTCAAAGCCATGCGTTGAGCTTTTTCCATTTGAGCGCGCCGGATTTTTTGCTCGGCTGGGACACGCCGCAACAGCAGCGCAACGTTTTTGGTTTGATTGCTTCCAACGCCGACCTTGCGCGGGCCGGAATCCGCCTGCGCCAGTTCGGCCAGGAAATTATTGAAATCCTCGGCGGAAAAAAAATTCATCCGGCCTGGGCCGTGCCCGGCGGTGTGCGCAGCCCGCTGACGCAGGAAGGGCGCAAGTGGATCAAAGCCTGGCTGCCGGAAGTTTATAGCACCACGGGCGCCGCTCTGGATTTGTTCAAGAAAATTCTTGAAACGCACGAGCGCGAGATGAAGGTCTTCGGTGATTTCCCATCATTGTTCATGGGACTCGTCGCGCCCGACGGCTCGTGGGAACATCACGGCGGCAAACTGCGCTTCATTGACAGCAACGGCAAAATTGTCGCCGACCAACTCGATCCGCAAAACTATTTGGACTATATCGGCGAGGCGGTGCAAAGCTCGTCGTATCTTAAATCGCCTTACTACACGCCGCTCGGTTTTCCGAAGGGAATTTACCGCGTTGGCCCGCTCGCCCGCCTCAATGTCTGTGAACACATGGGCGTTCCCAAAGCCGACGCCGAGTTGCAAATTTTCAAAGGCATGGGCAGCGGCGCGGTTACGTCGTCGTTTCTTTATCATTACGCGCGGCTCATCGAAATTCTCGCAAGCCTTGAACTCGTCGAACGCTACCTGGACGACTCGGATTTGTTGAGCGACGATTTGCGCGCCGACGCCGGCATCAATTGCCTGCGCGGCGTGGGCGTTAGCGAAGCGCCGCGCGGCACGCTGTTCCATGATTACACCGTTGATCGCAACGGCCTGCTGCAAAAAGTGAATTTAATTGTCGCGACCGGCCAAAATAACCTGGCCATGAACCGCACCGTCGCGCAAATCGCGCGGCACTATGTCCACGGCAAAGAAATTCCCGAACCGATGCTCAATCGCATTGAGCACGGCATCCGCTGTTACGACCCGTGCTTGAGCTGCTCGACGCATGCGGTCGGGCAAATGCCGCTGCATATTCAATTGCTCGCGCCAGATGGAAAAGTTTTGAACGAGATTGCGCGGAGTTGACTTATGAAAACCGATTTGCTTGTCATCGGCTATGGCAACACGCTGCGCTCCGACGACGGTGTCGGCCCGCGCGTGGCCGAAGCGGTTGGCGCGTTGTGGCTGCCGGGCGTGCGGACGCTGATTTGCCAGCAACTTTCGCCCGAACACGCCGAGCCGGTTTCGCGTGCGGCCAGCGTGATTTTTGTGGATGCCGCGGTGGATATACCGAACGAAGTTCAATTCCGCAAACTCGAACCCAACAATTCCTCACAACTCATGGCGCACGCCGCCGACCCACGGACGATGCTTGCGCTCGCCCGCGATGTTTTCGGCGGCGCGCCGGAAGCATGGTGGCTAACGATTCCGGCCAAGAAGCTGGATTTTGGCGAGGAATTGTCGCCGGAGGCCGAAGTCGGTTTTCGCGAGGCGCTCCGCCGCATTCAATCGCTGGCCGAACAATTTTGCCATGCTGATGGCAACAAATACGAAGTAGTTGCCAACTTCTGTTGAGCCGCTTCGCGCGCACGCGTTTATCTTTTTCCATGAATTGAAGCCATTCGGTTTTGCAACCAGGTTGATTATGCATGAAGTTCATCTAGTCCGCGCCATTATCGAGACGGTGGAAAATCAGGCCGCCGTACAAAAGGCGAAGTCCGTCACGCGTGTCAAAATCCGCTGCAACGCGCTCACCAGCCACAGCGGCGATCACGTCCGGTTCAGCTTTGACATTGTTAAAAAAGATCGCCCGCTGGTGAAGAACGCCGCGCTGGAACTTAACGAGGTCGAACCTCTGCTCCGCTGTAAAAAATGCAAACATCAATTCCACGGCCATCATCTGCCCGACGTCTGCCCCAAATGCGGCTCGACCGAAGTGCTCGCGGTCAATCCGACCGACATGGTGCTCGAGAGCTTCGAGTTCGAACGTTGACGGCAGCCGGACGCGGTCAGATTGCGCGGTTGAAACTCGCCGTTCGCGGCGCGGTTCAAGGTGTGGGTTTCCGGCCGTTTGTTTTCCGGCTCGCGGAAGAACTCGCTTTGACAGGTTGGGTCAATAATTCTCCGCAAGGCGTGTTCATCGAAATCGAAGGCGCGTGCGAACAACTAGAAAATTTTCTGATACGGTTGAACGCCGAAAAGCCGCCGCGCTGTTCCATTCAAAGCCTCGAATCCACATGGCTTGACGCTGCCGGCTACAAAAACTTTGAAATCCGCCCAAGCGAAAGTTCTGGCGGCAAATCCACGCTGGTTTTGCCTGACATCGCCACCTGTCCCGATTGCCTGCGCGAAATATTTGATCCCAAAAACCGCCGTCATCTTTATCCATTCACGAACTGCACAAATTGCGGCCCACGTTTCAGTATCGTCGAATTGTTGCCTTACGATCGCGCGAGTACGGCGATGAAAAAATTCGCGATGTGCCCGCAATGTCAGACCGAATACGACGATCCGCGCGACCGGCGATTTCACGCGCAGCCGAACGCCTGTCCGGATTGCGGCCCGCAATTGCAACTTTGGAGCGCGACCGGCGAGGCGATCTTCGGGCCAAACGGATCGATTCCCGCCGCTGTCAGCGCAATCCGCCGTGGAAAAATTGTCGCGGTAAAAGGCGTTGGTGGATTTCATTTGCTGGCTGACGCGCGCAACGAAAACGCCATCCAGCTTCTGCGCGAGCGCAAACATCGCGAGGAAAAGCCCTTCGCGCTGATGTTTCCGTCGCTCGAAAGTGTGAAGGCCGTTTGCGAAGTCTCTCCGCTCGAAGAAAGGTTGCTTTGCTCGCCCGAAGCGCCGATTGTTTTGCTGCGGCAAAACAAATTAGCAATCCGCGACCCGGAATTCGCGATTGTAACTTCCGTTGCGCCCGGCAATCCGAATCTTGGCGTCATGCTGCCGTCAAATCCGCTGTATCATCTGCTCATGGCTGGATTGAAATTTCCCGTCGTTGCCACCAGTGGCAATTTGAGCGACGAGCCGGTTTACACGGACGAACGCGAAGCGCTCGAACGCCTTGGCGGCATAGCGGATTTATTTCTGGTTCACAACCGTCCGATTGTCCGGCATGTGGACGACTCAATTGTCCGGGTTGTTTTGGATCGCGAAATGGTATTGCGCCGCGCCCGCGGATTCGCGCCGCTGCCTGTCACGTTGGACTCTCAACTTGCAGCCCTCAACTCTCGACCAATTTTGGCCGTCGGGGCGCATTTGAAAAATTCCGTCGCGCTCGCCGTCGGCAAAAATATTTTCATCAGCCAACACATCGGTGATTTGGAAACCGAGCCGGCGAACAACGCTTTTCGACGCGTCATCGCCGATTTCGTAAAACTTTACGATGCTAAACCGCAAATCGTCGCGACCGATTTGCACCCCGATTATCTCTCGACGAAATTTGCCGGCGAATCTGGAATTCCGAAGCAGATCAGCGTCCAGCATCACATCGCGCACGTTTTATCCTGCATGGCGGAAAATGAAGTCGTGCCGCCCGCGCTCGGCGTCTCGTGGGACGGCACGGGATATGGAACGGACGGCACAATTTGGGGTGGAGAATTTTTCCAGATTGCCGATATGCATATTGAACGCATCGCGCATCTGCGTCCTTTCTGGTTGCCAGGCGGTGACAAAGCGGTCAGAGAGCCGCGCCGCCCGGCCATCGGCTTGCTTTACGAGTTGTTCGGCGACGCGGCATTTGAAATGAGCCACTTACCGCCGCTGCGAGATATTTCTCCGATTGAATCCAGCGCGCTCAAAGGAATGTTGCATCGCAAGCTGAATTCGCCAAGGACTTCCAGCATGGGCCGGCTTTTTGACGCCGTTGCCTCACTTGTCAACGTGCGCCAGCAAATGCGATTCGAAGGGCAGGCTGCGATGGAGCTGGAATTTTCACTCGACGGAATAGAAACGGACGAAGCGTATGAATTGCGGATTGCGGATTGCGGATTGCGGATTGAAAAACCCGAAATGAGTCTGGACTGGGAGCCGATGCTCAAGTCCATTCTGGCGGATCTAGATGACTGCATTTCCGTCGGGAAAATTTCCGCTAAATTTCACAATGCCTTGGCTGAAGCAGTTGTTGCCGTGGCCAAAATTGTTCAGGAGCCGCGAGTCGTGCTTTCCGGCGGCTGTTTTCAAAATCGTTATTTGACGGAGCGCGTTGTCCAGCGTTTGCGCGAGGAAAACTTTCAACCATATTGGCACCAGCGCGTGCCGCCGAACGACGGCGGAATTGCCCTGGGACAAGTCGTGGCCGCGCTTCGCGAGCAAGCGTAAATCGTAAATTTAAAATGTGCCTCGCCATTCCAGGAAAAATTGTGAGCATCAGCGGCAACGAACCGCTGGCGCGCGCGGGCAAAGTTGATTTCGGCGGCATCCTCAAGGAGGCCAGCCTTGCCTGCGTGCCGGAGGCGAAGATTGGCGATTACGTCATCGTTCATGTCGGTTTTGCGTTGAGTGTCGTGGACGAAGCCGAGGCACAGAAAATTTTTGAGTATTTGAAGCAGATGGATGAACTGGGCGAATTGAAGGAGGCGTCGCCGTGAAGTTTATCGACGAATACCGCGACGCGGAAGGCGCGCAACAACTCGCGCGCGAAATCCACCGCGTCACGACCAAGCCGTGGATGCTCATGGAAATTTGCGGCGGCCAGACGCACGCGATTGTGAAGTTCGGCATTGATGAACTGTTCCTGGAAAAAATCACGCTCATCCACGGACCTGGCTGCCCGGTCTGCGTCACACCGCTGGAAATTATTGACCAAGCGTTGGAAATTGCCGCACGCCCGAATGTGATTTTCGCGTCGTTCGGCGACATGCTGCGCGTGCCGGGCAGCACGACTGATTTGCTCTCCTTGAAGGCAAAAGGCGGCGACGTGCGGATGGTTTATTCGCCGCTGGATGCCGTGAAGCTCGCGGAACAAAATCCGGCGAGGGAAATTGTTTTCTTTGGCGTCGGTTTTGAAACGACTGCGCCGGCAACGGCGATGGCAGTTTTTCAGGCGGCGCAAAAGAAGCTAAAAAACTTTTCCATGCTGGTTTCGCACGTGCTCGTGCCGCCGGCGATGGAAGCGCTGCTGTCTTCGCCGGACTGCCGCGTGCAGGGATTTCTCGCCGCCGGCCACGTTTGCGCAGTGATGGGGTTTGAGGAATATATTCCCATCACAAAAAAATACCGCGTGCCGGTGGTTGTCACCGGCTTTGAGCCACTGGATATTTTGCAAGGCGTGCTGATGGCGGTGCGGCAACTGGAATCCGGCCGCACCGAGGTGGAAAACCAATACAGCCGCGCGGTGCGGCGGGAGGGAAACCAGCCGGCGCGGGAATTGATTTGGAAAGTTTTCCAAGTCGTGTCGCGCAAATGGCACGGCATCGGCGAAATTCCGCAAAGCGGCTTGGGCTTGCGCGATGAATTCGCCGCGTTTGACGCCGGGAAAAAATTCGGTGTCGCGAAACATCGCGTCGAGGAATCGTCCGAATGCCAAAGCGGTTTAGTTTTGCAGGGACTGATCAAGCCACGCGAATGTCCAGCATTCGGAACGAAATGCACGCCGGAGCATCCGCTGGGCGCGACGATGGTTTCGAGCGAAGGTGCATGCGCGGCCTACTATCGCTACCGGCGGCAGTGCGACACGATCACGGCGAAATGAAATGAGCGCTCAAAAGCCAATTGAATTTTCAGGCGCTTGCCCAATTCCGATTGCGCGATATCCGCACATCTTGATGGCACATGGCGGGGGCGGAAAGTTGATGCACCAGCTCATCGGCAAAATGTTTCTGGCGGCGTTTCAAAATCCGTTGTTGGAAACGCAGCATGATTCAGCGGTCGCAGAATTGAGTGGAAGAAAGATTGCGTTCACAACCGACTCCTACGTCGTGCGGCCGTTGTTTTTCCCCGGCGGCGACATCGGCTCGATGGCGGTTCACGGCACGGTCAACGATTTGGCAATGGCGGGCGCGCGCCCGGTTTATTTGAGCAGTGCGTTCATTATCGAAGAGGGGCTGCCGATGGAAACGCTGTGGCGTGTCGTGTGCTCGATGCGCGACGCGGCGAAAAAATGCGGCGTGCAAATCATCACAGGCGATACAAAAGTCGTGGACAAGGGCAAAGGCGACGGCGTGTTCATTAACACTGCTGGCATCGGGATCATCGGGCATGAACAAAAAATCGCACCGCAAAGCGTCCAGCCCGGCGACGTGATTTTAGTCAACGGCGATTTGGGACGGCACGGAATGGCGATCATGGCCGTGCGCGAAGGGCTGGAATTTGAAAGCAAAATTGAAAGCGATTCCGCGCCGGTTCACGAAATGGTTTTGGAATTGTTAAAGGCTGGAATTGAAATTCATTGCCTGCGCGATTTGACGCGCGGCGGTTTGACTAGTGCGCTCAACGAAATCGCCGAAGCGGCCAATTTGACTTTGCTGGTCGAAGAAAAATTGATTCCGGTGCGCGAAGACGTTCATGCCGCGTGTGAAATGCTCGGACTCGATGCGTTTCAGGTCGCGTGCGAAGGCCGGTTTATCGCATTCATCGCCGAACGCGACGTCGAACGCGCGCTGGCGATTTTGCGGAAATATTCAAATGACGCCTGCATCATCGGCAAGGCGACGAACGAGCATGCGCCGATGGTTCATTTGAAAAGCGCGATCGGCGCGCGGCGGATTCTGGATATGGCCAGTGGCGAGCAACTTCCGAGAATTTGTTGAGCGGCGATCAACGGCCGATCGCCAGCAGCCGCGTGCGCCGGTAAATTTCTTCGGGCGAACCCTCGGCGTCAATCGTGATAAGCAGTCCGCGCTTCTGATAGAATTCAATGAGCGGTTGTGTGCTTTGCTCGTAGGCTTTCATCCGCACTTCCACGGCCTCCGGGCGGTCGTCTTCGCGTTGCACTAGCGCTCCTCCGCATTGGTCGCAAATGCCTTCGGTCTGCGGCCGGCGGGTTTCCACGTGAAAGACGGCCTTGCATTTGGAGCAGATACGGCGGCCGGAAATGCGCGCGATGATTTTCGCGAGCGGCAGTTCGTAATTGAACACGGCGGACAAATCCACTTCCTGTTCTTTCAGCAGTTTTTCCAGCGCCTTGGCCTGCGCCACGGTGCGGGGAAAACCGTCCAACAAAAATCCGCCGGAACAGCGCAGGCAGCGTGGCCGTTCACCGACGAGTTGCAGCACGGTTTCGTCGGGAACCAGTTCGCCGCGTTTCATGAAGCCCAGCGCGCTTTGGATCGCCGGCGACTGGTCCTTTTCGTCAAAACATTTCGCCGCGCGAAAAATGTCGCCGGTGGAAAGATGGCAGCAGGCGAGGCGCTCGGACAACAGTTCCGCCTGCGTGCCCTTGCCGACGCCGGGCGCACCGAGCAGGACGAGGTGCCACGCCTTGCCCAGCGGTTTGCGCGGCGGCATCAGGCAGCGCGCGTTGTTACCCTTGAGCCAGGCGGTTCGATCTTGTTTGGGCATCAGGCCGACGCCATCCGCCTTCGGAAAAAAACGGTTTTCTTTCATCCGAATAAAGTAAGGCCACCATTCCAGCCCGACAAGAGTCAGAGGCCATTTTAGCAAAATATGTCCTCATTTTGCCAATTTTTGCAAAGTCCGGTCAAAAAGGCCGTAAATGCCCTAGCAAGATTTGGCGACTTTTTGCCAACCACTGTGTAGTGCCAATTTACCGCTCTGGTAAATTATTAGGCAAAGTCGTGGAAGCTATAACCGGCAAATCAACAAAGGCAGAGCGCACGGCGTTCAAACGTCCGCTGGCTGTAGCGCCGCGTGAGACCGCCTTCGGGCGACCTCGCGATTTTCTGGATAATCATTTTGTCTATGTCGTCGTCTCGTCGCGTGCGCATGGATTGTCGCTGGGCATCAACATGAACCCGGATAAGTTCTGCAACTTCGACTGCATTTATTGCGAAGTGGATCGCCGCCTGCCGTCGCCTGCGTTGAAGCTGGACGCGGATGCGATGGCCTCTGAATTGCGCCGCACACTGACGTTTGTGCAGCAGGGACGTCTGCGCGAGTTGCCGGACTACCACGGTTTGCCTGACGAACTGCTTCAATTGCGCCATGTCGCCTTGAGCGGCGATGGCGAGCCAACCCTGGCGCCCGAATTTGCCGATGCCGTGGAAGCGGTCATCCGCATTCGGGCGTTGGGGGGATTTCCATTTTTCAAAATCGTTTTGATTACAAACGCCGCTGGACTGGACCAGCCGCAGGTGCTGCAAGGGTTGGAACATTTTACGAAGTCGGACGAAATCTGGGCCAAGCTCGACGGAGGGACGCAGGAATTTTTGGACAAGGTGAACCGTCCGAAAATGCCGCTGGAAAAAACGCTGGCAAACATTCTCGCGCTGGCGCGTCGGCGGCCGGTGGTGATTCAAAGCTTGTTCGCAGCCATCAACAGTGAGGAGCCGTCGCACGACGAAATCCAGCAATACGCGCAGCGGCTGTCAGATTTGGTGAGGGACGGCGCGCAGATTTCGCTGGTGCAAATTTATTCCGCCACGCGACCGATGGCACACGCCGAGTGCGAACATCTGCCGCTCAAAATGCTTTCCTTCATCGCGCAAACCGTGCGGAACGCCACGGGCTTGAAAGTGGAAGTGTTCTGATTCAGGCGCTATAGTTGCACAGCGCCTTCATATATTGCGCACGCTCAAACGCCGCCGGATCGGCGCAATTTTTCTGGCTCAGACTGCCCTTGAGTTGCGCGACGGATTCGTATTCGTGTTCTTCCATCCACGCGGTCATTTCGTTTTCCATCACTTTGATTTGCGCGATGCCGTGCCGGATCAGGGCCGAGCACAGCATGGTCACATCCGCGCCAGCCATGAGCATTTTCAAGGCGTCTGCGCCGCGGTGAATGCCGCTGGTCGCGCCCAGGCTCGCGTCCAATTTTCCGAAAAGAATCGCGATCCAGCGCAGCGGCAGCCGCATCGCCATCGGCGAGCTCAACAAAAGATTTGGTTTCACTTCGAGCGATTCCAAATCCAAATCCGGCTGATAAAAACGGTTGAACAAAACCAGGCCGTTCGCGCCAGTGGCAACCAGCTTTTTTGCCATGTTTGGAAAATTACTAAAGAACGGACTTAATTTTACGGCGACCGGAATGGTTACCGCTGATCTGACCGCCTGCAAGATTTCAAGATAGGTCCGCTCGACTTCAGTGCCGTCGAGGTCGGGGTTGGTCGGGATGTAATAGATGTTCAACTCCAGCGCGTCGGCGCCAGCCTGCTGGACCTGCCGTGCGTAATCCGTCCAGCCGCCGGGCGACGAGCCGTTCAAGCTGGCAATAATCGGGATGTTCACGGCCTCTTTGGCTTTGGCGATGTGCTTGAGGTAATCCTCCGGGCCAAGATGGAACTCGCCCGGCTCGGGAAAATAAGTCAACGCCTCCGCATAACTTTCCGTGCCGTGCTGTAAATGCGCGTTCAATTCCAGCCGATCCTGGCGCAGTTGCTCTTCGAAAAGCGAGTGCAGCACTACTGCTCCCGCGCCCATGTCCTCCATGCGCCGGATGTTGTCAACGTCCTCGGACAGCGGCGAGGCCGACGGCACCAGCGGCGAACGCAATTTCAAACCGAGATAATTTGTCGTCAGGTCCATAAATTAAATTTTTGAATTTACGCCGGCTGGCTGCCTTCCGGTTTTGTGTCGCGCGCGACGAGGAATTGATAAAATTTCCAGCGCCGCTCGGCGTCAGTCTGCGCCTGCGCAAATAATTTCTTCGCGTCTTCCGGCTTGCTCTTGGTGAGCATCTTGAACCGGTTTTCCGTGAGCATGAAATCCTGCACCTTGGATTTCGCCGCGCCCGAATCAACTTGCAGCGGATTTTCCCCGCGCTCCGTCCGGCGCGGGTCATAGCGGTAGAGCAACCATTGGCCGGACTCGACCGCAAGCTTTTGCTGCCGCGCGCCGATGCCGCGATCCAATGCGATGCCGTGCGCGATGCAATGGCTGTAGGCGATAATCAGCGATGGGCCGGGATACGATTCCGCTTCGATGAACGCCTTCAATGTTTGCTCGTCCTTTGCGCCAAGCGCGACGCTGGCGACATAGATGTTTCCGTAGCTCATCGCAATCAGGCCGAGGTCCTTTTTGCCCGCCGGCTTTCCGCCCGCCGCGAATTTTGCCACCGCGCCGCGCGGCGTGGATTTACTCATTTGTCCGCCGGTGTTGGAATAAACTTCCGTGTCCATCACCAATACGTTCACGTTGCGGCCGCTGGCGAGGACGTGGTCCAGGCCGCCGTAGCCAATGTCGTAAGACCAGCCGTCGCCGCCGAGAATCCACACGCTCTTTTTCACAAGCTGGTCGGCGAGGCCGAGCAGCAATTTTGCCTCCGGTAAATCCAGTTTTTGGAGCTTGAACTTCAAGACCGACACGCGCTCACGCTGGTCGTAAATGCCCGTTTCGTCGCCTTGGTCGGCGTTCAAAATTTCAGTGGCCAGATCTTCACCGACGCGGGCGGCGAGTTTCTTCAGCAATTCGCCGGCGAATTCCTTTTGCTTGTCTATTGAAACGCGGAAGCCGAGGCCAAATTCCGCATTGTCCTCAAACAGCGAATTGCACCACGTCGGGCCGCGGCCGCATTTGTTTTTTGCGTAAGGCGTTGTCGGCAGGTTGCCGCCGTAAATCGAGGAGCAGCCCGTCGCGTTGGCGATGACCGCGCGGTCGCCGAACAATTGCGTGAGCATTTTGATGTAAGGCGTTTCGCCGCAGCCCGCGCACGCGCCGCTGAATTCGAACAGCGGCTGCAGGATTTGTTGCTGCCGCAACGCGGTCGTTTTGATTTTGCGCCGGTCAAACTCCGGCAGTTTCAGGAAGAAATCCCAGTTTTCGTGTTCCGCCGCGCACAACGGCGGCTGCGGCTTCATGTTGATGGCCTTGAGCTTTGCCTCGGTTTTGTTTTTTGCCGGGCAGACTTCCACGCAAATGCCGCAGCCGGTGCAATCTTCCGCCGCGACCTGCAGCGTGAATTTCAGTCCTTTGAATTCCGGCACGCGCGAATCAACGGATTTGAGCGTCGCCGGCGCGCCGTTCAATTTTTCCGGCTCATAAACTTTCGCGCGAATTGTCGCGTGCGGACAAATCGCCACGCATTTCAAGCATTGAATGCAGGTCTTTTCATCCCAAACAGGAATGTCCAGCGCGAGATTGCGCTTTTCAAATTGCGCCGTTGCCGTCGGAAAAGTTCCGTCCTTCGGAAACGCGCTGACGGGCAAATCATCACCGTCACCTGCGGCCAGCCTGCCGAGAACGTTGCGGACAAATTCCGGCGCGTCTGGTGAAATGGGGGGAATCAGCGGACCCGCGCCGTTCAATTTGCAGTTTGCCAGCGGCACTTCGTGCAGGTGCGCGAGCGTGTTGTCCACGGCCTGCAAGTTCATCTTCACGATTTCCTCGCCTTTTTTGCCGTAGGTCTTTTTGATGGAATTTTTGATCGAGGTAATCGCTTCGTCCTTCGGCAGAACGCCGGAGAGCGCGAAGAAACAGACCTGCATGATGGTGTTGATGCGTCCGCCCATGCCGCTGTTGCGCGCGACGTGCGTGGCGTCAATGACGAAGAATTTCGCCTTTTTGGCGAGCAGACTTTCCTGCACCGGCGTCGGCAGTTTTGACCAGGCTTCTTCCTTTGAGTGCGGTGTGTTCAGCAAAAAGGTTCCGCCGGGCACGAGGCTGCGCAGCATTTCGTAGCGCTCCAGAAACGCCGGCTGGTGGCACGCGATGAAGTTCGCGCTGGAAATCAAATAGGTCGAGCGGATTGGTTGCGGACCGAAACGCAGATGCGAAACGGTCATCGAACCGGATTTTTTCGAATCATAAACAAAATAGCCCTGTGCGTAATTGTCCGTTTCCTCGCCGATGATTTTGATGGAATTTTTGTTCGCGCCGACCGTGCCATCCGCGCCGAGTCCGTAAAACAGCGCGCGAACAACGTTGGCCGGCTCGGTGGAAAAATTCGGGTCCACGAACAGGCTCGAATGGGAAACGTCGTCGTTGATGCCGACGGTGAAATGATTTTTCGGCGCGGCGTCAATCCGGCTGTCGGCCAGATTGTCAAAGACCGCCTTGACCATCGCCGGCGTGAATTCCTTCGACGACAATCCGTAGCGTCCGGCGACGATTTGCGGCAGAATTTTCAAATGTTTCAGGTGCGTCCGGCCGTTGGAAATTTCTTCGAGAATCGCCGTCAGACAATCCTGATACAGCGGTTCGCCCGTCGCGCCCGGTTCCTTCGTGCGATCCAAAATGGCAATTTTTCGAACCGAAATCGGCAGCGCTTCGACAAACCGCCGACTGTCAAATGGGCGATACAGTCGCACTTTGACGAGACCGACCTTTTCACCTCGCGCGACCAGATGCTCGACGGTTTCGTGGGCAGTTTCGCAGCCGGAACCCATCAGCACGATGACGCGCTCGGCGTCCGGTGCGCCAACGTAATCGAACAAATTGTATTTGCGTCCGGTTTGTTCCGCAAATTCGTCCATCACCTTTTGCACAATGTCAGGGCACGCGGAGTAAATGGGATTTGCGGCTTCGCGTCCTTGAAAAAAGGCGTCGGGATTTTGCGCCGTGCCGCGCAGCACCGGCTTGTCTGGTGTCATGGCGCGGGCGCGGATTTCGGAGAGCAATTTTTCGTCAATCAACGCGCGCATCACGGATTCGTCGAGCAATTCGATTTTGGAAACTTCGTGCGACGTGCGGAAGCCGTCGAAGAAATGAATGAACGGCAGCCGCGAACGCCACGACGCAACCTGCGAAATGAGCGCAAAATCCATCGTTTCCTGCACCGAGGCCGCGCCGAGCATTCCCCAGCCGGTCGAACGGCAGGCCATAATGTCGCTGTGATCACCAAAAATGGAAAGCGCATGCGTGGCCACGGTGCGCGCGGTGACGTGAAAAACCGTCGGCAAAAGTTCACCGGCGATTTTGAACATGTTTGGAATCATCAGCAGCAAGCCTTGCGACGCGGTGAACGTGGTGCTGATGGAGCCGGTCTGCAACATTCCGTGGACGGCGCCGACCGCCCCGCCTTCGCTCTGCATTTCGACAATGGCGGGCGTGGTGTCCCAGAGATTTTTCTTCCCTTCGGCCGCCCACTGGTCGCACCACTCGGCGATGGGCGACGACGGCGTGATGGGATAAATCGCCATCGTCTCGTTGAGGCGATAGGCGACGTAGGCGGCGGCTTCGCAGCCGTCGAGGGTTTTGAAATGCTTTACAGGGGAGTTCATATTTTTTTGAAAACGTATTCGGCGATGAAGCCGTGGTTGTCGTTGTTGTATTTGACCTCGAAACCGATCTTTTTGCAGATATGCTGCATGGCGTGATTTTCGGGAAGAATCTGGCCGACAATCCGGTCCAGCTTTTCGTCGCCGCCAACCTGGACGAGCCGCTTCAATAATTCCGTGCCGAGGCCAAAGTTGTGCCAGTCGTCGCTGACGAGCACGGCGAATTCCGCCTCGTTGACGCCGTGCAATTTGCTCAAGCGGCCGACACCCAAAATCAACCGCTCTTCCGTTCGCAGCATTTTGTGCTCGGCCACCAGCGCGATTTCGCGGTCGTAATCGTTGAAGCAAATCCGCGTGAGGCGTTCGTGCGCAATGCGTTGCGAGAGTTTCAACGCGCTGAAGTAGCGGTGATAAACACTTTCTTCCGAGAGTGTCTCGTGAAACTTCACGATCATCGGCTCGTCTTCGGGACGGATCGGGCGGATGACGATCGGCGCCTTGTTTTTCAATTTCCACGGCCTGACGTATTGTACCGGATACGGACGGATGGCCGGGTGGGGGAGCTTGTTCTCCGGCGTTTTCAAATCGTGCAGGACCACGCGCGCGTCGAGCGCAAAAATCCGCTCCGACGAAACGAGCAGCGGATTGATGTCAATTTCCGAAATCCACGGCTGTTCGACGACCAGCTGGCTGAAACGAACAAGCAATTGCTCCAGCTCGGTGATGTTCGCAGATTTGCGCCCGCGCACACCCTTGAGCGCGGTGAAAATTTTTGTGCGTTCCATCATGCGCCGCGCCAGCGTCGCGTTGAGCGGTGGCAGCGCGAGCGCGCGATCCTTGAAAACTTCCACGAGCTGTCCGCCCGTTCCAAAAAGCAAAACCGGCCCGAACTGCGAATCCATGCTGCTGCCGACGATCAATTCGTAGCCTTCGAGCTTGACCATCGGTTGCACGGTGACCCCGAGGAAATGTTCCGCGCCGGCTTTTTTGGCGACAGAGGCTTCGATGGTTTTCCACGCCTGTCTTACCGCCGAGGCCGTCCGCAAATTCAATTGCACGCCGCCGACATCGGTCTTGTGCGTGATGGTTTCGGAAAATAATTTCAGCACGACGGGGAAGCCAAGTTTGGCGGCAATTTTTACGGCATCGGATTCGGTCCGCGCGATGTGCGTTTCAACAATTGGAATGCCGTAGGCCGCGAGCAGTTCCTTCGATTCAAATTCCGTCAAAATCGTCCGCCCGGCCTGGCGGGCATCGGCCAGCAACTTTGCGGCTTTTTCGCGATCAATGTCGCCGTTTTTGGAAGCCGGCGGCATGGCCGGAGTTTCGTAAAGCTGGCGCAAATTTTCACTGTAGCGCCACATGTAATAAAAAGCGCGGGCGGCGCGGTCTGGATATTTAAACGTCGGAATGTTCGCGGCATTAAGAATGTCCTCGCCTTTCTCGACCTGGCCGGCACCCATCCAACTGGCAATAATCGGTTTGCCGTCCAGATGCGCGTAAGGTTTCAGGCATTCGGCGGTTGCCAGCGGGTCGGTCATCGCCTGTGGCGTGAGAATGACGAGCAGACCATCGGTGTTCGGGTCCTTGGCCGCGATGTCCACGGCCTGTGCGTAAAGCTCCGGCTTCGCGTCGCCAATGATGTCCACTGGATTGTTATGGCTCCACGTTGGCGGCAGAATTTTATTAAAAGCCTCCATCGTTTCCGGTTTCAACTCAGACAATTGCGCGCCGCTGGTGATGAGCGCGTCGGTGGCAATCACGCTCGGTCCGCCAGCGTTGGTGACGATGGTCAAATGCGGACCTTTCGGGCGCGGCTGCTTGGCAAGAACTTCCGCCATGTCGAACAATTCGGAAATCGTGTCCACGCGCAGAACGCCGACGCGCTGGAACGCCGACTGCAACACTTCGTCGCTGCCAGTCAGCGAACCGGTATGCGACGCGGCAGCCTTGGCGGCGGCGGCGGTGCGACCGGGTTTGATGACGATGATTGGCTTGGTCAGCGCGACTTCGCGCGCGGCGGACAAGAATGCCCGCGCGTCGCCGATGGTTTCCATGTAAATAACGATGCTCCGCGTGTTCGGATCGTCGCCGAGATGGTAAATCAAATCGCCCCAGCCTACATCGAGCATGGAGCCGAGCGAAACAAACGCGCTGAAGCCGACATTTTCGCGGAGGCTCCAATCCAAAACCGCCGTGCAAAGCGCGCCGCTCTGGCTGATGAAGCCGACGCTGCCAGCCCGCGCCATGTCGGCGGCGAACGTCGCGTTTAATTTCTCGTGCGGTGCCATGACGCCGAGGCAATTCGGGCCGACGATTCGCGTGTTGCCACGGCGAGCTTCGGCCATAATTTGCCGTTCCAGCTCCACCCCCGGCGCGCCGATTTCCTTGAAGCCGGCGGAAATAATGATTGCCCCCCCCACGTCCAATTCCACGCAATCGTGGATGATGCCCGGCACGGTCGGTGGCGGCGTGATGACCACGGCAAGGTCGGACTTGGACGGAACCGCCTTGATGTCCGGATAAGCCTTGACGCCGAGCACGGTGTCGCGTTTTGGGTTGATGGGAAAGAGCGTCCCGGTGAAGCCGCCCTTCTGGAGATTTTCCAAAATGGTGCGCCCGACGCTGCCTTCCCGTTCCGTTGCGCCGATGACCGCGATGCTTTGTGGTGAAAAGATCGGCGCGAGCGGACGGCGGCGTGTTTGCTGCAAAATGTCGTGGGCGGGTTCCAGCCCGTTGGAAGAAATAATTGGTGTCGTCATAATTTGTGATTCAACTCATCAATAAACTGACAGCGAACAGGCTGGAAGACTTCACCGCATTTGTCAAAAACTCGCCATTTTTTGTCCTGCAATTTATGGAAATCAGCGCATCAACAACTGCGCCCGGTAGCGCGTGGGCGACTGGCCGAGGATTTTCTTGAACACGCGGTTGAAGTGCGTCAGCGACTGGAAACCGACTTCGAAGGCAATTTCGCTCACGCGCAAGTTCGGATTGAGCAGCAGGTTTTTGGATTTTTCGACCCGCACGCGCGAAAGGTAGTTGGTGAAATTGATGCCGATGATCCTTTTGAACATCTTGCAAAAATAAAACGTGCTCATGTTGACCGAGCGCGCGACCTGGCCGAGTGTCAATCTTTCGCCCTGATGTTCGTGAATGAATTCCTTGGCGCGCCGGATGATTGGCGACTCGGCATTTTCCTGCTCGATGAAAACCTGATTGCTCAATTCGGCCAGTTGTTGTGCGAAAATCGAAAGAAGCTTAAGCGCCGATTTTTGGTGCTTGGCGGAAACAACTTTGGTGGAAAAATAAGCTTCCTTCAATTTCCTGCGGTTTGTGTCCAGTCCCCAGCCCGCCACCAATCGAACTACTCGTTCAAATTGTTTGCGGTCCGGTTTTTTTTTGAAAAATTGTCCGCTCTGGAGATAGCCAATCAAGTGGTCACTCATGCGCACCGGCGTGGCGATGTCACAAAGTCCCGCCGGGCAGATGATGGCCTGCGGGCTGCGGAAGGCCTTTGCGCACAAACGCTCCTGCGTTTGCAGACACGCGGCGCAGGCATGGCTGGCGCGCGAAATCAGTGCGCAAAATGGGTTTTCATTTTGGTGTCCGTGATGCGGCAATTGCCAGGTCTCAACCGGTTGCAGCGCCAGCGGCAGTTCCGTCAGGTCGCTGAAGGCACGGTTGTAGTCGCGATAGATTTTTGAGTTGGTGAGGGCATTGACCAGCGCGCGGTTGACGTTTCCGGTGTCAATGCCATTATCAGCAGCATAAGTCTGGCTAAACAGATTAGGCACGGAAGATTCGCCGCCATTGTGTTGGCTGACAAATTTTGTTTCCATGACACCAATTTGCGCTAAATGTCGCGCCGCAACAATTGGGGTAAAAGCTAATTCCATATTGGTATAAATACCTAGCCGGCTAGGTAAAAGTCTTAGTCTAAGAAAATCATCCGTCAGCGGTTTTAATTTGTCGCGGCGTCATTTCGCGGCTAAGTTTTGTGAAAACAACTTATGCTCAAAAAAATTTTTGCTCCGGGCAATGATTCTGCGGCAACCAATCTGGCCTTGTTTGTGATGCGGCTTTGGCTTGGTCCGACAATGTTTTTCAACCACGGCCTCGACAAGCTCATTAACTTTCACGACAAGGTTGCGAACTTTCCCGATCCGTTGCACATCGGCCAGCCGGTAAGTCTGGCGTTGGTGATGTTCGCCGAAGTCGTCGGCTCCGCGCTGCTGACCATCGGGTTGTTGACGCGCTTCGCGGCGCTGACGTTGGTCATAGATTTGTTCGTCGCGTTTTTGATGGTTCATCAGACGGCCTTGAGCGGAACCAACAATGGCGAACTGGCATTCATTTATTTGTCGGGTTTCGTCGCTTTGCTCATCGCCGGCGGCGGAATGATCTCGCTGGACATGGTGGTTTTCGGCCGGAGCAAAAAAAGCTGACTTCTGTTTCATTTCAATTGAAATCTGGCGACTCTGTTGGCAATGACTTCTTGTGTTGATTTTCTGCCAGGATTTTTTTGCCACACTGGTAAAGAAACAACAGCGCGCCGTGCGCGTCCAATTTTTTCCTGCTTTCAAAACAGCATGAAACGATGTGATTTTGCAATTTTGAAAGTATCCAGCGCTTCGGCACGCATGGTGCTAAAGGCGGTCGTGTTGAGTGTTTGTGGGTGATGTTGGGGTGGGGAACAACCCGGCAGGCAGGTTTGGAGAGGGCAAACGGTCTGCCGAAGGATGGATATGACGCACGCGCCTGCGGACGCCTTTGCAAGTTGGCGGGAATGAAGCGACAAAGGAGATCGCGGTCGATTGCGGATGGCTGAACGCAGGCGCGCGCGGCGGAAAATTCAGCAGTACAAGTTCGCCGCACATCAATCTTCTCATCGTGACAGTCCGCGCGGCGTGGTTTAATTTCCGCCGATGCAGCAAACGACACTAACGCTTGGCCACTCGCCCGACCCGGACGACGCCTTCATGTTTTACGCGCTCGCGAAGGAATTGATTCCGACGCACGGTTTTCATTTCCAGCACATTTTGCAGGACATCCAGACGTTGAACGAGCGCGCCACTTGCGGCGAACTCGACATCACCGCCGTCAGCATCCATGCCTACGCTTACATTTCGGATAAATACGCGCTGTTGCCAAGCGGCGCAAGCATGGGCGACGGCTATGGTCCGATGCTCGTAGCGAAACAAAAATTTTCCCGCGACGAAGTTGCCAAAAAGAAAATCGCCGTGCCCGGAACCATGACGAGCGCGTTTCTAGCGCTGCAACTCTGGCTGGGCAAACCAGCGAAAGAATTTGATTTCGTCGTCGTGCCGTTTGACCAGATTTTTTCCGCCGTGAAAAACGGAACTGCCGAAATCGGTTTGATCATTCACGAAGGCCAGTTGACATACCGAAATGAAGGGCTGCTGGTTTGCGAAGACCTCGGCATTTGGTGGGGGAAACAAAATGACGGATTACCGCTGCCGCTCGGCGGAAATGTCATCCATAAAAAATTTGATGTGGCAACGCGCTCGGAAATTTCCGAAATCCTGACGGCGAGCATCCGGTTCAGTTTGGATCATCGCGCCGAGGCCGTGCAGCACGCGCTGCAATTTGCTCGCGACATGGGCCGCGACCTCGCCGACAAATTCGTGGGCATGTATGTCAACCATTGGACGCTCGATTACGGCGAGCGGGGCAGGGAATCCATCCGGCGTTTTCTCGGCCAGGGCTTCGAGCGCGGGTTGCTGCCGCGGCGGCAGGAATTGGAATTTGTGGTCTGAAATTTCAGCCCGGCGCGCGGCCATGAAAAAATATCTGCACGTCATCGGCATCGGGCTGCAAAGCAACCTGACTTATCGCATCAATTATTTGACGCGGACGCTGTTCAGCTTCATTCCGCTCTTCGCCATGCTGGCGCTCTGGCAAAAAATCGGCGGCGCGCAACATTCCGGCTGGACGCGGGCGGAAATGATTTTCTACTACCTGCTTGTCGCCGTCGTGGACGTGTCCACCGCGGTCAACGAGGATGACTGGCAGATTGCCACCGACATTCGCGAAGGCAATATCAGCCAGTTTCTGCTCAAGCCGATTGATTATCTCTGGTATCGGCTGTGCCTGTTTTTCTCCGGGCGCGTCGCGTTTGTGATGATGGCGTTTGTGCCGTTGGCAATTTTTATTTTCTGTTTTCGCAACTACGTTGTCCTTCCGGCTAGCGCCGCCGCGTGGATTGTTTTTCCATTTTCGCTCGTGCTGACGGCGCTGCTGCAATTTTTTATTTCCTACGCGATGGCCATGCTCGCATTCTGGCTGCTGGAAATCTCCACGCTCATCTTCATTCTGTTCGCGTTTGAATACATCGCCAGCGGCCACATGTTTCCGCTGGATTTATTTTCGCCGCCGCTGTTTCACGCGCTGATGTTCACGCCGTTTCCGTATGAAATGTATTTCCCCGTCGCGATTTACATGGGCAAAATTTCCGGCGCGGATTTGTGGGGCGGCTTGTTCGTGCAACTCGGCTGGGTGATCGCGGCTTATCTGCTGGCGCGTTTCATGTGGCAGCGCGGCGTGAAAAAATACTCGGCGTTTGGCGGATGAACAAAAGGAAACCAGCGTTGGATGTTGCCGGCAAATATTTTCTCTCGAATTGCCGGGCGATTTGGCTGGTATAATTCCGGGTCAAAACACAGAATAAACCATGACAAAGAGCAAGCCGGCCCGCCGCCCGCGTTCACAACCGCTGGCGGCCGGTCAACGCTGGCGCATGGCCGGGGCGGATCTTCAGGTGGAAATGGTCGGCAAGCTGCTGGTGCATTACAAACTCGGCAAGCCCGACGCCATCCGCGTGGCCAATTCATGTAGCGGCATAAAAACCATCCAGAAATATCTGAAGACGAACAAGGCCGTTCTGGTTTAATTTTCTTTTCTTCAGGCATTTTACCGCTATGATGAAGTGCTCGAATTTGCATTTTGAAATTCAGCATCTGACATCATTAAATGGACGCCGCGCACATACGAAATTTCTGCATCATTGCCCACATTGACCACGGCAAGACGACGCTTTCCGACCGGCTGCTGCACCGCACCGGGACGATTGCGACGCGTGACATGGAGGATCAATTGCTGGACGCGATGGATTTGGAGCGCGAACGCGGCATCACCATCAAGGCGCATCCGGTCACGATGCTTTACCAGGCCAGGAACGGCGAAACCTACGAACTGAACCTGATTGACACGCCCGGCCACGTGGATTTTGCCTACGAAGTGTCCCGCAGCCTGAGCGCGTGCGAAGGCGCGCTGCTCATCGTGGACGCCGCGCAGGGCGTCGAGGCGCAGACCGTTGCCAACATGCACCTGGCCATGGGCCACAATCTCGAAATCATTCCCATCATCAACAAGATTGATTTGCCGCACGCGAACGTCGCGCAAACCAAGCAGCAGCTTGAGGACATTCTGACGATTGACTCGGCGACGGCGATTCCCGCGAGCGCCAAACAGGGCATCGGCATCGAGGAAATCCTGGAGGCGATTGTCGCGCGCATTCCGCCGCCGAAACCGACCGGGCAGGGGAGCTTGCAGGCGCTGGCGTTCGATTCCTTTTTCGACACTTACAAGGGCGTCGTCACCCACGTCCGCGTGTTCAACGGCGAATTGAAGGCCGGCCAGCAGGTGAAGTTGCTGCATTCGGGAAAAAACGTCGAGGTGAAGGAAGTCGGCAGCTTCAATCCCAAACCTTACACACGCGAGAGGCTCGAAGTCGGCGAGACAGGCTATTTCACGGCGAACATCAAGACCGCGCAGGAGGTGAAAATGGGCGACACCATCACCGACGCGCGGAATCCGTCCCCGGTGCTGCCCGGTTTCAAGGAAATTCATCCGATGGTGTTCAGCGGCATTTATCCCATCAACACCGCGGACTACGAGCATCTGAAGGCGAGCATGGGCAAATTGCAGTTGAACGATTCGGCGTTCGTCTATCAGGCGGAAACGTCCGTCGCGCTCGGCTTCGGGTTTCGCTGCGGCTTTCTCGGCTTGCTGCACATGGAAATCGTCCAGGAGCGGCTGCGGCGCGAATACGACATGGACATCATCGCGACCTATCCGAGCGTGGTGTATCACGTCACCCTCACCGACGGCACGCACAAGGATGTGGACAACCCGGCGTTTCTGCCGGACGTGACCTACATCGAAAAAATCGAGGAGCCGATGGTGAAGGCGTTTGTGATTTGCCCGAACGAAAACATCGGCGACATGATGGCGCTGATTTCCGAGAAACGCGGCTCGGTTGACCACACCGAGACGCTTGACGCCAGGCGCGTGATGCTGACCTCGCTGGTGCCGTTGAATGAAATCCTGATTGATTTTCACGACCGCATCAAAAGCATGACGCGCGGCTACGGCTCGATGGATTACGAGCAGGCCGGCTATCTGGAGAGCGACATGGTGAAACTCGACATGCTGGTCAACGGCGAGCCAATGGACGCCTTTTCGTGCATTGTCCATCGCACCAAGGCGGAGGGCAGGGGACGCGCCCTCGCGACCAAGCTCAAAGAGGTCGTCCCGCGCCAGCAGTACGCGGTGAAAATCCAGGCTGCCATCGGCGGCAAAATCGTCGCGTCGGAAACCGTCAGCGCGTTCCGCAAGGACGTGACCGCCAAATGTTACGGCGGCGACGTCTCGCGCAAACGCAAACTCCTCGAAAAGCAGAAGGAAGGCAAAAAGCGGATGAAATCCATCGGCAACGTCAACATCCCGCAGGAGGCCTTCATCGAAGTGCTGAAGGCTTAAAGCGAAAACTCAAGGGGCGCTATCGGGCTGGAACAACAACGACAGGCGGCGGCGGCGGGACGATGGGCGCAACAACTGTCCCGTGTCGAGTTCGGGCGACAATGCATCCGCTTGTCGTGAGCAGCATGACAGCGCAGGCAAATAGCAGGATTGTTTTCATATTTGACTTCCCAGCTTGGGGTATGCCGTGCGATTGCCACGATTTTAGATGATTTATGCGGTTGTTGGTCTCCTGGCTTGCATTTCAATTGTGCTAATTGCATGAATTCCACCACGTCCATTGCATATCGCATTAAGTCAACAATCAGGACTGGCTCTTTTATGAAAGCTGCCGATTGTCGAAGGGAGCCTGCCGATTCCCGACGGATTTTGGCCGGGTCGGCTTTTTTAGGAGGTCTGGAATGTCCACTTTTGCCACACGCGATCGGTGAGGGGAATTTTCAAAAATGATTGCCTAAAAAAAATTATTGGCCGGACCATTTCCCGGCGAACTGGAACCGACGAGCGGGATTTTCGCCTTGCGGCAAAAAAATTTCGAATGGAAACTGTTATTATTTGTAATGTATTAGTTATTTATTCTAAGTGTATCTTATCACATTGGAACGCTGGACGCTAGGGTTTCGTTCCATGACAGCCTGCAATAGCAGCACCGATTGGTTCTGCCGGGCGGTCGCAGTCACTAAAAAGAGAATGGAGAAAGTTATGATAAATAATCGTTATCGTGTAAGTTATGCGTTTGCCGGGCTGTCAGACAATGATCTGATAGCGTTTATCCAAACCATCATCACCTGTCTCACGGGCAGTGCGACATTCAGTAACCTGCCGGTGAAGCTGGCGGACCTGTCGGCCTTGCTGGCGGCGTTTCAAACCACCGTCAGCAACATGGCGTTGAACAGCAGCCCGCAGCTCACCGCGTTGCGCGATGAGGTGCGCGAGGCGCTGCTGGATGCGTTTCGAAAAACGGGCGCTTATGTGCAGAGCGTGGCGTTGAACAGCCTTTCGATGCTGCTCTCGTCGGGATTCCAGAATGTGCCCACCCAATCGCCCTCATCGCCATTGCTCGCGCCCACAATCCTGGCGGCGACCAACGATGGGACCACGCAGGTGGCGTTGCGTCTCTCGCCGGTGACCAATGCGAAGTCGTATCAAATCCAGTTGAGCACGGACGGGGGCAAGACCTGGGTGAACGGCGGGGCCTTCCCGCAGGCGCGCCGGATCGTGTTGACGAACCTGCTGCCGGGCACGATCTACATGATTCAAGCGCAGGCCATCGGCGGCAGCACGGGCCAGAGCAATTGGAGCACGCCCATCTCCATCATGGCGACGTGATGGGAAAGGTTGAGAGTTGAAGATTGAAAGCAAACCGCCGGGACGAGAAATGGTTCCGGCGGATTTTATTTTTTTAAGGCGGGAATTGAGGGTCGGGACGGCGCCCTGTCCCCGCCAATCGGGCGCGGATTTATTTTTCCGGCACCAGCGGGGTGAATTGCCGTGTCTCCGGGTCGAAGGCGAACAATTCCGCCGTGGCGATCTTGAAAAACCAGCCGTGCAATCGCAGCGTGCCGTCCATCAAGTGTTCCTGGACGCATTGATAGCCATGCAGATTGTCGAGGCCAAACAGGACATTTTCTTCCGCCGCCGCCGTCCAGCGTGCTTCGTGGTTTTGCAGGTGCGGGTAATCTTTTTTCAGCGTTTCCAGGACCGGCGCCGCGAGTTTCAGCCAGTCGCGCAGGTGCGGCAGGGAATCTCCAACGGGCGATTTGCCGAGCAGCGCGGAAATGGCGCCGCATTGCGAGTGGCCGCAAATCACGATGTCGCCCACGCGCAAGGTCTCGACGGCGAATTCAATGGCGGCGGCGGTGGAGTTGGTGTCGCCGCGCACGCCGGCGGGCGGGACGATGTTGCCGACATTTTTGACGACGAACAAATCGCCCGGCTGGCTGTGAGTGATGAGTTCGGCCAGCACGCGCGAGTCGGAGCAGGTGATGAAGAGCGTGTGCGGATTTTGCCCGTCCTGCGAGAGCTGGCGGAAGAGCTTCCGGTAATTGCCGAATTCCTCTTTGCGAAATTTATGGACGCCAGCGATGAGTTGTTGCATTGGTCCAATTGTGTATAATAAACCGCGTCGTTGGTGAAAGGAAAAACGGCGTGGTCGTATTGTCCGGCGGTAAGAAAATGTCGCGCAAAGGACGCGAAGAAAACATAAGGAAAAGCATCCTTTCCTTCGCCGCCTTCGCGGTTTTGCGCGAAATCATACCATTGTCAAAAGCGCGGAGGCTTGACGCGCGGCGCGAATCATTACATTGATTAAATATGCAACTCGACAAGCTCACACTCAAATCGCAGGAGGCGTTGCAGGACGCGCAACGGCTCGCGCGCGACCGTTCGCACCAGGAAATTGACGGCGAGCATCTGGCGCTGGCGCTGCTCGGCCAGGCCGAGAGCCTCGTGCCGGAATTGCTGGCGCGCATCGGCGTGCCGCCCGCCAGGCTCCAGCCGGCTTTGGAGGCGGAACTCGCGCGCCGGCACAAAGTCCAGGGCGGCGGCGATCCCTACGCCGGTCGCGACCTGCAAAAGGCGCTCGACGCCGCGCAATCCGAGGCGCACAAGCTCAAAGACGATTACGTCAGCACCGAACATCTGCTGCTCGGCCTGCTCGATGAAGCCAGTCCGTCGCTCAAGAAAATTTTCACCGCGCACGGTCTCAAGCGCGACGCGGTGCTCAAGGCGCTCGCGGAATTGCGCGGCAACCAGCGCGTGACCGACGAAAATCCCGAAGCCAAATTCCAGGCGCTCGACAAATACGGCCGAGACCTCACCGCGCTCGCCCGGCAGGGCAAAATTGATCCGGTCATCGGCCGCGACGAGGAAATCCGCCGCGTGATGCAGGTGCTCACCCGCCGCACCAAGAACAATCCCGTGCTCATCGGTGAACCGGGCGTTGGCAAAACAGCCATCGCGGAAGGTTTGGCGCGGCGCATCGTCAGCGGCGACGTGCCGGAATCGCTCAAAAACAAGCGGCTCGTGGCGATGGATTTGAGCGCGATGATCGCCGGCGCAAAATATCGCGGTGAATTTGAGGACCGGCTCAAGGCGTTTCTCAAGGAAATCACCGCGAGCGACGGGAAAATTATTTTGTTCATTGACGAACTGCACACGCTGGTTGGCGCCGGCGCGGCGGAAGGCGCTACGGACGCGGCAAACATCATGAAACCGCAGCTTGCGCGCGGCGAACTGCGCTGTGTCGGCGCGACCACGCTGGACGAATACCGCAAGCACATCGAGAAAGACCCGGCGCTGGAACGCCGTTTCCAGCCGGTGATGGTGGCCGAGCCGACCGTTGAAGCGACCATCGCGATTTTGCGCGGGCTGAAGGAACGCTACGAAGTTCATCACGGCGTGCGCATCCAGGATTCAGCGCTTGTGGCGGCGGCGATGCTGTCGCATCGTTATATCACCGACCGGTTTTTACCGGACAAGGCGATTGACCTCGTGGACGAGGCGGCGTCGCGCATCAAAATGGAATTGGATTCCAAGCCGACGGAACTAGACCAGCTTGACCGGCAGATTTTGCAATTGGAAATCGAGCGCACGTCGCTGGCCAAGGAAAAGGACGCGGCGAGCAAGGAGCGGCTCAAGCTGATTGACAAGACGCTCGCGAATTTGAAGGAGAAATCCAAGGCGCTCACCGCGCAATGGCAGAATGAGAAATCCGCCGTCAATGCCGTGAGCATCGTCCAGCAACAATTGGAACAGGCGAAGATTGAGCTGGAGCAGGCGCAGCGTCGCGGCGACTTGAGCAAGGCTTCGGAATTGCAATACGGTAAAATTCCCGACCTTGAGAAAAAGCTGGCGAATCTAGAAAAACAATCCGCGCAGACGACGCGCACTTCCCTGTTGCGGCAGGAAGTTACGGACGAAGACATCGCGCGCGTCGTGGCATCGTGGACGCACATTCCGGTTTCGCGGATGCTCGAAGGTGAACGGCAAAAGCTGGTGAAGATGGAGGAGCGTTTGGCGCAGCGTGTCATCGGGCAGCAGGCGGCAATCAAGGCCGTGTCCGACGCCGTGCGCCGGGCGCGGAGCGGATTGCAGGACCCGAACCGGCCAATTGGTTCGTTCATTTTTCTCGGCCCGACCGGCGTGGGCAAGACCGAGACGGCGCGCGCGCTGGCGGAATTTCTTTTCGACGACGAGAACGCGATGGTGCGCATTGACATGAGCGAATACATGGAAAAATTCTCCGTGCAACGGCTCATCGGCGCGCCGCCCGGCTATGTCGGTTACGATGAAGGCGGGCAATTGAGCGAAGCCGTGCGGCGCAAGCCGTATTCAGTGGTGCTCTTCGACGAGATTGAAAAAGCGCACCCTGATGTGTTCAACGTGCTGTTGCAGGTGCTTGACGATGGACGGTTGACGGACGGGCAGGGGAGGACGGTGGATTTCAAGAACACCATCGTCATTATGACCAGCAACATCGGGTCGCAAAATATTCAGGAATATTTTGCGAAGGCAGAAGGCAGAAGGCAGAAGGCGGAAGGAATTTCAGAATTGGAAAAGGAAATCATGGCGGAATTAAAGCGCCATTTCCGCCCGGAATTTCTTAACCGTGTGGACGACGTGATTATTTTCCGGAGCCTCGACGAGGAGGAACTCGCGAAGATCGTTGAAATCCAGATTGCGCGGCTGGAAAACCGGTTGAAGCAGCAAAACCTCACGCTGGACGTGGATGCCGCGGCGAAGAAACTGCTGGCGAAGGAAGGTTACGACCCGCAATTCGGCGCGCGCCCGCTCAAACGCGCGGTGCAGGAGCAATTGCTGAATCCGCTGTCCATGAAACTGCTCGAAGGCGAGTTCAAGCCGGGCGATAAAATCAAAGTCAGCGCGAATGACGGTGAGCTGGTGTTTCAGCGGAAATAATCAATCCATCACGACCGGCCGTCGCGCGGCTTTCTTTTCGGCCTGACGGGATTTGTCGGCGAGCATCCGTTCCCTGGCGCGGCGGGAACGTTTGCGTTTTTGCCGGCGAATCTTTTCAATCTCGGCGCGCCGGGCGGCGACGAATCCTTTCTGCCGCTCTTCAATCTTGTCGAGCAACAACCGGCGGGCGAGGAAGCGATTGAGTCCCTGCTGGCGCGTGGCCTGACATTTGACCTGCAAGCCGGTCGGGCGATGGAGCAGCATGACGCAGGTGGAGGTCTTGTTGACGTTCTGGCCGCCGTGGCCGCCGGAACGGACAAAGGATTCCTCAATGTCGGCTTCGCGCACGCCCAGCGCGGCCATGCGGCGCGAGAGTTGGGCTTCCTTTTCCAAGCTGACCGGGAACGCGCTCATCGTTTAGTTGATGGTTGATTGTTGAGGATTGAGAGTCAATGATTCTTGCGTGAGCCTGCTCGAATACATCCTGCTCGCGGCGAGTTCGCTGTTTGTGATTGTGGACCCGCTGGCGACGACGCCGGCGTTTCTGGCGATGACGCCGAATGACACGCCGGAACAGCGTCTCCGCACGGCGCGGGTGGCGTGCTGCACCACGGCGGTGGTGCTGCTGTTGTTTTCGGTGGCGGGGACATTTTTCTTCAAAATTTTCGGCATCACGATGCCGGCATTTGAAATTGCGGCGAGCATCGTGCTGCTCATCATCGCGCTGGACATGCTGCGCGTGCAGCGTTCGCGCGTGCAGGAGACGCGCGAGGAAAAACAGGCCGGCGCGGAAAAAACGGACATCGCCGTCACGCCGCTGGCCATTCCGATGCTGGCCGGGCCGGGCGCGATCTCCACGACCATCCTGCTCCAGAACGAGGCCAAGACCGTGGCGCAACACCTCGCGCTTTACGGTTGCATCGTGGTGGTGTCGCTGGCGACCTATTTTATTTTCCGGCTGGCGGTGCGGAGCGCGCGCTGGTTCAACCCGATTGCCATGAGCATCGCCATCCGCATCATGGGACTGCTGCTGGCGGCGGTGGCCGTCCAGTTCATGCTCAATGCGCTCATGAAATTTCACGCCCAATGGATTGCCGCGCGGTGAAATTGGGGCCAGCCGGCGTTTCCAATTTTCAAATGACGAACGGCACCAGCGCCTTCACCTGTTTTTGGTAGGCGGGATATTCATCGGGAAAATGCCGCAACATGAGCCGTTCTTCCTGTTTGAGTTTGATCCAAAAGGCGGCAGCCATCAACGGCAGGGCTAACCAGCAACGGAGCCTGCCGAGTTCAAGCGCTGTGCCGAGGGACATCACCAAAAGCCCCGTGTAGATAGGATGCCGCACGAACCGATACGGCCCGGTCCGCACCAGTTCGTGCCCCTCTTTGAAGGTCACATCGCTGCTCCAATTGCCCGCCAGTGTCCAGCGCGCCCAGATCGTCACAAACAACCCGAGCACGCAAACCAACACGCCAACCACCAGCGCCCAATCCGCGTCCGGTATCAGCCGCAGGTTCATGGGCGGCGGCAGGCGCCGAAACATCAGCAGACAATAACTCAATCCGAGTGGAATCCGATGTGCCAGCGCAGACAACAGGCTCTGCTTTTCCGCGATGGCCTTCACCCTTTGCGCGCTGACGAGCCAATAAACGATGAAAATGATCCAGCACGCGAGGATGATTGAATTGAAAGTTGTTGCCATGGCGAATTTACCTTTTTAGGCATGTCGCATTCAGCCGGAAATTCAAGTCCGGCTTGTCACGTCACGGCGGCAGTTCGGTTTGGCCGGCGCTCGGTCCAGTTCCCAAACAGGAGACAATCAATCAAAAGTGGTGCCGAACCATTTTTGATACATCGGCCCGACGACGGGCATGGGCTTCATCTGGCCGTTGATTGCGGAGATGAGTCCCATGATCCAACACATAAGCATGAAGATGTAAAAAACAGGAATCAGAATCCAACCGATGAAGGGGATAAACACGAGAATGATGACAGCAAGCCATGAAAGAATAAACCCGAGCATTTGCCGAAGGTGGAATGCTCCGAGCTTGGTTTTCTTGTTGCTGTGAATGATGATGGCCGCAATGAAGCCGATCAGCGTCAGATAGGCGACAATGGCGACTGTTTTGTCTTCACCGGTAGCCGGTGGCGGAGTCTGGGCGGGGGTTGCGTTTTCCATAGCATTATCCTTTCTGGTTTTTGGTTTTTGAGTTTGCCAAGAACGACATCGGTGATGCTATGCCGCAGCCGTCCGGCGTCAAGCAACGATTTTTAAAAATTTGAGTCAAACTACAGTCTAAATTTTGGACATTCATCGCGGGCAACCAACAGTCATCAACGGGCGGCGCTGGCCACGACGTGGCGGCATGGAATATGCGGCAAATAGGATGTGGAAATAACTGAAAAAAAGATTGCCGAATGGATTCAAATTGACCGGCGGCGGAAAGTCCGGGCGGAACATCGCCGCCAGCTCTTCGGACGTGTCCGGGGAATTTTTATTTTTCTCCTTGTTGCAGCGATTGTGGTTTTTGCCTTCAATCACTACACAGAGATTCAAACGCTCGCTTCCGAAAAATTCGACGCAGCGGTAAAAAAAGCCGCCGCTTCGGATAAATTACGACAGGCCGCCATCAACTACGAAAATCAGGTGGACCAAGTGGCGAAATAAATTCGCGCTTGTTTCAGGCCGCCACGCCGCCGGCGATGTATTGTTCCATCTGCGCAATCGTCGCATCCTGCGCCGAGATAATCCAGTTCACGACATCGCCGATGGAAACGATGCCATGGACTTCCTCGTTTTGAACGACGGGCAGATGGCGCACGCGATTTTCCGTCATCAGCCTCATGCAATCTTCGATGGATTCGCCCGGTGTGACCGTGACGATTTTGTTGGAAAGAATTTCCCTCACGCGTGTCAGCCGCGAGGTTTTTCCCGCGAGCGCAACCTTGCGCGTGTAATCGCGTTCGGTAATAACGCCGACCAGCACGCCGCCCGCCATGACGAGCAATGCGCCGATGTTTTTGTCGGCCATAAGTTGAATGGCGTCGAAGACCGTGGCCTCCGGCGAAATGGTCCAAACCGTTGATCCCTTGTGATGCAACAGCGCGCTGATAGGAGTGCTTGTTTTCATAGGCTTTGATAGACTTATCCACCGGGTTAGCAAATCTTGCAAGTTATTTTTTCGGCGAAATAAGTTCCCTCCCGAACGCAGTGCATTTACGATTTAGGATATTCAATTTGCACCGCACTCAGTCATTGCAGCCGGTGCAAGAATCATAAATCACAAAAATGGATTCATTGCCAACTATCCTGCTCAAACCAGGCGAAGCCGATCGCATCGTCGCCGGCCATCCGTGGATTTATGCCGGCGAAATTCTTCGTGTCGCGCAAACTCCTGTTGACGGTGAACTCGTGCAGGTCAAAGACCACCGCCAGCGGTTTCTTGGTGTCGGCTTTTTCAATTCAAAATCCAAAATTGCCGTGCGCTTGCTTTCGCCGGAGCGGGTTGAAGTCAATGAACAATTTTTTGAGGAGCGAATTCGCATCGCGCTCGCGGTTCGGCAACGGCATTTGCCGGCTGCGACTTCGTTTCGCGTCGTCAACGCCGAGAGCGATTTTTTGAGCGGCCTCATCGTGGACAAATACGAAGACGTTCTCGTGGTGCAGATTTCCTCGCTCGGCATGGACAAGCACAAATCGCAAATCGTCGCCGTGCTGCAAAAGGTTTTCTCGCCGCGCGCGATTTTAGAGCGCAGCGACATCGGCTCACGCAAGTTTGAAGGGATGGCCGAGGTGAATGGAATTTTGTCAGGCGAATTGAACGGGCCGGTTTCCGTGAATTTGAACGGCCTGAAGTTTGAAACCGATCTCGTCGGCGGCCACAAAACGGGAATGTATCTGGACCAGCAGGCGAATTATCAGGCCGTCTCGCAATTTGCGAATGGTGCGCGGGTTTTGGATTGTTTCAGTTTTCTCGGCGGATTCGGTTTGCATGCGGCGCGGGCGGGCGCGGCACATGTTCATTTGCTGGATCAAAGCGCGGAAGCGATTGAGGCTTCGAATCGAAACGCGGCGGCGAATGGCCTCGCCGAAAAATGTTCGTTTGAAACTGTGAACGTTTTCGACTGGCTCAAGGCGAACACGGCCGTCAGGCCGCACGAGCGCGTGATTCCGCGGTTCGATTTGATCGTTCTCGACCCGCCATCTTTCACACGCAACCGCGCATCCGTGCCCGATGCGTTGCGCGGCTACAAGGAAATCCATTTGCGCGCGTTGAAACTTTTGAAAGCCGGCGGCGTGCTGGCGACGTTTTGCTGCTCGCATCATGTCGGCGCGGAATTGTTTCAGGACACCCTGCTTTCGGCGGCCTACGACACCCGCAAAATTTTGCGCCGCGTGGCAACATTTTCGCAATCGCCCGACCATCCTGTCATCCCGATGATTCCCGAAACGGAATATCTGAAGGGCTTCGCGTTTGAAGTGGTGCGGTAAAATTATTCCCGCAATAATTCCTCCGCTATTTTGATGTCTGCGACGGTGCCCGTTTGAAACCATCGCCCGCAATGTGGCAAGCAAGCGAGACGATTTTTTTTCATCGCTTCGTGCCACAGGATTTTGACGGTAAATTTTCCATCTGGCGCGTTTTGCAGGACGCGCGGATGAAGAATGCCGATTCCGGCGATGATGTAAGGCGCTTCTTGATCGTTCCAGCCGATGGTGTTTTCGCGCTTGATGAAAAGATGGTCTTCGCCATTGTCATGGCCGACGGCGCTTGCCTTTGATTGCGCGAGCAGTAGAAAATCCATTTTTGCGTCGTCCCAATGATTTGCCAGCCGTTCGAGCGCGCTTTCGCTGTCATCAAGCCAGATGATGTCGCTGTTGATGATGAAGAGCGGTTCGTTGCCTAAAAGCGGCAGCGCCTTTTTCAATCCGCCGCCGGTTTCGAGCGGCTCAACTTCCTCGGAAATCTTGAAGCTCAAACCTTTGAACGCGGACAAATAAGCGGCCAACTGCTCCTTGTGATGCGAGACGTTGACGATGACTTCCTCGATGCCGTAAGCAGCCAGTTTCTCCAGCGCATATTCAATCATCGGCTTGCCGGCGACCGGCACGAGCGGTTTGGGCGTCCACTCCGTCAACGGCAGCAGCCGTGTGCCGTAACCGGCGGCCAGCACCATCGCCTTTTTGATTTTATCGCGCATATTTTGCGAACCAATTTTTCACGGCGGCAAGTTTCGGGTGCTCCAATGCTTCTTGCAACAATCGTTCCACCCGCGCCGAATGAAGTTTTTTATAATCCGGCTTTCCATCGCGGCTTAATTTCTCGAAAACCGCCAGCACGCGCGTGTGCCGCAACGCCGCCAGAATTGCCGTTGAAGTTTCAAAATCATTCCGGTCAAGATTCGGAAATTGATCGTAATAATGCGCAATCATTTTTTCCTTGAGGCCGGGTGGCAAATCACGGCGCGCGTCTTCGAGCAGCGAGACCAAATCGTAAGTGACCGGCCCGCGATACGCATCTTGAAAGTCCAACAGCCCGGCCCGGCGAATGCCTTCGCGTTCACGCAGCAGCATCAGATTGGCAACGTGATAATCACGCAACAAAAGCGAGGCTGGAACTTGATGCGCTAGCAGCAAGGCTTCGAGCCAGACCTTTCTGAATTCCGCCTTGCCATTTTCCGGAACCTCATGCGTGTCCAAAAACAATTCCAAATCATCCAGCATTTTTTGCGGATGATAGGCGTGTAAATCCTCGGGCGCGGCGCTCGGCTTTTTGTGCAGAGCAATCAGAACGTTCGTTGCCAATGTGAAAAGTGTTTCCGAATCAAAATCATTTTCGAGCAGTTGTGAAAATGTTTCGTCGCCGAAATCCTCCAGCAGCAAAAATCCATTTTCGATGTCGCCGGCAAAGATTCTTGGCGCGCTCAGGCCGAGTTGATTGAGCTGTTCGCCAATTTGAACAAATGGCGCGACGGTTACCCGAACGCGCGAGGCGTCCATGAGAATTGCGGTTTTGCCGTCCTTCCGTACCCGAAAATATTTCCGCATCGAGGCGTCGCCGGCGACGGGTTTCAGCACCGCGCCTTTCCAAGCCGTGTCTTCAAGAAAATTGGACAGCGCGTTCACGTGAGCAATTCCCGCTGCCAGTTCATCAATTCCGGCGCGTGTTTGCCCCAGTCGCGCGCGAGATCACCGAGCGTTCCGCGGCTGGCGATGAGCGTCGGGTCAATGCCCAGCTCGTGTGCGCGAGCGTTGCGAATTTTTTCCAACTCGCGATAACGGCTGAACTCCTCGGCGGTCGGACGATGAAATTTTCGGTGCAAAACTTCCGGCTGTTTTTCATGGGGCAGCGCCAGGCCGGCTTTGATGGCGGCAAACAAAGTTTCCCGCCTGCGCGGCGACATGCGCGGCGGCAAAAGATTCTCAACCGAATGGCGCGTGGCGGCAGCGGCGGCGACGTCCACGAGCTTTTCATGCGACAAAATAAAAAACGGCGGGCGGTTGGCGCGAACCGCCTCGTGCTCGCGCCAGCGCCAAAGCTCGCGCAAAACGGCCAGCGCCGGACGATTCAAAATGGAGCTGCCCTTGACGCGCCAGACGGAATCCGTATCCGCGGCGGATGGACGCGAGCAGTCCGCGATCAACCGCATGCAACTTTCCCGATGCCATGCAAGGCGGTTTTTTTGCTGGAGCTTGAGCCTTAATTTGTCCGCGAGCGGCTTCAAATGATGCGTGTCGGCGCGCGCGTATTTTTCCATCCGTTCGGTGAGCGGACGCAGCGCCCAGTTCGCCTTTTGCGGGCCTTTGTCCAGCTTCACGCCGAGAAACGTTTCAACGAGCGAAGCCAGGCCGAATTGCCGTTCGCCCAAAAGCCGCGCCGCGAGCATCGTGTCGAAGATCGCCGACGGAACGAATTGGTGATGCTTTTCCAGCAGCCGCAAATCGTAATCCGCGCCGTGCATGATAAGTTCGTGGGCGTTGAGCGCGTCGAGCAGCGGAGCGAGATTGATTCCGGCCAGCGGGTCCGCCAGCCGGTCGCCGTCCACCGTGCTGATTTGGATGAGGCAGACTTTTTCAGGATAGGCGTGCAAACTGTCGGCTTCCGTGTCGAGCGCGACCCATTTTGCCGCGCGAATTTTCGGCAGCCACGCGGCGAGCTTTTCTTCGGTGTCAATCACGGGAAATTTTTATCACAAAGCCGGAGAATTTTAAGTTTTTAATTTCGCGCGGCGGGAAACAGGCTCGACATTTGCCGGCTTGAACCTAAAATTTCAAACCAAAATTCATGGATCTCGCCGCCGCCTTCCAAAATTGCGCGCAGCAGCACGCGCAAAAAAAAGCCATTTACTTCGGTGAAAGGGAAATTTCCTACGCCGAATTGCTCGCGCAGGCGCAAAAGGCCGGCGCGCATTTGCAAAGCCATTTTGCCGTCAAGCCCGGCGACCGCGTGGCGCTCTGGCTGAAGAACCGCCCGGAATTTCCGGCGTCTGTGTTCGGTGTTTTGTGCGCTGGCGCGGTCGTCGTGCCGGTCAACAATTTTCTCAAGCCCGCCGAAGTCGGCTACATTTTGAACGACGGCGGCATTGACGTGGTGATCACCGACGCGGAGCTGGCCGTTCACGAAAAAGACCTGCTCGCCGCGCGCCCGTCGCTGAAATTTTTCCACGTTGAGGAATTTGCGCGGTTGAACTCTCAACCTTCAACTTTCAACTCTCAACGCGCCGAAGGCGATTTAGCCGTCATCATTTATACCTCCGGCACGACCGGCAAGCCGAAGGGCGCGATGCTCTCGCATGGCAACCTGCTGCATAACGTCAACAGTTGCCGCATCGTCCTCGAATCCGTGCCGGACGACTGCTTCGCCGTGATTCTGCCGCTGTTCCACACCTACATGATGACCGTCGGCATTTTCCTGCCGTTCACCACCGGCGGCGCGATTGTGCTGGTGAAGTCGCTGAACCCGCCGCGCGCGGCCTTGCAGGAAATTTTTTCGCGCCGCGCCACAATTCTGCCCGCCGTGCCGTCGTTTTACCGGATGCTCGTCGGCGCGCAACTGCCATCGCCGCAGCCCATCCGCATTTTCATCAGCGGCTCCGCTCCACTGCCGATGCAGACACTCAAAGAATTCGAGGAGAAATTCAAGGTGCCGCTCATCGAAGGTTACGGCTTGAGCGAAGCCAGCCCGGTCGTTTCCAAGAATCCGCTGCACGGCGAACACAAGGCGGGTTCCATCGGCATCCCGATTCCCAACGTGGAAATGAGCGTGCAGGACAACGCCGGGAAAATTCTCGGCGTGGGCGAGACAGGCGAAATCTGCGTGCGCGGCGGCAATGTCATGCAAGGTTATTGGAACCAGCCCGAAGAAACCAAAAAGGCTTTCCGCAACGGCTGGCTGCTGACCGGCGACGTGGGCCACCGCGACAGCGACGGCTATTATTACATCACCGACCGCAAGAAGGACATGCTCATTGTCAACGGCATCAATGTCTATCCGCGAGAGATTGAAGAGGTGATTTATCATTTCCCCGGCGTGAAGGAAGCCGCGGTCATCGGTGTGCCGGATGTGCGGCGCGGCGAACAGCCGGTGGCGTTCGTCTCGGCGACGGAAGGGCAGACGATTGATGAAAAGGCGCTGCACGAATTCATCCGCGGCAAACTGGCCGACTACAAAACGCCGAAACAAATCTTCATCCTGCCCGCGCTGCCCAAGAACGCGACCGGGAAAATTTTGAAGACGGAGTTGCGGAAAATGACGGTGAAATGATTTTTACCATGAAATGCCCGCGTCCCGCGAAATGCGATTGGCCAGGCCCGGTTTGATGTTCTGATTGCCGTGGACCGGCACGCTGATGATTTTCCATTCGCCCACCTTGCCGAAGATGTGATGACTGCCGTGAATACGCTTGAGCGACCAACCCGCTTCGTTCAACCGGCGGCAAAGCTCCCTGCCCGTGATTGGCCTCATAAGGCCAGTTCGGTGATTTCCACTTCGGGATCAGGAGTGCGTCCAGCCTCGCGCAGGACTTCGAGGCAGCCTTGCGCCGCCTCGTGCAAATTGGCGAGCAACTCCGCCACGGTCTCGCCCTGCGAATAACAGCCCGTCAACGCGGGAACTTCGCCCCAAAAACCACCCGCCGGTTCAGGATGAATGACAACTTTGAAGGTCATGCTTGAATTTACAACGACGTTCAGATGAAGCAAATAAAAAAGCCGCGTGCCCAAAAATGCGACCGGGAAAATTTTGAAGACGGAATTGCGAAAATTAAGTCCGCAGGCTTAAAAACGCTTGAAGTAGAAATCGTCGCGGCTGATGCCGAGGTCTTCAACGATGTCAGCGATGATGCCGCGGGGCACGTCGCCCGGATGCCATGCGAACGTGATGAGGCGGTCGGGCTGAAAGGGATTGGAATAGTGCCGGTGACTGTCGGCGGTGCGGAGAAGTTCGCAACCGATTTCACGCAGCCGGCGCTCCAGTTGCCGGCAATTCCAGGACGGATATTTGCCCATGGTCAGGCGGCGAGAACGAACTTGTCGCGAAAAGCCTCCGGTATGGGGCGTCCAGTTTCCAGCAGCGCTTCCAGATGTGCCTTGGCGGCCTGTTGAAAGCGGAGAGCGGCTTCGCCACGGTCGCGCCCGTGCGCGTGACAACCGGGCAGCAAGGCAGACTTGGCAATCCACACGCCGTCTTCATCCCGGCGGAGCCGCAATTTGGAAAGTGGAACGATCATAACGCAGCAACAGTAATCCCTTTTGGGTTTGCCGTAAAGCAGGATAAGAGCGCTTTGATGCCTGCGCTGCCCAAAAACGCCACCGGAAAAATTCTGAAGACGGAATTGCGAAAATTGGCAGGAAAATAAAATTCAATACACCAGCACCAGCACCGCCGCATCCTGCGCCGACTTCACCACGTCTTCAAACTTTTCATCCGCCGTGTTGGGTGCTTTCAGCTTGGCGTCCACGTCCGGCACCGATTCCAGGAAGCTCAACAGCAGGCTGCTCTTGACCGCGTAATTCACATTCTCCGGCAACGCCCCGCTCGCCGCCAGCGCCGACGCCGCATCCAGCTTGGCCGACACGATGCCGATGACGTTGCCCCGCTCATCCACCAGCGCCCCGCCCGAATTGCCCGGTTGCACCGGCACGCTGATTTGAAAATAGCGGGGGTCATCCTCCGCGCCGGACAACGACGCGATTTCCCCCTTGGCCAGCTTGGGTGCGAACCCCTGCAAACCGATGTCGGGAAAACCGACCGTCGCCACCGTGCCGCCCAATTGCGCCGACCGGCTGGATGAAATGGGCAATGGAGAAAATTTCCCGTCCGCTTTGAGCAAGGCCAGGTCATTCGCCTCATCCACCTGAACCACTTTGGCGTCAATCAAACCCGCGCTCGTGAGCAAACGAATCTTCGTCGCATCCTTGACCACATGATAATTTGAAATCAAATAACCATCATCCGTGATGAAAAAGCCTGTGCCGGTTACTGCTGGATCGGAATCGGCAATATCTTGCTTAGAAGCAGACGAATTCGATTCTGACGTGTTGTTTAGCGTGGATACGCGGGATAGCTCCTGATTTTCTGGTGCAAATTTGTCATAATCGTAAACTGGCAAACTAATTTTTTCTGGCGCATAAGTGTATTCCCCAACCTTGCGATAAGTAAGCACTGTTTTATTTGAGAAAGTGTCGCTGTTTGGATTGTAAGTTCTTCCACAGTCGAAAGCAAAAATCGTATTTTCCGCTCCCGCTGTATTTTCATATGTGTATCGTCCGCTCAATAATGCAAACGCCGTAATCGGCGTGTCATCAACTACCGCGTCTTGATGACGATAATTTTTCAAGAAGACGGCTTGATCCAACCGTGATTCTTCAACAAGAAGACCGTCATTGAGAACTTGAATTACTTTGCCGTGAACGGTCCAATCATCAAATACGTTAGCAATGTCATCGTCGCTCCAAGTCCCATCAGAAGTAAGTTGATAAAGAACAGAAAAATCATAAAGTTCGCCATTTATCACGCGTAACGGCTCGTATTCTTCAATGAATTTTTTCCTGGCTTCTCGAAATGCGGCATCATTCTTCTCCTTTTGCATTTGTATGCTTTTCACAAAAGTCTGATCATTGCTTGAAAGGTCAGAGATTTTTAGGATACAATTTGTGCCACCGACTTTGATGACAACCGCAGTTGTGCCCGAAGAAAAATAATTACCAGTGACCGTTTCACCCGTTTTTAAAATCCAAGTGCGCGGTGCGGCAATCGCGAACGCCACAAACGCAAAAATTCCGAGAAGACAAATTCTTGTTTTCATAGTTTTGCCTTTGCATCAGGAATTCAAACGCCAATTGCCCCAATTGTCCATCCCAAAATGAAAACCGGAAACGAGTTCCCGTCCGCCAGCATCTTGGTTTGGGTGGAACGGGCAACCTGCCCGTTGCAGTTGGCAACCTGCCAACGGCTTTTGCCTTCCCCCTTTGTCCGGCAGGTTGCCGGACAACACAGGCCAGTGGCCTGTGCCACCCTCCCTCCCAAAATGAATTCAGCAAAAGGCTTTTATCATTTCCCTGGTGTTTGCGGCGCCGGCGGCAAACAGCTTCCCCAAAGCCCATCCTCAAATTTCATAATAATCCTCCGGGCTGGCGGTGTTGCGGCCCGACCGGATGCGCCGTTTGTTTTCCTTCCTGCACCCTCCGGACGAGTTGAATCAATTCCCCAAGCAATTTTTTCCCAATGTTTCGCCAGCGGATAATGTCGGACAACCGGCGTCCGTGCAAATCGCCCATCTGCCGGCAGCCCATGTAGCCAAGCGCGTGTTCCAGACGCACGGACAAACTGAAGCGGGAGATTTCCCAGCGCCGGATTTCGCGCGGAATGAAGAGGAAATCGGCAGGACTGTTACGTGCCGGAAAATGTCTGTGGGGATTGGGCATTTTTTATTTTCGAGGTTGGTTTTATTTCCCCGGTGTTGTGGGCGCGGGCGGGGCGGGCGGCTCGTGGTTGCCGCCGGTGTCGGGCGGGAAATGGGCCAGTCGAAATTCGTCCCGCGCGCCGGCGTTGGCGGGATTGGTCACGGGAAGTTCCAGATCGGCGGCGTTTTGAATCGTCAACAGGTGGTCGTAAAGGGCGACGGCATCCAGGTTCTTTTGCACGGTCGTGTCCTTCGCGCCGCTCTTGGAGCTTTCCCGATATTGCTCGGCGGGACCAAAGGCATCGCGCGCCGTTTGAAACGCCGTCGTGTCGGTGTCCGACCAGCCCTTGAGTTTGAGCGCGGGCAGATTCTTGTCGCTTTGCACGGTGGCCAGCACGATGTCCGCGCGCTCCAGAAATGAGCCGAGGTCGTTCTGTTCGTGCGCGCCCACTTGAAATTCCTGATGCAGTTTCACCGTCTGGCCGGGAAAGGCGAGCTTGGCGGTCTTGCGCGCCTGGCTCATGCAATGATGCAAAGTCACCAGGCTCTGGACTTGTGCCTGGGTGAGCGGGCCGAGTTCGCCCAAAGCGGTTTTCTGGCCGGAAACATCGCCGGAAACTTTTTGCTGGAGCGCGATGGTTTCCGCCAGATAGCCGTCGGCAGGCGCGTGACGACCTTGGGATAATCATTGGCCGCGCCAACGATAAGTCCGCTTTCGTGAACGAGGATGGCAATGGGGAAGTGCAGGTGTTTCATGGTTGGCTGTGAGTTGATGGTTGAATGTTGAGGGTTAAAAATGTCGCGCGAAGGGTCGAAGGAGTGAAAATGCCTTCTTTGCAGACCTCGCGGCCTTCGCGCGGCAAAAAGTAATGTAAATTGCTTTGGAACAGTATTTTGCAAATCTGGTCGGGGATTTTACAAGCCGGAGGAGCGGTTTTTGAAATCGAAGGAGCCATTTTCAGTTTGGAGGAGGGGCATTTTAACCGGGAGGAACTGGTTTTGCGTCGGGAGGAGAGCATTTTCCGTTGGGAGGAGCCGCTGCGCAAGCCGGAGGAGGCCATTTTCCATGCGGAGGAGCGGGTTTTCAAACCGGAGGAGGGCGTTTTCGACCGGGAGGGGCGCATTTCGCAATCCGAGGAGCTGTTGCCAAAATTGGAGGAACGGTCTGTCAAACCGGAGGAGCGGATTTTTAATTGGGAGGAACAAGCCTTCAATTCGGAGGAGCGGGATTTCAATTCGGAGGAGCCGTCGTCAAACCGGGAGAAATTGGCTTCAAAAGTGGAGCGGCCGTTTTCAAATTTCGAGGAGTTGTCCTTGGAGTCGGAGCGGCACGGGAAAGATTCGCGGCGGTGGCGGACCAATCGGGATGCTGCTCTTTGGACAGCGGAAATGAGGGTGGAGTTATTTCCGCAATTGGCCAACGACTCCGAGTGTCGTTTGGGGTTCATGCTGATGACGGACAATAAATTAGATTTCAATTCGGTGGCAAGTGAAAAATTTCACAAAGTCAGAAAGGAGCCGTTTCGGGGTCTGCCTCAACTGCGGATTTTCAGCGCAAAACATTTGTTTCCAATGGTTTTAAGATTTCCTTTTCGGTTGCGCTTTGGATTTGGCTTGGCTATGCTGGTTTCACCGTTCGGGCATGAAGCGCGGGCGGCAAAAGTTTTATGGCAGAAGGATATTGCGTCAAATGCAAGGCCAAGCGGGAAATCGCCGATGGCGTTGAGGAAACGATGAAGAACGGGCGCAAGGCCATCAAGGGCAAGTGCCCGACCTGCGGCACGGTCATGTTCAAAATTTTGGGCGGCAAGGCCGCTCCAACCACAACCCCCAATCCTCCGACGAGCTAATATATGTCGCAACAGCTCGCCTACGTCATTCTCACTCCCTATTCGCTCTATAAATCGCGCAACGGCGGCATCTTAAGCCGGCTGATTTCGCGCACAGGGCTTGATCTCGCCGCAATGCGGATGTTTGCGCCGAGCGCGGAACTGGTGAGGCAATACGCCGAAACCATCGTGTCGGCGCAGGACTCGCAGGACCGGAAAATTCAGGAATTGCTCCGGGATTACGTTCTTGAAAATCTTGCACCCGATCCGAAAACGGGCCGCCGCCGCCGCGTGTTGATGACCATTTTTAGCGGCGACGACGCCGTGCGGAAAATCCGGCTGGCCGTCGGCAATTTGAGTCCCGACCGGCGCGGTGGCGAGACCATCCGCGACACTTACAGCGATCTGATCATTGACGAGGATGATGGCCGCGTGCGTTATTTTGAACCCGCCGTGCTCGCGGCGCCCAACGCGCAGGAGGCGGACGCCAAGCTGAAATTGTGGGCGCGCTTTTCCGACAGTGACGGTGGCATGCTGGAAAATGTCATCGCCTATCCGCCCGGCGACAAGCCCGAACGCACGCTGGTGCTCATCAAGCCGGACAATTTCAATTTTGCGACAGGCCGCCCCGGCAACGTGATTGATTTCTTCTCTCGCGCCGGACTTTACATCGTCGGCGCGAAGGTGCTGCACATGAGCGTGGCGCAGGCGATGGAATTTTACGGCCCGGTCCGCGATGTGTTGCGCACGAAACTGAAAGAAGGCGTCAGCGAACGCGCGAAGGCGGTTTTGGAAAAAGAATTCACCTTCAAAATTCCGCCCGCCGAACAAAAGGCGCTGGGCGACATTCTCGGCCCGTTGCACGGCGACAATCAGTTTGACGTCATCATGCGCTTCATGTCCGGGCGCACGCCGTCCGAATGCACCTCGGAAGAAGACCGGCAAAAACCCGGCACGCAAAAGTGCATCGCGCTGGTTTATGAGGGCGTGGGTGCCGTCCGCAAAATCCGCGATGTGCTCGGCCCGACGGACCCGTCCAAGGCGCCGCCCGGCTCCATCCGCCGCGAATTCGGCTCGAACATCACGGTCAACGCCGCGCACGCGAGCGATTCGGTGGAAAACGCCCAGCGCGAGTTTGCCATTGTCAAACCGGAGGAAAACAACCTCAAGCAGGTCATCGAAGAATTTTACGGGAAATTGTAGGCGCGCAGTTTTTCCAGCAGTCGCGCGTCAGCGGCGGGAAATTCGTGATCCGCCAGTTCATCTTTGCCAATCCATTTGAATGCCGCGCAACCGAGCGGTTGTAGTTCGCCCTGAATCCATTGGCAAATGAAAAATTTCAGGTGAACGGTTTTTTCAGCGTAGCTGTGGGTGATTTCTTCGAATAATTGGCCGGCGGAAATTTCAATTCCCAATTCCTCGCGGATTTCGCGAACGAGGCATTCTTCAAACGTTTCGCAAGCTTCGCGTTTGCCGCCGGGAAATTCCCAAAGACCGCCGAGATGGGATTTGGCCGGGCGTTGAGTGATTAGAAGTTTTCCTTTGTGGAAAATCAGCGCGGCGGAAACCCCGATCGAGATTTGAGTTTTGAATTTTGAATTTTTAGTTGAAGCGGAGGTGGTTTTGCTCATGGCAGCTAAAAACCAAGCATTCAAAACTTAAAACTAGCGTCCGATGCTCTTGTAAATCCAGCCGTGCTTCTCCATTTCCGCCGGATCGAACAAATTCCGTCCGTCGAACATGATTGGATGCGTAAGCGATTTCTGGGCGCGTTCCAAATCAAGCTTCTTGAATTCGTCCCATTCGGTGGCAATGACAATCGCGTCACAGCCTTCGGCAACAGCGTTCATATCGTCCTCATAAATCACGTCCGGCAAAAGCGGCTTGGCTTTTTCCATCGCCTTTGGATCGTGAACACGCAGTGTCGCGCCTTCCTTTTGCAGGCGCCGGCAAAGCTCAATCGCGGGCGACGAACGGACGTCGTCGGTGTTTTGTTTGAACGCGAGGCCGAGGACGCCGATGGTTTTGTCCTTCAAAACCCAGAGCGTGTCGGTGATTTTCTTGACGAAGCGCTCCATTTGTTCCGCGTTGATGCGCTGGACTTCCTTGAGCAGCTTGAAATCGTAGCCGATTTGCTCGGCAATTTTTATGAACGCGCTCAAATCTTTCGGGAAACAACTGCCGCCGAAACCAATGCCGGCGTTCAGGAAGCGGCGACCGATGCGCTCGTCCAGGCCGATGCCTTGCGCGACTTCCTGAACGTTCGCGCCGGCGGCCTCGCAAACGGTGGCGATGGCGTTGATGTAGGAAATTTTCAGCGCAAGAAAGGAATTCGCCGCGTGTTTGATGAGTTCGGCGGAGGCGATGTCGGTGATGATGATCGGCGCATTGAACGGCGCGTAGATTTCCTTCATCGCGGCGGCGGGTCGCTGTGAGCTGGTGCCGATGACGACGCGGTCAGGCTTCATCAAATCGTCCACGGCAAAACCCTCACGCAAAAATTCGGGATTGCTGACGACATCAAAATCCACCTTGGCTTTGCAATAACGTTTGATGGTTTCGGCGACCTTTTCGCCGGTTTTGACGGGCACCGTGCTTTTGTCCACGACAATTTTGTAATCAGTCATGGCGGCGGCGATGTCGCGCGCGACACGCTCGATGAAACTCAAATCCACCGAGCCGTCCGGTTGCGGCGGCGTCGGGACGGCGATGAAAACCACATCGGATTTTTGGACGCCTTCGGCCGTGCTGTTCGTGAACGCGAGCCGTCCGGCGGCGGTATTTTTCTTCACGAGTTCCTCAAGGCCGGGTTCGTAAATCGGAATGCCGCCGGATTGAAGGAGTTTCACCTTGGCCGCGTCGTTGTCCACGCAAATGACGTGGTGGCCGACTTCGGCGAAGCAAGTCCCGGTGACCAGGCCGACGTAACCCGTTCCAATGATGGTCAGCTTCATGGGGCGGTGGTTAATGGTTAAGATTGAAGGTGGAGTCCAAGGCAGCGGGCGCCGAAGTGGCCGGCAATTTTGCCTTTAATTCCATCGCGCGTAATGCGGCTTCATTGCCGAATGGTCCGCCTGGATCCATATTGGCGACATCTTCGTAAAGGCCGAGGGCGTCAGGGATTTTTCCCAACCGGTCGTCAATTTGGGCGAGGCCGAATTTTGCGTTGATGAGAGTGCCCGGATCGGAAGCTTCATTGATGGTTCTTTGGTAAGCGTCGGCGGCGTCACTGGTTTTGCCCAGGGCGCTCAGGCAGGCTGCCACGCCGAGCGACGCTTGCGATGCAAAAGTGCTGTCCGGGTAGGTGTCGAGAAATTTTTGAAAATGCGCCTGCGCGTCGGCGAAATTTCCCGTTTGGAACAATGCCTCCGCAGCCTGTAGCAACGCGCGTTGACCGGCGGGCGTGCCCGGATAATCCGCGGCGATTTTCAAAAATGCGTCCACCCGCTGGCTGTCATCCGAAGTCATGGCCGCTTGCGTGAACGCCTGTCCGGCATCAACCTCCTTTTTTTCCTGTCGCCAGGAATAATATGAGATTAAAAGGGCGGCGAGAAGCACCACCGCCGCGGCGACGGCCAGTTTTTTTACGTTGGCTTCAAGCCAAGGCCACAATTTGAACAGCCAGACCGTTGTTGCATCTTGCGATTGCATAAGAAGAAAGAGTCTTTCCTGCGACCCCCAAAAATGCAAGCCGCAAATCCATTCCTTTGACATACCAATAAAATTTGCTTGAGCGGACGCTGCAAACCAGCTTCACTGGAAAAAACGGAGAGATGGCCGAGTGGCTGAAGGCGATGGTTTGCTAAACCGTTATACGGTCAAAAGCCGTATCGGGGGTTCGAATCCCCCTCTCTCCGCCAGTTTGATTTTTGTGACCGTTGGTGACAGCCAGTGACGAGCGATGATTCTCGCCAATGTTTTCAATGGTTTTGCCTACCTTGAACGGTTTCACACCAAGGACAGACGGTGACACAGCAGGACGGTCGGCGACTAAAGTTTGTGTGTCTATTTGTGTGTCTCCAATCGAAGGCAATCGGCGGACGGTCGCTGCCAAGGGCAACTGCGCCACGTCCGTATAGGTCTTCATCGTCAAACGCATGTCACTGTGCCGCGCCAGTTCCATTGCTTCACGGGGCGAAACGCCAGCGCGTTGCAGACGGGTAATATAGGTCGTCCGCAACGCATGGAAATCCACACGATGCCCGCGTTCGTCCGTCAGAGGAATACCAGCCGCCGTGAAGTCCGCGCGGATCACTTTCATGGGCGGAACTCTGTCGGGAAACATCAGGTCTTCCGGCTTCAATTTTCCAGCGGCTTTCAACTTCTGCAATTCCTCGACCAGTTCAGGATGCAGCGGACGGGGCTGCTCTTTACGATTCTTGACGAATTTGGCAGGCAGCATCCAATACGGATTGGC
>Ga0335074_10000148_pt1 | contig 112426 bp, 71 predicted proteins | sample Lox_Sample_23_FD_206715 | JGI IMG/M metagenome (GOLD analysis project Ga0335074, IMG submission 206715) | Soil microbial communities from Loxahatchee National Wildlife Refuge, Florida, United States - Lox_Sample_2.3 | ecosystem: Environmental > Terrestrial > Soil > Wetlands | place: USA...
AGAGATTTACCTTATGCTCGTTGACCTCTACAGAAGTAAGTTCGGCTTCCATCTTCCCGGCAGGCACTAACTTTCCGCATTTCGGGCAGTTGACCTTATTACTCAAGCAGATCTTCTCCAGCACGAGCACTTGCTGCATTCGTACGGCATCAGAAGTCTACATCGTGGCCACATACGTCTGTTCGCCCTGGGCCCTACCGGACTATCATTCCGTAGAGGTAAACAACAGACATGCCTGGAATGAACCTCATTAAAGCATCCGACCTGGAGGCGTGGTCCAGGTCGCTTACAGCCAGAGCGAATCTGCCTGGTGTGGTTGCGTCCCTTATTCGCTCCTCTTGCCCGACGCTGCAGTCCTACCGTTTTCCCTCCGGGGATGCATCTCAAACTCACGGTTTCGACGGTGTCGCCGAGGTGGTGACCGAGACCACATTTGTTCCAACTGGGCGTTCCATTTGGGAGTTTGGAACGGGAGAAAACTATGAGAAAAAAGCCTCCGACGACTTCCAGAAGCGCACAGATGAATTGAGTGCAGACGATCGTGCAAAGCAGACATTTACGTTTGTTACCTCGCGGATCTGGGATGGGGGACCGGAGGACTGGGAGAAAGAGCGCGCTTCTTCGGGATGGCTGAGAGTCCGCGCCCTCGATGCGACTTCACTTGAATTGTGGCTTTCGGAGTGCCCGAGCGTTTCTCTTACATTGGCCAAGGACCTCGGTATCATTCCACCAACTGACATTAGGACAATTCCCGATTTCTGGGATGAGTACCGATTGAACTTTGATCCCGTTCTGAAGGAAGAACTGCTCCTCGCGGGACGCGAGGAACGGGCGAAGCGCCTATGTCAAGCGTTGAGCGAAGGACTCAAAGGTATCAGCAAATGGCAGGCAGACTCGCCTGCCGAAGCAATCGCGTTCATCGCCGCGGCGATGATGAAAGCGGATCGAGAAACCTCCGCATTCCTCGTTTCGAAAACACTTATTATCGAAGCAGCTGAAATCGCACAGATCGTGCCAACTACGAACAGATTCAACTACATCCTCACACCGCCAGCAGCGAGAGTTGGTCCCGCACTTGCGAGAACGAGCCAAGTTACATTGGCCCTCGGCAGCGACGACCGGGCCGGCGAAGCAGAACTCCTCGACCGGATGAATACGCGAGATTTCGCCGCTGGCCTGAAGTCGATGGGACTCGATGACGAGAAAGCATTCCGTCTGGCGACACGATGTGGGAGGAGTGTCACGGTGTTGTCTCGCCTAAATGCAAGTGCTGTTGCGCGCCCCCCCGCATGGCACCGTGACTCGACGCTAGTGCCTTTTGTATTAGCTGGCGGCTGGGATGCGCGGAATGAATACGATCGAGCAGCAATGGAAAAGCTCTGCGGCACACCGTACGACAAGATCGACGCTGCAGCACGCAAATTCGCGTTTGTCGCCGACCCGCCGATTGATCTTGATGGAACCGTCTGGACGCTGCGCTCCGCGACCGATGCTTTCATACTCCTGGGCTCCCTGATAGATACAGCGTCGCAGCTACGCATGCGCGATGTTTGCATGGACGTGCTAGGCGAACGGGATCTAACGCTTGAGGTTTCGGTGGCGGAAAAGCCCATAATCCCTGTAAGAGGGGCAGACTTTCACCACTCCGAATGGATTCGGCGTGGCCTAGCGAGGAGTCTTCTGCTCATCTCTGGGCTACACGAAGCTGCGAAATTCAAGGTCATCGGTACAACGCCAGAGCAGTTTGTTGACGATATAGTCCGCTCCTTACCTGGGCTTGCGGAAGACATTCGGCTACTGGCAAGTCTCAAGTCCGAGCTCCCAGTGCTTGCGGAGGCGTCACCGCTCCCTTTGGCATCGGCCCTCGGGCACGTGCTCGAGGGTGACAGTGCCGCCTGGGCATCTATCATCTTCCGCGACAAAAAAGATCAGTCATTCTTGAGTTCTTTCAGCCCCCACACTTACCTATTGTGGGCGCTGGAGACGATTGCGTGGAGTCCGAACTACCTGCACCAGGCGGCATCCATACTGATGAAACTCGCTGATCACGATCCGGGTGGATCAACCACGAATCGCCCACTGCATAGCCTGCGGGAGATATTCCTAGCGTGGAGGCCCAACACTTACGCATCACTCGAAGAACGCACTGCCGTTTGTCGCTCTATATGTTTAGCATCTAAGAAAACGGGCCTGGAGCTAGCTATGGCTCTCTTGCCCACGCCATTCGATCATTCCAGCCCGACTGCGAAGCCGCGTTTGAGGGGCTTCGGTGACGTCCAAAATACGCCAGTCACACACGGCGACGCGAACACTGCCTTCCAACGGTATGGCGATCTGGCGGTAGAACTAGCCGGGACGGATATATCCGCGCTTTCGGCACTCGTTGAGCGATTGCCCCACCTGAGTCCCACTACCCGGGAGCGTGCTCTGACCGCGATGAAAAGCTCAGTCGAAGGTGCGAGCTCTGAGGAGGAGGTATTCAAGCTGTGGACCGGATTACGTGACTTGGTACAGAAACACAGGAGTTTCAAGGAAGCAAAATGGGCAATGGGCGAAGATCAGCTGGGGCCAATCGAGAAAGTCTGTAAGGAAATAGAACCGCGCGATCCGGTAAGGCAAGTCTTATGGTTGTTCAACGACTACGCCCCTACGGGGGGGATGCCTAAAGGGCAAGACTATATAGAGGAGGCAAACCGTGATCGTGCACATGCAGTTCGCGAACTGCTCAACCGCCACGGAATAGCGGCTGTTTTGGAGCTGGCGAAGGCTGCGAAGCTGCCACACTTCGTAGGTATCGCCGTGGCACAAGCCACAGATTCCCTGGAGTTGTTGAAACAGATTCTCGAAGCTGGCTTGCACGCCGAATCCTCGGTCAATTTCGACTTCGCGATCGCGCTGTCTGCAATGGGACACCAGTCGCACGGCGCGGAATGGGACGATTGGATGGTGCGGCTCGCATCCACTCTAGGCCCAGATAGCGCTGCCAATTTGTTCTTGCGATGGCCAGACAACCATCAGACCTGGAATACCGTTGCGCAAGTCTCGCCGGAAGCTGAAAGGGAATACTGGAAGCGCAAGTGGGCGTTTAAGCCGTCTTCTCAGGATGAACTCTTGTTTGCGTTCAGCAAGTATTCAGAAATTGGACGATTCAGTGCAATCCTAGACATGATCGGGTATGACGAAGCGGCGCTCTCGACATTACAGTGCATCGCAACGCTGCGTGGCCTAATCGGAGAGCTGAACGCAGATCCCTCGAAGTTGCAGCATATCCACTACCAACTTGTGCATATGATTCAGGCTCTGCAGCAACGTGAGGATAGAGATCTTGCCCAGATTGCCGCACTCGAATACGAGTATCTCCCGCTACTCGAATTTGAAGCCGAGCCAGTGGCCCTGAACCAGATACTTGCTGGTTCACCTGAGTTCTTCATCAAAATCATTTGTGACGCTTTTGCACCTGCGTCAGGACCCAAGGAGCCAATCACAGATGATCGGAAGTTGCGTGCGAGGCTCGGATACCAAGTACTCCAGTCAATGAAGATGGTACCCGGTTTTTCATCAGGAATTGGAGATCTAGACCATCTTCGCGCTTGGATCTCCGAAGTGCGAGCGCTCGCCAAAGTGGCCGATAGAGCCGTCATTACAGACCAGCAAATTGGCCAGGTCTTGGCCTATGCGCCTGCAGATACCGACGATGGAGCATGGCCGGCCAAGAGGATTCGAGATCTGATCGAGGAATTGGCAGCCGACCAAATTGAAGTGGGAATTATGATCTCTCGATTCAATCAGCGAGGATCGTTTAGAAAGGAACTGTTCGACGGTGGAAATCAGGAGAGAGGCCTAGCTAAGCAGTATCGCGATTGGGCCGCTGCCGCCCGAAACTGGCCACGAACGAAAGCTCTACTCGAACGCATAGCCGAAGACTGGGATCGCCAAGCAAAAAGAGCGGATACGGAGGCCAGACTCGATCAAGTCAGAGATGGCTAAGGGAGTCAGGCAGGATGGAATTGAGCAGTTGGTCGAACTACCTTGAAGGATGTTGCCTGCCTCAGCCGCTACGGTGAAAGACGCTGACGGAATGCATTTTGGGAGAGGTGAACTTCGATGAAGTTCTCAGAGATTGCGAACCGCCTGACAGGGATATCGACTCCCTTGGGCGGTGTATCTTGGCAATCATCCGACCTGGAAGTGAGCGCAGCTCGCCGGGTAATTGCCTTCCTTGAAGACCGCCGCGTGCTCTATGCCCCGGATGAGCTAGAGGTCCCCTCTCACTGCGTCCATTCCGTTCTGGAAATCCGCCACTTCATTAGCGGCGAGTTGGGCAAGCTGGATACCAAATCCGAGTTTGCGGCCAGCCTCCGGGCCATGAGAGCTGCCTGCCGGAAGTTCCTGGAAAGCGTCGGAACCGATGGCAGGGAGGTGATCCTGTATGCCGACCACCATAGGCATTGGGCAAGCTGGACGTTCTATAGCGCCTTGGGGGAGATGCGGGGAACGTTCGGAGTCCATCTGGCGAAGATCGCCGCCGAGTTCAAACTGGACATCGAGGACCGGTTAGCCACGATCCTGCCGGCCAGTGCCGAGGGTGATTCGGAGGGCGATGACACTCGTCCTGCCCGACGAAGATGAGCTGCCAGAGTGACGTGAAAGACGGGCGCTGCTTCGCAGCGGCTGAGGAATGTCGCGGTAGGGATACGGATTGCTCCGTACCCCCCGCACAGATCCGGACGGGCGGGTTTCCCGCATCCGGCTCTTGCCTCAGGTCGTGACGCGCAGACGGCGCGAGGGATAAGGATGGCAAATATGGGCCGGAGGAAGCCATTTGCGGATGAGTCGTTGCATTCGTCCCCACAGAACTCGACCATGCTGGCTTCGCCGACAAAGAGCGCGATGCCAGAGGTTGCTCACGGTGAAACGAAAATGATTCAGAGCATGCCCATTACCCGGAACTCCGAAGTAACGGAAATGCCCTTTCACCACCGACTTCAACCACTTGCCGACTTCAGGAACAGGGTCATGCATCCGTCGCCGCAACTCGATCTTCACCAGTTGCAGCTTGGCTTGCATGCGTGTGCGAATCGTCTGCCGCAGCACCAGAAACCGTCCTCTCTTCGTCTTCCCGCAAATATGCTTGAAGCCGAGAAAATCGAAGGTCTCCGGCTTGCCCAGTCCGGCGCGCTTTCGGTTCGCCGCCGCGTGGCGTCCGAACTCGATCAGCCGCGTCTTTTCCGGGTGCAGTTCCAGTTGGAATTTCGCCATGCGTTCGACGAGTTCTTTCCAAAACTGTTCGGCTTCCGACTTGAACTCGAATCCAAGCACGATGTCATCGGCATAGCGCAGGACGATGACATCCCCCTGCGCTCTTCTCTTTCGCCATGCTTGAACCCAGAGATCGAAGACGTAATGGAGGTAGATGTTCGCCAACAAAGGCGATGCACTTCCACCCTGCGGCGAACCCGCCTCCACAAACGTTCGCGTTCCCTTTTCCAGCACGCCTGCGTTCAGCCATTTCTGGATGAGCCGCACGACGCGCCGGTCCGCTATCCGATGCTGAACGAACCGGACCAGCCACTCGTGCGACAGCCGATCAAAGAAGCTGCGCACGTCCAGGTCCAGCACCCAGTTCACTCGTCTCTCGTGGAGTCCACACCACAGCGCGTCCAACGCTTTGTGCTGGTGGCGCTTTGGCCGGAATCCGTAAGAGAAGCCGAGAAAGTCGGTTTCATAAATCGCGTTGAGTACTTCCACCGTCGCTCGTTGCACAAGCTTGTCTTCGAGCGCCGGAACGCCGAGCGGTCGCTGCCGCCCATCCGCCTTCGGAATGTAGACTCGACGCACCGGCTTGGCCCGGTACGCTCCGCGCTTCAGCCTATGGGAGAGGTCTTGGAGATTCTGTTCAAGGTCCTCGCCGTAGTGCTGCCACGTCTCGCCGTCAACACCGGCTGCAGCGTGCCTTTTCAACTGGAAATAGGCGAACCGCAGAGTGTCGATTCGGTAGATGTGATGCAACAGAGCGGTGAACTTTACATCCTTGTTCTTTGTTGCCGTTTGTCGTACCTGCTCCAGCTCATTGGGCGCGCTGATCCGGCTCTGAGTCCGGGGCGCGTTTTGTTGGCTCAGGTTCCCCTTGGCCAGACCCCTTCCCTCCGTCTCCTCCGCCGCCGGTGTTTTGGTTTTGTTCGGAGACTTCCTCGGTACTATGGGTCTGTCCGACTTCCCGTGTTCGTGCATCATCGGCTCCTATCCTTGGACTTCCCGATGCGTCCCGCGAACGCTGGCCGCTCACGGGTGAACTCGGGATCTCTCAACTTCCGTGCAAGATGTTTCGCTACGTGCCAGGGTCACAGACCGCGCAGGACTCCCGCCGAGCTTGCCATGGCGTTCGACAGGATGTTGCCTTCCGCGTTGTGTCAGGGCGTCGGCGTCCTGAAGTTAGGGGTATTTCGCGGCTCGATTGCCTGGCCCATAGTTGCTCCTGTCTACGCTTCGTACATGGCCTTGCGGCCATGCCCGCAAGACTCGGAGCCGGCGTGGCTGGCTAGGCCTTCGCCGTACGACTCTTTCATTCGCTACATCCTGCCGGTTCCGTGCTCGCCAAAAAGCGGCTCGCACGGGGTTGACGCAACGACACGTCACCCCCGAAAGGGTGCTGCACGCGAACGGAGCGTTGGCGTGCGCGAACTTGTTGAAACCAGAGCACCTAGAGAAAGAATCCCCGTTCGGTTTGCTGCGCGGCAATCGCAGGTTAGCGCTGGCGAACTTGTTGATTTTTATAGCCCACCTGTTAGTCTCGGCTTCTAGTCCCAATAGGAAGCTCAGACATGGTGAAACCGTCTCTCCGCACAAAATCCATTGGTTTCAAAGCGACCGAGGAAGAGTACTCGCAGCTGGAAACGTCCGCGCAGATGAGCGGGCGGACGGTCGGCGAGTGGTGCCGTGAGGTGGTGCTGGCGAGTGCGAACGGCCAGCCGCCGAAGGCGGGGCCGGGCCCAGCTGAAGTCCAGGCGCTTATGGCCGAACTGGTGGCGCTGCGGGCGATCTTGCTCAACGTGCTCTTCAAGTTAGCGAACGGGGAGAAGCTGACGGCAGAGGAGATGCAACGGCTGATCGACCGGGCCGACTCGGACAAGCTGAAGAAGGCGCGAGAGCGGCTGGCGCAGGCGGCAGGCCCCGAGAGGCCTGCAAAACAACCCTAAAAATATTTTGATCGTTTTTCCGGTTTCCGGGTTCCTAACCAGATAGGGGACCAGCGCAGGCGGAGGTGTGTCCATGAGCAAGGTGTGGGGACGGGAGGAAATGTATCGTTGGCCGAGCGGCAAGCCGGTGTGGACGATCACGGCGCTGGCGCTGACGGTCGTGGCAGTGCTGGCGATGGCAACACAAGAGTACTTGCGGAAATGGACGTACTTTCAGCAAGCGTATCTGGGGATGTACATCGGCAGCGAAGTACGGCTGTGGTCGAAGACCACGCCGTCTCTGGTTGCGTATCGAATCGAGGGCAAACAAAAGCGGCTGGCAGTGGACCGGGACCTGAGCGATCCGGCGGTGGTCGTTGGCAAGGACGCCCTGGGCAAGGCGAAGCTGGAATGGGAGCGGGGAACGTACAGCAACGCGGAGCTGCGTCAGTGGTTGGAGCGGGCGATCTATGGCGGGCAATCGCCGTGGCTGCTGTTGTGGGCGGCGACGTGGAAGGTTGGAGCGGGCGTACTGGTCGTAGGTTTGGCGTTGGCGCTTCCGCGCGACCGACAGCGGCGACGGATGCGGAAGTACGGGCGCAGGACGAAAGGCCCGGAGCTGGCGAGGGCGGCGCAGTTCAATCGCACTCAGCAATCGAACGGCATCGGCTTCATCACGAAAGAGCGGCGCACGCTGATCGAGTTTTTCTTGCAGCGCGAGGGCAAGATGGTGCGCGTCCCGCGCGAGCGGGAAAGCTCTCACTTCTTGATGATCGGGGACACAGGCGCAGGCAAATCGACCTTGATCCGGCAGATCCTCATGCAGGTGGAAGAGCGCGGAGAGACTGCCATCGTGTACGATCCGGCGCTCGAATACACGCCGCAATTTTACGAGCCGGGGCGCGGCGACGTGATCCTAAATCCGCTGGACGAGCGAATGCCGTATTGGTCGCCGTGCGACGAAGTGCGGCACGACGCCGAAGCCGAGGGCTTGGCGGCGGCGCTGTTCAAGGACGATCCGCGCACCAATCCCTTTTTCGTGATGGTGCCGCGCCAAATCTTCGCGCACTTGCTGATCGAGCAACCGAAGCGCACGCCGCAAGAGCTGCTGGCAATCTTGCGCGATGAGCGCGAGCTGTCGAAACGGCTCAAGGACACCGAGCACGCAGCGGCCATTTATCCCGACGCCGGACCCCAGCGCGGCGGCATGATCGCAACGCTTAACAGCGTGTCGAATGCGCTGAAGCTATTGCCGCGCCAGGAAGAAGCTAAGGCCAGTTGGACGGCAGCCGAGTGGTCGCGGCAGCGGCAAGGATGGCTCTTTGTCACCAGTCCGCCCGAGTTCCGCGAGCGACTGCGGCCTCTCATCAGCATGTGGCTGGACATGCTGGTCCTTCGTTTGATGAATCAGGGTAGGCCGGGCGTGCACCCGGTGTGGCTCATTCTGGACGAGCTACAAAGTTTGCACGCGCTGCCGCAGTTGCACACGGCGATCACCGAGAGCCGGAAAGTTAAGAATCCCGTGGTGCTGGGCTTTCAAGGGCGGAGCCAGCTAGAGGAGTTGTACGGGCGCAAGGCGGAAGCCATGCTCTCGCAGCCCGCGACGAAAATCTTTTTACGAACGGACGAGGCCAACTCCGCAAAGTGGATCAGTCAGACCATCGGTGAGGTGGAAATCGAGCGGCTCCGCGAGAGCCGCACGGAAGGCCACTTTCCGCACACCCGCCGCAACTCGCGCAACTATCAGCTGGACCGCCAGACCGAGCCGCTGGTGATGCCGTCAGAAATCGCAGGCCTACCCGATCTGCATGGATATCTGAAAAGCGGCAATCTGGTAGTGCCTTTGAGGTTCCCCTACATCGAACTGCCGCAGAAACAACCGAGCTTCATCGCGCGCGAAAACACGGCGCGGGTGATCGAAATCGGGAAACGGTCGCCACATGAGAGCAGGCCGCGCGAGCCGCAAAGATCGAAAGGCATTGCTGCCGGACAAGAACCCTACTTTGAGTAGTTGAATCGAGTGAGTGAATCATGCTGACCATATCGAAACCGCTGAGTGCAGGGCAGGCGCAGACGTATCACAAAGAGGAGTTCGCGAATGCCAAGGAGAACTACTATTCCGAGGACGACCGGATACGCGGCGAGTGGCACGGCAAGCTCGCCAAGGAGTGGGGCCTGACGGGTGAAGTGCGGGAGGAACACTTCGCGCGACTGGCGAACGGGCAACACCCTAAGACGGGCGAACAACTAGTGCGCCACCAAACTGCGCGTGAATACGTCAATGGACACGGCGAAACGGTGAGCACGATGGAACACCGAGCAGGCTGGGATGCAACGTTCTCCGCGCCTAAGAGCGTCTCGTTGACTGCTCTCGTTGGCGGAGACGATCGCGTACGTCAGGCGCATGGCGAAAGCGTGAAGGTAGCGCTTGGCGAAATGGAGAAATATGTCCAGGCTCGGATCGGCGGGAACCATCCGGCAGAGACGACGGGCAAATGGGTTGTAGCGATCTTCGAGCACGACAGCGCGCGGCCTGTGGACGGCTACGCGGCGCCGCAACTGCATACGCACGTCGTATTCTTCAATCTCACGGAAACGCAGAACGGTGAGACGCGCTCGCTGCAACCACACGAACTGTACCGCTCGCAGCAGTACGCGACGGCGATCTATCGCTCAGAGCTGGCGCTGCGCTTGAAGGAGCACGGTTACGAGATCGAGACGGGCAAGAGCGGGCAACCGGAGATCAAGGGTTACACCCGCGAATATCTGGAGGCGTCGAGTCCGCGCAGTCAGCAAATCCAGGAACATCTTGCGGAGCAGGGCGTGAGAGGCGCAGGCGCGGCACAGATCGCCGCGCACCAGACGCGCGACGACAAGCTGCCCTCGATTACGCACGAAGAGATGCAGCAGAAGCATCGGGAAATGGCGGTGCAATTCGGCCAGCAGCCGCAGCATGTGATCCACGCCGCGCATGAGCGACAAGTTGAAGAGCAAAGCCCGGAGCTGAAACACCAGACCATCGAATCGGCGCTGACTTACTCACGGGAGAGAAATCTGGAGCGCCACGCGGTGACCGACGAACGTGAACTCATGCGCGATGCTCTGAAACGTTCAATGGGCGACGCCAGCTTCGCCGAAGTACGAAACAAGTTTGAAAATCGCGTGCAATCGGGAGATTTGATCGAGGTAGAAAGCAGATCGCCGAGCCGCGCGTTCACGACGGAAGAGATGATCGGCTACGAGCGGAGCAACATCGCTGCGATGCGAGCGGGACAGAACCAGCATGAACCGCTGGTGAGTTCGGAAACATGGCGTGAGGTCCAAGAGAAATACGCACATCTCAGCACCAGCCAACGCGCGGCGGTTGAGCAGATCGTATCGACCCAGGACAAGATCATGGGGCTAGAAGGTGTGGCAGGCGCGGGCAAAACTACTTCGCTAGCTGCTGTCCACGAGGCCGCCGAACAGGAAGGCTACGAAGTTCGTGGGCTTGCGCCTACGTCCCGCGCGGCGCACAAGCTGGCAGAATCGGGCATCGAGTCGGAGACTTTGCAGCGGCATCTTCACCGCGAGGAGCAGTCCGACGAGGGAAAGAAGCGGCTTTATGTGCTCGACGAATCGAGCTTGGCAAGCACGAAACAGATGAACGAGTTCTTGCATTGTTTGAACGGCGAAGACCGCGTACTACTTGTGGGCGACAAGCGCCAGCATGAAGCGGTCGAAGCGGGCAGACCGTACCACCAGCTACAACAGGCGGGGATGCAAACCGCACGTCTGGATGAAATCGTGCGGCAGAAAGACCCGGCCCTCAAGGAAGCCGTGGAGCAACTTGCCCGCCGTGATGTGTTCGGAGCGATAGACAATCTCGATCGCCAGGGCCGGGTGCATGAGATCGTGGGCCGCGACGAGCGGCTAAGTAAAATCGCAAGCGACTACGCGCGAGAACCACAAGGCGCGCTCGTCATCTCTCCCGACAACGAATCACGCCGCGAATTGAATGGACTGATCCATCGGGAAATGCAGGAGCGCGGCGACGTGAGCCAGGACGAACACAAACTCCGCGTGCTCGATTCGCGGCAGGAGATGACGGGAGCAGATCGCCAGTGGGCGGGGCAGTACGAGGAGGGCGATGTGGTGCGCTACACGCGCGGCAGCCGAGTGCTAGGCATCGAGCCGGGCGAATACGCGCGTGTGGATAGGGTGGACCCCGGCGAAAACCGCATCACCATCAACCGCGAGAACGCAGAACAGGAGAGCTACGATCCACGCCGGCTTTCGGGTGTTGCCGTCTATCACGAGACCGAGCGCGCGTTCTCGGAAGGCGACCGCGTACAGTTCACAGCGCCATCGAAGGACTTGCACGTTGCCAATCGCGAGTTGGGCACCGTCGAGAAAATGAACGACACCGGCGATGTCCAAATCCGCATGGACTCGGGCCGCGAGGTCGCGTTCAACATCCGCGTGCATCCGCATCTGGATCACGGTTACGCAGTGACTAGTCACAGCAGTCAGGGCCAAACCGCCGACCGCGTGCTGATTCACGTGGACACGGATAAAAGCGAATTATTGATTAACAACCGCTTTGCGTATGTGTCTGTCTCGCGGGGGCAATACGACGCGCACATTTACACGAATGACGGAAGCAAGCTCGCGCGCAGCCTTAGCCGCGAAAGTACGCAACGTACGGCAACAGAAGTGGAACAACAGCCGTTCGTACCTAAGACCGAGCCAGTTTCCTTACGACCAGTGCCCTCCGAAGAGGAGCAAGGCCACGCTCTGGGTATAGGGTCCGCATAATCTGCGGTAGCTAAGAGTTTCCCCGGCCATTCAAGATGCAATACTGAAGAGTTTTTCGCACCGGACGAACCGATTTCGGTATGGCCGGGCGAGCATCGGATCGTCCCTGCTGCGCCATCTCTCTCAAACAAATCGATAAAATCGTGGAGATGGCGATAAGATGATCGCGTTGCGAGGAGCTCGATGACGCGCGCCAAACTGTTTTTTGCCGCCAGCGCAAACGTTAGTACTGAACTGGGAAGAATTAACAATTCAATTTGGTGCAATGCAGTCGCACTATGGACTTTGCGGAAGGAGGTACAAGCATTTGTTAAAGCCACTGGGAAAGATGGACAGCAGGACCTGCATGTGCGCTTCGTCGCGGAGACGGGTGTGACAAGTGCGGACCTTCGCACTACTTGCTTGAAATGGTCATGGGACGAACATCAGGCTCAGCTAGCGAGAGTTCTACTTTTCCACGTCTGTGCTCTCTATGAAGGATGGTTGGAAGATGTCGTTCCTAGAGCCGTGCCGTCGTCACAAGTAGAGCTGACTACGAAGGCTCTCCAATTCCCAACAAGCCTTGATGCTGCCGGTCGGCAGCAGGGTTTCAAACGGGCAATTAATATCGTGAATCAAGACAGATCGCCCTTGTTGGTGAATGACTTCTTTCCGATGTTGATCACTCACCGCAAGAACTCTTGGTCTTCGGTAGAAGACCTGTTGATTGCTTATCGCTACTTCAAGGAGTGCCGAAACACGTTTATACATGCAGGTGGAATTGCTAACACTCGGTTGCGCCAAACTTATCAAGCGCTTGTCGCAATCAACCCACACAAGCTCGGGCTCGCTCACCCGCTTCAGCTTCCTATTGTCATAGTCGGCAAGCCTGTCGATGTTAGATTGCCTGACGTAGTTGCACTGGCAGGGATGCTTCATTCATTGATAATTACAGTAGACGCGGCTTTGGCGGTCAGCATAAACAGCCAGAACGATTTACTTGAACGCTTGGACAACCATCGTGTGCCGGGACGGGCATTGCCTAAGAAAGACCCCGACAAGAAGCGGCGCGCCATTAAATCATGGCTTCGCAAAGCCGGTCTACCGGAGCCAACGTCAGTTGTGCACCTCGAACAGGAAATGCGTACTCGCGGTTTGGCGTGAGATAATTTGTGGCAACAAAGGTGGTCCGCTAGCTCAGAGGCAGAGCTCCCCCCTCTGAAGGGGACGCTTACTAGCGGCGTCTTCTTCAAAAGGGGGAGGTCATCGGTTCGAGTCCGATGCGGACCACACCCTCTATCGGCGCCTCCGCGCGGAAAATCCACCCAACGCCATCAAATGGCCTACCAGAATGGTATTAGAGACGCCTCGTCCGGCTCCTGACGACGGCCTGATCCGCCCCAGGGGAATGAACACATGCAGTCCGATGGCCGAGCAATACTCACCGCGAAGCCTGGAGGAGGTGGAAGACAAGTCTCACGCGGAATTCTCGGCCTTTCGTGGAGATGCGGGAGATCGGCCCGCTTGTTCGGATTTCGTAACAGAATTCATAAATTACTTGACTCAATTCTATTCTTTACTAAAATGGCGGACTTCCTTCCCCCAGCATTTAGTACTCGGCTCGATCTAGATGGAAAGTTTGAATTCTGTGAATGTTTGGATATGGCTACTCCGAATGCAATTTATTATCACTGAACAAACAGCGCGCATGCGTGGCACGCTCGCATTTTGCGCCAAATGATCGACTGGAACCGTGAATCCGGAGCGCAACTATATCCAAGTGGAGTCGTCCAGGCCAAAAGGGTCGAGGTCGCAGTTCGGGAGCCGAACGTCGAAACAATGTCGAATCCGAGGGCGCGCGCAAGCATTCCGATTTGGGATGCGTGTAAGTTCATGTAACCGTGGTGTGTACGTTACGTTTAGAGGAGGACGAATCTAATGACTAACAAGTCACGTGCGGTTGTAGCAGTCCTGTTTGCATGTTTGATTTTGACGTCGAGCGTTTACGCCGCTGACGCGGGCAAGACCTTGAAAAACGCCGTAAATAGCAGGAGTTATATACTGGTTGACCCAGCCGAGAGCTGGCCTTATCCAGGCGGGTTTCTCGTGATCCTGCCAAATGCGAAGACGGCTACTTTTATTGAGATTCCAGATGCAGTGAAGCAGCAACTAAAGCCCTCGTCAGAAGCGGAGGATTTCTTAGCTGAGTCCAAAGCCAATAAGTTCACTCTCAGCGCAATTCTTAGCGGATTGGTATCAATCATCGGCGGCAATCCCGGCGCTGGATTTGGACACTCAAGCAGTACTAAGGTAGCCCAGATAAATGCCACCGTCAGCAAGATTTCCTATCAAGACGCTCAAGGCGTAGTCAGGTCACATGATGATGTCAAATCAACCGTTCGCCAGTGGTTGAACAACGGATACGAAGTGATGGTTGTTGGTTTAGCGGCAAGCACTCAAAAGATCTCGGTGTCAACTAACAGCAGTACCAACCTGGATCTTGCGTTTAACGGCTGCACGGTCTCACAGTGCGGCGATGCCAGCACAAATTCAAACAATAGTAATTCTTCAACCGACAATTCCGGGACAAAACAGTCGGCTGCGACTACGGGTAACAGTACTTCGGGCGGTAATGTAACGAGCACCTCAAAGAACGCAAACTCAGGGACCTCTTCCAAAAGTGGCTGCTCCACTTCGACCGCAGCAGGCGGAGAACTGCATATGTGTCTCGCACCCTCAAGCTCCGTTTCTCTGGACAGTGATAAGCCACTCGTCTTTGCCGTTGCTGCGTACCGAGCTGTGTTCGTCAAAGATCCGACCACCGGCAATATTGTGAAGGACGCGACGGGCCAGGATGACATAGACCTGCAGCCAGCTTACACGGTATCGCCGGGAGGTCAGGCTGAGAACAGTGATGCTAAAGAGAAATGTCCGCCGGGACAGAAACCGAACGAATGTGTATTGTCCGTAAAAGTTGCTGAAGCGGTTCCGTCAAACTGGATCGAAAAGCATTGGGGAGAACCTATCAAATAAACACATTGCCTATCCCCGATGCGGCGAGAAGAAGGACTATCGTGTATGCGGTACAGTAGTCGGGCGGTTTTACTAATGATGCTTGGGCTTACGGCAGGGCTCTCTATCGCACCATCGGCATCAGCGTCTCCGTCCAGTACGCAACTCGTTGTTGACTATTCTGACATTCCAACTCTGTATACGCTCGACAGTGAGCATGGCGAAATAGATAAAAGCGCTTCACGCACCGAATTGTGGATCAATCGACTACTGCCCTGGGCACGAGAGCAACATCACCGGTTTCCCTGGGATAAAACTGACCGAGTCTATCGGAGTTCATCATGCAAAGTGTCGGCGTTTTCACTCGGTATCAAAAGACACTTGTATGCCGTTGACGAGTCGCGCTCACGATTATGTGCCTTTGATCAAGACGGTACCTCAACAGTTCTATGGTCAGGTTTACCGCTCATATCGCCTCACTCGGTCGCAACGCTCGGCGGCGATGTGCTCTACATCGCTGACAGAGGTGCAAACGCAGTCCTCGCATTTTCTCTGCGTACTGGTGGTTTTATCCAATCATATTGGGATGAACGAGAAGTACCGGACAAGATAATTGGTGGGAACGGTCAAGTTGTTGGGATGAGTTATGCGCAACATACGATAATTCAACTGTTTGTTAGCGAGGGCTCCGCGGACAGCAGCGCATTGCCAGTTGGCAGTGTGTTTCGGATACGTCGGTCAGCCTATGACACGATCGTAGAGCCGATCGACTTCGGAATTGACGGCACCGCTGTCTATATTTTAGATAACACCTACGGATTAATTTACGTATCCTTGTCGGGCGCTAATGTGATGAGCTTACGTCTGGAAGGAATAACTCAGGTATCTCATCCTTCGGCAATCGCCGTCGCACATCCTGATACCCTTCATCTCATCTTTTCGGAGCCAGAGCGTCATATAGAGGTTATTCAAAACATTAGGCCAGCGACGATTTATCTTGACCAGGACGACCCCGAGCAAGGATTGCTCGAATCCTGTAAATATCTTCTGGCCAGGCAATTGCTGCCCACCGAGACAAGGACTTATGCTGATGTCACCGCATTTATTAGCGACCTCGGCAATCAGGGGCTGAACTGGAACGGTCATAACCACCGCGATCTCGTGGAGCTGATAAGCAAGCTCAATAGTGGTAAGAGTGAGCGTGACCTTTTGTCGTCAACGGTAAGTGGTATTGTGGTTCCTTCCCTGGAGGTTGTTAGATATAACGCGAAGAGTAAAGTCACTTTGCCAGTAGTGACGAATAATCTCCCCACATCCACGTTAGGCGATTATGTAAAGTCGCGGAATGTGAGCATCCCTGCGGCCAATTCCGATCAGGCGACCAGTAATGACGCAATAAAACACACTCTTGACACCTTGAATTATTCGTATAGCGGGAAGGACATTCTAAATGAGGTTAGCGGAACGTACATAGTACCGGTCCCGGCACTTCGATTTGTGGCGTTCGTATCTGCCTGGGTGGGCGATCCCGCATACAAGGGGGCGAAGGAAATCGAGCGATATGGAAGCATTGTGCCGCTCGGCAATACCCGTGTAAGTATTCAGGCAGAGTTTGAGAACGATGGCGTTGCTGGTGACACGAAGGGGCAGTGGCGTGACTTCGTTCATATGTGCAAAGTAGATGGCATCAGTGCGTCATATTTGGGCGTGGTCGACTTCCAAATCGATCATACACATCCGGAATTCTCCTCTGCCGGCAAGATCTCTACATATCTCCCCGCAAATGCACCTTTGCTCCAACAAAGCGAAAGTAGTGCGGCACTTGGGACGTTTGACTATAGTACAGCGTTTCAGGCCGGGGCAACACATCCAGCCACAGCGAATGATCATGGGACCCATGTGGCGGCATTAGCTGCGGGCAATCTGTCGGGAGTCGACCGATTCGCCATGATTAAGGACGTATCGGTTGATAACTTTGTAACAGCTGCACGTGACGCCGACAATCCGATACAGATTTACAACCTCAGCCTCGGTGAAAAGTACTACACCGCCGACGAAGCAGAGACTCTGCGTACTTGGATAGATCCGGTGACGGACGACAAGAATGGCGGAACTCTTTTCGTGATTGCGGCGGGCAACGATCACACTAAAATCGTGAAAGGCATGTTGGCATTTGCCGGACTCCGAAACAACGTAATTGTCGTGGCAGCTTCTGATACGGTCGCTCAGCCACCGACAGAGTGGCTGGACGGGGATCAGCAGCATGGCAGTAATTTCGGCTATCCATCTGTCGGTCTGTACGCACCGGGCAGGGACATTGAAAGCGCCACCTTCGGCGGGCAGTACGGCGTCGCGTCGGGAACTTCTCAAGCTACGGCCCTGGTTTCTGGGGCCGCATCCCTCCTGAAGGGGATCGATCGAGACTACAAACCGTGGCAAATCAAGGAGCGTCTCATATCCACATCCAGTTTAGACGGTTGGATTGACAGAGACCACTCTAAGGGAGGGATGCTCGACATCAGTCGCGCCATTCACAATCTGAATAAAACGGTGATCAGATATTCGCAGGAGACTGTGGACTGTGTCGCAGATGTCGTGACGCCAGACAGCGACGGTCGAGTGGAGATTAAGGGAGATAATTCTTGGAAGCTCGGTTCGGTGGGATTCTCCGACATTCGGCGAATTCATCGAATATCTTCACTGCGAGACGATTTCGAATTGTTCATTTCATATTTAGACCCCGATTCAGGTGATCGAAAATTATATCGAACAACAATTATTCATAGTGGCGATATTTCAGCTCCGCTGCTGACAATCGTGAATGGCACCAATTGTGGAAGCAAGAATGAGCTGGACCTATCGCAAATTGATGATCTTTATAATCCGGTGCCCCAATGAATAATAGGGCGATTGTTAAGTTAGTGGTCGTCATCGCGGTGGTTACATCTACGATGCGGCTGTTCGCCGCTCCTCAGACTCAGTCGCAGAGAGTACCTGGTCCCGATACGCCATCTATTATCAGCGACCAGCCGATGCCCAAGCTGTCTGGTAGTGCGCAACTTATATTTGATTCAACAACGGCGAGAGTCTGGTGTACCCCTGATCCACGCAACTTTCTTGATAGCGACGTACGGTGGTTCAAATCCCACACTCACACGTCGGATGTTGGATGGGTCAAAGTTCATCTAACCATTGGAAATGACGATTCGCCAAACGGATGGGCGGTCGTCGTGCGAGACGGAACAGGTAATCAAGTTGATTCGCTGGAAGGATCTGATTTTCAAATATCGAGCACCGATGCGCAGTCTCATCAGCCTCTGTTGGAAGCTATTACTCAAAGGATCTCAGGAAACGGCTTTCGCATCGAACTGCATGCAGCCAACATCCCGGCTAAGCTAAAGCTTTGTGTAAGATCGTATGAGTACGAAAGCGATACGTCTCATATTGAGGTAAAAGAGGTCACGCATAAGAAAGATCTAAGGACCTTCGTGCAAAAGACAGACGCAAATTACGGTTTCGGCAGACCGGTTGCGGCTGTTTACTTTCCGTCCGCTAGTACAAAAAAGGAGATCTCTTGTACAGGCTTTGCTGTTACCGATACTCTGTTTATCACGAACTATCATTGCATCTCTGCCGCGTGGCAAATTAGGACCGCTTTCGTCCGCTTCAATTTTGAGTTGAACGCCGCTGATCCCGTGTTCGAGAGAAAGTTTGTAGGTTTCGCTATGCCCCCAAACGCTACCCTTGATTTCACCGTTTTACGCCTTAATTCTGCTATTCAGAGTCCATATATAGCTAAGCTGCAGCCAGAGCCGCTCACCGTCAACAAGCAGCTAGTTTTATTTCAACACCCTGATGGACTGCGCAAAAAAGTGGCGAGCAGTGGCTGCCAGATCGATGTAGTTGATGGGGCGGGACAAACGCCATCTCACACCGACTTTTACCATTCTTGCGATTCTTCAGGCGGAAGTTCAGGTTCTCCAGTGATGGATCCAACCAGTGGAATTGTAGTCGGAGTTCACCATCTTGGTACTTATGATCCTGATTCTCAGAGCTATCACAATCTCGCTCTGAGCATACAGCTCCTGATCAACAATTTGACCCCTGACGTGCTCCAAGAAGTACAGAAGTTTTCGACAATTACTACTGCCTCACAATGAGCAAAGTCGTTGAGGGACAGCAAAGCATTCCTGCGCGCAACTACCTGGAGAGAACCGCATCTATATGGAGCAGGCCGGCTTCTCCAACTCCAGCCATTGCGAGAATTCCGCGATCACATCATAGCGGGCCTGATCCTGCCAGTTTCAAACGCTCCAAGGTGGCGATGTCCGACAGCGGTCGAATCGGGAATTCGATAGTCGACAGTTCTCCAACAAGGTCGGTGTCGGGCAGCTAGATGAATCGCCACTCCTGCTGCCAACCGTAGCTATTCTCTTTTAGCCGCCACGGCAAGCTTTCCCGCATCTCGGGCGGATCGCTAGCAAGATAATCAGGATGTCCGTCGTCGGGATCGAAGTACTGCGCGGGAGCAAAGAACGCAGTCCAGTTCGGGCGTGCTTGTGCGGCATTACAACCCTCGTACCGAAAGTTGCCGGATCGTCGATGAGGAGCCGTGCATCAGCGGCAAACCTGGGCTCAACGGCATCAGCACAGAAAATAAATGCGTTCATATAGTACTGTCGGCGGATTTGCGTTGTCCGTGTGACACGCCATATAGGTTCGGCATAATGCATACCAGTGGGAGTGGGGATCCCGATCCTGGTGGCGGGAGGCATCAGGCTGGACTTCCGGTTTTCGTCGTCCTGCTGCGCGGCGGTCAGTTTGGAATCTTTGTAAATCGGCGCTGGGCTGCGCGGAACGTGCCTTGTAGCGGCTTCTCCAGATGTAGGAACTTCCCGTATTTGGCGACTTTGCTCATTTTCCCGCATCACCACCGAGAACTTTTCGTTCTAGGAACGTTGACCGTGGCCAAAAACACATTCGCCTTGAGCGGGTGGTTTTATCGAAGAGGGACGTGGGCTCAAGCCAGCGGGCGCACACATGCTCCCATGCAGTTCGTCGTCGCTGTCGGTTTTGCTACGTTGCGGTGTGCCTTGCTACGTGCGTTGCACTTCGTGGACAGCGTGGACTTCTTCATGGTTTGTGCCATATGTTGTGCCCCTCCGTTGGGCTGGTCAAGGTTGATGTTGATACCTATGTTCAATACCAACGACAGGACGAGAACCACATGGGCGACGGCACGCCAAGCCGGACTCCAGCATTTCGCCGGCTTCAACCCACGTCCGCCTTCAGTACATGGGATGCAAAGTCGTGACAGTTGGTCGCAGGTACCAGGATTCAGGCGGTAGTAACCGGCGAATTAGTTACCAGTGCGCACTCACTTCGAAAAAGCTGGGGCAGATGGGGCGTACCCCGTTCCTCGATCTTTATTTCAATTCCTCAATCCGACACGGAAGGGGAAAACTGGGGACGCACGGAACGTCTAACCAGGTCCCATTCGTAAAGAAATTGGCGAACGTTCCGCCTGTCCGCGGATTCCCGATAGCCTACAGCTTTTTCGGAGCCCCATTTTGATGTGGGGCTTCTTTCTTATTCGGCGGAGTTAGGTAGCGGTGTCGGGAAGATTTGTCGCTCGATCAGAAACAAGGTGATGAGTAGGCGTCCGACTCTAGAGTCGAAAACAGCATTTCCGCACTATTTTCACAATCTGCGATAATCGAAAATAGCGAGATTAGCTATTTGCGCTTGGGAATGCATCGACAGTTGCTTCGTAACGCCTAGCAGCGGCGAGGAAATACATGGTGATGGTTGCGGTTGCCCGCATCGACTCCAGAAAAGTGCTCGGGCAAAACGTCCCCCCGGAATAGACCGCAGGGCGACAATTTAGAGGTGGGGATCTGAACGTCATGGATGGTAGAATCTCGTACGGAGCTCTTTGGATTTAGTCGAGGGGGCATCTTGGCCCGAGAAGAGCCGCAAAGCACTTCATGGGGCGAGGCGAGAAGCTGTGGAAATCATCGAAAACTTTCACACTTTGTTACACAGTTTCACATTTGTTGTTTGGGAGAAGAAAGAATAGAAACAGAGGACAGGCTGTAAAATAAGTCACTTCCACGAAGTGCCGGGATGGCGGAACTGGCAGACGCAGCGGACTCAAAATCCGCCGACCTTCGGGTCTTGGGGGTTCGATTCCCCCTCCCGGCACCAACCCCCAAAGCCCACAGAATACGCAGCTAGCAGCTAGCTCCCGCACGAGATGCACCTCTGGAGCAGACGCAGCGGATTTCGCGTCATATATAGTTGCGAGTGAAAATCTATCACATTGAAATGAGTAGGTTTATGGACACCTACGTAGTAGGCGTGGCTTACACGTCAGTTACACATATTCGGATTCGAACCGCCTTTCAAGCGAATAAAGATGGTGGGACTACGAATCAACCTTGACTGCAAGTTATTTCGATGAGGACGGGAGCCGCTGGTAGCGGTATCCCCGGGGTTTGAGCTGCTGATTCACGTAGGTGCCTTTGGAGTCGGCGGCGAGGAATGCGGCGTACTCCTCGGCGGGCACGTCAAAGTATTGATAGACCTCGCCCGATTGACGAAACTCCAGTTCCAGCACGCGTTCCTGGGGAGCGTAGCCGATGCTGGCGATACTGCTGGACTCTACCGGAATTCTCTGCATTCTCGAATCGAGCGCTTTCCGGGCGTGCTCGCTCCTTGGATGCGAATGACGTCAAGGAAGGAACTCGCCCACTTGTCTAGGTGGTCACAACCGGACGCGTACACCTTCATCCACTGCGCCCCGGAAGACCGCGAAAATTCGAGTTACGTCCACAAGCAAGACATTGGCGCAGCAACAAGACGGTCGCCGAAGGGCACCGGCCTTCCGCCATCGTAGAGAACCACTCCCAGCTTGAACTTATCGCCGCAGCCCTCCGCCAACTTTCGGAGTCCCTTGAAGTCACCAGCATTCACGGTAGCGCTCGCTTTGACTTCGATACCGACCAATGCGCCACCTCCCGTTTCAATCACAAGGTCAACCTCGTCCTGATCTTTGTCCCGGTAGTGGTATAAAGTGCAGCTCTCATCAAACCAAGACGCCTGTTTCAGCACCTCAGAGAAAACAAAAGTTTCCAGCAATGGTCCGAAGATTGTCCGGTCTTTCGCGACCCGCTCAACACTAGCTCCTAAGAGTGCGCCGAGCAGGCCCGAGTCAAGGAAATGCAGCTTGGGCGTCTTTACCAGACGCTTCAACTGGTTCCGAAACCACGGTTCCACCCGACGAACGAGAAACAACTGCTCCAGGATGGCGACGTATTTCCTTGTGGTCTTGTCGTCAAAACCAACTTGGCCGCCTATCTGCGTGAAATTGGTGAGCTGGCCAGAATGGTGGGCAAGAACCTGTAGCAGACGCGGCATTTGGTCGAGTTTTTCCACGTCGGCAACCTCGCGCACATCCCGCTGCACGATGGCTCTTACATAATCGCGTGCCCATGTCTGGCGTCGCTTTGGATCTTCACGACGCAGCATTTCGGGGTAACCGCCAGTCAGCACGGCTTGTACTAGATCTTTGCCGATCATCAGCTCCGCGGGTTTGCCGAGTTTGCTATCGAACGCTGCTTTGAGGAAGCCCGGCTTCTTACCTCGGATTTCAGCCCGTGAGAGGGGCAGAAGGCTCACGATCTCCATGCGGCCAGCTAGACTCTCCGAGACTTGAGGCAGGGTGAGAATATTAGCTGAGCCCGTCAACAGAAACCGGCCGGGCCGGCGATCATCATCCACTGACTTCTTGATAGCCCGTAGAAGGTCGGGCACTCGCTGTATTTCGTCAATGGTCGTTCGATCGAGAGCGCGCACCAACCCAGTTGGATCGCTGCGCGCTGCAGCCAGAACTGTGTCGTCGTCCATGCTGATGAATTCGCGTTTGCCCGCGACCAAATCGCGAACCAATGTGGTTTTGCCACACTGGCGAGGCCCCGTAACCATGACGACCGGCGTGTCTTTGAGCGCGGTGGCCACCAGTTCGGCGGAAAAGCGAGGAAAGAGGGCGTGATCGATATCGTCCATGCCGGGTAAAGGCTCCGTCTAATTCGGATTAATGTTCCGTCTATTCCGGATTATAGACTCGTCTGATCCGGAACGCTGGACATGTACTGGGCTCATTCCGGTTCGTGGCGCGTGACCTGGGTGCGAGGGGGATCTGCTCCAACTCGGGTGAGATTGGGAATTGATAAGAACGCATACGGGAGAGGAAAGGCGGTATGTTGCCTCGCTCGGAGCCGTCAGAAAAAAGCGCTCGAAAAGAGCACGTGATCGCGAGGTTCTAGTTTGCGACCTGACCGGTGGAAAACCTTCAAAACCGGCACACTTGCTTACACACTTTTACGTCTTGTACAATATAAATGTTTTATTATCATAGCTATACTGCGATACGCAGCGGACTCAAAATCCGCCGGGCTTCGGCCCTTGGGGGTTCGACTTCCCCTCCCGGCACCAGTCTTAATCCTTAATCGAACCAAACAGTCGGCTCGATTTCATCCCTCCACCGTTCAAGCACGCATGTGCCCCAAGGGCCCTAGGGTCACTTGCAGTGTGCTCAACCTGTGAGCGCCTGTGGTATCGCTCCGCCGAAACGCCGACCATAGTGAGTTTGCACGGTACTTTCTATAAAGACCATCGAGTGCCAGTGTCCGTTGGCCAGAACCTGCACAACAGCGTCGCGGCGCTAACTGTTCAACTCCAAATCAACCGCGCAGTGGGGGATGGGTTGAGGTTTGAGACGGCAGTGAGGCACCCCTCCTGGATTGAGGCCACTGGGGGATGGGATTTGACCTGTTTCTTTAGTGCACCGCCCAATCTACCGGTATATACTTTTTGGGATTGTTCCTGTGAAGCGGAGTGCGGACGCGCTTCACCCTTCCCTCCACCCGGGGCCATACATGCAAGAGCGGAATCCGCGGTTCGATCCCGGAGATCGGGCAAGCGCCTCTATGCAAGGCGGAGTGGGAGCTCCCGCGAAAGGCGATAGTTCAGGTTCAAACCCTCCGCCGGATTCCGACGCACCTACGGTCGTTGATTTCGGCAATCCATCTTTCGGCAATCCATCTTTCGGAAGTCCATCTTTCGACAATCCCTCTTTAGACAATCCGTCTCCTGCTCCCAAGGCCCCATCCGTCGACTCCGACGCGACCGTGGTCGAGGGAATGCTGCCACCTTTACCTCCGCTGGCCTCGCGGTTTACGCGACCACAGGCCGCTTCTCCGATGCTGCAGCCCGGAGAGGTGCTGGGCGGTCGCTATGAAATCATGCAACTGCTGGGCGAGGGTGGTATGGGTGCCGTTTACAAAGCCCGCGACCGGGAACTGGACCGTCCGGTCGCCTTGAAGCTCATTCGTCCGGAAATGGCCTCCAATCCGTCGATTCTGGCGCGTTTCAAGCAGGAGCTTCTGCTTTCGCGGCAGGTGACTCACAAGAATGTGATTCGCATTTACGATCTGGGCGATGCTGACGGCGTGAAGTTCATCAGCATGGAGTTCGTCGAGGGCCGGGATCTGCGGGCGTTGATTCAGGAAAGGATTCAGGAAAAAAAGAAGTTCTCCCCGGAAGAAGCGGTCGAGATCATCCGGCAGGTTTGCCAGGCGCTGGAAGCGGCTCACGCCGTGGGCGTGATTCACCGCGATCTGAAGCCGCAGAACATCATGCGTGAGGAAAGCGGCCGGATTCTGGTCATGGACTTCGGCTTGGCGCGCACCATCGAAGGCGACGGCATGACCCAAGTCGGGGCTCTGGTTGGGACCATGGAATATATGTCGCCGGAACAGGCCCTGGCGACCAACCTGGACCAGCGCTCCGATATTTTTACCCTCGGACTTATTCTCTATGAACTGCTCACCGGGAAAATGCCGTTCAAAGCGGAAAGCACGCTGGCGAGCCTCATCAAGCGCACGCAGGAGCGAGCCGTACCGGTTTCAGATCATGACGGAACCATCCCGGGCGCTCTGAGCGGCGTGGTCAGCAAGTGCCTGGAGCGCGATCCGAATTTGCGCTATCAGAGCGCAAGCGAGATGCTGGAGGATCTCGACAAGTGGCAGGGCAAACGCGCGGCAGCGACGCTCGCCTTTCATCCGAATGTGAAGCCTTGGGGGCAAACGGTTCCATGGCCGCTCGTAACCGGCGCAGCGACTGTTCTTGTCCTGGCAGTTCTCGCATTTGTATTTCGCGCCGATTTATTTTCCTCGCCTGCGGCCAAGTCGGGTCCGGTGCAATCGTTGGCCATCCTGCCCTTTCGCAATGCCTCGGGAGATGCAAGCCTGGATTGGCTCGGTTCCAGCTTCGCCGACATGCTGAGCACAGATATTGGGCAATCGGCGCACTTGCGAACGGTCAGCCAGAGCAATCTGCACCAGATACTCACCGACCTGCGTGTTTCCCCGTCGACCCAGCTCGATCCCGCGACCATCCGCCGCGTAGCTGATTTCAGCAACGCGCAACGCCTGGTTTGGGGACAATATGCCAAGTTCGGCGACCAGATTCGCATCGATGCCACACTGCAAGACTTCAAGAATGATCGCAGCGTGCCGCTCAAAATCGAGATCCCAAGTGAGAAAGCAATCCCTGGTGCGATCGACGGTCTAGCCGAATCCATTCGCGAAAAGCTACTCCTTCCGGGCAACGTGCTCAAGGAATTGAAAGCCAGCTCGTTTCAGCCGGATTCAAGCTCGGTGGAGGCTCTGCGTGCCTACAGCCTGGGTGTGGGTTTCGAGCGGGATGGGAGAAACCTGGACGCGCAGCAGCAACTCGAGACAGCAACCAAGGCGGACCCCAATTTTGCGCTCGCCTTTTCGAGGCTCGCCCAGACGTACAGCAAGTTGGGCTATGACGATCAAGCCGAGCAAGCCGCACAAAAGGCTGTGACGCTAAGCCAGAACTTGCCCGAGGTGGAAAAGTATCTGATCGCTGCGATCCATTCGCAAGTGGTAAAGAATTATGCAGAGGCGATCAAAGCGTACGAAACCCTCGCCAAGGCTTCTCCGGATAACTACGACGTGCAAGTAGCGCTGGCCGGCCTGTATCAGGATTCTGGAGATCTGGTGAAAGCACGGGAGTATTACCAGAAGATTTTGTCGTCGAATCCGAAGGATGTAGCGGCAAGTCTTAGCCTCGGCTACATCGCGATCAGGAGCGGTGACGCTCAAGGGAGTTTCGATTTCCTGAACCGCGCCTATAGCCTAGCTGTCCAGGTTGACAACCAGGAACAAAAGGCCACGAGTCTGCACCTTATGGCGATGGCTTACAGGAAGTTGAGCAAGCCGCAGGAAGTTCTGCGCAACGAAGAGCAAGCGATCACGATTTGGAACAGTATCGGCCAAAAGAGTGGCTTGGCTGCCAGCCTGAACGAAACAGCCCGAGCCCAGTCTGCGCTCGGAAAGATCAAAGAGGCTGACTCCGACTTCGAGCAGGCTCTCGAGATTCGGCGTGAGATTGGCGACAAGCGCGGTCTGGGCGACACGCTGATCGATCTGGGCAATTTCTCCGACGACCGCGGCGACCACGATCAGGCGCTGAAGATGTACAAGGAAGGGTTGGAACTAGAGCGCGAGATCGGCAATGAAAGTTTGCAGGCGATCTGCCTGAACAACATCGGGGCGGTGTACTCGGAGAAAAATCAATATGAAGACGCCCTGACTTACTTTCAGCAGGTGCTGCAGTTGCGGGAAAAATCGAAAGTGCCGGGGGATATCGTCGAGGCCGTTCAGAACCTCGGTCAAGTTCTCGACAGCATGGGGCAGTACGATCAGGCGATTTCTTACTTCATGCGGGCGCTGGATTTGCGGCGCACCATGAACGACCCAAAGGGGACAGCGATCGTGTCGTACGCTCTAGGATCTGTATTCGACGACCAGGGACGCTTCGGCGCCGCCATCAGTTCCCAGGGGGACGCTCTCAAGACCTTGCGCGAACTCAAGGACGGCAGCTACTGGATGCCTGAAGTTCTCGGGAGCTATGGCGAATCACTCGTCCTCGCCGGCCGTGGCGACGAAGCCAAGAGTTCGTTCGAGGAAGCACTGAGCCGCGCTCGCGAACTGAAGAACGACGGCCTGGTTGCCCAGACGCTGGATTTTCAAGGGGACGCGTTTTTCTATGAGGCGGACTACAAGGCTGCTCGTTCCCGTTATGAACAATCGCTGCAAGCGGCTAACACCAGCAAAGACGCGGGAAAGATCTTATTGGCCAAACTGGGCCTGGCCAAGGTCGAAGTCCGTGAGAAAAACGGGCGTCAGGCCATTCCTGAGTTCCGAAAGCTGATCCAGCAGGCGGATGATCTAAGCCTGAAATACTCTTCCGTGGAAGCGTCAATTTTCATGGGCGAAGCGATGATGCAAGGCCGTGACTATACCCACGCTCGCCAGGAATTGCAGCGGGCCTTGCTGCTGGCAGACAAGTTCGGACAGCCAGCGCTGAGCGCACACGCGCATTACCTGTTAGCCAGGATCGGACAAGATTCCAGCAACAATGCTGACGCACAGGATAATTACCGCGCGGTGGTCAGCACGCTGGATACGATCAAGAAGGAACCTGGAGCGGAGAAATTACTGCAGCGCGCCGACATGAAACTCATGTACGACGAATCCTCTCATTGGCTGCAATCCAGGCTGCAACCCACGCAGCAACCCGGCAAGAACTGACAAACACAAAAAGTGCCGGCGTTGATTTGCCGGCACTGTCCGTTTCTTTTCTCGCAACCTGTATCAGTAACAGTTGCGGGCCAAGATCCTTATTGATTTCCTGCCCTAGTTCCCCGATCCCGAGAGCGGGACGCTCTGCGTGCTCCCGGTTATGGAGTTGTCGCTGACCTGCAAGCTTGCCGAGTACGATGCCTTGGCAGTCGGCTTGAAGGCGACGTTGATCGCGCAACTGGCACCAGACGCCAGCGAACTGCCGCACGGAGTCGAACTGGCCGTGAGGGTAAAGTTCGATGCGTTCGCGCCCGTCACCGCGATGTTGTTGAGAGATAGAGTTGTAGTCCCGGTGTTCTTCAGCGTCACGGTCTTGGTCGTGATGCTGTTGGGATTCTGAGTTCCGAAACTCAAGCTGGTTGGACTCAAGCTGGCTTGAGGATCGATCACGTTCGCCAGGAAAGTAGCTTTGAGCGGACTTCCCGGAGAATTGGTCGTCAAGTTCAGCGTGGCTGAAACCGAGCCTACGTTGCCAGCAAAAAAGACCACCACAATGTAGCAGGTCTTCCCGGCCGCCAGCGTTGATGAACACAAGTTAAAGGGAGGGAAGTTGTCAATCAGCGTGAAATCGAGTTTGTTCGTCCCACTCCCCAGCGTCAATGACGCACTGACGTTGGCCGTGGAGGTGCCAGTATTTTGCACCGCAAGGACTACTGGATCGAGGGAGAGCCCGAGGTTAACCGTACCGAAGTTGGAGCTGGCTGGAGTGATGGTGACCAGCGGTCCGGTCGCATTTACGGTCTGCGTCAGTGTGGTCGCCGCCGAGTAGTTTGTATTGCCTGCCTGGCTGACAATGACCGAGCAAGTTCCGCTGCTGTTCGTCATCATGTAGGTTGGACCGCCCGTGCACGATCCCGCACTGGCGTAGGTCACCGGCAAGCCTGAACTGGCAGTGGCGACGACTGTGAAACTGGTGTTGTAGGCGGCGGTCGACGGAGCGTTGGTGGTGAAGCTGATTGCCTGCGGCGCCAGGGCAAGAGTCACCGTGCTGATGGCGCTGGTCACAGGATTGTAGTTATTGTTCCCGGCCATGGTCGCCGTCAGCGTACAGCTGCCGGTGCCGCTGCTGGCAGTGAGCTGGTTGCCAGCCAAGGTGCACGGCCCGGATATCAGGTTGTACATCACTGCGCCGCCCGAGCTGCCGCCCAGCACGCTCAGAGTTTCGCTCTGGTTGTAAACCAATGGCGAGGTTGTGTTCAGCGTCAGGGGCGACTGGTTTCCTTGCACGGTGTAAGTCACTTGTTGCGAGGCAGTGTTCGTTGCCGAATCCTCCACATCTATGGTGAGAGTGTGCGGACCTACCTCACTAGTGTCGATGGCGATCGTGCCAGAACATGAGTTGAGTGCCGGAGGATAGGCAGGAGTGCATGAACTGCTCGTGGGCGTCCCTCCGCCTGCGGTTAGGCCAGAAGTCGCACTGCAGGTACCGACAGTCAAGTATGGTCCGGCTGCAGGGTAACCGCTGGGATCGAGGACGCTGTCGGGATCTGTGCTGATCGCCGTGCAGCTATAGTTCGCGGAAGCCGCCGCACCCTGTTGATAGGTGGCGCCATTCGTGGGACCCGAGATCGTCGCGGTCGGCATCTCACCGGGCGTGTCATACGTTGCCACCCAGCACGAAGTCAGGCCAGTGCTGCCGCCCTTAACCGGAGCAGAGCTGATGTCTCCTAAGACGTAGGAGACAACCTGATTGGTTTGAAAGAGCGGGGGCGCGTTAGCAGTCGTGGCCGGATTGCAGGGATTATTGGGATCCGGTCCTGCGCCCTGGAGAAAGCCAACCGAGGGCAGCCCAGTGGTTGTCGTCAGATTTGAGAAGTTGCCGAAATCAGACTGCGAATTTGCAGAAGAGCAGGTGGGGGCGATGAGGGGCGGGTTCTCGCTGCAAGTGAACGTGAAGTACGAGGACATCGCCGCGAAAAACTGACTCTCGGTCGTGTCGCATATCCCGCTCGGAGGGCACGAGACCGCGAACATTACCGGCGCATCGATCCCCGTGCCGCCGCCGTTGGTATACACAAAGCATTGGGCGGTTTGTGCCGGGACATTCGTGCTCACAAAAGGCGAGGAGCCGGTGTTCGGGTTAATTGCATCCACGATCGCATTGCAGGCTGCCTGATTTGCTTCAGGATTCGTTCCCGATCCGGCGATGATCGGTATGGCCGTGACCACCATGTTGCCGATCGTCAGAGTCGATCCGGGGTTCTCGGATGCAGTGGTCGTGTTGCCGCTGCCTGGGCACCCGCTGCCGTTGTAATTGCAGCCGCCGCTGTAGTTGTAGTTCGGCGTATTTGTCGACGAAACTGTTCCCGTCTGGCTTTGTCCTTGCGGCGTGAATACCCAGCTCAGGATGTCCTGATTGTCGTCTAATCCGCCGGTGCCACCGGTGAATCCGACAAATGCATTTCCGGAGGCGTCCAACCCAATTGTCGACATGTTAAAGGGCACGCCGGCGGGAAACAGGTCAACCCCGTCTAGAAGCACATCCAGGCACGGCCCGGGATTACTGGGTGCACCGCAATTCGTCTGCGCAGATGTGGGGGTCAGGCTATAGCTGACGGTCGCTGTATGGACGTTCCCGTCCGCGAAGGCAACCTGAGAAAAAGGATACACGGCAAGCTGGCATGCGGCGGTAATCGAGTTCGCAGCCATGCCTGGGCAACTCTGAATAGTGACGTTGTTAACCCCCGGATCGTTGGTCTGCGCGCCTCCGCCGACACCCTGAGAATAGCTATCAAACCGTATCGCGATGCTATTCGTAATGCCGGTCTGGGGTCCCTGAACCGGCGTGCACCCCGGAGGGTACGAAAGATCGCCTCCAAAGCCCTCGCCGCAGCCCTCTGGCCCCAAAGCCAACAGCCCGGAATTTTGAATCACAAAGGCGATGCCGTCGGCGCCGCTCGCAGGGTTTAGCTGAAATGTGAATGTCGTGCTGAAAGAATTCGATACTGGCTGAGGGGTCTGAAACCATGCGGAGCCCGCCCAATAATTAGAAGCTGGCGTGAGCTGGAGCACGTTCGATACGTTGGGCGGAGCCGGAGGGATTGGCGATTGAAACGAAGGGTACGCCGTGCTGACGGTCGCATAGTTAATGCCGTTCAGCGTCAAGCAATTCTGGTTCGACGTGAAATCGGGAGAATAATTAGGTGTAGTAGACGTGCAAGTTTGCGCGAACCCGGCCGAACTGACGCCGACAAACATCGCAATAATGACGAATGCGAAAAGCAACTTCCTTTTATCTTTAGCCAGCATCATAGCTTTTCCTCTCAAGACCGTTGTTCGCTTTATTCATTCGTTACTAAACCTCTTAAGCACGCGGCAAGCAGACCTCGACGCGCCGCAAAAGCACGTGAATGCCTTCTGAGAAAACAATAGCCAGCGGTGGGGCGTGGCTTCGCCTCATCAGATTGAAAGCATAAAACCTGGGATTACTCGGAGCAGAAAGTCCGCGGGGAAGGACGATAAAGCTTACCCTCACGGGCTTGAATAGTCAACCGCCATCGAAGGAAAAGTGTCGGTTCCGCAGGAAGAAAAGCTCGACAACAGTGTGCAAACTTCTGCCCATTGTGCGCAGCGGGACCCGACTCGAGGATTCCGGACATCAAGAAAGGCAGGGCACAATTCCGGCAAAGCGCTGCAAGGTCAATGATGATGAGGGTTTAGGAATGATCGCAGAAGGTCTCAAGAATCCGCCGGCACTGCCGGCCGTGGGCCTCGCTCCGAGGCCTCGGTAGGTCGGGCCTACCAGTACGGCGGTCGAAACCTGTCTGGAGTGGACCTCGCGAACGGCATTGGGACATGCGGCCGCTTTAGCCCACCACGACTATTGGAGCTTCGAGTACTCCGCCTTGGCTTCCTTGAGGATGGGAATCTCGGTGTCAGCGTCTTTCCAAAGAGTGAAGAATTCGCGGTAGGCGGCCTTTGCTTTCGCGGTATCGCCGGACAGAGCATATGCGCGGGCAATTTGGAGATGGGCCAGCGATCCTGTTACGAAGTTGGTTACGATACCGGAATGATCGAGCAATTTCTGAAACTCGTTGACGGCTGCGGGTCCGTTGTGAGCCAGCAAATAGGCTTGGCCTCTGACATACGCCGGATACAGATAATTGATGAACATGCCTGCGATACCGAGTTCGTAAGGCTCGGCGGCTTCCAATTGAGTCAGAGCTTTCGAAGAATCTCCGTTTCTTACTTCCATTGCACCCGTGATCGTGGGCAACCAGTAAAGCTTCAGCAGAGTGTCGGACGGATACTTTCGCTCCAGTTCTGCGATCAGGTTGGAGGCTACGGGATCGCCGATCCGAGCCAAGGCGAGGGCAGCGACCAATTTTACAGAGCGTCCGGCAGACAGCGCCAATGCTTCCGCTACGTCTTTTTTGGCAGCTGTTTGATTGCCCAACTCCGCCTCTCTCAACGCAGCATTGATCTGCCAGAAGGCAGCCGTTTCTTTGGAACCAGCGCGCACCGCCGAATCTACAGCCCGGCGTGAGAATTCCCGCGCCTTGCTGAGCCGCCCATAATACGCGTCGGTATCGGACTGGGCGGAGAGCAGCACATCTTCGTCACCGGGTCTGCCGGCAGCCCAGGTCAACTGTTGCTGCATGCGCGCCGTGTCTCCCTGGAGAAAGGCCAAAGTGTAGATCTCCGTCCGAAGGCCACTGCCATCGTGGCCGTTTGCCAGCGCCTGATTGAAGCTGGCTTTCGCTTCCTCCAGACGATTCAGGGTGAGGAACGTGAATCCGAGATTTGTCTGGGCGACATCGTTCGGCGAAAGCCGCATGACTTCACGCATCTGCTGAAGCGCCTTTTCATGTTGCCCGATTTCCGCATAGGTCACGCCGAGGTTAACGTGAGGAACGGAATCGCGAGGATAGCTTGCGATCCACTGCTGATATTCCTGAATGGCGTTCTCCGATTCTCCCCTCGCTCGAAAATAGGTGGCGGAGATGCGCAGCTTCTCCCGCTCGGTGGCACGGTCGCGGAGTTGATATGCTTTGGCCGCATATTCCACTGCAAGAGATGGCTGATTCAGATTTGCATATGAGGTCGCCAGCGCGGCGTAGCCCATGGGGAAGTTTGGATCCAGGTCGAGAGCTCTTCTAAGGAATGGAAGGCAAGCGGCGTCGCCCATGTCGCTTCTTATCTTCAGTCCCATGCTGTAGTTGTTCAAAGCTTCAAGAGACGAGGTTGTAGCCTCGATGGGAACATCGAATTTCTGTACCGAGGGAAGAGATTCTCCCAGCTTGGCGCGCAGCGTCGAAGAGGCTTTGCTCAGGACCTTCAGGATGTCTTCTTTGTTGCTGGCCTGGCTTTCTTCCGCCGCCAAGGTGTCCCCTGTGCTGCACGTCACGGCATTCAGGTTGATGAGGTAACTCGTGCCCAGGCTGGAGATTTTCCCGGTGAGCAGAGCTTTGCTCCCGGTGCGTTCGCAAATCTCTCGGCCAACGTCGGCGGTGATGGGCTGGTTCTTGGGGCGGCCCATCATCTTCAGGGTTTGGGAAATCTTTTTGTCGGAGAGCACGTTCAGAAAAGGCGACTGCCCCAATTCGACCGCCAGGGCTTGTTTGAGAGCGTCGCTGAAGACCTCATCGCCGGTGCGATTATCAAAATCGGCAAGAACGATCGTGTCGCGCTCGGTCAAGGGCATGGCTTGATGCAGACGATCGGTTCGCAGCCGATAAGAACGATAAAGAAATCCGCTTCCCACTAAAGCTGCGATCAGCAGCATGGACGCTGCAATCTTCCAGAACCGCCGTTGAGCTTTAATTCCAGCTGCCGCGTCGAGGGCTTCTGTTCCTCCGATTTCGCTTTCACGCTTCAGCCGGCGGAACTCTGCCGCCATTTCGGAGGCAGTTTGATAACGCGCTTCACGGTTCTTTTCCAGAGCTTTGGAAATAATCGCCGTGAGTTTGGGGGGAAGGTTCGGATTCAGCGCTATCGGCGATTTTGGAGTCTCCTGCAAAATGGCGGCCGCCAGGGCGCCCGAGGTATTTCCGCTGAAGGGCCGAATGCCGCTTGCCATCTCATAGAGCACGACACCAAAACTAAAGAGGTCGGTACGCTCATCGAGTTCCTCGCCGCGAATCTGCTCCGGAGACATATAGGCCGCAGTACCCACCGCAACGCCAGTTTGGGTTAGGTGCGCTTGGGGTTTGGATCGACTCGCAGCCCCGGCGCTCTGCTTTGCGGAATCAACTTCCCGAGTCAGCTTGGCCACGCCGAAATCCAGCAGCTTGGCGTGCCCGCGCTTGGAGACGAAAATATTCGCCGGTTTGACGTCGCGATGAACGATGCCGTTGACATGCGCCGCTTCGAGCGCATCAGCGATCTCAATTGCGAGATCTAGGATGCGGCCGGTTTCGAGTGGTCCCCGGGCAATGAAGTGCTTCAGAGTTTCGCCATCCAGAAACTCCATGGCGATGAATGCATTGCCATCGTGCTCGCCGATATCGTAGATGGTGCAGATATTGGGGTGATTGAGAGCCGAAGCGGCCTGCGCCTCACGCTGAAAGCGGCTTAGCCATTGGGGATCGCGGGCCAGATTCTCAGGAAGAAATTTGAGAGCTACGAAGCGGTGGAGGCGAGTGTCCTCGGCCTTGTAGACCACCCCCATGCCGCCGCCACCAAGTTTTTCGACGACGCGATAGTGAGAAACCTGGCTGCCCAGCAGCGTGCTTGCGCTCTGGGGCGCCTCTGGCGCGCCGGCCATCAACTTGCCGAGAACTTCGATTGCCGGCGATTCCATGAAGAGCCCGGCATTTTTTTCCTGGGCGAGCAGCGACTCCAGTTCGCGGCGAAGCTCTTGGTCCCCAGCGCAAGCCTGCTCGAGAAATTCCGAGCGGCGAGACTCATCAAGTTCTAAAGCTTGATGATAAAGCGCTTCGAGCCTTGACCAGCGCCCTTTCTCCACGATTAAGCCCCTTCACTCAGCTCTCGCAGAAGCCAGACTTTCGCCAGTCTCCAGTCGCGCACTACGGTCTCGACCGAGACTCGCAATACTTCGGCGGTTTCTTCAATACTGAGCCCTCCGAAAAATCGCAGTTCCACGACTTTGCTTTTTCTTTCATCCACCGTTGCAAGTGATTTCAAGGCGTAATCGAGGGCCACAATGTTGACGTCGGGTTCGCTGCATACCACCGGTGCTTCGTCGAGGGAAATTTGAATGGCGCCGCCGCCTCGTTTCTGGTAGCCGCGAGATCGAGCAAAATCGATCAGAATGCGGCGCATCAACTGCGCCGAAACCGCGAAAAAGTGGGCCCGATCCTGCCAGTTCATTTGTCCGCAGTCCACCAGGCGCAGATAGACCTCATTGACCAACGCAGTGGTTTGCAGGGTGTGGCCGGATCGTTCGCCAGCCATGCAGCGTCGCGCCGCCTCATGAAGCTGGGCATAGACCAGAGGAGTCAACTTCCCTAGCGCCCCCTCGTCTCCAGCGGTCCAGGCCTTCAGCAGCTGAGTGACTTCATGGGTTGAAGGCAAAGACATCCCGACCTCAAATTATCGATACTTAAGGGAAAGGCTCAGAGCTGACGCCGCTGCGGGGAGGTTCCAGCGGCAGGTTTCCCGCTATCGAATCTTTTTCTTGCCGGCGTTGCTATTTTAGCTTCTATTTCACGCCTTATTAGATAGGGGGCGTTTGCAAGTACAGCACGTATGAACACAACACGCTAGATGCTAATAGTAACGACCCCGAATCGGCGACTAGCGCCGCCAAAGCGCACTGTACACCACAACGAGTTTACGGTCAAAGGCGGACGACCGTGTGCGATGCAGCCATAAAGTTCGCGATTCTGGAACGCGAGCATCTGAGGTGCAGAAATGAAACTTCGTCTGGGATGTTGTTTGATCGCATGGTTGGCCGTGGTCTCGCCGGTTCTGGGGCAGAATGCGGCGACTCCTTCAGCTTCCGTTTCCGTGCCGCCAGTCATTCAGTTTTCCAACGTCGCTATGGACGAGGGAGTATCTCCGTTGAGCGGGACGGTCAGCATGACGTTCTCGCTCTACAACAACTCTCAAGGCGGGCAGGCGCTGTGGACCGAGACACAAGACGTAACTCTCGGCAGCTCGGGACAGTATTCCGTATACCTGGGCATCACCAAGGCAAACGGATTGCCCGCCAGCTTATTCACCAATGGCGAAGCGCACTGGCTTGGGGTAACGATCGCCAGACAGCCTGAGCAACCACGGGTGTATCTGGTGAGCGTGCCGTACGCGATGAAGGCGGGGGATGCGGCTACCGTGGGGGGATTGCCGCCCTCCGCCTTTGTCTTGGCGGCGCAGAACTCCGCAATGGCGCCGTAGTGCCCCAGAAGATCGGTATCCATTCGCCGAATACAGACCGGCACAGGACGAACCAAAAAGGGAGGCAATCATGAACAAGCTCAAGGCGTGGAATACGATCTGTCTCGTCTGCGCATTCTGTGCTGTCAGCGCGCTGGCCTCATCGGCACAAACCTTCACCACCATGCGCAGCTTCGACGGGACCGACGGGCAGAATCCTCTTTTGGGGCCTCTGGTCCAAGGCCTCAACGGGAACTTTTATGGGACAACATTGTATGGCGGGGCCAATCGCGACGGCACGGTCTTCAGAATCGCCCCGAACGGCCAATTGACCACCCTCTATAGCTTCTGCGCCGAAACGAGCTGCACGGATGGCAGATGGCCTGAGGAGGGCTTGGTGCAGGGAAGTAATGGAACTTTGTACGGAACGACTTATGCCGGCGGGGGCGGCGTCGGTGAAGATTGCGGCGATGGTTGTGGCACCGTCTTCGCCCTTACCGCCACAGGCGGCCTGACAACGCTCTACACGTTCTGTTCCCAAACGAACTGCACAGACGGCGCCGCGCCTGTTGCCGGTTTGGTGGAGGGTGCCGATGGAAGCCTTTATGGGACAACGATCATCGGCGGAGCAAATCTTTACGGCACCGTGTTCAAGATTACAGGCGCAGCGCTCACAATCCTGCACAGCTTCGATGGAACTGACGGCTCGCACCCCCAGGGGACACTGGTGCGGGGTACCGATGGCAACTTCTACGGGACGACCGTCTATGGTGGAGCCAACAACCTTGGCACGGTGTTCAAAATCACTCCAGGCGGCACGCTGACCACGCTGTACAGTTTTTGCTCCCTGACGAACTGCGCTGATGGCGAAGAGCCGTACGGGGGGGTGGTGCAGGGCACCGACGGGAACTTTTATGGGACAACATTCTTAGGCGGAGCTCAGGAGTTAGATGGCACGATCTTCAAAATCACACCAAAAGGGCAACTTACCACGCTCTACAATTTTTGCTCGCAAACCAACTGTGCCGATGGCTTAGATCCTGAGGCGGGGCTAACGCAGGGTACGGACAGGAACTTCTACGGTACAACGTCTGGAGGAGGGGCCGATGGCGGGGGTACGATCTTCAAAATCACCGCTGAAGGCCTGACCACGCTGTACAGCTTTTGTGCTCAAACCGGCTGCTCGGACGGTGCCTACCCGTACGCCGGTGTGGTGCAAGGCACTGATGGTAGTTTCTATGGGACAACTTCTGTCGGGGGAACTGACTCAGAGGGGACGGTCTTCAGCCTGTCGGTAGGTCTGGGCCCGTTTGTCGAAACGCTGCCTGCCTCAGGTAAGGTGGGAGCGACCGTCGAGATTCTGGGCAACAATTTGAGTGGCGCGACCAGTGTCACGTTTAACGGCACAACTGCAACTTTTACGGCCGTCTCGAACACGGAAATTAGAACCATCGTTCCCACCGGAGCGACCACCGGCACGGTCGACGTGGTCACAAGCAACAAGACACTGAAAAGCAAGGCGACATTCGTGGTCACGCCGTAGGCTTAAGAGCTCTCGAAAGGAGCGACCCGCCGGAATCGTCGTGCCGTCTCGCCCTTTGGCGGTCTACCTCTTCTACCTCTGTTCTGGAACGATGTTCGATGGCGGCCAGTGCGAGGGCTGTGCGTTGAGGTTGGGCGCAATGGAAACCGGCTCCTCAACTGGCTTTACATCGACGTTGTATCCATCGACTTCTACAAGTGGCGCGTCTCCCTGCAAGTCTTTCGTTGCCGCTTCAATCGTCACCGTCGAGGATTCTCCGGGCACCAGCGAAATATAGTTGTCGGAGTAGAAGACAGGCAGTACGCGCCGTCCGCTTTTTTTCTGATGAAGCTGCAGGTGTGAGAGCAGCGCGATGTTGTTCGTGTGGTTGTGCAAAGTTACCGTGAGCACGGTGTTGTCCCCTTCGGTGCGAGCGGAGGCGTCTGCATCAAGCGTCACCGTGGGAAGGTTCATGAGGCCGTCGAACTGATCCTGCGCCACGTGCTGCCAGTAGAAGTTTGTGGAGAGAAGGTTCCCTTTCACGTCCGTAAGGTCGAGCTTAATGAAATAAAGCGGACTGATGCGCGCGTCCACCTCGATCTCCGCCGCTTTGATTGTGGTGCTGCCGGGAACTCGCGCGATGGAATAGGTTCGGTGAGAATCGAGCGTGCCATCGAAGCGATAGATGAGCAACTTGACGGTAAGATCATCAAGCTCGTTCGGACGATTGTTGACCACCTCGATATCGCGGTCGGCCTGGTTAAACTGCACGTGCACCATCTCTGCGGCCTTCTTCGCGCCATACAAGGCGGCGTTGGGCTCGAGATCGTAGTGGTAGAGCTGCCAGACAAAACTCGGCTGCGCCGGACTACTCATCCAGCTAAGCACGCCCGTTGTCTCCTTGAACATTTTGGCGTTACGGCCTTCATACATGGCGCGGAAAGCTTCGTACGTGGCCAGTTGGCCTTTGCGAACAAAGTCGGCCAGATTGCGAATGTGACCGTAGCGCTCTGCAAGCGTGACCGGAAACTCGTCTCCCCGTTGCGCCCCGGCGGCCATATCGTGCTGCGCCCAGTCGTCATCGATGGTCTCCCAATCCTTTTGCGGCATCATGCCCTGAATGGATTCGATGGTTGGAATCGAGACAGAACCGGTCTCCGTCTTGAAGCTCTCGTTCAGCGCGTAAAAGAAGCGCGGCGCGCGCCAGTAATAAGGGCCGTGTGAAGAAACTCCCCGGCCATCGGCGGAGTTCGACTGGTAGAGCCGCGAGGGATCAAGCCGGCCCATCAGCGCCTTCAGCGTGTCGTCCAGTTCCTTGGGCGGATAGCCTTCGTTGCGTGCGCACCAGACAGCAATCGACGGATGGTTGCGGTAGCGCACCACTTTGTCGGTGACATTGGCGATGTAGGTGGGAATGTCGGTGACGTTAGGACCGTCGAACGGGTTCGGTTGAAAAAATTCATCCCACAGAAGGATGCCGTACTTATCTGCCATGTCATAAAAGTCAGGACTGGTGCTCTGGCCGACCCAGTTGCGAATGATGTTGAGATTGGCGAGCGCGTGCATGTGAAATTGAGCGTCCAATCTTTTGCGCGAAATCCGCTTCATGGCTTCGTCGAGGCCCCAGTTGCCGCCGCGCGCCATCACCCGCACTCCATTGACGGAAAGTGTGAGGTTCTCCGAATCAGGGACCTGGTATTCAATCTTTCGGATTCCGAACTGCCGGGTCGCGCTGTCGGAGCTCGCGCCGGTCTTTACGACAGCCTTTTTCGTTGCAATATCGAAGCGCAGCGTCAGCGTATACAGATTTTGCGGACCATAGCCGTTGGGCCACCACAGCTTGGGATTCAAAATGTGCAGTTCCGGAGTGGATTGTTTGTCGAGTGCGAGATCCTCTGTGCCATTCGCCGCAATGGTGATGGGTTTGTGAAACGTGATTTCATGCTCTTGTGCGGTTTGCAGTTGAATGATGCCGGTAACTATGCCGGTCACGGGTCTCGCAGACTTGTTCTCCAGCGTAGCGGAGATGTGCAGGTCCGCGGTCTCATGGGATGCGGCCAGATCGGCCGTGACAAATGGGTCCTTCACCAAAACCGGGCCGGTCGCATCCATTGTGACTGGAAGCCAAATGCCGGTGTCACGATCGCGAACCGCGGCGAGCCAGTCCCAGCCGATCGTGGAGAGGAAGGTTGGTCCATCAATGGCGGATTCGCCGCCGTTACTGCCCACGCCCAGAGCGAGGGTGTGCTCGTGTGGAACTCCAGGATGAGGCTGCGGCGAAACCAGAACCGCGAGCACAGCGCTCCTGCCCGGCTTCACGAAATCGGTGATGTCGAAGTCTCCTCGAATAAACGCTCCCCGCATAGTGCCAGCCTCATGGCCGTTCACCCAGATCCGAGCGCTATAGTTGATGCCGCCGAAATGAATCCAGGTATGCCGGCCGCGATTGGCCCTAGGCGCCGTAAGAGTTGTGCGATACCAGTAGCTGGTTTTGTTCAGGCTCTCCGGAATCGCGCGCATGTTCTCGCCGTACAGGGGCTCGGGGTAAACACCATCGTTGACCAGGGTAGTAAGCACCGTCCCGGGCACGGTTGCGGCATACCAGTCCTGCGGATGAAAGCCGGCTGTCGACACCATCGCAGCCGGGGCCTCAATTTTCGCGACGTCCTGCATCTGCCAGCCACCAATCGTTTGTGGGGTTGACTGTGCGAGCAGAGATGTGGGGACGAGGGCAGCCAATAGAGCGAACAAACGAAAGATCATTGTGCGATTCCTTTTCTTGAACGATTCGCTGCTAGGAAACGGAGTGGTGCACAAGCATTCGAGGTTGAAATACAAATAAGTCTTCTAAGGGTGGATTTTGCGGAACCAGGGAATTTGGAGAGAACCGAGTTCACGGGATCGTCAAGTCAAACGCTCAAATCAGAACACCAAGGGTACCACCGATCTGACCCGCCGGTGCACTGAGACTCCGACGCGCGACTGACCTGCTGGTGGATTACTCCGGTATTTACACGCACCGACGCAGAGCCTTATCAGGTGCCTGCATTTGAGTCTTTGAAGACTGCGTTCGATAAGTCTGTGCCGCAGAAATGGCGTTGGAGAATCGCTCCCCGCCGAGACTTTCCAGTCGGTCTCGACGCGGGAGCGAGATGAGCGACGGTCACGCCTGTCGAAACAACATCAGTACGATCAAAATGACTAGCACCAGACCCAGCCCGCCGCTGGGATAGTATCCCCAGCTACGACTGTAGGGCCACGCGGGCAGGGCTCCCAGCAACAACAGAATCAACAAGACAAGCAGAATCGTGTACATTCGAAATCCTCCATCGCTTAACGGTGGGTTGCGCGGAGCGATCAAACCCTCTGGGATTCGCCCCAGCCCTCTGCACCGCCGTGCTTGTCACCGCACATATTCCTGCTTCGAAGCACCTCCGCATTACTCGCCGGAAGTATTGCCGGTCTTAGCTTGGGCCGCGTACTTTCTGACCGCCGCGAGGAATGGTTCACTGGAATTTGTTGGAGTCACTTTTCCGCTCAAGATGTCGGAGAATGGCTCGAAGTGCCCGTAGAGAACGCGAGTTTCATCCTTATCCTGAGTGATTGCAGAACCGTTGAGGTCAATTCCCGCGAAAACTCCTCTTGCCCGGGAATAAGTAAGGACTTCCGCTCTCATTTTCCAGTCGGTGTCCGCACCGGTATCGCGCCCAACTGGCCCGGCCGCGGCTGAGGCATCAGCTCCGAGTTTGAACTTGCTGGAGAGCAAATGCTGCATGCCGTCGTCGTTGGTGACGATCATGACCAGATCGACCGCCTGGCCGCCAATCTGCAATCCCCAGCTTCCTCCAGTGATCGTAATCGGAGCCGGCGCGCTCCATCCGTGCTCAGTGCGGCAGGTTGCAATGCCTTTGCCGTGGCTGCCCCCGAATCCCAGGGCAATTTTCACCATGGAGGGAATCACCGCCACGCACTTGGCATCGCTCATGACTTTGTCGGGAATCGCTTTGTCCGGGGTAGCCATGATTTCGTTGAGCACATTCGCCGAGGCTTCGATGCGTTTCGCGATATCGGACTGATCTTTTGCTTCGTCTGCGGACCAGCACATGCTGGCCACAAACAGGAACATCGCCCCTAGAATCAGGGCCTTTCGAAAAGACGTTCGCTTCGCTTGATCCATTTCGCCAAACTCCTCTCTGGCTCCCACACGAGCACAGTAGTCTCTGCCAACCCTAGTCGGACCACGTTGCAACGTCTATCCGGTCCAGGCTGTAAATCGGTGATGCAATCTGCTCATTTTTGAATAGGGTCGCGACGTATACGCCTGAAGATTGCAGGGTGTTCCCGACGGTTCAACCGCCGAACCAATTCGACAGACGTCTACGGCGCGGATGTGCGGCGGAGAATGAGGAAGAGGACCCAACCGCGCACCGGGCCGAGGCGATCAACTACAACCTTCTCGTGTAGACACCTCATCCGAAACTTACGCAGGCTCCGGCATCCGCCGGTCTGCCACGGATAGTCGTTACGGAGAATCGTATGCCAACGAAGAAAAAAGGAAGTCGCCGCAGATACGGCAAAGCCGCAGGAAAAGCTGTTGCGAGCGCGATGCGCCAAGAAAAGCGCGGCACCCTTCGATCAGGCAAGGGCGGCAAGGGTGGTGTAGTGAAAAGCCGGAAGCAGGCCATTGCCATCTCTCTCCGAAGCCCGCAAGAAAGGCGCAAAGGTTCCGAAGAAGAAATTCTAGCGCAAGGCAATTCGTACGCGTGGCCGCGCTATGGGGAGATGATCCGAATGAAGTTCGCCTGACCCCAAAACCCTCCTGATCACGCAGCCTTCTTCTCATCGCAAAGGCGTTGATAGTACTCGCGCCCGCGCTGATATCCATGGGTGAAAGGTTCTTCTACTTCAACGCCAGGATATTGCTGTTTCAGATCTTCCAGCTTGCTCGACATCTCGGCCGATACCTGATCGAACTCCATACAACGACTTCGGGCATGTAAGGCAGCCTCGAATCCCAGGCGGAAAAACTTTTCGTCATCGTTGAATACTCGGCCCGACTTGAGGTAATGCTCCTGTTCGGCGCCCCGTAACCCGATCCACCATTGCTCGCGCGCAGCGTCCACCGTTTCGGCGCCGTTTGCTTCCAGGGTTGTTCGCAGAGTTGAAGCACTGGCCGCATCCTCTGCCAGGGCGATGACCACGCTGCGCCCGCACCTCAGCGCGTCCTCGTAAACAAAGATTTCATCTTCGGGCAGTCCTTCAGTCATGGAATTCTCTAACTTCCCGCCGGCAACGGCTCCAACGCTTGCTCCCGCCGCCGTGAGAATTGCCGCTCCAAGCAGCCCGAGCGCTGTGACCAGACCGACGCCAGGGATCATCGCCACGACAAGTCCACCAGAAAGTCCGGCAGCTCCGCCTACGAGAGCGCCTATTGCCTTTCCCATGCCGGGCTGTTCCGCGGCATCGACTGGGGCTTCCGCCAGGTCGGCTGGCAGGTTTTTTCCCGGCGTCAGCAACGTGATTCTGTCCCTTTCAAGTCCGCCCGCATGCAACGTGCGAACCGCTTCCTCCGCCACGTTTTGAGATTCATAAACTGCAGTCACTGCTTGCATTTAGCACCTCCGTTGCCTGCAAGGGAGTCAGTATAGCGCTTTCCGCGAGAACTTGAGGCAATCGGGGAATGCGGAAGGATGGTTCGACGCTGAGAAGCTGAAAAGGTGAAACGGTGACCGACCCGCCCGCAAAATCCGCTGCGCGCGAGTCGGCCACCGAACGTGTTGCTGGATGTGTGGTAGTCGCGCACACGCGAACGCGAATGCAGGACTTAGCCGGCCTTTCGCGTCGGTATCTGATCGTCGCTCACCGAGGGCATTTTCCAGCTGTTCACTTCTTCCGCCGCTTTTTCTTTGGTGATGCCATATCGCTCCTGGATCTTGCCCACGAGACGATCGCGGCTGCCGGAGATCACCGTCAGGTCGTCGTCAGTCAGCTTTCCCCATTTTTGTTTTACCGAGCCTTTGAATTGACTCCATTTCCCTGCCGCTTCATCCCAATTCATATAAGCCATACCTCCGATGATTGATTTGTCTTACCTACGAACATTTATTCTGCACGGTACACGCCCGCTTGGAGCGTAAATGAATACTAGATTCCAGAACTCCCTCTTCGTCCCAGGTGCGCCACCAGCGTGATTACAAAGAGCACCACAAAGATGAAGAATAGAAGCTTCGCAATTCCAGCGGCTGCTACGGCGATGCCCGTAAAACCAAAAACCGCCGCAATCATCGCCACCACTAAGAACATTAATGCCCAATACAGCATCTTTCCTCCTTGCGACCCGCTTGATTCGAGGGTCTTCCAGTGACCATGACCAACCCCATGCCGCTCTGCTTTCGCAGCCCGAGGCGAGAAGCAGGAGCCGAACCTCGCGACTCGACTCCTGCTCGATAGGTGGGCACAATTGAAGAACTCTCATCTGGCGCAGAATATCGAGTGTAGGATTGCCTCTCAATGCTGCCGCTTCTGTAGTTGGGTTGAGAATTCTCCTGTAAAAGAGGCCGCGTCTTGGCTTAGCAAGGCTGACGCTCTAGCTGTTGAGTCTCAGTCGGTTCCAGTTGCCGACGATCTCATCGAACTGGAGCGAAATCCCGTTGCGCCAGCCGCGACATCGCTCACCTTATTTTTGATGTCCACGACCTTCTCGCGTAGTGCGGTTCGTGTTTCTTCACCAGAAACTGGCGCGAACAAGATGCCCAGTCCCATTCCGAGGCCGATCCCCCCGAGAAAATTCATGGTGGGAGCCACCCAGTGTCGGCGGCCCTGCAAGGCCTTGTGCGCTTCGTGGAGACGATCTGCCTTGTCTTCATATTGCCGCTTCACCTCGTCACCGAGGTCATCGGCGCGGTCCCGCAATTGCTCGGTAACGGATGCCCAGAGCTTTGCGTCGGTAAGTAAAAGGCCGCACTTGAGAGCGAATCTCGCCCATTTTCCCGCTGCGCTTTGTCGTGTGAATCCCTTCATCGTCAGCCCCCTCCAAAAGGCGCCAGATACCTGTCTACAGCGAACCAGGCATTGGATGGTATCCATTCACTTATGTAGCGAGGAGGAAAAATCCTTGTACGGAGAGATCGTGGGCTGGATTTGCGCGGCGTTAGTATGCATCCTTGCTGTTAAGAATGCGCAACAAATTCGCGTCGCGATCTGAAGATCGAAGGTCAAACTCCATCGCCTCATGGGACAGGCTTAGATTACGTGGAAGTTTGGCAAGGCTCTTTCTCCAGCACTAAAGGATCACCGACTACTTCACTTCAATCAGCGCCAAACCGTGTGGTGGAATCCGCAGCGTTAGGCGACCGTTGTGAAGTTCGAGGTTCTCCGGGGGCGGAATCTGCGCCGCGGCGCGCAGTTGAAGAATCTGGGCTTGCGTAGGATACCGAGGCTCGTGCATCTTCGCATATGCCGCATGGAAGTCGCCATGATCGGAATCGACTCTCCAGATCGACGCATGCTTCGCGTTCATATTTTTGAAAAGCAATGTAATCTCTCTGGCCCGGCCGGCTTCGTCTGGAGCGTCGTAATTCCATACTGCGATCACTAACGAACCGTGCTGGTCGCGCGTCAGCAACGCAGAATCGGAATTCAATGTGAGCCGTCGATCTCCGAGCTTGTGCAGCAATTGGAACGCGTCAAACGCGGGTTTCGGAATGGAATCTTCCGCCATCAAGCCAAATCCGCCGTAAAACGGAGTTTTCACCACGCCCTGCTCCTCAAAGACATCGGAAAACGTCCAATACGACATCATGTCGACCAAGCCATCACACTGCCGAACCGTCTCAGCGAGCCAGGGCCCCATGTAGATCGAATCGGTCACATCCGGTTCATTCTTGTAACTGGCGTTGAATTCGCTCCAAATCAGCGGAAGGTGTGGGTTCTCCGAAGCCGCGATCTGGTCGTGAACCTTCCGTACAGCTCGGCAGACCATTTGATCGCGCGGAATATTTTCGTTCGTATGGAAGACGTCGGCCGATGTGTCGTTCGCGTACACATGCGTCGAGACAAAATCCACGGGAATGTGGTTCTGCGCGCAATGCCCAATAAAGACGTCTACCCACGCAGCCTGCGCCGTTGCCGGCCCTCCAACGCGAAGCCTCGCGTTCACTTTCTTGATCGCAGCTGCGGTGTGATCGTAAAGCTGGAAATAAGTCGCTTGTTTCGGATCACCGGCCCAGAAGTCCAGATTCGGTTCGTTCCACACTTCGAAGTACCAGCTTGCTACCTCATCGACTCCGTAGCGCTCGATCAAATGTTCTACGAATGCAGTGATCAGGGCATCCCACTTCGTCCAATCCTTCGGAGGAGAAACATCCGGCTTGTACCAGAAAGGCTGAAAGTGCTCACTCGCCGCAAGTTTGTTTGGCATGAAGCTCACCTCGACGAATGGCTTTACGCCCGCGGCGAGCAGGCCGTCATAAATCTGATCGACGTACGAGAAATTGTAGACCGGCTTCCCATTGCCGTCTTCGTCGTAGACTCCTACTTCATCGTGCAAAATGGCGTGAAATCTCACATACTGAAAGCCAGTGATCTGATGGACTTCGCGCAGATCTTGCCGGTAGTCTTCGCGCAAACTCAGGATCGCGCGGCCCGATCCAAACATTTCCTCCCAAAAATGTGGAAATGGATGCGAGGGCGCCGCGGCATCAATCTCGATGGTGCTGTGAGGTTCTGGAGCTTGAACCTGCGCCCGACCGGCGGCGCACCAGAGCGCAAGGACCGCAAATAATAGCACCCGCCTTCCGATCGTCCACATTTCGGCGCCTTTCAAAAAACAGGTTGAATTCGCACAAAAGAAGAATGCAAGAAATCCCAGCTTGCCACGATTCAGGCAGCGCTTCCCCCCGCCGACCGCCGCTGTACATGGGAGACTGGCTTCTCATGCAAAAGCAACTCCGTCGCCTGTACTCTGCGGCTGCTGTGGAACCAGCGCTGCACGAGATGATCTCCGAGAAAATTCGCGATCGCCAGTAAACTCATCCCCTGGTGATGTGCCATCCACGATCGCACGATCTGGCAGGCGTGCCCACGGTCGGAAGTTCCGTAATCGGCTGCTTCGTAAAATCCACAGGGGCCGAACCATCCCAGCCGATCCATACGGCGCAGGTTCCGCAAAGCCTCGGCAGAATCGACCGGCAGCGCAAGAAAAGTGGAATACGGCGAGATGACCAAAGGATGGGATTCGTATTTCATGAGAGCCAACCCCGGAAGGCCGAACGCTTGATATTGATAGTTGCCGGCTTCGTCGAGCTTGTAGTGAGCCGACTCTGAAATTCCCCACGGCACGCCGCCTTTCCGGTCCGCATACTCGCGTTGGCAACCGACGACGGCCACACGGCTGCGGTCTAGTAGCGTGTTGGGATACGATCGCATCCACAAAGTCGGCATCAGGTACTCGAACATCGTTCCCGTCCACGACAGAAGCACCGGAGCACCGTGCGCCAGGGTGTGCGGACGCCCCATCCGGAACCAGCACTCCTGTGCGACATCTTCTTTGGCGATGGCGACAAACACCGCGGTGCGCGACTCCGTCGCCAGCAAGTCGTAGCAAGCCGGCTCCAGCTGATGGCTTTGCAAATTGAATCCCACGGACATGAGTTTGCGCCGGGGGTTCAGCAGAAAGCTGAAGTCCATGGCGTCGGCGAGCTTGCCGGCCTCCGCAGCTGTGATGCGCAGCGTTTCGGCGAGGTGAATCGCGTTGGCCTCCGCCTGAGGAAGCAGCCTCTGCAACGTTTCATAAGGGGCTCTTGCCTCCTCCGAAACCGAGAGAATCGCACGCTCCAACCGCCTCTGCAGATCCTCGATAAACTGCGGCAGCCGCAAGATCGAAGGGTGCTCCTTGAATTTTGGCCCAATTGTTTCATCGCTTCGCAATGCGTTGAACTCCGGCAGTTCCCATGGAAAATGCGATCGCACCAGATCTTCGATGCGCTGGAGCCGCAACAGCGTCTGTTCGCGAAACCACCGTATCTCCCGTTCGCGGTCTGCATCGGGACTGGAATCGATTTCACCCACCACGGTTTCCGGCAAGTCGAAAGCCTGCGCCACCCACTCTTCCGCCTTCAGTTTCTTTTCGCAGGCGGCAAGAGACTTGCGAGGGTAGGCCCGCAAGCGAACCAAGGCCCGCAGATGGTCCAGAATTCCCTCTGCCAGACTGGGCTGCAAAAGCGGCTGTTGCAGGCGATCCAGACATCCCTGCTGCACCGTCCATAAAGATGCCAGCAGGTTTCCGCTGTCCACTGACGAAACAAATTGCGGCGCCAGCGGCTGCAATGTGCGTGTCTCGTACCAGTTCACAATGTGCCCCTGATATTTGGGCAAACGTGAAAGCGTAGCCAGGGTTTGCTGCATTTGCACCATCAACTCGGGAAGCGTCAAATACCCTAGTTCACACGCGACCTGCTGTGCATTCAGCAGCAAGCCCAAATTCGTGGGCGAGACGCGGGCAGCCACTGCAGGCGGCTCTTGCTGAACGTTATCCGGAATCAGCCAGTTGTGTTCCTCGGTGCAGTATTCGGCAAAATAACGCCAGGTGTGCAAGGCCGCGCCGCGAAGAAATAAGAAATCTCTGCGCGGCAATTCTTTGCGTGGAACCACGGATGGCCGGTTCAGCCATCGTGAAACGCTCTTGCTGCACGCCCAGAGCAACAGCACCGGCAGCGCGGCATACAGCGAGCGCGGCCGCACTAACCAGACCACAACGCCGATACACAACGAAAGCATCGGCATCCAATTGAGGTAGCGGTCAACCGGCGTCAGACCGGTACTCGACTCGGCCTCAGCAGCGGTTTCCCACTCCAGCAGACGCTCCCGGGTAAACGTGCGCCGCACCAGCGCCCGAATCACGGCATCGAGCGAGAGCAGTGTCTGGTGCGCCAGGAAAATCAAAGTCAGCAAGGTGGTGAAGTTAGTCGTCAGAAACGTGCGTATAGCCTCTCGCGCCATTCCGGACTTGTTCTTCGCTGCCGCTCTTCCCAAGGCAAAGCCAAGTTGAAACCAGGCAGGGAGGAACATCAGAAAAATCGCGGCCAGCGTCCACTCGATCGGCCTTACCCCGTGCGCCAGCCATGCGAATAACAGCAGCACGAATGTGGCCGGCTCGACCAGGCTGCGGCGCAGATTATCGAGAATCTTCCAGCGCGACACCAGAGAGATGGGATTGGCAACCCGCGCCCCAGTCTGATCCCGCACCACCGAGGAAAGCCATCCTGCAATCTGCCAGTCGCCGCGCAGCCAGCGATGTTTGCGCCGATTGTAGGCACTGTAGTGCGAGGGATAATCCTCGATTACCTCCATATCGCTGGCCAGTCCGGCCCGCGCATACGCCCCTTCGATCAAGTCGTGACTGAGCAGCGAATTCAGCGGGAAGCGGCTGTCGAGTACGCGCTGTACAGTGTCAACCTCGTAGATGCCCTTCCCGGTAAAAATTCCTTCCCCATACAGATCCTGATAAGAATCCGATACCGCCCTCGTATAAATATCCAACCCGGTCTCTCCGGCGTAGATGGCTGCCAACCGCGAGCGCACCGTGCTTTGCACGCTCACCCCCACCCTGGGCTGCAGAATTCCATACCCGGCGACTACGACATTCTTGTCAGGATCGACGATGGCCTGATTCAGCGGATGAGCCAGAGTGCCGATCATTCGGTGCGCCGATCCGCGCGGAAGCTCCGTGTCGGAATCGAGCGTGATCACGAAGCGAACTCTGGGAAGAATGGAAATGTCGCCAACCTTAACTGGGAAGCTGTCGTATTTCCCACGCAGCAGCCGGTTCAGGTCCAGCAGCTTGCCCCGTTTTCGTTCCCAACCCATCCAGCGCCTTTCCCGCGGGTTATAGACCCGGTGGCGATGCAGCAATAGAAACGATCCCTTGTGCTGGCCGGCATATTTCTCGTTCAGTTCCCCAATCAGGGATGAACACAAATCGATCAATGCACTGTCTTCTCGAACCTGATGGTGCGCATCCGGCAAATCCGAGACCAGAGCAAAATGGATGTTCGCATCGTGGTTGCCGAGAAACCTCACCTCCAGATCCTCGACCAGGCCGCGCACCTGCTTTTCATTCAACAAGAGCGTTGGGATCGACACCAGCGTCAGGCAGTTGTCCGGAACCGCCTTGGAGTAATCCAGCTTGGGAAGTATTTCCGGGGTCAGCAGAGCCGTGATCACATAATCCATCAACTGGACCGCACATTGCGAACTTGGCAGCAGAAACAGAAGCAGCGAAATCAAAATCAGGAGGGGCGAGCTGTACGCCGCCGTGACCAACAGCAATACCGCGGTGATGATTGAACAGGTGAAGAGAGTAATTCCCGGGAGAAAGAAATCGTCCGGATGTCGCCTCACCCAGGCGCGCAGCCTGTGGATTACGGTTGGCCGGTAACCAACTCTTTCGGAAAGAACTTTCACTCCTTCTGCCACCAGATAGTAGCCAATGTGAGATTCTCTGCTCGCAATCCGGGGATCACCGTACGCCCGGGTGCTGGCCTGTTTTGCCAGCGCCAGCGCTTCCTGGGCGACTTCCGCCTCTGTGCGGTCGGAGTGGGACGCAATCTCGGCCACTTTCTTGCGATAGAAGTCCCGGCTGTCAAAGTCCATCTCGCCGTATACCCCGGCCGGATCCTGACGCAGTACCTGATCGAATAAAATCAGCGGCTCCAGCGCTTCTTTCCACAACAGCTGGCTGGCTTCGCGCAGGCTTTGGATGCAGACTCCAAGATCCTGCGATTCGCCCGCCGGGCGGCTCAGAAGCCGCTCGCCCCGCGCGGCGATCTCCTCCAGCAATACCAGCTTCAGCGACGAGGGCAGAGCCTTGAATTCACGCAACTCCAGCGGAGAGATCTTCTGAAATCCCAGGCAAAACGATGTGAAACCCTGCTCCGAAAAATGGTAGCCGGACTCTCTCAGAAATCCTTGGGCAAATGCCAAGGTTCTAGGCAGGATTTCGTGGTCCGAGATGCGAACGTGAGGCAACCGGCGGTGCGATCGAACCTCCCCCGAGATAATCTCCAGTTCGGAATAAACCAGCGTTTCGTTGTCACGCAGCCACCGTGCATCATCCGACAATGGCGGACGCGTCACAGATGCATCCACGGCGGCGGTCACTGGTGCCAGCCGGGCCCTCAGCCGGTTGCATCGTTCCACCAGCGTCCCCGATGATTTGATTCGCGGCACCCACGCCATGGCGGACGCAGCTTTCTCACCCAGGCTGCGTTCTACCGCGAATTCCGTCCGATCTTCCACCATGGTCTCGCTTGGCGGAGCGCTCGCAATCTTGCTTTCGACGTGAGTATTTAACGGCATGAAAGCATCCTCACCGGTAGCTGGCTGCTTGCATTTCGAACATCTCGGCGTACCGGCCGCCGAGATGAGTCAACTCATCGTGTGTCCCATCCTCGGCAATCCGTCCCTGATCAATGACAACGATGCGGTCGGCCATCCGCACGGTGGAAAAACGATGGGAAATAAATAACGCCATCTTGCCCGCGGTGAGCTCGGCGAATCGCTGAAACACCTCGAATTCGCTGCGGGCATCGAGTGCAGCCGTAGGCTCATCTAGAATGAGCACTTGGGCATCGCGCAAATACGCTCGCGCCAGCGCGATCTTCTGCCATTCCCCGCCGGAAAGGTCAACCCCTCCCTCAAACCGGCGGCCCAACATTTGTTCCAGGCCGCCAGGCAGAGTGCCGATCACCTCGTCCGCCATGCTCTTGCGCGCGGACTGATTCAGCAGCGCGAGATTGGCAATTTCCTCGATGCGCCCGACCGCAATATTCTCCCGGGCCGTCATTTCATAGCGCATGAAATCCTGGAAAATTACGCCAATCTCCCGGTACAGACTGTCGAGATCGTATTCGCGAAGGTCGACTCCATCCAGCAGAATCTGCCCTTCGAGGGGGTCATAAAGCCGTGTCATAAGCTTGACGATGGTGGTTTTGCCCTGGCCGTTTTCTCCGATCAGAGCCACTCGCTCCCCCGGCCGGAGACTAAAATTGAAGCCGTTGAGAACCTGCCGCGAGCCACCCGGATAGCGGAAAGAAACGTTGCGAAATTCAAATCCGCGCATAATGGGTCGCGGAACTTCAATCGCTCCAGGTTTGGAGCGAATGGTCGGCTGCATCTCCAAAAACGCAACCAGATCCGTCAGGAACAAAGCCTGGTCCGCGATGCTAGAAACGGTCGAAAAGATCTGTTGGATATTCGCGCTGCACTGCAGGATCGCGCCGGCAAGAAACGTCAGCGAGCCGATCGTGAGCGTTCCAATCACCGTTCGCCAGATCACAAAGACGTATGCCCCGTAATACCCCATTGTGCCCAGAACCGAAAGCAGTGAGCCGGCAATCAGCTTGCGTCGCGCTAAGGCCACATCTTCGTGATAAATCTGATTGGAAAGGTCGGTGAAGCGGTTGGTCAAGAAATCCTTCAGCCCAAACAGCTTCAACTCCTTGGCCGCTTCCTTGCTTCCTCCCAGCACCCGCAGGTAGTCAAGCTGCCGCCGGATCGGAGTCTGGCGAAAATTCTTGGCGTAGCCCAGAAACGCGAAGTGGCTCTCTCCCAGAAACGCCGGAACGACTCCAACAATCAACAACAACAGCAACCACGGAGAAAACAGCAGAATCGAAACCGACAATGCAATGGTCGTCACCACCTGCTGAATCAACCGCCCAATCGACTGGATCATCCCCAGCCGGTCGGTTGCCTGCACCCGGGCGCGCTCCAAGCGGTCGTAAAAAACCGGATCCTCATAGGCCAGCACGTCGAGCTCGGACGCGTGTTTCATCACTAATATGCTGACGTGGCGCGTGTAATTGTCGGCCAGCAGCGCGTCGAGATAGTCGACCATGCGGCTCACGGTGCTAGCCAAAACCGCCAGCCCGAATTCAATCGCCACCAGGTACCACAGCCGCGCAGGCACCGCCTGATGCGTGGTAACTACGCTCACTACTGTATCGATGATGAGTTTCGTGACCCAGAGCAGGGCGAGAGGCAAAAACGATGCCACCAGGCGGAAGGCGATGCCGAGACCCACGACCATCCCACCCGATTGCCACACGATGCGAAGCACGACCGGAACATTGCGGATCGCTGATAAGCGGTCCTGCCAGCTGCTCCAGAAATGTCCTTCCTTGGACATGCTTTAGTTTAGTCGATGCCTCAGTTTAGTCGATCTTGGCGCGCCAGCTGATTCCCCGCGCAGTCTCCAGCACGGGCCTGATCCCTGCCGTCTGCTCGTTAAATCTCGCTTAGGATGAAGAAGTCGCTATGCCGGGTTGGTCCCCAACCAGAGTGATTCTTACCTATACTCCGTGCCGTAGACGAGGGCTTCAGTACGGTTTGAAGCCGGCTCGTTGCATGCCCCGCTGCGCCTCCGGCGTCTTCATGAATGTCTCCCAGACAAATCCCGACCGCAGGTTTTCGGCCATCAGCATCGTGATTCCCGTGTCAATTCCGATTACATCGCTGTCGTACCATTTTGTCAGCGGATTGAACGCATTCACGAATCCGTACTTGCCCCACGCCGAAGCATAGCGATAGCGAATCGTCTTCAGCACCAGCAAGGTTTGTTGCGGCAGAAAGGGCAGCGATCCGCCGGTGGCGCTGGGCACGATCGTGCCGTCGATCGGTCCCACGGCAGGAGGCCCACCCCAAACCACATAACCTTTCGGCGAATCCGAAGCTGTGATCCCCCACAAATCGTCGCTGTAATCCGGAAACTGTTTGCTGAGTTCGAGGCAAAAGAGACGATGCACCTCGGTCGCGACAACCGAATTCTGGAAGTAGTCGGCGTACTTGTCGCGCTTGCCTCGAAAATCAAACCATGCCTGCGAATATTGATGCACAAATAAAGGCGCAAACGATCCGACGTACCTCAGCCCGTCGTACTCGAAGGTCAGCCGCTTCCACGCGTTCCAGGTTTGGTCGCTGAGCGGATGAGCGGACGACCCCAGCCCCAGCAGATACATCATCATCAGTTCGCTGTAATAGTCCCAACGCGACGGCAAAAATCCGATTTCGGGAGTCCATCCATGCGAGAGAAGTCCGGTGTCCTCCGAGAGCCAGGTCCAGTCGACGCGGTTGAAGATCAAATCGGCTAGCTCCACCACCACCGGGTGCTTGAAATATTCGCGGCAAGTCAGCACGCCGCAAAGCAAAATCGCGGTGTCCACCGAGGAGATTTCCGATTCCCAGACTCTTTCTCCGGTATTGATGTCTGCCCAGTGATAAAAAAATCCGCGATGATTGGGAAGTTTCCTCCACAGAAAATTCAAAGCCGCGAACACCCGTTCCTTGGCCTCGACCGGTTTGATGAAACCACGTTGCGTGCCAATGCACAGTGCAGTCAATCCGAATCCGGTAGCCGCGATGCTGGCAACCGTACCCGGGGCACCGCCGCGGACATTGCACCGGTCCTGTACCATGCCTGTCTTCGGATTGCCTTGCTCCCAGAAGTAGAGGAAGCTCGCCTGTTCCACCTCGCTCAGAAACTGATCGTCCTCGGCAGTGAGCGAAAATTTTTGAGATGCCGGAGCAGGCTGATCCTTAGCCGGAGCGTTTTTGCTCTCCGGCGGGCTGGCGAAAGCCCGCGCCAAGGGCAGGCAGAACCCTGCGCTGAGTATCTGCCGCAGCCACCGACGGCGCGAAACTTGATTAGGGCAAATTTCTGTCATCCGCGTCGGCGATCTATGACAAACCCCAAGCGCAAAAAACGCAACCCATAAGGATGCAGCCGAGTGTTGGACGGATGCCGTTGTGTTTTCGTCGCAAAAACTAAATAATGCCGCGTAATGAGTCCTTCCTCAAAATCTGATACTACCGTGATCTCGTGACCAATCGACAGAAGCTCGGGCTGGGAATCGTTTTGTTCCTCACCGTCCTCCTTGTGGCCGGTTTCGTGGTATTCGCTCACTGGCGGAAGAACCGGCTTCATGACCTGCAGGGCGCGATTGTGCTGCAGGACTCCGACCCCCGCAAGGAAGTTCCCATTCCAGGCGTCGAGGTTACCGCAACCATAGGCAAGGTCGCCGAATCGGTAAAGTCGGATTCTTCCGGTTCGTTTCTCATCAACCTGCGTCCCGGCACCAGGCGCGGCCAGCCCGTAGTCTTCGAGTTCGAGCATCCCGCCTATCGCCCTCTGACAATTCACGAATTCGTCGGCGACCAATTGTACGTCGTCCACATGGTGCCGCGTGCTGCCGTGCCAGCCAACGATGAACATCGTCCCGCAACCAAGGTCGGAAACGTGACCGTGCGATATTCCGTCAAGACGGTCACGCAGGCCAACATCGGTAGCTCAGTGACCACGTTTCAGGTGACGAACCAGGGCGATGTGCCCTGCAAGAATCGAAATCCCTGTTCGCCCGATGGCCGGTGGAAGGCGGCCACAGGTTCTACTTCCATTGACGCGGGCGCCGGTAACGAGTTTCGCGATGTCCGCGTCTCCTGCATCGCCGGTCCGTGCCCCTTCACCAAGATCGAGCCCAACCGCACTGCGCGGGACGGCCAAATCGTCTCTGTCTCCGCCCGCGATTGGTCCGATACCACAACTTTCCTGGTGGAAGCGGAGGTGTTCCATCCCATGCCCACCGAGATCGGTCACGAATTCTACCCTGTCATTTTTGGAAAAGGGATGAGCTTCACTCTTCCCGCCTCCGCCCAGGCTGTCACCATCGAAGCCGACATCGACGGCCAGGACATTTTTTTCCCCCTCGGCCCGGCCCTGTTGTTGAGCTGGGCCAACTGCAATGGCAGTGTGAATCCCGATCAGACCGCAATCTACCGCTGCGAACTCAAACCTGGGTATCGCTTCCAATAATTCGCTTCTGAACGGCTCGAAGTTAACGACAGCCCGATCTGCGTTAGGCCTGAGATATGCGTAACGAAGACCCGCGGTGAAGAAGGGATGCTCAACTCTGAACTTGCGCGGCGCGAGCTGCGCCCGTCGCACGCACGATCTCTGCGCCTATCTGGCCGAGAGGTAGTGTCTTGTCGGCGAGCCCGGCGCGCGCCACAAACCCGGGCATGCCCCAAACCACGCTGCTGGCTTCGTCCTGCACGTATATTCGGGCTCCCGAGTTGCGCAGGAGCTCGCAACCCTTGAGTCCGTCCTGTCCCATTCCGGTTAGAACGACCGCCAGCGCGCGGCCTCCGTAAACCTGAGCCACCGAGCGGAACAACACGTCCACCGACGGCCGGCAGAAATTTTCCTTTGCGCCCTGATGCGTCCGCACCCGAACCACCCCGTCCTCGCGATTCACCACCATGTGAAAATCGCCGGGGGCGAGCAGGGCGCATCCCGGCACCACCGGCTCGCCGGACTCGCACTCCTTCACTGGCAATGCCGACTTCGCCGCCAGCCGCGCCGCCAACAGAGAAGTAAAAATCGGCGGCATGTGCTGCGCAATCAGCAGCGGAACTTTGAAGTCCGCAGGCAAGCTCGAGATTACGCGTACCAGCGCATCCGGCCCGCCCGTGGATACCCCGATGGCTATCACCTGTGGCGGAAGCAGAGACCGGAGGGGGCTGACCGGTGCCAGCCGCACCACGGTTTTTCCCGCCGGCAGGGAGCCGCTCAGATCGGGTAAGCGGCAGAACACCCGGATCTTCGGGATCAGTTCCCGTGTAATCGCCTGCAGCGTGGCCGTCATATCCACGTTGCTCGGTTTCGTCACATAATCGGTGGCGCCTAGAGCCAGGGCGTCCAGCGTGATCGCTGCCCCGCGTTCGGTAAGACTGCTGAACATGATCACGGGAACCCGGGCGTCCAGCTTGCGCAGCTGGCGAACCGTTTCCAATCCGTCCATCTCCGGCATCTCGATATCCAGCAGCACGACGTCGGGCTTCTGGGCTGAGAACCGATCTAGTCCGATGCGTCCATTGGCCGCCACGCCGGAAACTTCGAGCGCCGGATCGAGAGCAATCGCGTCGGAAAGCGCCTTGCGCACCACCACCGCGTCATCCACAATCAGAACTCTTTTTTTCGGCAACTCGGGCAACGGCTCGGTATCCTTTCGTCTTCAAGCTTCCCGCTTACCGTCCGGCAATGGCAGTCATGGTCTTGACCTTCCGCTCAGCGGTAGAAGAATTCAATGCGCTCATCCCGGTGCTGCTGATCTTGAACTGCGAGACCAGACCGCGTAGTTGCACGGCCAACTCCGCCAGCTCGTTGGCCGCTTTCTGCGATTCCTGCGCGCTGCTCGCCGTTCCTCCCGCCGCCTGCGCCACGCCCGCAATGTTGTTCGTGATCTCCCCCGACCCCTTCGCCGCGTCCGTCACACTGCGCGTCATCTCGTTGGTCGTCGCACTCTGCTCCTCGACCGCAGTGGCTATGGTCCCCGAAATGTCGTTGATCTGGTTGATCACCCCCGTGATCGACCCAATAGCATCCACCGCTCCCTTGGTCTCGCTCTGAATGGCCGTGATCTTGCGACTGATGTCTTCCGTAGCTTTGGCAGTCTGCTTGGCCAGTTCCTTGACTTCGTTGGCCACCACGGCAAAGCCTTTGCCGGCCTCGCCAGCGCGCGCAGCCTCGATGGTGGCGTTGAGCGCCAGCAGATTGGTTTGCTGGGCGATGGAAGTGATCACCTTGATGACTTCTCCGATTTCGGCCGAGGAGTCGCCCAGCCGGGCGACGGTCGCGTTGGCGGCCTGGGCGGTCTGCACGGCGTTGGAAGCGACGGTGGCGGCTTCGTGGGCGTTGGAAGCGATGGACTGGATGGTGGAGGACATTTCTTCGGCGCCGGTGGAAACACTCTGCAGGTTCTGATTAACCTGCTGCACCGCTTGAGCGACCACGCTGGCCTGGGCGGAGGTTTCCTCAGAGTTGGCGGTGATCTGCTGGCTGGTCGAGGAGAGTTCCTCGCTGGCGCTGGCCACATGCTGCGCCGTTTCTGAGATCGATTGCACGACTCCATTCAAGTTGTTTTTCATCGCATTGAGCGCCCTGCTTGCTTCCCCAATTTCGTCCTCGTTGCCCACCGGCAGGTCGTCCGATGTAAGGTCGTTGCGGGCAATCGCGCTCGCCAACAACACAGCCGCCGAAAGTGGGCTGACCACCAATCTCCTGACCAGAGCAAACACGACGCCGCCTGCGGTCAGCAGCGTGAAGAAACTGACCAGGAAAATTGCCAGCGAATTCGCGCGCGAGGTCTGCACCAGCCCTTCCGTGGACGCTCGCACGGTGAAGGCTCCGCGCAGGTCGCCAACTTTCATACCTTCTTTTGTGTAGCCAAAGGGATCCTTCTGTCCGGCTGGGTCGCCATGGCAGAGCAAACAGTCCTGCGTCAGGCGAACTGGTTGCGCGTAGAGCATCACGTCTTTTCCGTTTTCCGTCAGGCGTTCGGAGTATTCGACGAGCCCGGGGTCCCGTTGAAACCTCTCCAAGGCTCGGCGTTCAAATTCGTCCGGCTGATTCTTAGGGTCGCGCGGCGAAAGGGAGGGCGTGTGGAAGGTCATGTCTTGTTTTTCCGCATACTGTCGTGCGACGCTCCAGGCCACCACCACCGGCACCTGCTGCAGATGTTTGAAGTTCTGGTCCGGCACCAGCGTTTCAAGGTTGTCGGAAAACCATGTCCGCGTAGCACTGGCCATTCCGGTGATTTGGCGGACCTTATCCCGAAAAGCCTCCTCGGCCTGCGCGTTAACCCGACGTTGGGTAATCCAGAAGCTAACCGCAGAGGTTAGCGTCAACGTGACGGCAATCGCTCCAACAATCCTTCCCGTCAACCTTAGCTTGGTGAGCATATTTCTGGTCCTCTTAAAAGACTCCGATTACAAGACTCTGAAGATCTGACACGGTTCCGACGGGTGTGAACCCGTTAGCTCTCTTGTCTTCGCCCAAAGCCTCGCTTACCGTCCGGCAATGGCAGTCATGGTCTTGACCTTCCGCTCAGCGGTAGAAGAATTCAATGCGCTCATCCCGGTGCTGCTGATCTTGAACTGCGAGACCAGACCGCGTAGTTGCACGGCCAACTCCGCCAGCTCGTTGGCCGCTTTCTGCGATTCCTGCGCGCTGCTCGCCGTTCCTCCCGCCGCCTGCGCCACGCCCGCAATGTTGTTCGTGATCTCCCCCGACCCCTTCGCCGCGTCCGTCACACTGCGCGTCATCTCGTTGGTCGTCGCACTCTGCTCCTCGACCGCAGTGGCTATGGTCCCCGAAATGTCGTTGATCTGGTTGATCACCCCCGTGATCGACCCAATAGCATCCACCGCTCCCTTGGTCTCGCTCTGAATGGCCGTGATCTTGCGACTGATGTCTTCCGTAGCTTTGGCAGTCTGCTTGGCCAGTTCCTTGACTTCGTTGGCCACCACGGCAAAGCCTTTGCCGGCCTCGCCAGCGCGCGCAGCCTCGATGGTGGCGTTGAGCGCCAGCAGATTGGTTTGCTGGGCGATGGAAGTGATCACCTTGATGACTTCTCCGATTTCGGCCGAGGAGTCGCCCAGCCGGGCGACGGTCGCGTTGGCGGCCTGGGCGGTCTGCACGGCGTTGGAAGCGACGGTGGCGGCTTCGTGGGCGTTGGAAGCGATGGACTGGATGGTGGAGGACATTTCTTCGGCGCCGGTGGAAACGCTCTGCAGGTTCTGATTAACCTGCTGCGCGGCTTGCGCGACGACGCTGGCCTGGGCGGAAGTTTCCTCCGAGTTGGCGGTGATCTGCTGGCTGGTCGAAGAGAGTTCCTCGCTGGCGCTGGCCACATGCTGCGCATTCTCGGTGATGGCCAGAATCATGGTCTTGAGATTAGTGCTCATCTTGTTAACCGCAGTCGTTAAATCGCCCAGTTCGTCCTGGCTCTGGATCTCCAGTTCCTCTCGGGTCAAGTCCCCGGCTGCAATGGCCTCGGCCTGGGCCAGGACGGATCGCGTCGCTTTCGAGATGCCACGGCTCAGGAAGATGGCGACAAAGGCCCCCAGCGCGATGGCTGCGAGCGTCGTGACAAACAGAGTCAGGTTCATCGCCTGGGTTGCGGCATTCATTCCCTCCGTTTCCCGCTGCAGCAAACTGTAGTTGGAATCAGACACATCCCCCAGAGCCTTCTTGATCGCCTCATTGGCGGGTGTAGCTTTGTCGGCGAATTCATTCCCCGCTTTCGTGACGGCATCGTGATCGCTCTCCGTGGCGTGCTTGATGGCCGCTTCTTGTGCGGCACGGAGGATCACAAGCTGTCTCTCGGTCTCTGCCAGCCGCTCCCGGTTGGCCTCGAGACTCCAGTGCGCGGATAGTTCGTCCAGCCTGGCGGTGTCCTTCCCGATCTCTGCCCAGGCCGAATCGAAAAGCTGTTTGGCGGATTCCCAACGCGAGGGTTCGCTTCCCGCCAGAACGGCCTGGCGGCCCTTGCTCTGCGTCTGATTGAGCTCCCTTTGCAGGTCCGTAATGGCGTTGATGGTAGGCACGCGCACTTCCATCGTGTGCGCCTGTGTTTGCTGGACGGAACGCGCCTTGGTGTAGGCCAGTGCCGCGCTCAAAACCATGAGGGTCAGGATCCCGGCAAAGCCCAGCCCCAACTTCTTTCCAAGTGTCAATCTCATCGTGTCTCCTCTGGAAACAAACGGCAATTCGATCTGCCCTGACTGTTAGCGCGCCTCCGCCACCGGTTCCGGCTCAGACACCTGGCACGCCTTTTCCGTATCCAGCACGTGCAGCAGTCGGCCATCCAGCTTGTAGACTCCCAGAATCATGGCCCGCACCGATCCGGTGAGAGTCTCCGGCGGACGCTCAAACGTACTTTCCTCAACCTCGGCTACGTCGCCAATCTCGTCCACCAGCAGGCTGACAGCGCCATCGGCGGACCCAACCACCAGATTCATGGGTAAGGCGTCGGCCGCCAGTGGTGGGAGCGACAGACGCCGCCTGAGATCGACTGCGGTCACGATCTGGCCGCGCAGGTTGATCAGCCCGCGCACCACTCCGGGCGCCAGCGGAACTCGAGTCACCTCCAGGTTCCGGATCACTTCCTGCACCCCGCGCAGTTCCACCCCAAACAGGAGATGGTCGAGATAGAACGTGCAAAATTGCGAAGTCTCGTCCATGGATTTTCCTCTCCGGCTCAATTCTCCGGCTCAATTCCCCGGCTCAATCTCCGGCTCGGCTCCCCGGCTCAGTTCTCCGCCTCCGCCGCGCTCGCGGCGGCAGAGCGCGCTTTTGCGGAATCTCCCTCTGCCGGATTCGGACCGGCCAAGCCCAGTCCGGCGCCGCTCAAAATAGCGGGAACATCGATCAACTCCGTCACTCGTTCCTGGATTACGGTCGAGTACAGCACCCCAGGCCGGCTCGCTGGATATTTCAGCTCGGCGGCGTCCTCCACGATATCCAGAATCTGTTCCACCACCAGGCCCACGGTCCGCCCTTCATGGCGGCATACCAGGACCTGCAGCGGCGCGCTGGAGGCGTTGGCCATGAATTTCGCCTGCTGCCGCTGGCGGCGTCTTTCCTCGAGGGCGAACTCCAGATTTACCAGCGGCAGAATCTGGTCCCGGTACTGCGCCACCCAGTGCGTGCCCGCGCGCTCCACCTGGGATGAAGGCAACTCTTCGAGACGCTCCAGGGTGTCGAGCGGCACCGCCATGCGGGAGCCGCCTGGGCCGGCAAAAAGCAGGAATCGCCGTTTCTCGGCTGCCGCTTCCGCCAGCGCGGATTTTTCCGCGCCGCCGTGATCCTGCTGGGTTTCCGCAATCACGCTGGCACGCTGCGCCAGGCCGACAACATCCAGAATCAGCGCCACCCGGCCATCTCCCATGATGCTGGAGCCGGCAAAGGTCTTGACCGTCTTCAACTGCTTGCGCAGCGGTTTCACCACGATTTCTTCCGAGTCGATGATCCGGTCCACGATCAGCCCAAACTGCCGCTTGTCGGCCTGCAGCACGACGATGTTGACCGCACCATCGCCCCCTCCGCCGGTCTCGGCCAGCCGCAGCTCACGGTTCAGATAGACCAGGGGCAGCAGGCGCCCCCGCAAACGGTGCACCGGAACCCCATGCACTTTTTCGATTCTTTTCGCCACTTCCTCGCCTTCCAGCCGCACCAGTTCCAGCAGGTTCACCTGAGGGATGGCGAACCGGTCGCCAGCCGAGGCCACGATCAAGGCAGGAATGATGGCCAGGGTGAGCGGGATCTTGATGCGCACCGTGGTGCCTTTGCCGGCCACCGACTGCAGATCCACCGTGCCCCCGATCTTTTCCAGGTTGGTCCGCACCACGTCCATGCCTACGCCGCGCCCGCTGACGTTGGTGACCTTTTCCGCGGTCGAGAAGCCGGGCAGGAAAATGAGGCGGAAGATCTCGTGCTCGGACATGCGCGCCGCCTGATCGCTCGAGATCACTCCGCGTTCCAGCGCCTTGCTGCGGATGCGCTCCCGGTCGAGTCCGGCCCCGTCGTCGGAGATTTCAATGTTGACCTGCCCGCCTTCATGAAAGGCGCGCAGGCTGAGGCGTCCGCCGGCCGGCTTTCCGGCGCGCCGCCGGGCGTCGGGCGACTCGATGCCGTGATCCACCGAATTGCGCACCAGATGCGTCAGCGGGTCTTTGACCGCCTCAATGATGGTCCGGTCCAGTTCGGTGTCCTGGCCCTCCATTTCCAGCCGGACTTCTTTGCCGCAGCTGAGCGCCAGATCGCGAACCGTGCGCGGGAACTTGCTCCAGGTATTGCCAATGGGCTGCATCCGCGTCTTCATGACTTCCTCCTGCAGCTCGCTGGCAATCAGGTTCATGCGCTGCGAGATGGCGTTCACGCCCGCATCGGACGTCCGCCCGCTGAACTGCAGGAGCTGGTTGCGCGCCAGCACCAGTTCGCCCACCAGGGTCATCAACTTGTCCAGCAGATTCACCCCCACCCGCACCGTCTCAACCCCGGTCTCGCGGCCGCGCACCTCGATCGTCTGCAGCGCCGCCAGGATGTCTTCCTGCTTGCACAATCCCAGCGCCACCAGAATCTCGCCCAGCCGCCGCTGGTCGCCGTGCTCCTGCTCGGCCAGAGCGTGGGTCAGATCCTCGGCCCGAACCCGGCCGCTCTCGACCAGCAGTCCGCCCAGCTTGCCGGCCACCGGACGGTGCACCGGAGCCGCGGGCTCTGCCGGCTGCGCTTCCCGCTTCGCGGCGGCCACCGGGGCTTCGACCGCCGGAGCAGCGACGGTTGGAACAGAGATGACTGGAACAACGACTTCCGGGACAACGGCAGCCGGAACATTGTTTTTCCGAACAACGATCTCCGGAACAAGGCTGGCCGCAGGTTTTCCCGCTTCGGGCGGAAACTTGGCTGGCGCCCCGGCCGCTGCCGTTTCCTGCAGCCGTTGCAGCAACTCGAGCAGTTCCGGATAGTCATTTTCTCCGTCGTGTTCGGTGGCCTGAATTTCACTCAGCATGTTGCGCACTGCGTCCACCATCGCCAGCAGTCCGCTGGTCACCTCCCCGGTCAACGCCAGCACCCCGTCCCGCAGGCGCGAAAGCAGGTTCTCTCCCGCGTGCGCGACTCGCTGCAGCCGCAGAAACCCCAGAAAGCCCGCGCTTCCCTTGATCGTATGAATCGTCCGGAAGATCGACGCCAGCAATTCCTTCGCTCGCGGGTCGCTCTCCAGCTTCACCAGTTCCTGGTCCAGACGATCCAGGTTCTCACCACTCTCGATTAGAAAATCCTTAACGATCTCGTCCATCGCTGCTGTTCTCCGGGATGAACTGCATCCGTGGGGCCAATCGCTGCGGCGACGATGACGCACAGAAGTGCGCTCGGGCCGCGCAAGCTCGTTCAGGAACATCGGCTTAAAGGGAGAGAACTTGAATAGCTGAGGGTTTCGCGCCTTGAGTCGTAGGCGGTGCACCGCCGGCAACCACCTTCGGTGCCAGCTCGGCGAATCTCTTTAGCGGGAAGAAGAAGGAGCAGCGCTTTCCGGCCGAATCAGCAGCGCCAGCCGGGGAAACAGAAAAGCTCCCGCGGCATCGTCGACGACATTCACCTGGCAGGTGTAGAACCCCGGCTTCAGTGGACTTAATGGCAAGTCGAGTTGGAAAACTCCCGCCTTGCGGTCCCGCGCATTCAACTCGTTCAACTCGACTGGCGAGCTTTCAAACACCTTGGCTTTGCCGCGATAGAAGGCCACGCTGGTCAGCAGGCGAATGCCTGATTTGTCCGCAGGTTTCGCCGTGCCGCCTGCAGCAGATGCCGGCGCCGTCACCCGCGCCGGGTCGTAAACCTCATAGTAAAGACGCAGGTGCTGCCCCGAGGAAAACACATGGGTCACGTTGGGAATAATCTCCGATCCGTCACGCACCAGCGGGTCCGGAGTCCCACCCTTTTTCGCCGGCTGCACCTGACTGGAGAGCACGATCGAACTCATCTTGAGCGGCTGCGTCTTGAGGTTGGGAACATCAATATCGGTTTCAAACGAGCCCATGCGCCCGGTCTGATTCTCCCGCACCACAAATTTCAGGTGATATTTTCCCGGAGGCAGGCTCACGCTGGTGTCGTATTGCACATTCTTCTTCCGCACCTCCGATGAAGTGTCGATGGCCAGTTTCACCGTGTCGCGAATCCGGTTCACCGGATGCTTTTCGTTGTCCAGCACCACACCAATCACATCGAGCGTGGCCTTGTCGCGGTCGCTGCTGCGCACGAACGGAATTTCCGATCCCGGCACCACCAGCGAAATCGGAATGAAATACTTGTTCGTCTCCAGCCGGAAATAGGCCAAACCCAGATACAGCGGCAAGTCGGTGGTCGGCAGTTCCGACGCCAGTTCTTCCTGTAGCTGGAGTTCTTTATCTTCTTTCGTCGAGTGCTGGTAATCCGCGGGAGCGTAATACCCGCGCCGGTAATCCACCTTCACGCCCGGAACATTCACCTTGACCGTGATGCGCCGGTACTTCCCGTCCCGCGCCGGATTGCTACTGCGATAACCCAGCAGATAGTACGTCGACGTATCCTGCTGCACGCCCTTAAATACCTGGCTGAAATCGTTGGAGTCGAGGAATGCCTTGCCGCCCGTATCGCTGGCCAGCGTGACCAGCGTTTCCTGTGTAGTGAAATTTGACGTCAGAGCGCTGATCGTCGATTGTCCCGAATACGCCGACGTGCCGCGCAGGCTGGCGTTCTGCGCCTCGCCCCCCGCCACCAGAGCCTGCAGCCCACGCAGGTCCATCGTATAAATCGCCAGGTTCGCCCGCACCGCCGCATTGGTTGCGGCTCTCAATTCCGACTCATTTTCAATCCCAGTCCGGTCCATACCGCTGGAAAAATAAATCAAAGACTTTTTCTGCTGCAGATGGGATAGCTTCTCCGCCACTGAACGCAGTGCCTCCAGCCGCCGGTCCGTATTAAAGATGTTGTATTCCGTGTCGTCCGCGGTGAAAGGCTGCCCCGTGTCCGGAGTCCCTTCCGTCGAGCCCGTCGTGCCTTCCTCATAGCCCTGTCCGCTGCCCTCGCCGAACGCCTGAATCTGTTTCTTCAGCAACTCTTTATCGGCGGTAAAGTCCTGGTTCACCAGCAGCGCGCTTCCCAGCGAAACAATTGACACCATATCGGCCGGCGCCATCTGCGTGTCAACATAGTGTTCGGCAGCCGTAACCGCGTGATCAATCTCGTCCGGCTCCATCGCCGACAGATCGAAAAATAAAACGATCAAGCGCCGGTCCTTGAATTGATTCGCCGCCTGCGCCCCCCCGGAAGTTGGCGCGCTAGCCGGCGCCGCAGGTTGTGACGCCTCGCCCGCCAGCGGCTTCGCCTGCGCCACATCCTGCATGGCCACGGCATCGACGTTTTCCAGATCGAACGAAACCACCTTCTGCGGCTTGTTGTCCTCAAGAATCGTAAAATTTTCCGGCTTCAGCCCCTGCACGAAATCTCCGCTCTTGTCCCGCACCGTCACATTCACCAGGATCAGATCGCTCTGCACTCGAAAGGTATAGTCCGGCTGCTGTTGCGCAGGCAGGCAAGAACACACCAGAGCGATCCCCAGCCATACCGCCAGAGCCTTGCTCGCCCATCGATGCAGAGTGGAACTCATCCCATTCTCCCCAGATCTGTCCCTCAGATCGTTCTCCCCAGATCGTTCTGCTCAAAACCGGAAGCGCGCCGTCATCGTAATCTGCCGCATCCCGCCCACTGCCGTCACACGTCCGAACGTGATCGAGTTCAGATTCGTATCGATCGACGAATAATTCGGAATGTTAAAAACGTTCGTCGCCTGCGCCCGCACCTCCAGCATGCGCGACTCCTGAATCGGAATCACCTTCGTAATGGCCATATCGAATACCTTGCTGCCAGGCCCGATGATGCTGTTGCGCCGCGCGTCCCCATATTGCCCGGTCGCCGGAGCCACAAATGCCGTGGTGTTGAACCACTCCCCGATGGAGGGATTCGACAGCCGAATCGACTGCCCCGGAACCAGATCCGGACGCAGTGTGCCACTGGTTCCACCGTTGACTTCGTTGGAACTGTTCACAAAGTGCGGAGTGAAGGGAAGGCCCGACGCGACCGTCCAGTCCCCGCTCCACTGCCAGTCACCGAAGATCGCCCGCAGCGGCGTACTTCCAGTGAGCCACCGTTTGTCGTGCCCGAAGGGCAACTCCCACAAGTAGTCGGCCGTAAATCTCTGCGCCTGGTTGAAGCTCGAGAGGCCGCGTTCCGCGGAAATATCACGCGGATTCTGCGCCACGCTGTTCGCCCCGCTCCCTGCCGACGCCGAGGCCCCGCCGCCCGCAACTCCGGTGCCTCCCGCGCCCAAGCCAGGACTTCCGGATCCCACCGTCGCTCCCGCACCGATCGACGACGCATCATCGATCGATTTCGAAAACGTATAAATTCCTCCAATCGAGAATCCGCCGGCCAGCCGCTTCCGCAGGCGCACTGATCCCGCATTCGCCTCCGAATCTCCCAGGGAGTTTTCAAAAGTGAACGCCTGCACACTTTGGATCAGCGTCGTAATGCCGGTGATGGGCGAAATCGTTCGATTCGGCGCTTCCAGAATGTCCAGATTCGTCCCTTTCGTTCCCGTGTAATCAATATTCAGCAGCAGTGTCGGCCGAATCTGCTGCTGAATATCCAGATTCCGAATCTGCACATAACCGAACCGGTAATTCGGATTCACCGCGTAACTGTTGGTGATTCCCGTCGGTGGCGGAAAACCATTCTGCAGCGTTAGAGTTCCAGCGGTCGTCGTCAGCGTGCCGTCACTCAGTTCGGTAACCGCTGGTTGAATGGGCGTCTGCGCTGTCGAGAATGGAGGCTGAAACGCCAGTTGCTGCGCAATCGTCTGGTACGCTCCCGTGTTGTAGTTGATGCCGTATCCGCCGCGCACCACCGTCTTGGAAAATGGCTTCCAGGCGAATCCCACGCGCGGTGCAAAGCCTTTACGATCCGGCCTCACCAGGCTCGCCGGCAGATTCCCGCTGTACGGCCCAGGCTGCCCGGGAACAACCACGGCGACCGCAGATGTCGGCAGCGTCGGCGCCTGCGAAGTGAATACCTGCGGCGAGAGATCCAAATTCGCAATCAGATTATTCTGTTCCGTCAGCGGCGAGACATATTCGTAACGCACCCCCAAGTTCAACGTCAGATTTCCGCGCGCCTTCCACTCATCCTGCAAATAAAGGTCCCAGTAGTTGCCGTGGAAATGATAGTTGTCCTGCCCATACTGCACCGCGGTCTGCTGTGGCAATCCCAGCAGGAAATCAGCAAAGTCATATCCCGTCCCCAAAACTTGCGTCGCCGGCTGGTTCGGCTGGCTGGGAGCAAATTCGGATGTGTTATATCCCGTGAAAGTGAACGATCCTCGCGCGTTGCTGCTGGCTTCCGTATTCAGTTCGACTCTCCGGAAGTCGCCGCCCCAGCGCCACGAATGCTTCCCATGCGTCCACACCACATAGTCAGAAAATGTGTAAGTCTGATTCCGCAGCAGTTGCGGATTCGTATCCGTGAGCCCAGTGAAGTCGCCAAAAGAAAGATTCGGCAATCCCCAATCAAACGGGTTCGTCGAAACCCCGGTAATTCCCAGCCCGCCATCGATGTCGTCATTGAAACCATAAAGATTCTGCGTGTGCGTGCGGCTGCGGTTGAAATCGAAGCGCAGGCTGTTGGTCAGCTTGCCAATGCTCTTCACATATCCAATCGGCACATCAAAGCTCCGCACACTGGTGCTGCCGCCCACGCTCGGAAACGGATTCGTGATGTTTGCGCTCGACCCGTGGTAGTGGAAACCAAACGTCAGATTGTTGCGCGGAGCCCCGCGCCGCCGCCCCCCCACGGGAGGTGCGCCAATCGTGTGATTCACGCGCACATTCAAGTCGTCGCTGTCGCTGGTCGTCGAAGTCACGTAATGAAAATTCTGCACGTTCCCTGGCAGGTTCGGCATGGGAATGTAGCTCAACAATCCGAGTGCCGCACAGCTCATCGCCCCGAGTGGCGGCGGGGGAGGGCTTGGGGATGCACAGTTACCCGGCGGCTGCAAGAGCTGATTGCCAGTATAAGGTGCGTTCGTCGCTGGGTTGAAAAGCTGCACCGGCATTCCTACGGCCGGTCCGGAAGTGTAGTCGACTCCGGAAAAATCTCCTTGCCGCTCCGCCAGAGTCGGCACGGTCGAAAACTGGTCAAACGGATTCTCCCCCCGCTTCCCGTTGTAATTTACGAAGAAAAATGTCTTCGTGCCGCCGTGATAAATCTTCGGAATGTTCAGCGGCCCTCCCACCGATCCGCCAAAACTATTCTGCTCATACGAAGGATTCGTGACCTGGCCATTGAGCGCATAGGGCGCGGCATTCAGCGCCGAATCGCCAATCCCGTAATAAATCGAACCGTGCGGATGATTGATATCGAACCCTCGCCGCCCGATAATCGCCATCGCCCGCCCTGGCCCACCCCCGCCAAACCCTCCCCCGCCGCCAAAGCCTCCACCACCCCCGAACCCACCGCCTTGCTGCCGCGCTTCGCTGATGCGCTGTTGCAGCTCGTCTCCGCTCATCGAATTGAACGGATTCGACGTGTTGCCCGAAACTGCAATCGATTCCGTTGCGCTGTTCGGGTCAATCCCCGGCACCGGCATCCCCGAAGGCACCACGTCGCCCATCGAACTCGCGCCCGTGTCCTGGCTCGCCATATTCTGCATCGCGGAAAGCATTTGAAATCCACGCTGCCCCGCGCCCGCGCCGGCCTGTCTTCGTGGCTGAGGATTCTCCTGCCGCGTGCGCGACAGCAGTGTCATCTCAAAATTCACCAGCGCATTCGGATGGCCTGCATCGATCACCACTGTATGCGCGCTATTGGCAAAGGCCATCATCTGCACTTGAACCGTGTACAAACCGTAAGCAGGCACGGTCGCCGAATAGCTGCCGTCAACATCGGTCCAAACAGAAATTCTTGCCGAAGCCGACGACAGAGAAGACGACACAGAAGTAGAGGAGGACGCAGGAGGCGCAGCTGCTGCAGAAGCAGAAGAAGAAGAAATGATCACCGCTGCGCCCGGAATCGGCATATTCCCCGCCTTCACGATCCCGTGAATCATTCCGCCCGTAGTTTGGGTGCTCTGAGTTTGCGCATTCTGTACCTGTGTGCCCTTATCTTGATTCGTCTCGCTGGGACTTGCTTGCGTCGGACTTGCCGGAGTCTGCACTGGCTGAACGGAATTCGGTTGCGCTGGCTTGGTCTGAGGCGACTCAGGCTGACTCTGCGCCCAGGCGTGACCCACCGCGAGCATGAGCACGCCCACTAGCAGAGCCCGAAATACAGTTCTCCCCATCGCCATCATTGGCCCATTCCAGCGCAGTCAGCCCCTCGACACCTGTGACGCGATGATAGCTTGACCGGCCAGAAACCAACGTAAAATTTTGTCTGTTGTCGTCGGATTCGGTATCGATTTGTATTGATAAAAAGCCACTTCCCGTAATCCTCCCTCGAAGACCACCCCCTTACCGGCATCGAGTAAAGATTCGTAAAAGTCCGGCCGCGCTCACAACTTGGAGTTCATAATCTGGTTCATACGGGTGACTCAAATCGAGTTCTCGCGGTTTTCACAGAAGGAGATTTTATGATCAGACATTGCTTAATCACGCTGGCCCTGGCTGCCTTCGCCTGTACCATCAGCGCCTCGGCCATCGCCCAAGACAACAGTAATAACAATCCGCCCGCTGCTCAGTCAGAGCAACCAGAGCACGGCCACAGACACATGGATCCGGAAAGGCGCACCGAGATGCTGACCAAGCAACTCAAGCTAACCTCCGATCAGCAGCCCAAAGTCCTCGACATTTTGAAGTCGGAACAATCGCAAATGGAGGCATTGCACAACGATTCGTCCACTTCGCAGGAGGACCGCCGCTCCAAGATGATGGAGATTCGCAAATCGTCCGATGACCAGATTCGCGCGCTGCTCGATTCCGACCAGCAAAAGAAATTCGACGAGATGCAAAGCCGTCACGAACACTGGGGACGCGGACAAGGCCAGGGTCAGGGGCAAGGAAGTGGTCCAAGCCAGTAGATTTCACATGCCCATCGCGTAGGCCGAACAGAAAAAACGGCGGGCTGCGAAGCCCGCCGTTTTTCTTTTACCGCCAAATCTAATCGGTCAGGAACGCGCTTGTGCCGATCCAGAATTCGGCCAGCGACTTCAGATTTTTCTTGTACGTACGTGTTACCGTGTATTGCTTTCCACCCTTCACCCGCAATTCGTATTCCCCTGTCGGGCACGGCTGAATCTCTTCCACAAACGACGTGTTCACCAGCACGGAACGATGAATCCGTATAAATCCGTACGGTTCCAGCTTCTCCGCCATTTCCGAAATCGACTCCCGAAGCAAATACGACCCGACTTCCCGCTGCAACAAAACATAGTTCCCTTCGGCCTGGACTGCCATCACCACGCCCGGATCGATGAACAAAATTCTTCCTTTGGCCTTGATCGCAATTCTCGGCGACGGCCGGGGCGCTCGCTGCAGCTGGGGTGCAATCCCCATCAATTTCGTCGCCCGCTCGCTGACCGTCTTGCGGAACGCGACATCCAGCGCTTCGTCGACCCGCTCATTGGAAAACGGTTTCAATACATAATCCGCAGCACGTTGCTCGAAGGCGGTGACCGCGTGCTGCTGGTGCGCCGTCACAAACACAATCGACGGCAGCGGCCGGTCGCTCTGCTTGAGTTGGTCTACGAAGTCGATGCCCGAGAGCTCAGGCATATTGATGTCAAGCAGCAGCAGGTCGTAGGAACTTCTTCCCAGTTTGTCCAGCGCCTCTACCGCATCGCTGGCCACCTCGAAAGAATCTACGTCGTTTCGCGCCGAAAGGATATTCGCCAGCGCCGTCCGCGCCAGCGGTTCATCGTCAACGACCAGCACTCGCATGATCTGTCCCCAAGCTTCCCATTGCATCGACTGCGCGAGACTCATCGCGCGTGGGCTGGTGCGACTCTAGAGCAGGAAGGGGAAGTATTGCCCTTACGGTTTTCTCTCCGGCTGCAAAAAAGAAGACCGCGTCCCCAGAATACAAATGCTGCAAGCGCTTCCGTGTTTCTGAATCCGACCCCATTCCCGGACGCCTTCTTGCCCACACTGTTCCTGATGCTCACCTCAAAATTTCCGTTGCCCGCCGCGACAAAATCTCGATCCAGTCGCATCGCGCGAGGCACGGCGTCATACCGAATTGCGTTTTCTACAAAAGGCTGTAGGAGCATCTGTGGAATTAGAAATTTTTCTATCTCTGCCTCTACTGAAATCGTCGCCTACAATCTCGCCCAAGTCTCATCTTCTCGCTCTTGAGATATTCTCCGATGAAATTCATTTCTTCATGCAGCGTGATCAAATCGGAACTGTTGTGCTCCAGCGCCGTATGCGGCTGGAAAGCCGCACCACGAGGCGCGGATGTATACTCTTGATCTCGCACGTTCGCCTGGGCTGCCCCAGCGCGGTCGTCAGAAACATAACGATCGTCTGAGTAACGATCGAGAAAACTCAGGTGCTTTTGTCCAAATGCAAAGCCGCATCACCGGCACCACCATGCCCGTTCTTGAGTTCCTCCTCGAACCGAACGAGTCCATCATCTCCGAAGCCGGAGAACTTTCCTGGATGGGCAGCGCGGTCCAGATGACCACGCACACCCAGTTCGCCGGCGGCGGAGGCCTCTTCGGCGTGCTCAAGCGCGTGGCCGGCGGCGGCTCCATTTTCATGACCGAATATCGCTCGCTCGGCGCCGGCGCTGAACTCGCCTTCGCCACCAAACTCCCCGGCCACATCGTTCCCGTAGACGTCTCGCCCGCCCACGAGTACATGATTCATCGCCACGGCTTCCTCTGCGCGACGTCGCAAATTCAAATCAGCGTCGGCTTCCAGCAATCGCTTGGCGCCGGCATCTTCGGCGGCGACGGATTCCTCCTGCAACGCCTCACCGGACAAGGCACCGCCTGGCTCGAACTCTCCGGCGAACTCGTCATCCGCGATCTGCAGCCCGGAGAAACTCTGCGCGTTCATCCCGGCCACGTCGGCGCATTCCAGTCGAGCGTCTCGTTTCAGATCACCACCGTCCCCGGCATCAAGAATATGATCTTCGGCGGCGACGGAATCTTTCTCGCCTCCCTCACCGGCCCCGGCAGGATCTGGCTGCAGACCCTGCCCATCGCCAAGCTCGCACACGCGCTGGCACAATACATGCCCCACGACAATGGGCGCCACACCGTCGAAGGCGGCGTAGTCGGCGGCATCGTCGGCTCGATTCTCGATGGCATGAAATAGGATCGCAGTCGCCGGTTAATACGCGCCGTCACCCTGAGTTAAGCTCAGGGCAGGCTCTTCGGCGCAAGAGCGCGCCTCGGGATGACAAGGCTTGTTCCGCAAGCTTTCGTTGACTTCGCTCCGCCCCGGCCCCTAAGATGGCTCACTGGAAATTTTTAGTTTGACCTTGCGCGCCGCGCCACTGCGGACGAAATGCTGTCGGATAAAAAATGATCGGCCAGAACATCTCTCACTACCGTGTGATCGAAAAGCTCGGCGGTGGCGGGATGGGCGTCGTCTACAAAGCCGAAGACACCCGCCTCAAGCGTTTCGTGGCCCTCAAGTTCCTTCCTGAAGATGTGACCCGCGACGTGGCGGCGCTCAGCCGCTTTCGCCGCGAGGCCCAGGCCGCGTCGGCCCTGAATCATCCCAATATCTGCACAATTTATGACATCGGCGAAGAAGGCGAGCAGGCCTTCATCGTCATGGAATATCTCGAGGGTGAGACTCTGAAGCATCTCATCGACAGCCGTCCTCTCGAGATCGAGAAACTGCTTGGCATCGCCATTGACGTAGCCGACGCGCTCGATGCGGCGCACTCCAAGGGCATCGTTCACCGCGACATCAAGCCGGCAAATATTTTCGTGACCCGGCGGGGTGCGGCGAAGATTCTCGACTTCGGGTTGGCGAAAGTGACGCAGGAATCGAGCCGTGCCCTGGATCCGACGGAAGCAACCAAGACCGAAGGCGACAGCGCCCAGCACCTGACCAGCCCCGGTTCGGCGCTGGGCACGGTGGCGTATATGTCTCCCGAGCAAGTGCGCGGCAAGGCGCTGGATCAGCGCACCGATCTGTTTTCCTTCGGAATTGTCCTCTACGAGATGGCGACCGGAGCGCTGCCGTTTCGCGGCGAAACTTCGGGCGTGATTTTCGACGAGATTCTGAATCGCGCGCCAGCGGCGCCGGTTCGTCTGAATCCCAAACTGCCGTCGAAGTTGGAAGACGTCATCAACCGCGCGCTCGAAAAAGATCGTGATCTGCGCTACCAGCACGCCGTCGACCTGAAATCGGAGTTGCTGCGGCTGAAGCGCGATCTGGACTCGGGACGGTCAGGGGCAAGTTCCTCGTCGAGTTCGTCTTCAGTACGTTCCGCGGAAGAATCGTCCACTCCGTCGCCCGAGCCGCTCCCGGCGGCGCACAAGACCAGCGGATCGGCACGAGTGGTGACTGCAGGATCATCCGGCAAAATTCCGGCTGCGACGGAGACCGCTCCTGGCAGTGCACGGCTGAAGTGGATGATTCCGGCGGCCGTCGTGCTGATACTCGCGGTGATTGCGGGAGGGTTTTATTTTCGCAAGCGCCCCACGGTGCAGTTGACCGACAAAGACCAGCTCATCCTCGCCGACTTCACCAATCAGACCGGCGATTCGGTCTTCGATTCCACCTTGAAAGAAGCGCTGGCCATTCAGCTGGAGCAATCCCCGCTGCTGCAACTGGTCAGCGACGCAGAGCTGCACAGCAATCTGCAATACCTGGGGCAGGCGAAAGATCAGAGAATTACGCCGGAGCTGGCGCAGCAACTGGGGCAGCGGCTGGGAGTGAAGGCCTATCTGGCAGGTTCGATTGCGAATCTGGGAACGTCGTATGTGATCCAGATCAATGCGGTAAACGTGGCTACGGGCGAAGTGTTTGCCCGGGAGCAGGTCACGGCGCCGGATAAGACTGCGGTGCTGCAGGCGGTTTCGCAGGCGGCCACGGCAATGCGAGCCGGACTGGGCGAATCGATGGCGTCGATTCAGAAGCTGACAACTCCGTACACCAATGTGACCACCGCGTCCCTGCAGGCCTTTCACGCCTTCTCGCTGGGCGAAGACGAGCACCGCATGGGTCGCGATTTCCCGCAGGCCCAATCGTTCTATCAGCAGGCCATTCAACTGGATCCGAACTTTGCCATGGCTTATGCGCGGCTAGGCGTAACGTATTCCACTCAGGGAGCGTTAGCGAAGGCTTTGGAGTACATGAAAAAGGCATACGAGTTGCGCGAGCATGTGACCGAGCGCGAGCGCATGTATATCGAATCGTCTTACGAGAACTTCCAGTACGATCTTCCCAGGGCTTTGGAGTCATACAAGTTGTTCGCGGCAACCTATCCGCGCGATGCCGCTGCCTGGAACAACATGGCGATCGTCTATGTGGAGACGGGCGATTACGAGCAGGCCGCGGCAGGTTTCGAGAAAACCTGGGAGATCGCCAATTGGGATACCGTCGCTGCCCTGAACGCCGGGGCTACCCTAATGATGCTGGGCCGGCTGTCCGACGGCGATGGCTATATGAAAGTAGCGCTGGCACACGGCGCAGAGAACAGCGTGAGCTATCGCACCTATGTGGTGATGGACGATTTTCTTTCCGGCCACGCCGATTGGGAGGATTCCGTGCAGTGGGCGGCGAGCCGTCCCAATGGTTTCCTGGTAGATGCCACAGCCGCCAGCGTGAATTTTTACCTGGGCCGAATGCACCAGGCCGATCAGTTGTGGGATCAGGCGGCCAACAGAGCGGAACAGCAGCACCTCTCCGACAGCGCCGGCGGATTGTATGCCATCAAGGCGGTGCACGACGCGCTGGTCTCCAATTGCAATGCGGCCCGCGACGCCGCTCACAAAGGCCTGGCTCTTGATCAATCGATTTCGACCGTACCTGACACGACTCTGGCGCTCGCCCTGTGCGGCGAGTCCGGTCCCGCGCTGAAGGCGATCGAACCCGCCGCCGCCGACGCCCCGAACAACACGCTCTATAACGACATCTACCTGCCCGAGGTCAAGGCAGCCGTGGCACTGGTGGAGCACCATCCCGATCAGGTCGCCGGCTTGTTGAGCCCAGTCAGCCCCTATTTGCTGGTATCGAAGGCGCCGCATCTCGCCGGACGCGCCTCGTTGGAAATGAAGAAAGCCCAGCAGGCCCTTACCGACTTTGAGCCCGGGCTTCGTTATCGTGCCCTCGTTTTGGGGGAAGGTCCGGGCGCGGGCCAGTCTCCCGACTATCCTCTGTGCTTGCTGGGCACGGCTCGCGCGCAAGCGCAGTTCGACAAAGCCGCGGCAACCAAGAGCTACCAGCAACTGCTCGACATCTGGAAAAACGCCGACGCGGATTTCATTCCTGCCCAGGAAGCCCGCCGCGAGTTCGCAGCGTTGAACGCAGCGGCCAAAAACTGAAAGTGCTCAGCTGGGGATGTGCGCCAAAAAATCTCCTTGAAGGGATGAGCTACGCCAATTCGTTTTTTGTTCGCGGTTTGCCATTATCATACCTACAAAAAAGTACGTATAAATGTTGTCAAGTCCACTTTAGTAGGCATTTTTGGGCCAAGAAGCAGCTATTTTTCCCACAGGATAAGCGCTTGAAAACAAACGGCAGGCTCCCAACTCGCCGGGAATCAGGAACTTGTACGCCTCGTTTTCGCGGCTTTTCCACAGTGTTCCTGCAGGAACACTTCGCGGGTTGTTTGCCGATCCTTCCCTCACAATGGGACAATATAGGCCTATGCAAAAATCGCTTCCCATCGGATTTCAATTATTGGCGGCGGGGGTCATGATGCTGGGCAGTGCGCTGGCGCAGCAGACTCCGGCTTCCTCAACCACGCAACCGGCTTCAGGTTCGTCCACATCCGGCCAGACGGCTACCGGGCAGAAAGCCGCGGCCAAAAAGCCCGGCACAACCACGAGAAGGACTACGGCTGCGCCGCTGGCACTCAAGACTGAGAAAGAAAAAGCGAGCTACGCGTTGGGCATGAAGATCGGCAGCGATCTCCACCGGCAGGGGCTGAACGAATCGGTGGAATCGGCGCTGGTGGCCCGGGGTTTGAGAGACGCCTTAAGCGGCAGCAAGACGGCGATGACCGAAGAGGAAGAGCGCGCCGCGCTCACCCAGTTGCGGACCGAGGTCAACCAGAAGATGCAGGCCAAGGCGCAGGAGGAGGGAGCGGGTAACCGCAAAGAGGGCGAAGCATTTCTGGCGGCCAACAAATCGAAGCCCGGCGTGATGACCCTGCCTGACGGCTTGCAATACAAGATTCTGACCGAGGGCACCGGGCCGAAGCCAACCGTCAACGATACGGTCTCGTGCAACTACAGCGGCACGCTGATCGACGGCAAGGAATTCGACAGCTCCTACAAGCGCGGGCATCCCGAGACGTTTCCGGTAGGCGGAGTCATCAAGGGCTGGACCGAGGCTCTGCAGATGATGCCGGTGGGATCGAAGTGGCAGCTGTTCATTCCACCCGATCTGGCGTATGGCGACCACCCTCCGCAGGGCGGCGAGATTGGTCCGGGCGAAACGCTGGTTTTCCAGGTGGAATTACTGTCGATTGGTGAGCCCAAGAAGTAACGATGGAATGATCCTGTGGTTACGAAATGGAGTCAGGCCGTCTGCCAGGCAGACGGCCTTTTTTCTTTCTTTGGAGTATGCTTTGGGCGGTTGCGCCCGCACTAAAGGCGGATCGACGCTTTGCCGATGACTCAGTCAGCTGCGGGAGAGAACCGTGAGAATTCTCTTAGTGGACGACAGCCTGGCCATCCGGCGGGCGAACGAATCGGCGCTGCATAAGGCGGGATACGAAGTCATCTGTGCTGAGGATGGCGAGTCCGCGCTGCAACAAGCGCGAGAAGGCAAACCGGATCTCATCCTGCTGGACCTTATTCTGCCAAAGTTGAGCGGGCCGGAGGTCTTGCGGCACCTGAAGCAGGAGCCGGCCACGGCTGAAATTCCAGTGGTGGTGCTGAGCAGCCTGACGGAAAAAAACCGGCAGAAGCTCATGGATGAAGGTGCGGAGGAGTACATCCAGAAGAACTCGCTGATGCCGGTGCCGGGCATGAATCTGCTGCCCAAGTTGCTGGAAAACATTATCTGCCGCATCAACCGCAAGCGCGGGATCGGGTTTTCGAGCGTCCCGTTGCGCGAGTAAGCGGAGAATCCTTTCTGATTTAGAACAACACAAGGCAAGAGCCCACGCGCACACCTCCACGCGCAGGTTGCTCAACGTTGCAGCTCGCGGACTTAAAGGACGGCAGTCATAGCAGGAGGAAAGAGTAGCGTGGTGGAGGCGAGTCTTTCAACCCATTTCCTATCGCTCGGGCGATCCCGTGAGAGTGGCGGCATTTCGGCCTCAAACAGGGTATAATCCCGCGCTGGCCGAATTAGACAGTGCGATAAAGGGACTGCTATGCATTCAGTAGACACCGAATGTGGGGCGGAAATCCGTTCGAGGCTTTGGCGTGTTGGGACCACGTTGCAGTTAAGAAAACTGACAACTGCAACACTTCCAGGCGCTCTGACCAAGGCTGTGCTTTTCGCGACGCTGCTGATGGCGGGCCGCGTTGCCCACGCCCAAACGGAAGCGGTGCTTCACAGCTTCTCCGGCACACCGGATGGCGCCCAACCCACGTCGAGCCTGGCGCTGAACGGTGGCAACCTCTACGGCACTACCTATGATGGAGGCTTGGGATACGGAACCGTCTATGAGGTTTCGCCGAACGGCTCTGGCGGATGGACGGAGACTACCGTCTACAGCTTCTGCCAGCTCGCCGCCTGCGCTGACGGAGAAAATCCAACTTACTCATCCCTGGTATTTGACGGCCAGGGCAACCTCTACGGGACGGCGTACGGCGGCGGCGCCAATGGATACGGAGTTGTCTTCGAGCTCTCCAACTCCAATGGTACGTGGACAGAAAGTGTTCTCCATAGCTTCGCCAACGCCCCCAACGACGCCGCCAATCCGGGAAGTGGCGTGATTATGGATGGCGCCGGCAATCTGTTTGGCGTCGCGTTCGCCGGCGGCACCGGAAATGGGAAGGGGTGTGTCTTCGAGTTGAGCCCTTCCAACGGCACCTGGACTGCCCAGGTGATCTACGACATGAACAGTACACACACCGGCCTGACCTTGAGTCTCCCGTCAACACCGGAGGTTATTTACGGGGCGACCTACACCACCGTCTTCGAACTAACCCCGAATGGCACTGGTGGCTGGACGGAGACTGCGCTTTTCACTTTCACCGCGGCTGATTCCGCAACCGAAGGCGCTGAACCCGTTGGCACTCTGGCGCTTGATCCCTCCGGCAATCTTTACGGTGCGACGGAAGCCGGAGGCACCAACAACAAAGGCGTGGTTTACAAGCTGACTCCCGCGGCGACCGGGAATTGGACAGAAACCGTTTTATTCTCTTTCGGCGGCGAAGGCCAATACGGCCCCAATGGAGCAACTCCTTTTGCAGGCGTTATTCTCGATGCCCAGAACAATATCTATGGCGCCACCCAAGCTGGAGGCACAAAAGGCGCCGGAACGCTTTACGAACTGGTGGCTCCGGCAAACCCCAACGGCGCTTACAAAGAGCACGTCTTCTTCAACTTTGACGGTGAGAATGGAGCGGAGCCGAAGTCCAGCCTTGTTCAGGACAGCCTGGGTTACCTTTACGGCACGACCTACCTGGGCGGCGCAAACGGAGATGGCGCGGTGTTCCAGGCGAATGCTCACGCCGGCGTTACCAAGACCACGCTGACGGCTTCGCCGAATCCCTCTGTCCAAGGGCAGGCAGTGACCTTTACCGCGACGGTCACCTCCAGCGCCGGCACGCCGCCGCCGGACGGAGAAAACGTGCGCTTTAACGGGATTGGAAATGCGCCGCTGGTTAACGGTGTAGCCACCTTTAGCACCAAGAGGCTGCCGGTGGGCAACACCCAGACCTCGGCCACGTACGGCGGAGACATCAATTTCACTTCCAGCAACTCAGCCAAGCTGATACAGGTGGTGAATCAGTAATTGCTCTGGCTTCGCAGGCACAATTGACGAGTGAACGCTAGAGAGTGCTGCTGGAACTCCTTGCCAAGGATTTGGCCGGCTCCAGCAAGGGGTGACCACACTTCCTCGTGCGCGAACTCGCGCGCAACTTGCCCTCCTCGGTCGGCATGGAACTGCACAGCACCGAATTTACCGGACAACCGGGAGAGCGTCGAGCGCGCATACTTCAACCCACATCTCACTCAACGATTCAATCAGGGGAATTAAGGGACGGCAGTCATGGGCAGGAAGACAGGCTATCGTGGAACTATTGAGTTTTCAAGAGGAGGCCACGGCCTCATTCGAAATCCATCCTGCTTTGAGCAGCATTTCGCGAGCAATCTGGCTCACCGAACGATCGTCGCTGGTAAGGGCGAAATCTTCCACGCGCGCACGGTCCAGAATGGAGTTCAACGTTGCGGCCCGAGCAACAAATTGCTTCTGAAAGACTCCAGACTCGCGCATCTTGATCCGCTGCCGCATGGTTCCAATCTTCGCAGTGAGACGACAAACGATCGTGTTCCTGGCTGCCACTGCCGCCCGGCAACATTCCAATGTGGCACGATCCTCGATCGCACGTGCTATCAGGAATCGCCGTACTCCGAGGGCAGCGTAGTTTTTGCAGATGCATCGAAGATTGCGGTACATTACCGCGTCATTCCGTGCGCCAGACGGCAAATGCGCAAGACCCAACGCGTCAAGGTCAATCGCCGCGTGAGGAATGTTGTGGAGTGCCAGCATGTCGGATGCTTCGCCCAAAACGCTGGTCTTGCCTGCGCCCATTGAGCCCGTGATGACTAATAACGATTTCCGTTCCATTTTCTGAGCACTCATTCCCCTCGAAGAACGGGTGCCATCTATTCCTCTCACACTTCCTGCCGCGCCTCGCCCAGGGATACGCTCACGTCCATCTTCTTTTTGTTGCGATAGATTGTCACCTTTACGGTATCGCCGGCGCGGTGATTGTCCATCATCTGGGCCAGGTCGTCTTCATCCTGAACTTTCTGGTCGTCGATGGCGACGATCAAATCTCCTCCCAGCATGATCGGGATATTTCCCAGATACGCGCGTTCGCTGCCGGCGCGCAGTCCAGCCAGATCGGCGGATCCTCCGGGGGTCACCTGAATGATCAGCAATCCGTAGTCGACCGGCAGGCCAATTTCGTCGGCCAGTTCGGGACTGATCGGGATGGTGCGCACTCCCAATGCCGGGCGGCGCACGCGGCCGAGCGTCATCAGATCGTTTAGCACAGCCTTGGCGGTGTTGATGGGGATGGCGAAGCCGATGCCGGAATTCTGTTGCGCGCCGTTGGACAGAATCATGGTGTTGATGCCGATCACTTCGCCGTGCCAGTTCATCAGCGGACCGCCCGAATTGCCGGGATTGATGGCCGCATCGGTCTGGATAGCCTCGTCAATCATCGCGCCATTGGGCTCGCGCACCGGCCGGATTGAACTGACGATGCCGCGCGTCATCGTTCCGGCAAGGCCAAAGGGATTGCCAATGGCGTAGACTTTCTGGCCCACCTGCAGATTTCGCGAATCTCCCAGCACAGCCGGGACCAGGTCGGGCGCTTTGATCTGAATTACCGCCAGATCGTGTGGCGGATCGGTTCCCACCACAACCGCCTTGTACTTTTTGCGGTTGTGCAGCGTGACTTCCACCTGCCGCGCTTCGGCGATGACATGATAGTTGGTAAGGATGTGGCCGTCTTTGTCGATGATGAAGCCCGATCCCTGCCCCTCCTGCGGCACCAGGCCGTAGAAGAAGTCGAACGTCATGGCGCGGGAAGTGACGTTGACCACCGAGGGAATATTTCTTTTATAGACGGAAATATTGTTCTGCTCCTCGACATCCAGCGGTTCGCCGGGAGCGGCTTCGGTAATCTCTACCTGCGTGGGCTGGCCGAACCAGTTCGAAGGATGCAACTCGCCCTGCGAGTTCGAGCGCCAGGTTGTGAAGTAGAAAAACCCGCCGGCGATGGCCAGCGCGAAGATCAAAGGACGCATGAGTTTCATAAATCTCACTTCACCCGATTCAAGGTACGCAATTGGGAAGCGGAAAGATCAAATTCAATTCTAACCTCAGGCGGGCGATCCTTTCGAGAGCAGGCAATCACCCGCGCAGTTGCTCCCACACTTGTTCTACCTGCTCGCGCGTGTGCTCCAGTGCTCCCGAGTTGTCGATTACAAAATCGGCGGCCTTGATTTTTTCCTCGTCCGGAAGCTGCGCGGCCATGCGGCGCAGGACCTCTTTGCGGGCCGAATCGAGATCGATTTTCTGCCGGGCGGCAAAACGCTCGGCCCGCTGCTCGGCCTTGCAAGTCACCACAATCATCTTGTCGAAGTGGCGGCGAGCCCCGGCTTCCAGAATCAGCGCAGCTTCGACAATGGCGACCGCATTGGGATCCTGCCGGCCCACTGCCTGCATCCACTCATCCTGGCTGCGAAGGACCGCAGGATGAACGATGCGGTTGAGTTCTTCCACCCGCGACGCCCGCTTGCCCGCGTCCTCGCTCGCCGAGCCGAATGCGGCTTCGGCCAGCCGGGAGCGGTTCACGCTCATGTCGGGATTGAGAATTTCGCGGCCGAAGTGCCGGACAACTTCGTTGTAGACCGCCTCGCCCGGCCGCATGAGCGAGTGCGCGATGCGATCGGCCTGCACCAGATGCGCGCCGAGGGCGATAAACATCTCTCCTACGATCGATTTCCCCGAGGCGATGCCTCCGGTGAGGCCCACTTTCAGCATTTCAAACCCTGTGCACCAGAGAGGCACGGTGACACAGAGAAAAACAGGAACGGATTTCTCTGCGTCTGTGTTTCTGTGACTCTGTGGTGAATTGTCATTACGCCTGGGAGAACTCCGGTACGCGGCTGCCGCGCCGCATCTTCGCCGCCTTGACCGTGTTGAACATCAGCATGGCGATGGTCAGCGGCCCCACTCCGCCGGGCACAGGCGTGATTGCTCCCGCAATCTCTGCGACTTCGGGATGCACGTCGCCGATGAGCACGGAGCCTTTTTTGCGGAAGGTTTCTTCGCGCCGGGCGTTGCCGGCAAAGAATCGCTGAAATTCCGCCGCGTCGGCTACGGTATTCATGCCGACGTCAATCACGGTCGCGCCCGGTTTCACGAAATCGCGGGTGATCATGCCGGCGCGGCCAATGGCCGCCACCAGGATGTCAGCGCGGCGACACGCTGCCGGCAGATCGTGCGTTTTCGAGTGGCACACAGTCACGGTAGCGTTGGCGTTGAGCAGCAGCATGGCGGCCGGCTTGCCCACGATATCGCTGCGTCCTACGACGACGGCTTCGCGTCCGGCAATCGCAATGCCGCTGCGCTTCAGAATCTCCATGACGCCGGCGGGCGTACATGGCACCAGCCCTGGCCTCTGGGTCGACAAGAATCCCACGTTCATGGGATGGAATCCGTCCACATCTTTCGCGGGATCAACCGCCAGCAGAACCTTCTTGGCGTCCACATGGGGAGGGAGGGGCAACTGCACCAGAATGCCGTCAATATCATCACGGCGGTTCAAGTCTTCGATAACTGCCAGCAGTTCGCCCGTGGTGGCCGACTCCGGCGGCGTCAGTTGCTCGCTGAACAAGCCCACTTCGCCGCAAGCCTTCACCTTGCCGCGAACGTAAATCTCCGACGCCGGATGATGCCCAACCAGCACGACCGCCAGCCCCGGCCGCACTCCCGCGGCAGCCATGGCTTTCACTTCCGCAGCCACTTCGCCGCGAATCGCCTGCGCGATTTTCGTTCCATCGAGAATAGTCGCCGTCATGCGACTTCATTTTACCGCAGAGAACGCGACCGGCTTCAGCGCGGACTAGCTGCAAATCGAAATCGGCAACGCCGGTCAGAGATGCTTCCTTCTGTCGTACAATGCTTTCGTCATGATCGCCAAAGATCTCCTCGAGATTCTGGTTTGCCCCGACGACAAGCAGCCACTCGAGTACCGCCAAAATCCCGAAAGTCTGAAGTGCACCCGGTGCCATCGCGTTTATCCCGTGAAAGACGATATCCCCATCATGCTCATCGATGAAGCCGTGGTCGAGCCCTAGACCAACAACGGCCCGGCAATTCATAAGAAACTTGACAGTGCTTTAACCCAATTTTCACACTTCTCGAATACCATGTCGTCCATGCCCCAGGAGCCCTTGAAGGTCGAAGATGTCACTCCCGCGCCCGGCCGATGCATTCTGCGTCTGAACGGCCCGATTCTCATCTCTAATTTCTTTGAATTCCAGACTGCGGTGCGCGCCGACAGTTCGCGCGACCTGATTCTCGACCTTACGCGCGTTCCCTACATCGACTCCGCGGGTATGGGAGCGCTGGTGGGCGCCTACGTCACGCGCCAAAAGGACGGCCGACGTCTGGCGCTCGCTGGAGTGACTGAGCGCGTCCGCAACGCCATGCAGGTGACACGGGTCGAACAGTTCTTCCAGTTTTACGACACGGTTGAGGCCGCGCAGAGCTCCGCGGCCTAACGTCAACGCCGTCCAGTCAAACACTTCCATCGAAAGCCATTCCAGGGCAGGCGGTCCATCGCCGCCACCAGGGGGCGGCAGAGAGTGCCCACGGCTTCACGGGTTACCGTCGATTCGCGCATCCCGCTCGCAAAACGACACATTGTGTCAGTCTTGAGATTACCGCGCAGGTACCAAGGAAACGTCACGACCGGGGGAAGCCTGTAGAAACCGCCCGCAACTTCCGATAATTCTGTGGGTTAAAGAATCCAGAGCGGTATGGGGAAAGTACTTGGAAGTATGTGGGAAATACGGCAGCCGAATTGCATGCAACTTCAACAGCTGCCGATGAGTCTAATAGGCAAATGGGATTCAGGTCGGAGTCGGAGGTGATGACGGCCATGATGAACGATACGGTAGATACGAGATTTCACGAGAAGACGCTGAACGACAAAGACAGATTCACGGTGACGGAACTGGCGGCGTTGCGGAGCGATCTGCTGCAAGGCGGCATGATCGACTCCTACGAGGCGGCCGAGCTCCTTCAAGTGTTTCTGATGGGCCGAGGCTATGGGGTTTCGCCCAAAGCAGCGCTCGATGCGGCAGGCCGCGTCGAGATGGCGGGTTGCGCTCTGCCAGTTTTGCAGCACGAGCTGGAGAATCTGGCGATGGTGATGTAACACGGGATCGTTTGACATTCTGGGCCAGCCGATCGAAATAAGACCGACCGTACCAGTTCCACAAAAGGAAAGCCGGGCCAACCAGCCCGGCTTTGTGGTCTCCAGCCATTTGGCCCCCGAAATCTCTCCGCGACTAAACCGTTTAATTTCAAACATTTCAGCCACCCGCTTCTGGCCCGTTTTTGCCATGCAGCAGGCCCATTCGTGGAGGAGCGCAGCCGCCTAAGTCGCGCTATACTATGGCGGCCTTGCTCCCCCCAGCAAGAGACGTATCAGGCCTGCTCGGGCCATCACATAGCATTTCCCTTTATGGCAACCAATCGTGAACCGCTCGCCGGCAAGCGCCTCGACTCGTGGAAGGAAATTGCCGCCTTCCTCGGTCGCGCCGAGCGCACCGTCAAGCGCTGGGAAAGCGAACGGGGATTGCCCGTGCACCGTGTGCCGGGAGGCGGACGCAGCGCCGTCTTTGCCTATACCAACGAATTAGCCGAGTGGTTGAAGGGGCGAAGCGACGAACTGGATGCCGACGATTCAGCCTCTGGCGAAGTCGAGGATCGTAGAGAGGTTCGTAAAGACGATCGCGAGGCGGATTCCGCCGGAGCCACCCTTCCAACCGCCCCGTCCTCGACCGTCACGACGACAGTTTCGTCACCGGTCCAAGTTGCAATCAAGAATTGGCCGCCGGCCCGTCTGGCTGCCTGGATCGTTCCATTTTTGCTGGCCGCCGGACTGGTAATTTATCTCTCCACCGGCCACAGCAGCCCTCATGTCAAAGCTCTCGCCGGCCGCCAGCCCTCGAATGCGGAAGCCAACGACTTGCCTCTCGGCCTCGATTCCATCGCCGTGCTTCCTTTCACCAACATGCAGGGAGATCCCGACACCGACTACCTCAGTGACGGCATCACCGAATCGTTGATCAGCGGACTCGCGCACATTCCCCATCTGAAGGTTCGCTCCCGCGACTCAGTTTTTCGTTACAAAGGGAAAGATCTGGATATTCAGACCATCGGCACCAGCCTCGGAGTCTTGGTTCTGGTCAGCGGACGAATGATGCGGAAGGGCAACAACATCGAAATCAGCACGGAGCTGACCAACATTCGCGACAACACCGAAATCTGGGGTCATCACTATTCGGGCAAGAGCGGTGACCTGATTTCGTTGCAGCAGCAGATGGCCGGCGATATTGCCGAGAGACTACGCTCCACGCTCACCAGCGCCGATAAGCTGCTGGTCACCCGACAGGGCACCCAGAATCCCGAGGCCTACGCTCTGTATTTGAAGGGCCGTTACGCCTGGAACAAGCGAACCCGGAGCGACCTGGAGGCCGCCATCTCTTACTTCACTCAGGCAATCGCCCAGGACCCCGATTATGCTCAGGCCTATTCCGGCCTCGCCGATGTCTACTCCGTCCTGCAGTTCTTTGGCGCCAATCCCCGCCAAACCTTTCCCAAGTCGAATGCCGCTGCTCGCAAGGCCCTGGAACTCGACCCGACCCTGGCTCGTCCCCATGCCGTTTTGGGCAACAACGAGACCGAGTACGACTGGGACTTTGCCGGAGGTGAAGCCGAATTCAAAAAAGCCATTGAACTCGACCCCAATGATGCCACCTCCCACCAATGGTACGGGGAAAAACTCAGCGTCGTGGGCCGGCATCAGGAAGGCCTCGTCGAAATCAATCGCGCCCACGAACTCGATCCACTCTCGCCCGTCATTGCCCGAGTCCTAGGAGGCACTCTCATCGACAGCGGGCAGTACGATCAGGGGATCGCAGTCTGCAAGCAACTCGTGCAGGACAACCCCACGTTCGCCATTGCGCACAACTGCCTTGCCGACGCGTATTGGGCAAAGCACATGTATGCCCAGGTCGTGGAAGAGTCGAAACTTCAAGCGCAGCTGAGCGGGAGTCGAGAGGATATCGAAAACGCAGCCGCCCTGGAGCGTGGATTCCGCTCCGGTGGATGGCCCCAGGCCCTGACCGAGCTCATTGCCCTTTACGAAGGCCGCCGCAAAACCGGATACGCGTCTCCCTTTGAAATTGCCCGCCTTTACGCCGATCACGGAGACAAAGAAAAGGCCTTCGAGTGGCTCGATATCGCCTATCGCGAGCACGACTGCTTCCTGATTGGGCTCAACACCTGGTTCCAGTTCGACTCCCTCCACTCAGACCCACGCTTCGCCGAGCTGGTCAGAAAAATCGGGCTTCCGAAAGTGCAGTAATCAGATAGTTCTTCAGGAACATTGCTTCACCCTTGTCGGGTTCTTTGCGAAAGAGTGAGAACATTTCAACGCCATGAACTGGCGACTGAAAACGCCGTGGAAATCTCCTGGTTTAGGCCGTTAACCTATTCATACCGCAGGCTTTCTACCGGATCGAGCTGGGACGCGCGGGTGGCGGGAACGGTCCCGAAGAGGATTCCCACGACTGTTGAAACCACAATGGCAATGATCGCCGACCAGCCTGAGATCGGAATGCGATAGTCGGTGAGCAGCCGCACCGAAACTGGCAGCGCCAGTCCGGCGATGATGCCGACGATGCCTCCGGCGAGCGAGATGAGAATGGCTTCCGCCAGAAACTGGAAGCGGATGGCGCGGTTGGTGGCGCCGACCGCCTTGCGGATTCCAATTTCGCGGATGCGCGAAGTGACTGTGGCCAGCATGATGTTCATGATGCCAATGCCGCTCACCAGCAGGGTGACGAAGGCAATGAGCACGAGCATGAGCGTAAGGCCGTTGGCAATTCTTCCCGCGACCGTGAGCAGTTGCGTCAGGTTCTGCACGCTATAGACAGATTCCGGCCGATGCCGCGACTGCAGCACGCGCTTGATGGCCGCCGTGGCGGGCACGACATCCTGCGGCGTGGCCACAGAGAAAAAGATTTCGTACACCGCTGACGTGGGAGTGAAAAAACGGCTGACCGTGTAGGGGATCAGCATCGTGTCTTCCTGAATTTCAGACTGTCCGAAGGTGTCCACGCTCTCTTTGAACGCGCCAATAATGGTGAAAGGAAGACCGCCGCTCAGCTTGATGACCTGGCCGACCGCTGCCAGGGAAGAACCATAAAGTTTCTGCGCCAGCTTCTCGGTGACCACGCCGACTTTGTTGCGCCCGGCTGAGTCTTCGGCGTCGAAGAAGCGTCCCGCAAGAATTTTCAGGTTGCGCACGTGAAGATAGTCGGGATCGACTCCGAGCACGAGAATGTCGCTCTGTTTCCCTCCACCAACGCTGATGCGGTCGGTCAAAGCCACCGTCGGCGAAGCGGCAACGACGCTGGGCACCTGTTCGCGAATCGCCTGAACGTCGTTGACGGTCATGGGATCAGGCGTGGAGTCGATGCGCTGCGAACCGCCCTGGTAGTCGGCATAGATCATGTTGGTGCCGATGGACTCCAGCAGGCGCAACGCGTACTGCTTGCCAGTCAGGCCGATGGTGGCTACCAGAATCACTGAAGCGGTGCCGACGGCCATGGCGAGCCCGGTAAGCATGAACTGGAGCTTATTGCTGCAGAAGGCGTCGTAGGCGAAGTTGAGGATTTCTTCGAGGCTAATCGTCAGCCGGCGCTGCATGGCCAGGCTGAGTGGGGTTGCGGTCGCCATCGTGAGTGATTCGATGTTAAACCCCGAGCGGAAGAGGCGCAACGCTGGGACGAGTACTCAGTACCCAGTACCCAGTACTCAGTACTCAGTGGAACCTGGATGCAGTGCTGAACCGTGTTCTTACTGGGTACTGGGTACTGAGTACCGAGTACTGACGATGGCGACTGCCGCCAGCACCACGATCAGCGGGTCAACCGGACGGAAATAATATGTCTCGGGATGAGTGAAGTAGTACGTGAGTGGAAAAAAGAAGAGAACGATGGCAAAGCGCATGGCGATCGACGAGTCGCGTCGAAACGCGCGGCGGAGGCCGAGCAGGCCGAGGATCGTCATCGTCGTGTCGACAAGAATGTTGGGCGGATCGAGCGGTTCCTCTTTGAGATAGGCGCGATCGAAGCTCCAGTAGCCGGTCCACATGTAGACGATGCGGCGCAGGGTCATCCAGGCATACCAGCCGGGATGGGCGCGCACATAAGCTTTTCCCTGCTGGAGCTTGTGATCCATATAGGCCGTCTCGCCCATGCGTTCGTATTCAGACAATTCGGCGTCGCTGTGGTTGGGATGCAGGCTGCTGTTCACCCAGCGCGCTGAGTATCCGTTGTTGCCGATGTAGAGCTCGAGACCGAACCCGCTGCGCACGGGAATGAAGCGGTGGAAGACCTCATAGTTACGCACGAACCACGGAGACATCACGGCGAGCGCAGCGAGCGCGGCGGCCAACATGGGAATCTTCCAGGCGTGGCCTTGGCGATGGCGGCGATAGAGCGTCCAGAGGCCGAGCAGTGGGATGACCGCGAGCGTGACCGGTTCGGTAAGCGCGGCGATGCCGCCGAAGAAGCCGAAAAGCAGCCAGTCGCCGCGGCGGCAATCTTTCTCCAGACGCATGGCGAACAGAAACAGGCAGGCGAGTTCAAGTGTGACCAGACATGTGGACCACGCCCAGTCGGCTCCATAGTAGATGCCGTAGGGAGAAAATGCCCATCCCCAGCCCGCCCACTTGGCGACGCGCGAGCCGAACGCTTCTTTGGACACAAGGTAGACCGGCACGCAGGTCAGCGCAGAGAACAGGCTATTGAGCGAGAGCGCGGCGATGATGGACGCCTTGGTTTCAATGCCAAAGACTTTGAAGATGCCGGCGACCAGGTAGGAGTAGACCGGGGGCAGAACTGCTGTGGGTCCGGTGTCGGCGAAGACATTTCCAAAGCCGTGTCCTGTGGCCAGCGAGCGGGCGACGAGACCGAATGCCCAGTGTTCGAGGACGAAGGGGTCTGTCCAGTCGTGGTAGAGGAACGGGATGACCGCGATGCGGACGGCGAGGGCGACGGCGGCCATCAGGACATAAGCTGGAAGGCGCGAGGACGGCGAAGGATTGGTAGACATTCGTATGGGCAATGTTCGTATCGGCGATGAGAGCGCGGAGGCGTCCTCGCGACAGCCGGCGGGGCGCCGGCGCTACCTTCCTAATAGCGCCGTTCATCAGTATAGACGGCAGATGCGGAGTTGACGGTTCTGATAGGGGCAGGTTATGCCCGCATCAGGTGGGAGCGGCTGAGTTGATATCTTGTCCGCGCTCGAAACTATTACCCAACGCACGCCAAACTCATGCTTGAGCCGCTGAAAATCTTCAGGGCCAAAATTTTGCCAGCCGGTTTGTGCGGTTACTTCTTTCAGCCAGCGCGGGGCCAGGCGAGGGACGCGGGCGGCCATGCCTCCGTCTTTATCGTAGTCGGCGAGGACGCTGCGTTCGGCGAGGGCGCGGAAGCCATGGTAGTCCTCGCCCGGAAGTTGCATGTAATGAGGATCGAGGGCGAAGAGAGCGTCGACGGGAGTGTTTTCGCGAATCCAGGCGAAGGCTTGCAGCCAGGCGTTTTTCGATTGCGCGCCTGGCCACTCGATGTGCGCGGTTGTGGGATACATTTGGCGCTGCGCGTAGAACATGCCCGCGCTTAGAGGAACGAAGAGCAGGAGCCAGCGGTAGGCGTGGCGGCCGAGGACGTAGCGGCCGAGGAGTCCTCCCGCGAGCAGGAAGAATAATAGATAGAGAAGGTGCAGATAGCGCATGGGCTCGAACGGGCGCAGGCGTTCGAAGCTTTGAGGAAGCATGATCGCCAGGCCGACTACGGTTTGGAAGATGCCGTAGTAGAGGAGACTGTCGACCAGCGGACGCAGGGCAGGAGCATCGGGCTCGGTCATCGCGCGGCGTTGCAGGAAGCGGCGAAACAGCCAGAGCAGTAGTAGTGGGGCGAAGATGCCGAGCCATTCATACCATGCCCACCGGGAAAGGTAATAGAAACTTCGCGTCGAGGCGGCTTTTCGCCAGGCATCGGAGGCGGGTTCGAAAATCCAGCCGAGAGGAAAGAGCAGTGCCGCAGCGACAGGGAACGGCGACAGGCGCTTGGCTGTGGAGGCGCTCAGTGAAAAATATAGAAATATGCAGAAAGAAATTCCGAAGCTGGCCATGATGGCGTGGATCGCGAAGGCGACGGCGAGCAGGATTCCGGCGAGCCACAGGTGGCGGTTTTTATTGCGATTACCAGAGTCTCCCGAATGAGAATCGAGGACGGCGACTATAGCCGCTAAGATTGCGGCGGTGGCGAGATTGCGGGGATGGAGGTACTGGTCGGCGAGATTGATGGCTGTGCCGGAGACGGGGAGGGTAAGCAGGGCGGCGATCATGGTTACTGCGGCCCACTGCTCTGAGCCGCCACGGAAGCAGCGGCGGCTGATACGCCAGCAGCCGTGGAGCATAAAGAAGATGGCGGCGAGTTGCCAGAAGAGCTCCACCCAGGCTAGCGGCAAGTGCGACAGCCGCGTGGAGAATGCGATCAGCTTGTCGAAGATGGTTGCCTGGAATTGGACGGTGAAGAATTGGGAATCGTGAGGAAAGAGCGCCGGGTTGAGATTTCTTTTGATCGCGGCGAGATAGAAAGCGTCGTCTTCGAGGCCGGGGTGGTAGCCCATTACGGCGAAGGCGAAAGCGGTGAGTAGAGACAGCGGAACGAGATTTTTGAGGGACCAGTCGCCGGCGGATGAGGTAACGCGCGGCGCGGTTTGAGTGGATGGTTGCATCGGTTGGACGACATAACTTCAACTTCCCCACCCTTCGGCTTTGCTCAGGGCAGGCTCTCACCGCAAAGAACGCGGTTAGGATGGGGCAGCCTCATTACCATTATCTTGATCTCGTCCCCGATCTCAAATTCCACTGTTTCTCGTGCGGCAAACAGCTACGCGGAGCGGACGGTTTCGTTGTGGCGGGCGTAGTAGGCGTCGTAGCCGGATTCGAGTTTACGACCTTTTGGGCTGAAACGGGGAAGGTTCAGCAGGCCGACGCGCTGCAAGGCAAACTGCAACGTAGTCGCCAGGACGCCGAAACCGTAGCTCACGCTGCGGCGGAAATTGATGGACGAGGCTTCCTCGAAATATTTCGTAGGGCAGGAAACTTCTCCGATGCGGAATCCGAAGTGGACGCACTGGGCAAGCATCTGGTTATCGAAGACGAAATCGTCGGAATTTTCGAGGAGCGGAAGCTCGGTTAGAACTTTGCGGCCGAAGGCGCGGTATCCAGTGTGATATTCGGAGAGCTTCACGCCGAGAAATAAATTCTCGAAGGCGGTGAGCAGGCGATTGGAGATGTATTTGTAAATCGGCATGCCGCCGCGGAGAGCGCGACCTCCGATGATGCGCGAGCCGAGGACAACGTCATAGACATCGTAGGCGACCATGCTGGCCATGGCTGTGATGAGCAGCGGCGTGTACTGGTAGTCGGGATGCAACATGATGATGACGTCGGCGCCCTCGGCCAGGGCCTCGCGATAGCAGGTCATCTGGTTGCGGCCGTATCCGTAGTTGCGGTCGTGCTGAAAAACCTGGAGGCCAAGGTTGCGGGCGGCGTCGACAGTTTGATCGCGGCTGTGGTCGTCGACCAGAATGCGGATGTCGACGAGTTCGGGAATTTCTGCCACCGTCGCGGGGAGGGTCTTTTCCGCATTGTAGGCGGGCATGACCACCGCGATGCGCTTGTTGTTGATCATTTCGCGAACTCTTAAGTGCCTGCGGATAGTTTACCCGATGTCCGCACGGTGAATCCTGATGCCGAGAGCCCAACAGGAAGTCATCGCAGCCATTCGCTACCTTAGAGTTTCCACAGAGTAAGAGTGAAAACTCCTTGTAACGCCGCAGTGACCGCCGGCAGGCTCGGGGTCCTTCGCTTCGCTCAGCATGACAAGGCGTGGGGGTTCCAATCAACAATCGGCAATCAGCAATCACCAAGCGGTAATCGGCAGCCGGCAATTTTTTCTCACTTCATCTTCGAGAACTCGGCTTTGGCGTCTTTCAGGATCGGGATATCCGGGTCGGCACCATTCCAGACATTGAAGAAGTCCTGATAGGCAGCCTTCGCCTTGGCCGTGTCGCCGGCCATCGCATACGCGCGTCCCAGCTGCAGATGCGCGAGAGCTCCCAGAGGCAGGTTCAGCACAATGCCGCGGTGATCGAGGATTCTCTGGAACTCGCCAGCGGCGCTGTTGCCGTTATGCTCCGCCAGATACGCCAGTCCGCGCACGTAAACCGGATACATCCCACTGATAGGCAGCGGCCCGCCCAAATCGTAGGGAGCGGCCGCTTCCAGGTCGATGATGGCCTGCGACGAATGTCCCCCGTCGAGGTCAATGGCTGCCTGAATCGTCGGCAGCCAGTAAAGCTTCAAAAGAGTGTTGCCGGCTTCGCTTTTTTCCAACTGCTCGACAATCTTTCTTGCGCGCTCGGCGTCGCCCGCTCTAGCCAGCGTCATTGCCGACAGCACCTTCACGTCCCGGCCGGTAGAAACCGCCAGGGCGGCGTCGACCTTCTGTCTGGCTTCGGCGAGGTTGCCGAACTCGGCCTCGCGCAGCGCGCCATTCGCCTGCCAAAGCGCGGCGGTTTCCTTGGAATCGGCGCGCACGGCGGCATCCACGGCGCGGCGCGAAAAATCGCGCGCACTGCTCAATCGCCCGTAATACGCTTCCGTATCCGATTGCATGGAAAGCATCGCGTCTTCTTCGCCGGGGCGGCCGGCAGCCCAGGCCACATCGCGCTCCATTTCGCCAGTGTCACCCTGCAGGAATGCCAGCAGATAAAGGTTCTGGCGGATCAGGAAGGCGTCCATTTTCTTGTCCAGCGCCTTCTGCAGCACAGTGCGGGCATCGTCGAACCGGTTCTGGGCGATGTAAATGCCGGCCAGATTGCTGTAGCCGGTGAGCGTCGGCTCAAGACGCTGCGCCTCCTCGGTCTCGACCGCCGCCTTGTCGAACTGTCCCAGTGCGCTGTAAACCGCTCCCAGGTTGGTGTGCGGGGTGGCGTCGCGCGGATAGGTTTTTGACCAGAGTTCGTAGGCCTCGGTAGCCTTTTCCACTTCGCCGGTGACATATTGAAAATAGAACGCCGAAATGCGGTACTTCTCGCGGTCGCTTACCCGCTCGCGCAGTTCGTAGGCCCTCCTGGCATTTTCAGCGGCCAGGCTGGCTTGCCCCAGGTTTGAGTACTCCACGCCCAGTCCGACGTAGGCCATGGCAAAGTTGGGGTCGAGTTCGATGGCGCGCTTCATGAACGGGATCGCCTCGGCGTCGCCCTTGGTTCGGCCGGTGACGATTCCCATGCTGTAAGCCTTCAACGCCTCGAGCGATGGCGTGGTCGCTTCGATCGGAACATCGAACTTCTGCACCGTGGCCAGCGACTCGCCCAGCTTTTCCCGCAGGCCCGCAGCCGCCTTGCCCAGTGCCTTCAACACGTCCGGTTTGGTGGAGGCTTCTTCCTGTTCGGTGGCGAGGGTGTCGCCGCTGTCGCATCCCACGGCGTTCAGGCCGATCACATATTGCCCGCCCAGGTTGGAGATCGAGCCCAGCACGATCGCCTTGCTGCCGGTGCGAATGCAGAGCTCGCGCGCCACATCGCGGCTGATCTTCTCGCTTGACGGGCGCCCCATCAGGCGCAACGTCTCCTCCACTTTGCGCTCGGACAGAATGTTGAGAAAGGGAGACTGTCCCAACTGCACCGCCAGCGCCTGCTTCAGAGCGTCATCGAAAACGGGATCGTTGGTGGTGTTGTCGAAGTCAGCCAGCACTACGGTGTCTTTTTCGGTGAGTGTCGTAACGGCGGGTGTCGCCTGCCGCGAATGAATGCGGTATCCGACGAACAGCAAGCCCGCAAGGATCAGAACCGCCGCGGGGACAATGACCTTCCATAGTTTGCTGTCGCCGCGAGCGGGAGCTGCCGGCAACTGTGCGCTGCCCGAGGAAGACGCCGCGACCACGGCCGGAGCCGATCCGGACGTGGGAACCGCGGGAGTCGCACTGGCGGAAGCCGCGCTCTCCTGCACGATCGGCGTCGCGCCGGAAGTGGCCGCTGCCGGACGCCCGGAGTCGCTGTCGCGCTTCAGGCGCTGCAGGTCGGTGCGCATGTCGGCGGCGTGCTGGTAGCGCAGGTTGCGGTCTTTCTCCAGCGCCTTGTTGACGATGTCTTCGAGTTTGGCGGGCATGCCCGGATTCAGCCGCACCGGCGCTGCCGGAACGCGATTCAGGATGGCGTCGAAAATTTCCGCCGTGCTCTCGCCGCGAAACGGCACTTGCCCGGTCGCCATCTCATAGAGCACGACGCCGAAGGAAAATAAATCGGTGCGCGAGTCCAGATCTTTCGCCCGCGCCTGCTCCGGCGACATATACGAGACGGTCCCGATCGCCGACCCCGGACTCGTCAGGTTCGGATCGGCCGTCTTGGTCGCGGTCAGGTCGCCCACCGTCCGCGTCGCAGTCATCTTCGCCAGACCGAAGTCCAGAACTTTGGCGTGACCGCGCTTGGTCACGAAAATATTGGCCGGCTTGATGTCGCGATGAACAATGCCCTCGGCGTGCGCCGCATCGAGCGCATCCGCGGTCTCAATGCTTAGGGACAGCAGCGCGTCCAGTTCCATCGGACGGCCCTGGATCAAATGCTTCAGCGTCTGGCCGTCGAGAAACTCCATGGCGATGAATGCCTGCCCGTTTTCCTCCCCGATGTCATAGATCGTGCAGATGTTAGGGTGGTTCAGGGCCGACGCCGCCTGGGCCTCGCGTTGGAAGCGGCTGAGCGCCTGGGGATCGCGAGCCACTTCATCGGGCAGGAATTTGAGGGCGACGAAGCGGTGCAGCCGCATGTCTTCGGCCTTGTAGACGACTCCCATCCCGCCACCGCCGAGCTTTTCAATCACACGGTAGTGAGAAATGGTCTGGCCGATCATTTTTCATCCAACGGCGTTTCGTCCAACGGCATAGTTCGCAGTGGCGCCCGCGCGCAAGCCCAAAACTGAAAATTTCCGGTGAGCCATCTTAGGAGGCGGGACGAGACAAAGTCAACGAAAGAGCGAAGGCGCAATTGCTGATTGGAAACCCCTGTGCTTTGTCGTCCTGAGCGAAGCGAAGGATCCATGCAACCTGCCGGCAGCGCCGATGCTGCCGGCCAAGTTGCACAGATCCTTCGGCGGGCAAGCCCCGCCCGCCTCAGGATGACAAGGCGCGGGGTTTCTAATCAACAGTTCCCCCCACGCGGCCTTCCGTCAGCCACCGGTTTTCGCCCGAGTAATCCACAGGCCGTTGTGACATCCGTCACCGACATCTTTCCGGACTTGGGCCTACGCTGGGATGTTTCCCGGCGCTCCCGGCGCGCCTCTCCGAGCAGACGTTTCAGTTTGAGGTCTCCCCATGGGTTGGAAAATGTATGGGAGAAGCGATTCGTGTCTGCTCGCGACTCTGCTTCTGATTCTGACGCCGACAGCGCTGCTCGCCCAGTCGGAGCACGCCAATCCCTCGCGCGACCTCTCCTTCCCAATTTCCCCGCCGCATCTGCCCCTGCCTCCGACCAACGGCCCCGGAACCCCTATCCGTCCTCCGGTCGCGCCGCCGCGCCCTGCCCCCATCACCATCGGGCTCGCGCAACTCACTCAGGCTGCCGGAATGATCTTCTCCGGCACCGTGACCGCCATCGCGCACCATCCCGCTACGCGGGTTCGGGCGAATGAAGATCAGGCCAGTGAAGATCAGGCGATTGCGACCGTTGCCATCACCTTTCATGTCAACCAAGCCATCCGCGGCGTCACTCCCGGCGAAGATTTCACCATCTTGCAATGGATCGGCCTGTGGTCCAGCGGCCAGCGCTACCGGATTGGCGACCGCGTGCTTCTGTTCCTCTATCCGCCCAGCAAACTTGGATTGACGAGTTGTGTCGGCGCAGGCCTGGGCCGCTTCATAATCGACCCCTGGGGCAATGTTTTCTTTTCCGCGCAACAGCTTTCGGCCTTCCGCACGGATCCCCTCCTCGCCGGGAAACCGCACGTCAGCTTCAGCGACTTCGCCTCGGCGGTAAGTCTGGCGCAGCCGCGGCCTGAGGAGGCGAAATGAGAACTGGAATGAGACCAATCACCTCAGTCGCGCCCAGTTCGGTAATCACCAGGCCGCGGAGTGGCTTCAGAAAGCGCTCAGCGATGAGATCCAGCATTGTGCGCGACGCCCGCCCATTCCTCCTCAGGCTGGCCCTGGCCGCAGGGATCATTTTCTTTTTCGCCCTGCTCTCGCGCGCCGGCGGTCCGAAGTACGTCGCCGGCACCAGCTACTTCAACTCGAATATGACCGGACAGCCGCTGGTCTGGCCAGGCGGCGTCATTACTTATTACACCGATCAGGGCGATCTCAGCCCGATTCTGCCCAACGCCTCGGCCAACACGTTTGTCGCGAACACCTTCAGCCTGTGGACATCAGTCCCCACCGCGGCTCTAGCGATCACCAGCGGCGGCCAGCTCGCCGAAAATGTAGACGGCAGCAACGTCTACCTGAACTCCAACGGCACCATCACCATGCCCGCCGACATTCAGCCCTCCGCCACGGGCACGCCCGTCGGCGTGGTCTACGACTACGACGGTTCGGTTACCGACGCTCTGATCGGCGCCGGCGCCGGCGATCCCAGCCAGTGCTTCTACAACGCCGTCTACGGCGGCGACGATAATTACGGCGCATCCGGCACCTACCAGCACGCGCTCATCGTCATCAACGGCCAGTGCGCGCTTGAGTCTTCGCAACTTGTGGATGTCGAATACCGTCTGACACGCGTCATCGGCACGGTGCTCGGCCTCGACTGGTCGCAGCTCAACCTCAACGTGCTCACCGGCAATCCCCCGCCCAGCAGCGCCGACTATGCCGGATTCCCGGTCATGCACTACACCGACCCCACCACTTGCGTGCCCATCACCAACTGTTACTCCAATCCGTATCAGTTCGCCGCCGATGACATTGCCGCGGTCTCGCGCCTCTATCCGGTGACTACGCAGAATCAGTCCAGCTTTTCCGGCAGCCAGGTGTTTTCCGCGGTGACGGGCGGCATCTACGGCTCGGTCTGGTTCACCGATGCGGCGGGAACTCCCACGCAGCCCATGCAGGGAGTGAACGTGGTCGCGCGCTGGATCGATCCCGCCAATGGATTGCCTTCGCGCCAATATGCCGCGTCTTCCGTTTCCGGATTCCTGTTCACCGGCAACGCCGGCAATCCTGTCACCGGCTTCGACGACCCTCTGGGCAATCCCTTCAGCGAGTGGGGATCGACCAGCCAGACGCTCGAAGGATCTTTCGACCTGGAGGGACTGCCCCTGCCGGATGGAAGCAGCGCGCAATATCAGTTGACGGTCGAACCGCTCGATCCCACATGGTCGGTTGGCGTCGGCCCTTACGCCCCGCTGCAAGTCAACCCTTCCGGGGCAGCACAGCCGATCGTGGTCACCATTTCCGCCGGGCAGGAGGTCGAGCAGAACATTGAAATGACCGGCAGCGCGCAGCCCGTGCCCCCGTTCGCGCCTTCGGAGACCTGGACTGCGGCCGCGCCCGTGCCGCCAGCCGGCAACTGGATGGGGTCGCTCAACGGATACGGCGATGTAGCCTACTTCTCGCTGGCGGCGCAGGCGAATCGCACTCTCTCCATCGCCGTCACCGCGCTCGACGAAGCGGGCAACCCGAGCGAGACCAAGGCGCAACCCGTGATCGGCATGTGGGCCGCGTCCGATCCTGAAGGGACCGCGCCGCCGGCGCTTACCACGTCTCCTTTTAACTCGCCCGTTTTCGGTTTGACCCTGCTCAATGCGCAGGTCGCGACTTCCACCAGCTTCCTCATCGGCATAGCCGACCTGCGCGGCGACGGCCGCCCCGACTACCGCTACAACGCCTCCGTGCTCTACGCCGACTCGGTTTCGCCCCAGCGCATTGGGGTCGGCGGCGGTGCAGTCACAGTGCTGGGCACCGGATTTTCTACTGGACTCACCGCGACCGTGGGCAGCACGACGGCCACGCAGCTCTCCGTCAGCGCCGGCCAGATGATTCTCGCCGCGCCCCCGTTTCCCGACGGCCCGCAGAACATCTCCATCGCGAATCCGGCGAACGGCGCATCCAGCGTGATGACTGGCGTCCTCACCTACGGCGCTGCCGCGACGGACGCCATCGTCCTGCTGAACGGACTGAATCCTTCCACTCCGGTCGGCGCGCAGGCGACCAATCCGGTGAGCGTTCGGGTGTTGGCATCTGACGGCGTGACTCCGGTTGCCGGCGCGACCATCGGCTGGAGCGCGACCAACAATCTGCAGCTTTCGGCTTGCGGCGGACTTCCCTCGTGCAGCGTCACCAGCGATCAGGATGGCAACGCCGCGACCTGGCTCACGCCGGCTGCGACTGGCGTGTCGACGATTACGGCCACACTCGCTCCCGGAGTTTACAATCCCGCGTCGTCGGTGCAGGCGACGCTGAATGCAACCGAATCAACTTCCAACGTCGGAGTCATGACTCCTTATCTCTGGATCGCGCAGGGCGCGACCGGTAGCGTGCCTCTGACCGCGATTGTGCTGAGCGACGGGGCGCCGCAGAATAACGTGAAGGTGAATTTCACGGTGGCCAGCGGAGCAGGCACGCTCAGCGCATCCAGCGCGACGACCAACTCCGCGGGCTACGCCACGGTCACTTTATCGTTCGCCCAGTTCGCCAGCGAAATCCAGGTCAACGCCTGCGTGGGTACGGAGAATTCGCCGTGCCAGCAGATTTATGCGAATCCTGTGCCGTTGGCGCAACTGAATCTTGAACCTGTGTCGGGCGCTGGGCAGATGCTGGCAGGCCCGGCCTTTCAGCCGGTCGTGGTGCGCGTCGTCGACTCCGCCGCGCCGCCGCATTCCGTGCTGGCTGCGCCGGTGATGTTTCAGACGACGGTGCTGCGACCGCAGGGCGACCCCGCGGCGGGCGGAAGTGGCGAGACCAATCCCACCAACCCGGCCATGCCGGTCATTCTCAGCGTGAGCCAGAGCACCGTGGCCAGCGATGTGAACGGATTGGCCAGCCTCACGCCATCGAGCGGCGGCTTCAGCCCGCCGCTGGAGGTCGATGTCGCGGTCTCAACTGGAACCACGGCGGCGATCAACGATCCGCTCGAACTATTTCCGGCTCCGGCGGACGAAAACGGCGAGACCGGCAAAAAACCTCCAGTGGAGTTGCCGCCGATTCGCCGCGCGTTCCTCTTTCGATGAATTCGTTGACGACGCAGGGGCGAGGAAGAAGCGAAAGGAAGATTCCACAGCGCAACGGCGTAAAATCGTGTATGTACAAAACGGCATATACCGCGTTGTATTGCAATCGTCTCATAATGAGACAGCCGAAATTCCTCGTGGCGGGATTGCGTGGAAGCCCGGCGCGCACAATGCCCATTGCGGAGCCGGAAACGGCCCTGGCGTCGACGATCGTTGCCGGGCTAGTCCCTGAGGTCATCGCCGAAAAAATTCGCGCTCCTGCGGCTCGCCAGGCAGGCTCTACGACATTTCAACAACTTACACGAAGACTCAACGACTTAGCGTTTTCGTTGCCCGGCAACTCGCCGCCAACCGTCGACGCGAATCTTCGTCACGGCAATTCTTCGCCACGGCAATTCTTCGCCGGACCACCAACGCGCCGAAGGGTCGGGGCTTCGCGGCGTCTTCTGATTCGTCCACCCAAATTTCTTCCTGCCCGTCGTCCTGCCATTTCCCGCTTGTCATCCTGAGGCGCGCTTTTTGCGCCGAAGGATCTATGCAACCTGCCGGCGGCACCGGCGCTGCCCGGCAAGTTGCACAGATCCTTCGCCGCAAAGAACGCGGCTCAGGATGACAAACCTTCCGGGAAACAAGCGTCATCTACTTCGTCCGCTGCTCTTGGATCCGCTGCTCTCCGATCCACTGATCGACCCAGTCGTTCACCGTCTTGTACCAGAGCTGGGAATTCTGCGGCTTCAGCACCCAGTGGCCTTCGTCTGGGAAATAGAGCATCTTCGAGGGCACGCCTTCCATCTGCAGCGTGGTGAACAGATCGAATCCCTGCGACACGTCGAGGCGGTAGTCGTGCTGGCCATGGATCACCAGCGTCGGCGTCTTGAAATTTGCCGCGTACTCGTGCGGCGACCATTTTCGGTATAGCTCGCGATTCGTATAGGGAGTGCCTTTGAACTCCCAATCGTTGAACCAGAGTTCGTCCGTCGTGCCCCAGGCCGACTCGGCGTTGAACATGCCGTCGTGCGACACCGCGCACTTGAAGCGGTCGGTGTGGCCGAGGATCCAGTTGATCATGTATCCGCCATAGCTGGCGCCCAGCGCACACTCGCGGCTTTTGTCGATGAAGGGATACGTCTGCTCGGCGTAGTCGAGCCCCTTCATCAGGTCCTCAAACGGAGCGCCACCCCAGTCGCCGTTGATCGCGTCAATGAACTTCTGCCCGTATCCGGTCGAGCCGTGGAAGTTGATCATGATGACGACGTATCCGCTGGGCGTCGAAGAAGTTGGTGCCGCGAACAGCTCGGCATTCCAGCGATAGCTCCAGTCGTCCCCCCACGCTCCCTGCGGCCCGCCGTGGATGAGGAACTTTACGGGATATCTCTTCGAGGCATCGAAGTTCGGCGGCTTGACCAGGAAGCCTTCGACTTTGTCATCGTGCGCGCCGGTGAACCAGAAGGGTTCGAGCGGGGACATGGCGACTTCCGAGAGGACGGCATCGTTGAAATGAGTGACCGGCTCCGGCTTGGATAGTGCACACTCCGGTGCCGTATAGAACGGATATTGTCTATTACCTTGAATCTCAACTGTGCATCGCGGGTAGTTTGTCGCTGCACGATATATCTCAGTCGGAGCGCCGAGGGACATCCGGCTGAACAAAATGGTCCTGCCGTCTGGGCTCATCGCCATGTCGTCATCGAACCCACTCACAACTTCAAAGGACAATGGGGAAGCATCGACCTGCGCGCTATAGATCGGAGCGCCACCGTGGTTTTCTGCGGAAAAGTAGAGGGTCTTCGAGTCAGGAGCCCACGCGATTGTGCCAATCCATCGGTCCCAATCCTCCGTCAGATTCTTCTTCTCGCCCGTCTTGCGGTCGTAGAGCATGAGGCGGAAGCGGTCGCTCTCGTATCCCGGACGCTGCTGGGCGCGGTAGGCGATGTAGCGGCCATCGGGCGAATAGAGCGGCGTCGAGTCGCTGGCGGGATTGTCGGCGGTGATGTTCTTGGTCTTAGCCAAAACATCCGCTGGCTTTGCTTCCGGCGGAAAGGTCGCCGGGACCGTCCACAAATCGTTGTTGGTCGAAGCCGCCGGATTCTTGTCGTGATTCGAGGTGTAGCAGATTTCTTTTCCATCAGGCGAGAAAGCGTAGTCATCCTGCCCGCCCAGCGAGAACACGGGAGCGTCGTAGTCGCCGGGCGTGAGGTCAACCGCTCGCGGCCGAATAATCTGCTTTGGCTTCCCGATAACGATCAAGATTTCATAGTCCGCACGGGTGGCGAAGATATGCGTCCGTTTTCCCTCTTTGTATGCATTCCAGTGACGATATAGCAGGTGGTCGAAGATTTGGGCCTTGACCTGGGACGTTGCGGCCTTGTCTAGTTTGAGACTGTTGCACGTCTCTACCTCGCCCGGCTCGCCGACGCACTCGGGATAGACATCGGACGTAAAAGCAATGTTTTTCCCGTCTGGCGACCAGATTTCACCAGACGCCTCGGTTTTGATGTAGGTCAGCCTGGTCACTCCCATGACGTCTCCTGACGATCGATCAAAATTTGCAACCCAGACCTGTGAACCCTCCTCTTTCGTGGACAGGAACGCGAAGCGCTTGCCATCCGGTGCCCAGCGCGGGCGGTCGGCGTCCTGATCGGCGATGATTTCTTTTTCTTGACCACCGGCCGTGGGCACGATCCAGATGTGCGGCGTCTTGGCGTTGGCTTCGAGATCGACGTCGACCACGCTGAAGATCACCCACTTGCCGTCGGGCGAAACCTGCGGATCGCCGACGCGCTTGAGCTTCATCATGTCTTCGAAGGTGAAGGGATGCTTGGCCTGGGCGAAGGCGGGCAGGGCGAGTGCGAGCGCGAGCAGCGAGAGAAAAAGACGGCGCATGAAGGGACTCCTTCGGCAAACCGATGAGTTTAGCAGGAGCTGGGTGCTGGCTTCTAGCAGCTGGCTTGTGGCTGGCTGGCTTGTGGCTACAACTGCCTTGTCATCCTGAGTTTGTCATCCTGAGGCGCGCTTTTTGCGCCGAAGGATCTATGCAACCTGCCGGCGGCACTGGCGCTGCCGGCAAGTTGCATGGATCCTTCGCCGCAAAAAACGCGGCTCAGGATGACAAGACTCTTGGGGGAGAGAACGCGACTGGGGATGACAAACGACTTGAGGGCACTTTACCAAAATGGGTTTTTGCACAGCATGGATGTTCAGGCGTCACAGACGCGGGTTCGCCGCACTGTCATGCTGGAACGCGGGTCGAGGCCATCCATGCGCCGCGAAAAGACTTACTTCGTGTACATCCTGTCGAATCGCTCGAAGACACTTTACACGGGCGTCACCAACAGTCTTATCCGCCGGGTACGGGAACACAAGGCCGGAATCGGTTCGGGCTTTGCGGCGAAATACAAACTCGATCGGCTGGTTTATTTTGAGCGCTTTCAGGATGTGCGCAATGCCATTGAGCGGGAGAAAGAAATCAAAAGCTGGCTGCGGAGGAAGAAGATTGCTTTGATTGTTTCCGTCAATCCGGCGTGGCGGGATTTGAGTCTGGAGTGGTACGAAAGGCATGCGTTTCAGCCGGAAGCTGAGGTTACGGAGGGTAGTGCCGGAGTTTCCGGTCCCACCAAGTTGTCATCCTAAGGCGGGCGGGGTTTGCCCGCCGAAGGATCTGTGCAACTGGCCGGCGGCACCGGCGCTGCCGGCAAGTTGCATGGATCCTTCGCCGCAAAGAACGCGGCTTAGGATGACAATACTTTTTGGGGGAGAGAACGCGGCTCGGGATGACAAACGCTTTCTTGCGCGCCGCGGGTGCGGACAAGTTTTTTATTTGCGTTCGCCAAAGCGGGTTTCCCGGCAACCTCGCCGACGGTCCAGCATCCAAGTGAACGGCAGAACTGCAGCGCTCTCCCTCCGGCCTCACTGAGCGGAGAGGGGTTGGGGGAGGGGCGCCGCGGTGTCTGCCCTCGTTTCTGTTTCTTAGAGGCGCGGCCGCTGCATTCAGAATCGCGGCGGGCGCGAAATTTTGCCGGCAATGTCTCTACGACAAGGTTGCCCCGATCCGATAAACTAGAGGACATGAAATCCGCATTCGGTCTGCTGTCGCTTTGCCTGGCCCTGAGCTGCGCGCCGTGGGTGTTGCCGGCCTCCGCCCAGGAGGGCCCGCTCGAGACCATCCAGCCGAAAGACATGACGCCCGACGACATTATTACGCGCTTCGCCGCGAAGGAAGCGGAATTCGCCCAGGCGCGCGATCAGTACACCTACCGCCAGAGCGTGAAGGTCGAAACACTCGACGGCGACACCGTCGACGGCATGTATCAGGAAGTTTTCGACGTGATGTTCGACGACAAGGGCCATCGCATCGAGAACGTGGTGTTCGCGCCGGAGTCGAGCCTGACCAAGGTGTTCATGACCGAGGAGGACATGGACGACATCCGGCACCGGCTGCCCTTTGTTCTGACCACGCAGGAACTGCCGGAATACGAGGTGCTCTACGTGGGGGAGCAGCAGGAAGATGAACTGCATTGTTACGTCTTCGACATCGCGCCCAAAAAGATCGAAGGCAAGAAACGCTATTTTCAGGGGCGGGTCTGGGTCGACGACCACGACTTCCAGATCGTGAAGACCTACGGCAAGACGGTGCCGGACATCCGCAAGAAGCATGGCGACGACGAGAACCTGTTCCCGAAGTTCACCACCTGGCGGACGCAGGTCGACGGCAAGTACTGGTTTCCCTACTTCACGCGGGCCGATGACGAATTGCATTTCAAGCTGGAAGACGTGCACATTCGCGAGATCGTGAAATACGAAGACTACAAGCGCTTCGGGGCCAACACCAAGATTCTGTACGAAGGCAAGGAATTGCCGCCGGCGGGGAAGAAGCCGGACCAGAGCAAGCCGGCGGGGCAGAATCCGGCGCAGCAAAATCCGCCGCAGTAGGGCCCTTCGCAACAGGAACCGCGAAGACCGTCAACCACGAAGGGCCCTGAGGATCCCGAAGGAATTCCATTGGCGTGAGTTCCTCCGCCTATTCGTGTGCCTGGTTTTCCCTCCCGCTCCAAATTCAGAAGCCAACCTACGGTTGCGCGGGGTGGGCTTCGCCTGATTAAATACAGCCGTTCCTACCTTACCTATCCTCAAAGCAGGTGGCCTCGTGCGCTGGTTCTTCGGGTTCTTCTTTGTCTCCGGTTTTTGCAGCATTCTCTATGAACTGGTGTGGCTGCGGCTGGCGATGGCGCAGTTCGCTGTGACGACCGCTCTTATCTCGATCGTCCTGTCGGCTTTCATGATCGGGCTGGGGCTCGGTTCCTGGGGGGCGGGGCGCTATGTGCGAAGTTGGGGAGCGTCTGGCAGCTTGCCGAGCCTGCGCCTCTACGCCATGGTTGAGTTTCTGATCGGCATCTCGGCGTTTGCCGTCTCGCGGGAATTGTCGGAGGGACGATTCCTGCTGGAGCGAGTTGACGCCGGCCATCCGGTATCGCTCACGACATACTACATTCTTGCCGGATTGTGGATCGGGCTGACGCTGATTCCGTGGTGCGCCTGCATGGGCGCGACCTTCCCTTTCGCGATGGCGGCGATTCGTGAGAGGTTCTCGCAACCATCGGAACGGTCGTTCAGCTACTTGTATCTGGCCAATGTGCTGGGTGCGGTGGCGGGTGCGTGCATTCCATTGCTGCTGATTGAGGAATGGGGATTCAGCGGAACTCTGCATTTCGGGGCGGGATTGAATTTCGCGTTGGCGGCGTCGGCGTTTTTGCTGTCTCTGCGGCAGCAACCCGTTCCAAGCGCACAGACGGCAAGCGCACAGGCGGCAAGCGCAAGCCCGCAGCCTCTGCCGCCTCCGAAGAGTGTGACCCCGTGGCCTTACCTGGTGCTGTTTGGCACGGGCCTTACCAGCATGGCGGTTGAGGTCACATGGATCCGGCTGTTCACGCCGGGGTTGAGCACCTTTGTTTATGCGTTTGCGACGATCCTGGGGCTCTACCTGGGAGCGACTTATCTGGGGTCGCAGTTTTATCGCAAGTCGAAACGCGCGGGGCAAACCACGAGCGGAATGCTTTTCGCGTGCCTGGCCTTCTCGGTGGTGTTTCCGCTCTTGATTTGCGATCCGCGACTGCCCATCATTTATCACCTACGCGTGTTGAGCATCCTGCCGTTTTCTTTTCTTGTCGGATGGATCACGCCGATGGTTCTGGATGGAGTCGCGCAGGGAGACCCGGACCTGGCGGGCCGGGGATACGCGATTAACATTGCCGGCTGCGTGCTGGGACCGCTGCTTGCGGGCTTCTTGTTGCTGCCCTGGATCGGCGAACGCTATACCCTGCTGGCGTGCGCGATTCCGTGGATGTTACTGAGCTTGGTGCAGTGGCCGGCCGCGTCGCATCCCTCAGCCAGGACAAGAGCGCGGGCCTTGGCGAGATCCGCATTCGTGTCGGTGCTGGGCCTGATTCTGGTGGCCGCGACCAACGATTACGAAACGCGTTATGTTCCGCGCGAGGTGCGCCGCGACAGTACGGCTACAGTTACCGCCATGGGAACGGGAATGGATAAACAGCTTCTCGTCAATGGGGTGGGCATGACAGGGTTGACGCCGATTACGAAGATGATCGCGCACCTGCCGCTGGTTTTTCTCGATCGGCCTCCGAAGAACGCGCTGGTGATTTGTTTCGGGATGGGCACTACGCACCGATCAATGCTTTCGTGGGGGATTTCCTCGACCGTAGTGGAGCTGGTGCCGAGCGTGATCAAGGTGTTTTCCTACTTCCACGCCGATGCTGAGCAAGTCGAGCGGTCGCCGCGTTCCCATATCGTGATCAATGACGGCCGCTTCTTCCTGGAGCGGTCTACCGATCTGTACGACGTAATCGTGCTCGATCCGCCGCCGCCGGTGGAGGCTGCCGCGTCGAGCCTGCTGTACTCGAAGGAGTTTTATGCGCTTGCCCGGCAGCATCTGCGGCCCGGCGGTATTCTGCAACAATGGATCCCCGGCACCGGGGATCCGGTCATCGTTGCCTCGGTGGCAAAAGCGCTGAAAGAGTCCTTTGCCTACGTTCGAGTGTTCCGGTCCATCGAAACCAGCAAGGGCTGCCACTACCTGGCCAGCAACTCTCCGATTCCGAATTACTCGGCGGAAACACTGGCGAGCCACATGCCACCCTCCGCGGTCGCCGATTTCCTCGAGTGGGACCCGGGAACCACCGCAGAGCAGAAATTCGTCAGGGTGCTGAATCACGAGCTTTCCCTCGACGATCTGATCGCGGGCGCTCCGGATGCACCCGCTCTTCAGGACGATCGTCCGGTGAACGAATATTTCATCCTGCGCCGTATGGAGGATCCGGTGTATATGAAAAAAGCGTGGGCGGAGCTTCTGGCGCGTGTGGGCCGGAAAGCCGAAAGCTGAAAAGCTTAATAGAACAAATACTTTCTCCACTTGTCGTCGCTGCGGCCCATCAGGCGCATGATATGGCGGCTGGTATGGAGGTTGAAGGCGCGAGGTTCGCGCATCAGCTTCATGCCGGCCTCGGAGGGAGACTGGTTGCCCTTGCGGCGGTTGCAGGCGTGGCAGCAGGCGACGAGGTTCTCCCATGTGGACGAACCTCCCCGCGAGCGCGGGATGACGTGGTCGAGGGTCAACTCGCCGGAGGGGAGCACGGTGCCGCAGTACTGGCAGGTGTTGCGGTCGCGCAGCAGGATGTTCTTGCGCGAGAGTGCGCGGCTCTGGTGCGGGATGCGGCGGTACTCGAGCAGGCGAATCACTGACGGAACGCGCATGGCCACGCGGGCGGCGTGCAGGAAGTGTCCATTCTCTTCTTCGGTCATGGCCACACCCTTGAGCACCAGGACCAGCGCGCGGCGCGCGGCGCAGACGTTGATGGGCTCGTAGGAAGCGTTCAGCACCAGGACGGGCGAGAGCAGAGCATGGCCATCTCCGGCGCGGTGCGCTGCCGCCGGGGAGAACAGCCCGGCGGCTAGCCGGGATGTTGGTTCCAGTCCGTGTTCCATCCTGGGTGACATAGTGAGGTCAAAGTTTCTAATTTCTAATTTCTAGTTTCCAACTCAGTTGCGTCTGAACCACGCCCCATCAGAACCATTTCCGTTACAACCAAGTGCGTCACAATCAGGTCCATCAGAGTCAGGTCCGCTGGCAACTCGATACTGGGAAACTTCCGTTCTCAGCTCCCGGCGGCCTTCGCCATTTCTGCTTCCGCTCGCTCCTCCGGCTCGATCTCAGCATATTTAGATGCCATTTTCAGGGTGCGAGCGACCGTCGCGACCCAAACCTGGGCGGCTCCGGCGCGGCGCAGTACACGGGCGCATTCCGATGCGGTGGTGCCGGTGGTGTAAACATCATCCACAAGCAGGACGGCGCGGCCAGTGACTTCTGGGGCACGCGCGACGGCAAAGGCCCCGCGCATGTTTTCGCGGCGCTGGTGGCTGGTGAGGCCGATCTGCGAATGCGTGTCGCGGATGCGCAGAAGGATGTCCGCAGCCAATTGCAGGCGGCGCGGCGCGGGATAAGACCTGATCGCCGCCCGCGCGATCAGTTCCGCCTGATTAAAGCCGCGCTGGTGGCGTTTGCCTTTGTAGAGCGGCACGGGAATGACAAGCACTTTGTGATGTCTGTCGTTGGCCTGACCGTCGGCCTGATCCTCGGCTTGATCCTCGGCCTGTCCAAAGTCAGCCTCGAGAGCGGCAATAGCTTCGGCCAACATGCGGCCCAGGACCTGGGCTGCGGGACGCACGCCGTTATATTTCAGCAGATGGATGAGCTCGCGCAGGCCGCCATCATAACTGCCATAGGCGACGGCACGTACAAAAGGACGGTCGATGCGCCGGCACACCGGGCAGCGCGTAAGGCCATCCGGGTCGCTGAGCGCGTAAGAAGAGAGCACACGCTCTCCGCAAACCGAACATGTTCTGCCCGCAACCGGATGAATCTCGCCCAGGCAGCCGGGGCAAACCGGAAGCCGGGAAATGTTCAGCAGAGGATCGCCGCAGAGGCGGCAATTGGAGGGGAATAGAACGGTAAAGATGCTTTCTGCCGCTTGACTGGCCCACCCTCCGTGGACCCATGCTCCGCAAGCCCAGGACGAAGACTTTTTAGAAACAATAAAAGGCCGTGCCACCGGAACACTGGCCTGGCTAGCCCGGATTCGGTCCTCACTACTGCTGAAGACAGCCTCCTCAAGCCGCCCGCGGGCGGGATGCCGCCGCAGGCCAACCTTTTACGACCATCCTCAGTATAGCGACGACTGGCTCTGCTAGGCAACGTTCCGGTCGGACGTAGCCGGACGCTTGCCCGGCATGATCCTGGTCGATCCAAGCGCAGGGGTGGCAGGCGTGGTTGTTGCAGGCGCGGCCGCAGCGGGTGTAAGCACACCGGAGGTGTTGGCTTGCGCGCGGGCAGCGTCTGACAGCCGGTCGCGTACTGGAGTAAAGATGAGCCGGTAATCGCGTCGGAAGCATTCGCCGCAACGCACTGGCCGCAGGAGGAACAGCGGCAGCAGAAAGCGTTCGCTGAAGGAACGGCGGCGCGAGCGGAAACCAACCTCGCTCCCGCAATCTTTGCAGCGGTAAGTGGGAATCAGGGGATGTTCGGAGGAGTTACTCATGCAATTGCACCTCGGAATGACGTAAATGCGAAGGGGCGAACCCACCGATTAGGACCATTTTACACCCGATCCGGCCTCGCTGAAGCCGGATCGAAAGTTAGAGGGGCATGGCGCATTTTGGCGCACTCGGCCTGCGATTCGCGCCTGCCTGCAAGGCCAAATCGAGACTGCCCGTCGGCGTAGACATCCAATCGCAAAACATCCAATCGCACTTGTCATGCGGGGTTGCCGCGTGCTAAGGTGCGCCCTTCGCAGATTTGTGAAGTGGCAAGTTTAAGATTCCATTTGTCATTTCTCATTCCAACCCTAAAAGGACTCCGCCCATGAGCAGCCCCGACGCCGGAACTGGTCCGAAGAAGCATGTTCCCTTCGTGCCCGAAACCATGCACATGAAGGAGTTCACCCTCCGCGCCTTGCTTCTGGGGCTGGTGCTGACCGTAATTCTGGGAGCGGCCAACGCGTACCTGGGACTGCGCGCTGGCATCACGATTGCGGCTACCTACCCGGCGGCGGTCATTGCCATGGCGGTGCTGCGGGCGTGGAAAGGGACCCTGCTCGAAGAGAACATCGCTCGTACCGCGGGCACGATCGGCGAGGGCCTGGCCGCGGGCGCAATTTTTACCATTCCTGCGTTCGTGATGTCCAAGGCGTGGCCGTCGTTCCGCCCGGCGGATGCTTATTGGAAGTCTACGGCGCTGATGATGGTGGGCAGCATTTTGGGAGTGCTGTTTATTTCACTGGTGCGGCGGGTGATGGTGGAGGATCCGGAACTTCCCTTCCCTGAGTCGGTGGCGGCCGCGGAAATTCATAAGGCGGGACGGCGCGGGGCACAAGCTGCGAAATATCTTTTCTGGAACATCGGCGTGGGCGGCGTGGTTTATTTGCTGGGCCGGTTCGGATTGTTCGCCGCCGACAAGGACATTCATTTTGCGGTGGGCAGCCTGGGACGCAGCCAGGTGCGCCTGGGAACCACCGGCAGCACGAACATCGTCGCGGCGGGAGGGACCAGCACATTCGCGGCGCCAAGCGTAAGTCCGGCGTATCTGGGCGTGGGATACATCATTGGGCTGCGTCTGGCCTCAATTCAATTTGCCGGCGGCGTGCTGGCGTGGGGACTGATGGTTCCGCTGCTGATTTTTTTCCTGGGGCCGCAGCTCAAACACTATCTTCCCGCGGACACGCCCGACAATTGGGCGGCCATTTCGATTGCGGTGTGGCGGTTTGTGGTGCGGCCGATCGCCGTCGGCGGCATGATTGTCGGCGCGGCGTGGACTTTGTTCAAGATGGGCAAGAGCCTTACCGCGGGCATCGGCAGGGCGCTGGGCGATTTGCGGCAGACGGCCGACCAACGCGCGCAGATGTCGCGCACCGAGCAGTATATGAGCTCGAAGGTCGTGTTTGGACTGATTGGGCTGATGTTTATCCTGATGTGTTTTTTGTATGTACATATTTCTGGATTGATCTGGCCGGCGATCTTGGCCGCGGTGGTGATGCTGGTGGTGGGATTTTTCTTTGCCACGGTTTCCGGCAGCCTGGTCGGATTCATCGGCTCATCGAATAATCCTGTATCGGGGTTAACGCTTTCGACGCTGTTGATTGCGGCTCTGCTGATGGTTTCGCTGGGCGTGTCGGGAACTCCGGGCGTGGCGACCGTGCTGGGAGTGGCGGCGGTGGTTTGTGTTTCGTCTTCAGTGGCCGGCGAGTTGTTGCAGGACTTTAAAGTGGGCTACATCCTGGGCGGCACGCCGCGCCGGATTCAGGTCGCGGAGCTGATTGCGGTAGTGGTCGCCAGCCTGGTGATGTACTGGCCGCTTTACCTGCTGAACACGGCGTTCGGATTCGGCAGCCGGCAACTTTCTGCGCCGCAGGCCGGGCTGATGGCGACGCTGGCCATCGGCATTGTCGGCGGAGACATGCCGTGGCCGCTGGTGGTGGTCGGCATTTTCCTCGGGATAGGCATGATCATGATGCAGGTCCGCAGTCCCATGCTGGTGGCGGTGGGCATGTATCTGCCGTTTGAGACTACGTTCGCAATCTTCCTGGGCGGGGTGTTCCGCTCGATTGGCGACTGGCTGGCCAAGCGCCGCGGCCTCAATGCAGCGCAGATGGCACGCGTGGAAAATGCGGGCGTGCTGGCAGCTTCCGGGTTGATCGCGGGAGAATCTGTGTTTGGCCTGATCTGGGCCGCGTTCATCGCAACGGGGCTTGCCACTTCGCAGCATAAGGGATTGCAGGTAATCGAAGGATGGGCGCGCCGGATCACGGCAGCGCAAATTTTTGAGCATCCTCTCTATCTTTCGGGGATAGTGGTGATGGCGTTGCTCGCGATCCTGATGATCTGGGTGCCGCTGACCAGCGCGGGCGATCCCAACGAACCGGCGCCGCCGACTGCGATGATGTAGCTGCTTCATCTTGTCATCCTGAGACGCGGTTTTCGCGCCGAGGGATCTGTGCAACTTGCTAGCCGCACCGACGCTGCCGGCAAGTTGCATAGGTCCCTTCGCTTCACTCAGGATGGCAAATCTTTTCAGGGTGAATTTTTTCTGGAAGACAATCTTTTTATGTCCATTTCGGCAAATATTGCGGCGGTCCGCGAGCGCATGGCCTCGGCTGCGCGGCGGGCACGACGGTCTACTGAGGACGTTGCTCTGATGGCGGTCAGCAAGACGCATCCAGCGGAACGGATTCGCGACGCCCATGATGCCGGGCTGCGAATGTTCGGGGAAAATCGGGTGCAGGAGTTTGCCGCGAAGGCGGGCGCGCTCTTCGATCTGGCTGCGGTAGAGTTCCACATGATCGGACACTTGCAAACGAACAAGGCGGCAAAGGCGGCGGAATTGTTCGGTGCGGTGGATTCGGTGGATTCGGTGAAGCTGGCGGAAAAACTGGACGCGGCGGCCCGAACGCTGGGCAAGAAGTTGAGCGTGCTGATCGAGATCAATGTCGGCGGAGAAGCGGCAAAAACTGGAATTGCGGCGGATTCGCCGGAACTGGAAGACTTGCTGATGGCGGCGCCACGGTTTGAGGCGTTGGAATTTCGCGGGCTGATGACTGTGCCTCCGTTCACGGAGGATCCTGAGGGCGCGCGGCGGTTTTTTCGCAAGTTGAGCAAATTGCGTGATGCGATTGCCGCACGCAGGCTTGCGGCGATTCACATGGACGTACTTTCCATGGGAATGTCACACGATTTCGAGGTCGCGATCGAAGAAGGATCGACTTGCGTGCGCGTGGGCACGGCGATTTTCGGGGAACGGGCAAAAGCTTAACCGCACAGGGCACAGAAGAGCAAGGAACTTCACCACCGCACTCATAATCTTGTCATCCTGAGGCGCGGTTCTTTGCGGGCCGAAGGATCTAGGTGTGGTGTGTCAACAGGTTGTTCCGGTCGAGACCGGAACGGCTGATGGGTGGAGCGTGATTCAGACTAGCATGCGGACGGTGCCAGTTGTACTGATGGAGCCAGGGTGGGAGCTCGAGGGCG
>Ga0335074_10000149_pt1 | contig 111908 bp, 118 predicted proteins | sample Lox_Sample_23_FD_206715 | JGI IMG/M metagenome (GOLD analysis project Ga0335074, IMG submission 206715) | Soil microbial communities from Loxahatchee National Wildlife Refuge, Florida, United States - Lox_Sample_2.3 | ecosystem: Environmental > Terrestrial > Soil > Wetlands | place: USA...
AAGCGGTCAATGATTTGAATCAGCGTTAAATCCTTCAGCGGCGATTTCGTTTTCATGGCTCAAAGATGCCATGACGCTGATTGTTTGTCAAGTAGATAATCCCAAATTTTTTTCGTAATCTACGGGATTGGACAGCATTTGTCCGACCCTCCCTGTCACAATGTCGCGCAAGAAAGGTCAATTATGACGACAATGAACGCGATAAACGGACAACTCGAACTCGGATTCAACGGCCTTAAACCGCGTGTGAACGCCGCGCGGCGCGAGGGGCGAATCGCCCGTGCCAACTGGTGGTTTGCCAAAATGCGCGAAGCCGTGGCGGGCGCGACGGACTGGCAGGCCGCCGATGAGCCACGCCCGGAGCAAATCTGGATTCCCGGTGCGAACCGCGAAGTGAAGGTGTGAGCTTCGGTGGGGCGAGACTACCAGCGGGCCGGCTTCTTCCACCACAACACGGCTCGCGGTGACGCTCGCCCCACCAACTCATTCGTAGCCGTCGCGCACAAAATCGCGGATGACGGCGAGTTCCCGCTCGACATGAATCGTGTGTGCCTTGGGAAATTCATGCCATTCGACATTAAGGGCGGCCGCCTTGAGCAGCGGAACCTGCGGGCGCACTTTTTCGATGGGCACAATTGGATCGCGCACGCCGTGCGTCATGAGCAAACGCTGTTGCCGCGCGACCGGCGAAAGTTCTTTCACGGTTTTTTCCAAATCAAACACCCAGCCGCTGATGCCGACCAGTCCGGCGAATTTGTGCGGATAACGCAGGCCGACGTCAATCGTCATCAAGCTGCCCTGCGAAAAGCCGGCGAGCGTGATTTGCTCCGCCGGAAAATGTTTCGCGCGAAGATCGTCGAGCAAGGCAAACAACAGCTTGCGGCTGCGCAAAACGCCGGGCGCGAGATCGTTCAAATCAAACCACGACCAGCCGCCGTAATATTCATCCGGCGCGTTGACGAGGAGATAATTCAGCCACGGCAGGTTCATCGCTTCCGGCAGCCAGCGCCAGCCTTCGATGCTGTCGCCGAGGCCGTGCAGCACCACCATCAGGCGGCGGGAATTTTTCTCGGCGGCGGGAATCAGTTCGCTGCGCAGCATGGAGTTATTTCCCGGTTGCGGCGGCGGCTTTCAAACGTTTCGCCTCCTGATCGGCCCATTGAATCAATTGCTGCCGCTGGGCGGCGGTGAGTTGGGCCAGCGGGTGCATCCATTGATACTGGGCCGGCGGCATTTCGTCATAGCCCAATTCATCGCTCATGTTCTCCAGCCATCTCGCCGCGCGCGACGGATTATTGAACGGCCAGTCGGAAAAATTCACGTGCTGGCGGCCGTCCTCGACGTCATCCGCGATCAGCCACGAGACTGGCGCGGCGTGCGAATACCACGGCCATTTGGTTTCGTTGGAATGGCAATCGTAACAGGCCACGTGCAGCAGCGCGGCGATTTCCGGCGGCGGCGGATTCGTCGCCATCAAATCCTGCGCGACCGGCGGATTCGTGTGTGCCGGATTTGTAAATTGCAGCAACCCGAACACCACGGCGAGCGCGGCCAAAATCCATTTCCATTTTTTCTTCATTCAAAATCAGATGCCCAAACAATGAAGAAATTTCCCGCTTGAGGCAAATCTGAACCGCGCCATTTTTGAATCCTGAAGTTTGAAGTTGAGAATTTTATTTTTTCACATATCCATTCGCGCGGAACCATTCGACGGCGTCGGCGAGCGCCTGTTTGGGCGGCGTTTGCGGCAAACCAAGTTCACGGATGGCTTTCGCGGGATTGAACCACATTTTATATCTGGCCATGCGGACGCCGGCCAGCGGCACGCGCGGCGGCCGGCGGGTGAGAAAGGAAATCTTTTCGTTGAATTCCGCTGCGCGATACGCGACCCAATATGGAATTTTGACTTGCGGCGCACGAACGCCGCTGACTTCCTGAAGCGCGAGCAGCATTTCCTTCATCGTCCAGTTGCCGTCCTTGTTGCCCAGGATATAACGCTCGCCGATGCTTCCTTTTTCCGCCGCGAGGATGTGGCCGACAGCCACATCGCGGACATGAACCCAGTTCAGGCCGGTGTCGAGATACGCGGGCAGTTTGCGATTAAGAAAATCCACGATGAGCTGGCCGGTGGGCGTCGGTTTCGCGTCGCGCGGGCCGACGGGCGCGCTGGGATTGACGATGATGATGGGCAAACCTCTTTTGCGCACCAGAGTCACCGCCACATCTTCGGCCCGCCATTTGGAACGTTTGTAATCATTGCTCAACTGGTCGTTGGGCATTTTTTCCAGTTCAGTTGACGGAGTGATTTTTCCATTCACCGCCTTGGGCGAACCGATGCAACCGACCGTGCTGGTGTGAATGATGCGCAGACAGCCGACCTTGCCGGCGGCTTCCAGCACATTACGCGTGCCTTCGACGTTGACCTCATACATCGGCGCATAATTACGCATCCACAAATGGTAGCTGGCCGCGACGTGGAAGCACCAGCCGCAGCCTTCGATTTCCTTTTCCAGCAGTTTGCGGTCGAGCACGTTGCCATGAACAAATTCAATCGGCAGACCCGAAAGCCCCCGCACGTCGCTTTCCGAGCGCACCAACGCCTTCACGCGATGGCCGCGCGCAACGAGTTCATGGACGAGGTTCGAGCCGACGAAGCCGGAGGCGCCAGTGACGAAACATTTCATAGGTCGGCGAATTTCCTTTGATTTTGTGGAAACCGGGCGTCCGACGCCACAAAAAAAGTTTTTCACATCCGGCGGCTTGACTTGGCCTTGTGACTTGGAAAAACTGTCCGCGTTGTATGCCGGTTCAAAGCAGTGCCAGAAAAAAGATGAATCGCGCCACCCGGCGTGACCTCGACACGAGGATTGAATTCATGGAGGGACTCGTCCGGCGCGACCCGAATTACGTGGACGCGCTTCAGCTCTTGGGCGACCACTACACCCAACGTGGACGATTCGACGAGGGCTTGAAGGTGGACGAGCGCCTCGCGCGGCTCGAACCGCAAAACCCGCTCGTGTTTTACAATCTCGCGTGCAGTTATTCGCTGACCGACCAGTTTGACCGCGCCGTGCTCGCGCTCGAAAAGGCCCTGCAGCTCGGCTACCGTGATTTTGACTGGCTGGCCAAAGACCCCGATTTGAAAAAGCTCCGGGGTCAGCCCGTTTACGGCAACATCCGCGAAAAAATCCGCCGGCTGAAAACCAAGATGCGGTAAAAGTTGGTGGTTGGCCTTGTTTCAACAGCAAGCGCTGCAAATCACTGAGTCTCTGTTAAAAATTATGAACGTCACTTTTCGCGGGCGCGTCCAACACTTTCGCACCGTCGCCTTCGACGCCGCGAAAAATTCTGTTCTGCTCATCGAACAACGGTTGTTGCCGCATGAGTTCAAAATTATCGCCACCAAGAATTTTCGAGAAACGGCAATGGCCATTCGTGAAATGATTGTCCGCGGTGCGGGTGCCATCGGCGCGACGGCGGCTTATGGTTTGGCGCAAGGCGCGTTTGAATTTCGAGGACATGATTTGAAAAAGTTTTCCGCACATGTTGGAACCGTTTATCAAACGTTAAAAGCTGCGCGACCCACGGCGGTTGATCCGGTCAACGCCATGAATGATGTTCGCCATCAGATGGAGCGCGGCAAAACTGTCGCTGAAAAACAATCACTGGCACTCGCCGCTGCCGAGGAATTTGCCAACGAAGACGTTCGCCATTGTGAAGCCATCGGCCGGCACGGCGCGAAATTAATCCGCAACGGCATGAAAATTCTGACGCATTGCAACGCGGGCTGGCTTGCGTTTGTGGACATTGGCACAGCGACCGCGCCGATGTTCGCCGCGCAGGCACAGGGCAAAAAATTTCATGTGTTTTGCGACGAAACCCGCCCGCGCTCGCAAGGGGCGACGCTGACAGCATGGGAGCTGGCGCAGCAAAAAATTTCCCATCAGATCATCGCCGACAATGCCGCCGGACATTTGATGCAGCGCGGCGAAATAGATTTGGTGATTGTCGGCAGCGACCGCACGCTCGGCCGCACCGGCGAAGTGACGAACAAAATCGGCACTTACACGAAGGCGGTCCTGGCCGCGCGACAAAAAATTCCATTTTACGTCGCGATTCCGCTTTCAACGATTGATTGGAACTTAAAGCGCGGTTTTGACATTCCGATTGAAGAGCGCGACGAAAGCGAAGTGCTCGGCGCATGGGGAAGCAATTCACGCGGCGCGCGCGAATATGTCCGCATCGCCAATCCGTCGAGCGGCGCGCGCAATCCGGGTTTCGACGTGACACCGCCGGAACTGGTCACGGGCATCATCACGCCGGTTGGAATTTTCAAACCAAAGGAACTTTGGAATCGGCGGCATGAGTTGGGTTTTGCCGGATAAAGCGTTTTCGGGAAAACTTGAACTTGCTTCAGGCGCGAAACAAATTTAGCTTCAACGTTCCGTGCGGCGGGGTAGCCAAGTGGTAAGGCAGGGCTCTGCAAAAGCCTCATCCGTCGGTTCGATTCCGACCTCCGCCTCCAACTCCAAGTCGCTATTTTGCAACGAGTTGCAGCTTCCAGAGGAGGCCAGTGCCAGTGAAAGTGCCAGTGAAATCATTACCGGGCTACTACTCAACAACTACTCCGGTAAAACTCGGCAATCACTCGCGACGACGGGATTCGCAGCCCGTTTGGTGTAGCTGATACGCCCAAAGCCGCGTTCAACCTCATAGCTTCGGACCAAAAGTCTGAAACTATGAAACGTCGTTACATCCTCTACCGCCGCAAACGTGGTGGCATGTTCTACATCGAAGACACCGAGCCTTCGGGACTGGTATGGACGTAGATGTCTTTCTCGCCTTGTCAATTTTAGAAGAAAGGCAACAAAGCTTTCAGGATTTCTGTCTCAATCTCTTTAACAAAATGCGGATAGATGGCAATAAGAACCCAGCGTAACCGGCGATAACTCGCCGCTTACTCGCTAACTCTTCGGAACCGGCCTCGTTTATCCTCGCGGTTGCGTGAAAAATATGAAGACACGTTACCGCCTGACCCGGCGAGGAATCCGGGGAGACAAATACTATTGCGTGGATAAAACCACCGGCAAAAGAACGAGCTTGGGGACGACCAACGAAGACGAAGCCAGACAGATCGTGGAGGCGAGAAATAATTCCGAACGGCAGCCCGTGCTGAATTTGCAAATCGCCAAGGCGTATCTGGCAGGGACAGACAACGGGATTGCGATCCGCACCTGGGAGAGCGCGCTAGAAAGCTTGATCAACACCAAAGAGGCAGAGAACCAGAGACGATGGAGAGTGGCGGCGAGAGACAAGGCATTTGCGCCGTTATTACCGAGAGTCATCATTGAGACGCCGGGAGAATTGCTGTTAAAAGTCCTGCAAACGGGGAAGGTGTCCACGAATGTGTTTCTGCGGCGATTGCACAATTTTTGCGTGGACATGAATTGGCTACCGTGGCCGCTGGTTCCCAAACGACAGTGGCCGCAAGTGAAGTTCAAGGAGAAAAGAGCCATCACGAGGGAAGAACACGAGAAAATAATAAAAGCGGAAAAAAATCCAGAGCGAAAGAAGCTGTATGAATTGAGCTGGCATTTGGGAGCGAGCCAGGGAGACATAGCAAATTTGAAGGGAGAAGACGTGGACTGGAAAAACAAGACGGTAAGTTTTCTGAGAAAAAAGACGGGAGTGCCAGTGATTGTGAATTTGGGAGCAGAGGCGTTGAATTTGTTCAAAGACCTGCCAGCGGAGGGCGTATTGTTTCCGTATCTGGCAACTGACGCCGCCATCAACGCCATGCCAATCATCTGTCGCTTCTTAATCTTCATGGTGCGCTCATCCGCCTAACGATCCAAAGCTGAGCCACGCCGACGGGCGAGTGGCTTCGCAATCTCGATAATCGTTTTATAACTCAAACCCTCCACAAACTCAAGGGGCAGTCGGCGTTGGCCAAACCAGTTTTTTCCGGAAGTTGCTGGCCTATGAAGCGACGTGGGCGCAGAAGATTCACCAGCACGACTTCGGCATTCATCGTTTTCGTGTCCTGACGGTCACGACGGATTCAGAACGGGTTCGGAAAATGATTGATGCGTGCCAACGGTTGAAACAGGGCCGGGGACTTTTCCTGTTCACCGACGCGAAAACATTGCAGGAGCAGCCGGAATTTTTTTCTCTGCGCTGGAAGACCGCCCGTGACGGCCAGACAACCGGCTTGCTCGATTGAACCCAGATTTTCGGTTCTTGCAACCAACCGGCGTACACTGTCGGAAACAGAAATGACTCTGGCACTGCTCGCGCGCATTGTAAATCGCGAGCGCGAAGGTGAAGAGTTGTTGGATGAATTTCGTGAACGGCTTGCCTCGCGTCACCGAGTGACAACGGTTCGCGTGTGACCAAGTTCAATTCGCAGGAATGAAAACGATTGACTGAAATTTGAAACAGTCGTAGAGTTTTTTACCAAAAAGAGGGCACAAGGCATGAAGCTGATGCTGCTATTGATTATGGCGCTGCCTGCCGTGGCGCAGGCCCAATATTATTACACGAACAGTTACGGCGTTTGGTCTTACACACCCAACAACGGCCCTATCACCATCACCGGAGTCACCGGGATCCCTGACAACGGTGTGGTAGTCATTCCTGACACGATTAATGGCTACCCGGTCACCAGCATCGGGGATTCTGCATTCAGTTACAACTTCAGCCTAACGAACGTAACCATGGGCACCAACCCCACCAGCATCGGGAACTATGTATTCATTGATTGCACAGGTTTGACCAACGTAACCATCGGCACCAACGTCACCAGCATCGGGACGAATGCGTTCTATTACTGCACCAGCCTGACCAGCGTCACCATCCCCGACAGCGTCACCAACATCGGGGATGGTGTGTGCGACTACTGCACCAACCTGACCAACATCGCTGTGGCTGGGTCCAATCCGGATTACATCAGTTTAGGCGGAGTTTTGTTCAACCACGCGAAAACAACCCTCCTCCAATTCCCCTGCGGTGTGGACGGAAGTTACACCGTCCCCGACAGCGTTACCAGCATCGAGGACGACGCGTTTGAAGGCTGCCCCAGCCTGACCAGCGTTACCATCCCCGACAGCGTCACCGGCATCGGGGATGATGCGTTCTTTTTCTCCCTTAGCCTGACCAACGTAACCATCGGCACCAACGTCACCAGCATCGGGTCCTATGCGTTCGATAGCTGCTTAAGCCTGCCCAGCGCCACTATCCCCGACAGCGTCACCAACATCGGGGATGGAGCATTCGGCGTCTGCTCCAGCCTGACGAACATCACCGTGGCTGCGTCCAACGCGGATTACAGCAGTTTGGACGGAGTTTTGTTCGACCAGGCGAAAGTAACCCTGCTCCAATTCCCCGGGGGGCTGGGCGGAAGTTACACCATCCCCGACGGCGTCACCAGCATCGGGGACTATGCGTTCTATTACTGCTCCAGCTTGACCAACGTCACCATCTCCGACAGCGTCATCAACATCGGGGATAATGCGTTCGATTACTGCTCCAGCCTGACCAACATTACGATTGGCACCAACGTCAACATTATTGGGGATGCTGCGTTCGATTACTGCTCCAGCCTGACCAGCGTCACCATCCCCGACAGCGTCACCAGCATCGGGGACTCTGTATTCTCTTACTGCTTCAGCCTGAGCAGTGTCACGATCGGCAGCAGCGTCACTAGCATCGGGGACTTTACATTCTATTACTGCTCCAGCCTAACCAGCGTCACCATTCCCGACAGCGTCACCAGCATCGGGGACTTTGCGTTCGAATACTGCCACAGCCTGACAGGAGTCTATTTTCAAGGGAACTCTCCGACCCCAACCAATGATTTAACTGTTTTCTCCGGCGAAGCTCCTGGAACCATCTATTATCTGCCAGATACCACGGGCTGGGGCACGTTATTTGACGGTTGGCCTGCCATGCTGTTGATTTCCAACGGCGCCCCCTTCTCCATCAGCGTCAGCAGCGTCGGCGTGGGAGCAGGCGGCTTCGGATTCACCATCACCGGCACAAACAGTGAGATCGTCGTGGTGGAAGCCAGCACCAATCTCACGAACTGGCAACCGATCCAGACCAACACCCTGACCGGCACGTCCTTCAATTTCAGCGATCCGCAGTGGACCAATTATTCTTCACGTTACTACCGCCTCAGTTCGCAGTAACATGGCCGTTTAGCAAGCCATTCGTCTGATTATCTCTCTTGGCAGCATTTATCTTTTGCCAGTGCTGATTCAACGCATTCACGGCTTTAACCGAATTTGTCAAAACCAAAACAGGGAACAGCGAACTCGTTTTGAACGAGCACTCATGAAGCGCCTTGTAAGGTTAGGAGTTCGTAAAGAAATTTTAATTCTTTTGATGGCTCGGTGCAAATTCTGCCGGCGTTATAGTTAAGTCGAGTTTCTCTGTGTGGCGGAGCACGGTGATCATCGTCGGAATGCCGATGACCCGGGCGACCAGATGGCGATGCAATTCGTCAATCCCGGAAACGGGTTCGCCCGCGAACGTGACAATGACGTCGCCTTCCCGCAAACCGGCCCGGCTCGCGGGGCTGCTGGGTTCGATGCCGGCGACCAGCACGCCGTGGTCCGCCGTCAGCCGGTGGAAGCGCACCACGCGCCGGTGAACCGGCACGTTCTGGCCGATGACGCCAATCCAACTGCGCCGGAGGCGGCCTTCCTTGATCAGCCACGCCGCGACGAATTCCGCCGTGTTGCTGCCGATGGCGAAGCAAATTCCCTGCGCGGGCAGAATGATGGCCGTGTTCACGCCGATCACTTCGCCGCGCGAATTGACCAGCGGTCCGCCGGAGTTGCCGGGATTCAACGCCGCGTCGGTCTGGATGACGTTGTCAATCAGCCGGCCGGATTGCGAGCGCATCGAGCGGCCCAGCGCGCTCACGACGCCGGCGGTGACGGTGCGATGAAATCCGAACGGACTTCCGATGGCGACGGCAATCTGTCCGACCCGGATGGATTGGGAATTTCCCAGCCGGGCGTGGGCGAGCTGCGACGCGTTGATGCGGACGACCGCCAAATCCGTTTCCGGGTCCTCGCCAACCAAGCTGCCGGCGAACACCTGCCCGTCGGCCAGCGTGACTTCGAGTTTGTCCGCGCCGTGAACAACATGGCTGTTGGTGAGAATGAAGCCGTCCGGCGCGATGACAAAACCGGAACCGGCGCCGCCGCCTTCGGCTCCCTGGCCGGTTTTGTGAACACGGATGTTCACCACCGCCGGCCCGACTTTTTCAACGGCACGGGTGACGGTCTGGGAATAGCTGTCCAGCAAAGCATCGTCGTCCGCTGCCGGTTGAACCGGCACTCCGGCGGTCGCGGAACCGGTTTCGTTGAACGTGCGAACCAGTTCCAGCGTCTGGCGGCCTTGAAAGGCGGTTGGAATTTTCATTTGTTTTCAGTTGATGGTTCACGCCGGCACGGCGAGTTTCTCCAGCTTGGAAACAATAAGACGCTTGCCAACGGCGCCGATGGTTTGGTCGCGCAGTTCGCCGCCGGCGAAATACAGCAGCGTCGGAATGGATTGAATGCCGAAACGCACGGCCAGTTCCGGGTTGGCGTCCACGTTGACCTTGGTGACCTTCACGCGGCCGGCCTGTTCGGCGGCAATTTCGTCGAGCACGGGCGCGAGCATTTTGCACGGCCCGCACCACTCGGCCCAAAAGTCCACCAGGACGGGTTCGGACGATTGGAGAACTTCCGCCTCGAAGTTTGTTGCATTGATTTCAATGGTCGGTTTCATGGTTCAGCGGGGATGTTTGTTTCAGTGATGACCGCCCGAAACCAGCAAAGTTTCGCCGGTGACCCACGAAGAATCATCGGACGCGAGATAGGCAACCGCGGTCGCGATGTCCTGCGGCCGGCCAATGCGGCCCAGCGGCGCGTTCCGGACGTATTGATCGTGAAAATCGCCCTGCGTGAAACCGCTGCTGACCGTGCCTTCGGTTTCCACCAGGCCGGGCCGGACGGCGTTGACGCGAATCTTGCGCGCGCCCAGTTCTTTCGCGAGCGAAAGGGTGATGGTGTCCACCGCGCCCTTGGTCGCGCTGTAGACCGCCGCGTTCGCCGGCGCGAGCGTGCTGACGAGCGAACTGATATTGATGACATTGCCGCCCGTGGCCGGGAACAACTTCAAGGCTTCCTGCGTGGCGAGCAGCAGGCCAAGCACGTTCAAGTTGAATTGTTTGTGGAAATGCTCCTCGGTGATCTGTTCGAGCGGGCCGAATTCATAAACGCCCGCGTTGTTGACGAGAATGTCCACGCGCCCGAACGCCTGCTTCGTTTCCGCAAACAATTTCTCGATGTCGGCTTTTTTGGCGACGTCGCCCTGCACCGCGACGGCTTGGCCGCCGCTGCCGGTGATTTCGCCGACGACCTTGTCCGCGCCGGTTTTGCTGGTGGCGTAATTGACGACGACGGACGCGCCTTCGGCCGCCAGATGTTTTGCAATGGACGCGCCAATGCCTTTGGACGCGCCGGTGACGACGGCGACTTTGCCGGCCAGTTTTTTCGTGCTCATGTTATTTTCCTTTCGGTTGATGGTTGGTTGGATTGCTTATCAAGAGGTCAGTGGCGGACCGGGCCGCCGAGCCGTTGCTGACGGCTGTTCCAGTCGGCCAAGCCGCGAATCTTCTCCGTCGCGAGCGCGGGAAACATAAGTTGCGGATACAGCGTCTGCCACGCGAGCGCCTCGGCTTCGTTCAACGCCAGCCGCAGTAATTGGTCTTGGACTTTGAAGGCGTCGCGCGCCTCGGCAAAGATGGCGGCCCTGGCCCGGCTGATCTGCGACAAGAGCTTTTGGCAGGTTTTCAAGCCCGCCCGGCGGGAGAAAATTCCGCCATCCGCATTTTCCCGGTCGCAATTCGATTGTTTCAATTTCATATATCGCCTTTCCTTTAATGTAACAACTATGATTACATAATTGCACAAAAAAATGTTTGTCAAACGGCTTTTTTCCGGCCGCACACGCCTGACGCCTTGACAGTGTCAAGCACATCGCCCAAGGTGGTTTTTTCCAAATCCCGTTCCAGCGCGCGTTCCGCCGAGGCGAAAATCTTTTGCAGCGCCTCCTGGATGCAATGGCCCACCGGGCAGGCGGCGTCGGGTTTCCGCGACGGCGAGGCAAACGGTTCGGACGCTTCAACGGCCCGATAAACTTCGGCAAGATTGATGCGCCGGGGCGAACGATTCAGCCGCGAGCCGGCGCCGGCACCCTTGGACGTGTCCACCAATTTGGCCCGTTGCAGGGCCAGCAGGAGCCGCCGGACGATGACCGGATGGGTGTTGACGCTGCCGGCCAGGCAGGCGGACGTGACCCGGTCGCCCTCCTTGTAGGCGAGGACGGCCAGCACGTGAACGGCCATGGCAAACCGGCAACTGGTTCTCATAAAGTCCGAATTTAGGTAACACCAATTATTACATTAGTCAACTGGATCAAGTCAACCATTTGTGCAACGAACAACCTGCCGGCTGCAAAAACTGAAACACTAAATATCAAAAGCTCGCAATCGCCCGCTCGATCCGTGCCAGCGATTTGTCTTTGCCCAAAACTTCGAGCAGATGATACAGACTCGGGCCGGCGGTGTTGCCGGTGGCGGCGAGGCGCGTCGGATGAACCAAAACGCCCGCCTTCACGCCAAGTTCTTTTGCAGCTTCTTTGAGCGCGGCTTCGAGATTCGCGGCGGTAAATGAATCCAGTTTTGCAAAGGCATCGCGGAGTTTTTCCAGTCGAGATTTGTTTTCGGGAACAAAATCTTTTTTCGCGCCGTCGGCGTTGTATTCAAATTCGTCGCGGAAATAAAATCCGGCGTAGGCGGGCAGTTCGCTGAACATCTTGAACTTGCCCTTACAGGTGTCGAGCGCGGTTTTGACGTAGGCGAGCGGAAATTTATTTGTATCAATCCCGGCTTTCGCAAAAGCGTGGACGGCGAGTTCGTAAAAACGGTCGTCGGGCAGTTCGCGCGCGTATTCGCCTTGTAGCCAGAGCAGCTTCTCGTAATCGAACCGCGCGTTGTGTCGGAGAATCTGCGGCAGGTCGAAGCGTCCAATGGTTTCGGTGAGCGACAGTTTTTCGCGATTGTCCTTGGGCGACCAGCCGAGCAGGCAAAGATAATTCACGACGGCTTCGGGCAAAAACCCTTCGTCCAAATAGCTGGCAAGCGACGCGCCTTTGTCGCGTTTGCTCATCTTGGAGCCGTCCTTGTTCAAAATGAGCGGAATGTGCGCGTAATGCGGCGGCGGCACACCGAAAGCCTTGAAGAGCGCGATGTGCTTGGCGGTGTTGCTCAAATGGTCCTCGCCGCGAATGACGTGCGTTATGTCCATCTCCAAATCGTCAATGACGTTGACGAGATGGAACACGGGCTGTCCATCCGAGCGCAGGATGACGAAGTCGGGATCAGCTTCCTCGCGATCGGTCAATTTGCGGACAACATCGCCGACGACGAGATCGTGAATGGTGATCGGCTCGCGCTGCATTTTGAATTTGACCGCGCCTTCGTGTTCGTAGGCGAGGCCGTGTGACAAAAGCGCTTCGACACGACGCTGGTAGTTTTCCTTCCGCTGGCTTTGAAAATACGGGCCGAAGTTGCCTTTGCTCGCGCCGGTGGCGTCGGCAGTGAGCGGGCCTTCGTCCCAGTCGAGTCCGAGCCAGCGGAGGCCGCTCAAGATGACTTCGACGGCTTCCTGAGAATTGCGCGCGGTGTCGGTGTCCTCGATGCGCAGGACGAACGTGCCGCCGGTGTGGCGGGCGTAAAGCCAGTTGAAAAGCGCAGTGCGCGCGCCGCCGATGTGCAGATAGCCGGTCGGCGATGGAGCGAATCGGACACGAGGTTTCATTTTTGCAGCAGATTACGCGGATTGGCGCAGATGAAAAACAAAAAAGGCGCACGCCATTTTAAGTTGGCGAAAATCACCGAAAGGAAGTTAAATTACTTATTGCCATGCCGTTTCATTTCAAGAAAAGAGAATCCATGCTCGACGCCATCCGGCGTTTATGCCGCGAACGGGTTGACGCGGCGCTGGACTATTTGAAGGCTGGCGGGCCGCAGGCGGTTCACAATGTCCGTCGTGAAATCAAAAAGCTGCGCTCGATTTTGCGACTGGTGCGCGGTGAAATCGGGAAAAGTGTTTATCGCAAAAATACGGTGGCGTTACGCGCGGCAGCAAAGCGATTGACGGCATTGCGCGACGCACAGATGGAGTTGAATACCTTCGAAAAATTGGCGGGCCATTTCGGTCATAAACTCCCGGCGCGGACTTTGTCCAAAATGAAAAAGGCGCTGCAAAACAATTGTCGCGCTGAAGAAAGAAAATTTTTGCGGGACGGTTCAATTCGCGCCGTGAACCAAATTTTGCGTAAATTGAAAAAGCGGGCCGGCAATTGGGTAGTTAAATCCAATGACTGGGCGGTGCTGGAGACGGGCTTGAAAAAAACTTATTGCCGGGGCCGGGAAACTCTCGAAACGGTTCGCGAAAAGCCCTTGCCGGAAAATTTCCACGAGTGGCGCAAGCGGGTGAAGGATTTGTGGCATGAATTGCGGTTGCTCGGTCCAGCCCGTCCGAAGCGATTGCACATGGCGGTGGACGAATTAGAAACGTTGGGAAAGTATCTGGGTGACGACCACGATTTGGTCATGCTCGAGGGATTTCTCGCAAGCCGACTCAAGGCGGCAGGGGACGCGGACAAACTGAACGAGTCGGTTTGCTCGCGGCAAAGGAAGCTGCGCGCGGCGGCGTTGAAATTGGGCGGGCGGTTTTATTCGGAAAAGCCGGACCGTTTTTGCCGGCGGATTGGAAATTATTGGAGGATTTGGCGCGGGGGAAAATAATCGCTCTCCAGCAGTCGATTTATGAGGGTGGCGATGAGCATGAAGAGTGTTTGAAAACAAAAAAGGCGCCCCGAAATTCTTCGGAGCGCCTGTGACAAGGGGAATTGAAATTACTTCGCGCCGAGGATGGCTTCCTTGGCGGCTTTGGCGACGCGGAATTTCACGACGCGCTTGGCCGGAATTTGAATGGTTTCGCCGGTCTTGGGGTTGCGGCCCATGCGGGCGGCGCGGTTTTTCAGAACGAGCTTGCCGATGCCGGGCAACGTGAAGGTGTCCTTCGCGTGCTTGTAGGCGAGTTGGGCGAGGTGTTCGAGAATTTCGCCGGCCTGCTTTTTGGAGAGTTGCGCCTTTTCAGCAACGGCGGCGACGAGTTGTGATTTCGAGAGTGCTTTTGCCATACGGTGTCCTTCCTGTTGGTGGTTGTTATGTTGTTGTTTGTTTAAAAAAGTCGCGTGACTTGGCTCGAATTAAAGGATTTTGCAGGAAACGTGCAAGCAAAAAATCGCAAAAAATTTTCAGCCCTTCCCGGCGGCCAAGGGCGGGACTTGACTTCGCGGGGTAATTTCACACCATCCGCTCGTGCCTTTGTTCACGATCCAGAACGAATTTCGCTACGAAATCACGCGCAAAATCTTTGAAGGCGGCATGGGCGTGGTTTATGAGGCGGAGCAGCATGGCGCGCGCGATTTCGTCAAACGCGTGGCCATCAAGGTCATCCGCCCGAATTTCGCCAGCCAGAAGGTGTTCATTGACAACTTCATCGGCGAGGCCAAGCTCGTCGCTGATTTGATTCACACGAACATCGTGCAGACTTACCATCTTGGCGACGCCAACAACGTTTGTTTTATCGCCATGGAATTGATCCGTGGCGTGAATCTGGAACAGTTCGCGCAACAACTTATCGACAAATGCCGGCAATTGCCGAAGGAACTCGCAGTGTTCATCACCAGCCGCGTCGCGCGCGGGCTGGCCTACGCGCACGCGAAGACCGACAAAAACGGCAAACCGCTCGGCATCGTCCACCGCGATGTGAGCTTCAAAAACATCATGATCGCATTCGAGGGCGACGTGAAATTGACCGATTTTGGCATCGCCAAGGCGCGCGGATTTCTGACCGATCAGGAAGGCGAAATCGTGGCGGGCAAGGCCGATTACATGAGTCCCGAACAGGCGGATTTCCAAGTCACCGACAAGCGCTCCGATTTGTTTTCCACCGGTGTCGTGCTTTCGCATTTGCTGCTCGGACGCAATTTATTCAAAGGCGCGACTCCCGAGGAATCGCGCCAGCGCATCATGAACCAGCCGATTCCCGATTTTTGCGCGCTCGACCCGCGGATTGACGACAAGCTCAACGACATTTTGCATCACTGCCTCGCCCGCGATCCGGTGCGGCGTTACCCGACCGCCGACCAGTTGATGTATGACCTTGAATACTACATTTATCACAGCGGCTACGGGCCGACCAACGAGACGCTGGGCAAATTCATCCGCGAACTTTTCGGGCAGGAAACGCCGCGCGCCGCTGCCGAGGACGCGCATGGCAAAACCATCATCCTCGAAGAAACCGCACGCCTCAAAGAACACGCTGCGAAAAAATGAGACGCGCCGCCGCCCAAATCGTAAAAATCGGATTGCTCCAAACCGCTTGCTCCGCGAATCCCGGCGCGAATTTGAAGAAAACCCTCGCGTTCGCCGAACGCGCGGCCAAACAAGGCGCGCAGATCATTTGCACACAGGAGCTTTTCCGCTCGCAATACTTTTGCCAGAGCGAAGACCATAAAATTTTTTCGCTCGCCGAAAAGATTCCCGGCCCGACGACCGAGGCATTTTGCAAACTGGCGAGGAAAAACAAAGTTGTCATCATCGCGTCTCTGTTCGAGAAACGCGCCGCCGGCGTTTATCACAACACGGCCGCGATCATTGACGCCGACGGCTCGCTGCTAGGCATTTACCGGAAAATGCACATTCCCGATGATCCGCTGTTCTACGAGAAATTTTATTTCACGCCCGGCGATTTGGGGTTCAAAGTGTGGCAGACGAAATTCGGAAAAATTGGCGTGCTGATTTGCTGGGATCAATGGTATCCCGAAGCCGCGCGGCTGACAGCGCTGCAAGGCGCGCAGATTCTTTTTTATCCGACGGCCATCGGCTGGCATCCAGCCGAGAAGAAAAAATTCGGCGAACTCCAGCACAATGCTTGGGAAACGATTCAACGCAGCCACGCCGTTGCCAATGGTTGCTACGTTGCCGTTCCAAATCGCATCGGTCACGAAAAAATTTCCGGCGACGGACTGGAATTTTGGGGGCAAAGTTTTGTTGCCGGAACTTCCGGCGAAATTCTTGCGAAAGCTTCCGCGAACCAAGAGGAAATTTTAATTGTGCCCGTTGATTTGTCGGAAGTGGATGTGACGCGCACGCACTGGCCGTTTCTGCGCGACCGGCGAATTGACGCCTACGGCAATTTGATGAAACGATTTGTGGATTAAGCCATGAATTTCACTTCGTTCAAACGCTACATTCCGCTCGCCGTTTGGATGGTCGTTGTTGCCGTCATTATTTTCATTCCGCTGAAAATCATCAGCTACGGATTTTTGCCGATGGACGACGCGCTGCGCCACGCGGCCAAGACGGTTTCCGGCAAATCGTGGCAGCAAATCCTCGTCATGCGGAGCGATTTCCCAATTGATCCGAGCCCCGGCTGGCAGGCCATTCTCGTGGGGGTTCACGATTGCTTTGGCGGCAACGCTGAATCGCTCGTCGTTTTTTCCGTCGTTGCACTGATGTTGCTCGTGACACTCTGCGCGCTGCCGTGGTTTCGCCGACCGGAAGCGTGGCTGGCCGCCCTGTTTATCGCGTCCGTTTTCGTTCCGGCCTGCACGACGCGATTTGCGCGCGGACGCCCGTATCTTTTGACCGACGCCGTGCTCATCACGATTTTATTCCTGTGGTCGCACCAGGAAAAAGACTGGCCGCGGCGCGCCGCAATTATTTTTACTCCGCTGCTCGTCGCCGCGTCCGCATGGATTCACGGCTCGTGGTATTTGCTTTGCTTGCCGGGCGCGGCAATTTTGTTCGCGGGATTTTGGCGTTCGGCCATCGTCTACGGCGTGTGCTGGCTGGCGGGAAGCGTTCTAGGCTGTGGATTCACCGGCCATCCGTTCGGATTCTTGTTTCAATCCGTGCGGCATATGTTTGGCGTCTTCGGGGATTTCATCGTCAGTCGCCAGCTCGAACCCGAATTGCAACCGTCCGACGGCCAAACGCCCGCGGTCCTTGCAGTCGCCGTTTTGCTTTTGTGGCGCACAATTTCCTCCGGCTGGAATCCTCGCGCGCTGCTCAATCCGATTTTCATGATGATGGCCACGGGCTGGCTGCTCGGGTTGAAAATGCAGCGCTTTTGGTGGGATTTCGGCACGCCCGCGTTCATCATCTGGGTTGCGCAGGAATTGCAGGGACATTTCGAGCAACGGCTCATTTTCGATTCGGCCAAACGTTTGTTCATCACACTCGCCATCGCCGCCGGAGTTTTTCTGGGTTTTACGAGCGACCGTGAAAGCCGCTGGACGGGAAATCTCACGACGGAATATTTTTGGCCGGGCAATCCCGCCGCCGTCGGCTGGCTGCCCGGCGACGGTGGAATCATTTATAACACCGACATGGACATTTTTTTTCAGACTTTTTTCAAAAATCCGACCGCTGACTGGAAATACATTTTGGGATTTGAATCCGGATTGATGCGTCCCGAAGATTTGGCGGTGCTTCGCGATTTTGAATGGAACTTTGACGACCCGCGCGCCTGCGAGCCGTGGGTGAAAGAAATGAAGCCTGCTGACCGCATGATCATTCGCGGGGGCGGCAAGCCGGACCTTCCCGAACTGGAGTGGCACTACGTTGGCAGCGGATTGTGGATTGGACGCCTGCCGCCAAAATCATCCGCCGATGGAACGCAAAAATAAACTGGCTTGGATTACCGGCGCGAACGGGCTGATTGGGAATTATGTGGTTCAAACCGCGCCGAAATTTGCCCCGCAATGGCAAGTGCGCGCATTGACACGCGAACAATTTGATTTGCTCAATTTTGAAACCGTCGAGCGTGAATTCAAAAAAGACCGGCCGCAAATCATCATTCATTGCGCGGCAATTTCCGTCATTTCCGAAGCGCAAAAAAATCCGGCGCGGGCAAAACAAATAAATGTCGAGATGGCAAGATTTCTCGCCGGACTGGCAGCGGAAATTCAATTTGTCTTTTTCTCGACGGATTTGGTTTTTGACGGGCGAAAGGGAAATTACGCCGAAATGGACGCACCGAATCCGCTTCAGATTTACGGCGAGACCAAACTGGCGGCCGAACAAATTGTCCTAAAAAATCCCCAGCATCTCGTCATCCGCACTTCGCTCAACGTCGGCGTTTCACGCGCGGGCAATCGCGGGTTCAACGAGCAATTGCGGCTTTCGTTGCAAAATGGAGAACCGATGAAACTGTTCACGGACGAATTTCGCTGTCCCCTGCCGGCTGCCGAGACAGCGCGGGTAGTCTGGGAGCTGGCGAACAAAAAATGCGCGGGAATTTTCCACGTTGCCGGCGCGGAAAAACTGTCGCGCTGGCAGATGGGGCAATTGCTCGTCCAACGTTGGCCGGATTTGAAATCCAAAATCGAGCCGGGCCTGGCCAGAGATTTTCCCGGCCCGGCACGCGCATTGGACACCTCATTGAATGTTTCCAAGGCGCAAAAAATTTTGTCCGCGCCGCTGCCGGATTTGGGCCAATGGCTCGCGTTGCATCCGAATGAACCGTTCTGAAAAATACCGTGGCCGTCTTGCGCCGTCACCGACGGGATTTTTGCATCTCGGCCACGCAAAAACATTTTGGATCGCGCAGCAACGCGCGCGGGCGAACGGCGGCGTGTTGGTTTTGCGCAATGAAGATTTGGATTCCACCCGTTTCAAAATGGAATTTGTTCCGGCGATGGTTGAGGATCTGCGGTGGTTTGGCTTTGAATGGAGCGAAGGCCCGGACGTTGGCGGAAAATTCGCGCCTTACAATCAAAGCGAGCGCATGAGTTTTTATCGCGCCGCGCTGGAAAAATTACGCGACGGCAATTTCATTTATCCCTGCACCTGCTCGCGCAAGGACATCCAGCAAGCCGCGACCGCGCCGCACGCGGAAAACGACGAGCCGATTTATCCGGGCACCTGCCGTCAAAATCGCCAGTCTGAAATCACGAATCGTAAATTTAGTTGGCGTTTTCATGTTCCCGATAGCGAGACAGTTTCCTTTCACGATGGAAATTTCGGCGAACAGAAATTCATCGCTGGAAAAGATTTTGGCGATTTCGTTGTTTGGCGGCACGATGACGTTCCGGCCTATCAACTGGCCTGCGTCGTGGACGACGCAGCGATGCAAATTAGCGAAGTCGTCCGCGGTGCGGATTTGCTGGTCAGCACGGCCCGGCAGATTTTACTTTATCGCGCGCTGGGTTTGCCGCCGCCGGAATTTTTCCATTGCGAATTGTTGTGCGACGCGAACGGCGAACGGCTGGCCAAGCGCCACGACGCCTTGAGCCTGCGAACGCTTCGCGAGCGGGGAAAAACGCCGGAATCATTGCGGCAAAATTTCTCCAAAATTTGCTTGTGAAATTTTTCACGACAAGGCATTTTCTCTGTCTTTTCAGGCCGCAACCAGTTTAATCAAACGGGGAATTAACGCGGGCTGAAGAGATTTTTAGTGAAGCGACTTGGTGTCATCATTCTTGCCTGCGCGATCTTCGCCGCGGTTTTCGCGGCGGATGCGGCGGCGTCTTTGCCGGCTGGCGCGAACGTCCCGGTTGAAATGGCGGCTTCAAATCCGGCGGTGACACAAGCATCGTCATCCACTGATTCATCGGCGGAAAGTGACCTGCCGTCCCAGTCCCCGACGGTGCTGTTTCACGTCGGCCCGTTGCCGGTCACCAATTCCATGATTTGCACGTGGATTGTGGCCGCGTTGATTTTGATCATTGTGCGCGCGACGACGCCCAAGCGCATCCAGGAAATTCCCGCGGGAATACAAAACGTGCTGGAGGCGCTGGTGGAAGGCTGGGAAAATCTGATGGGCGACATTCTGGACCCGCGGGTTGCGCGCTGGGTTTTTCCGTTCGCCACGACGTTTTTTATCTTCATCCTCATGTCCAATTTCGTGGATGTGATTCCGGGCGTCGGCAGCATTGGGGTCGGAACACCCGTCGCGCACAGTTCGCTGCCATTTGCTGTCCATATGCAGAAGCCGTTTTTCCGCCCGCCGACGACGGATGCGAACCTGACGGTGGCGATGGCGGGTCTTTTTCTGGTGATGAGCCTTTTCTGGGCCGTCCGTCACAATGGATTTTTGGGGTTGATCAAACACATTTTTGGCGTAAAAGTCGAAACCAACAAGTGGTTGCTGCCGGTGTTTCTGGTCATGTTCATGTTCATCGGCGTGATGGATTTGGTTTCCATTCTGTTTGCCCGGCCGGTGGCGCTGGCCATGCGTCTTTATGGCAACATTTTTGCCGGCTCAACCATTCTGGACATGACGCTCCACATGAAATCGTGGCTTTGGTCTATTCTGCTTTCGGTGGTGGCTTATGGTTACGACGCATTTGAGTGCTTGGTGCAGGCGTTTGTATTTGCGATTCTGGTCGTGGCATTTGTCGGCACGATGTGCTCCCACACGGAAGAATCAGGCCACTGAATTTTTTAATTTCCCCGGCATTGGATGCCGGAGCGATAACAAAAACAAAAGAAAGAAAAAGCATATGATGCTCGCAGAAATGACAGGTAATGTTCATATCGGTCTGGCCTTCGCCGGCGCATCCATCGGCGACGGCATTGCGACCGTTGGAGTGCTCCTTGCCTTGGCACGAAATCCCGGCATGTCCGGCAGAATCCTCCTGTGGTTCTTCGTCGGCATTGGCTTGATTGAAGCCTGGGCAATTATCGGTTGGCTCGTCGTCAGCAAAACCGGCTTATGAGCGCATTGGGAATTGACTGGCGGATGCTGATCGCCCAGTTGATCAGTTTCTCAATTGTCTTCTTCGTGCTGTGGAAATTGGCTTACAAGCCGATTTTTACCATGCTGAACGCGCGCCGCGAGAAAATCGCCGAGGCGCTCGCCAATGCCGAAAAAATCAAGGCTGACGTTGCGCGCACGGAAACCGAGCGCCAGAAAATTCTGGCCGACGCCGGCGACAAAGCGAATCAGTTGATTGACGAGGCGCGCGGGGCCGCCGCCCGCGTGCGCGAAACGGAAACGCAAAAAGCCATCACCGCCGCCGGACAGATTGTGATAAAAGCGCGCGAGGCCGCCGAGCAGGAACGTTTGCAAATGCTGGAAGAATTGAAGCGCGAAGTCGGAAGGCTCGTCGTGCAGACCACCGCAACGGTCACCGGCAAAATTCTTACGTCGGAAGATCAACGCCGATTGGCGGAAGAAACCAAGAAACAATTGGCTGCATGATTTTCAACGCGAACGGGCAAACGAGAAAAGACGCAAAAAATCAGAAAATGTTTTTGCTTTGCGTTTTCCGCATTTCCGCGTCTTTGCGTTAATTTTATAAATGAAAATTTCCAAACTGGCATTGCGCGAAGTCCGCGAATTATTTCGCAGTTGTCGCGTCAACGATGTGCTGGACGAAAATCGCGTCCGGCGGGCCGTGTCGCTGCTGCTGTCGCAAAAGCCGCGCGGTTACATGGAAATTTTGGCGCGTCTGCAACGGCTGGTGAAACTGGATTTGGAGCAGCACGCCGCGCGCGTGGAAAGCGCGACGCCGCTGTCCGCCGAATTGCAGGCGGAAGTGACGTCCGAAATCAAACGGAAATATGGCGCGGGCATGAGCCTTTCGTTCAGCCAGAATCCGACGCTCATCGGCGGTTTGCGGATTCAGGTCGGCAGCGACCTTTATGACGGCAGCGTGAAAATGCGTTTGGAAAAATTGGAAGAAAGTTTTTAACAAAATTTTATGAGCAACTTATTGCAGGAAATTGAGGCGCAAATCAGCGGCGCGAAGCTGGCAACCGCCAAACAAAACGTCGGCACCGTCCGCGAAATCGGCGACGGCGTGGCCAAAATCGAAGGCCTTGCCGACGCGATGCTCAACGAGATGCTGGATTTTGGCACCGGCATCACCGGCATTGCGCTTAACCTTGAAGAAACGGAAGTGGGCGCGATTATTCTCGGCGATTTCACCAAAATCGAGGAAGGCGACGAAGTCCGCACCACCGGCAAATTGTTGCAGGTGCCGGTCGGAAAAAGTTTGCTCGGTCGCGTGGTCAACGCCCTCGGCCAGCCGCTTGACGGCAAAGGTCCGGTTAAAAGTGAAGCATTTTATCCGGTCGAAAAAATTGCGCCGGGCATTGTGAGGCGCCGGCCCGTCAGCCAGCCCGTGCAAACCGGCATCATGGCGATTGACGCGATGATCCCGATTGGCCGCGGCCAGCGCGAGCTCATCATCGGCGACCGCTCGACCGGCAAAACCACGATTGGCGTGGACACAATGATCAACCAGGCGCGCATCAACAAGGCGGCGGAGTTGCGCGGCGACAAGGAATGCCGTCCGATTTACAACATTTACGTCGCCATTGGACAGAAGCAATCGAACATCGCCCGGGTCATCAACACGCTCGAAGAAGCGGGCGCGATGCCTTACACGATTGTCGTCGTCGCGTCGGCTTCCGATTCCGCCACGAACCAGTATCTTGTGCCATTTGCGGGCGCGGCGATCGGCGAATGGTTCATGGACAACGGGATGGACGCGCTCATCATTTACGACGACCTGTCCAAGCACGCGGTGGCGTATCGCCAGGTGTCGCTCATCCTCAAGCGTCCATCGGGCCGTGAAGCGTATCCGGGCGACGTGTTTTATCTCCACAGCCGGTTGCTGGAACGCAGCGCCCGAGTTGGCGAGCAAAACGGCAACGGCTCGCTTACGGCGCTGCCCATCATCGAAACCCAGGCGGGCGACGTTTCGGCCTACATTCCGACGAACGTGATTTCAATCACCGACGGTCAGATTTACTTGGAAACGGATTTGTTTTATCAGGGCGTGCGTCCGGCGATTTCGGTCGGCTTGTCGGTGTCGCGCGTCGGTTCGGCGGCGCAGGTCAAGGCGATGAAACAAGTCGCCGGTCGCATCAAGGGCGACCTTGCGCAATTCCGCGAACTGGCGGCGTTCGCGCAATTTGGGTCCGACCTCGACGCGAAAACGCAGGCGATGCTTGAACGCGGCAAACGCATCATCGAAATTTTCAAGCAGCAGCAATATGATCCAATTTCAATGGAGGCGCAGGTGGCGGTTCTCTGGACGGCCCAAAATAATTATTTCGATGATGTCCCGGTTGACAAAGTGAAGGATTTTCAGATCAAGTTGTCCCAGTATCTTCACACGCGGAAGCCGGAATTGTTGGAACGGGTTTTGAAGGAAAAAGCCATCAGCGACGCAATTGCGGCCGAATTGAAGACGGCGGTGACGGAATTCAAACAGACGTATCACTAGAATTTTATGGTCAGCTACAAAACCAAAATCGCGGCGGCGCGGCGGATTGAGGAAATGGTTTTTCTCATTCGCGGACAGCGCGTCATACTGGATTTTGATTTGGCGAGGGTTTATGGCGTGACGACGAAACGTTTGAACGAACAGTTCCGACGAAACGTTGAAAGATTTCCCGGCGACTTTGCGTTTCAGCTTACAAAACAAGAGCTTGCAAACTTGAGGTCGCAATTTGCGACCTCAAGTTTGCACGGCGGACTTCGCTATTTACCGATTGCGTTCACGGAGCACGGCGCATTGATGTTGGGGAATATTTTAAGCGGCAAAACCGCGATGGTGGTGAGCATTCGGGTTGTGCGCGCATTTGTCTGGATGCGTGAGCAATTGGCCGCAAACAAAGAATTTGCACAGAAGTTGAAAGAATTGGAAAGTCGCATCAGCGGACATGACGAGTCCATTCAAAGTTTATTTGAAGCCATCCGACAATTGGTCGAACCGCCGTTGCCGGAGGACCGCAAGCAAATCGGTTTCATGCGCGAAACCGCGCCGCCATATCGCCTCAAATCCAAAAAGCGATTTTAATTTTTCATGCCCAGCACGCACGACATACGCCGGCGCATCAAGTCGGTCAAGAACACCGCCCAAATCACCAAGGCAATGCAGATGGTGGCGGCGGCCAAAATGCGCAAGGCGCAGCAGGCTGCGCTCTGTGGACGGCCGTATGCGGATTTGATGAATCAGATTCTGGCCGAGGCCGCCCCGCGCATCGCGGCGTTCAAACATCCGCTGATGGAAATCCGCGGCGTGAAAAAACGCGCGATTATTTTGGTGGGCACGGACCGCGGCTTGTGCGGCGCGTTGAACGGCAACTTGTTCCGCGAGGCGGCCAAGCTGGACAAAAATACGACGACGTTCATCGCCGCCGGAAAAAAAGGCGCGCATTTCGTCGCGCGCACGAAGCGCCAGCTCGCGGCGGAATTTTCCTACAAGGACACCCCGACGTTCGCCGAGGCGCGGGCGATTTCCAAGTTCGCGCAGGATTTGTTTTTGAAGGGCGAAACGGACACGGTGGACATTTTGTTCACGAATTTTGTTTCGACCTTGGTTCAGCAACCCAAAACTGTTGCCTTTTTGCCCGTCGGAAAAATCAAGGCCGTAACGGCGGGCGTCGCCGCGCCGGCGGAAACGTTGTCAGGCAAAGGCACGCGCACGGACGTTTTTGAATTTGAGCCGGACGAGAAAACGGTTTTGGGTGAATTGCTGCCGCACAGTTTGAATTTTCAAGTCCACCAGATTTTGCTGGAAGCGAAAGCCAGCGAGCACAGCGCGCGGATGGTCGCGATGAAAAACGCGACGGACAACGCGAAGCAGCTTATCAAAGACCTGACACTCGAATACAACAAATTGCGCCAGTCAAACATCACGAAGGAATTGCTGGAAATCGCCTCCGCGCAAATGGCGGTGGGCTGAAAATATTTTTATGAACAAAGGCAAAATCGTTCAAATCATCGGCCCGGTCGTGGACGTGGAATTTCCCGAGCCGCTGCCCGCCATTTACAATGCGCTGACCGTCGAATACGACATGCCCGGCGGAAATAAAACCCGGCTCACGCTCGAAGTGCAGCAGCACCTCGGCGACAACTGGGTGCGCACCGTTGCCATGAGCACGACCGAGGGACTCAAGCGCGGCTATGAAGCCGTTGACTCCGGCGCTCCGATTTCCATGCCCGTCGGCGAGGCCGTCATGGGTCGCGTCTTCAACGTCACCGGCGAGGCCGTGGACGAGCAGGGCCCGGTGAAGGCCGACAAGTTCAGTCCAATTCACCGTCCCGCGCCCGCTCTCGTGGATCAATCCACGTCGCCGCAAATTTTGACCACCGGCATCAAGGTCATTGATTTGATTTGTCCGTTTTTGAAAGGCGGCAAGGTTGGCGCATTCGGCGGCGCCGGCGTCGGCAAGACCGTCGTCATCATGGAACTCATCAACAACATTGCCAAACTGCACGGCGGCATTTCGATGTTCGCGGGCGTTGGCGAACGCACACGCGAAGGCAACGACCTTTACAACGAAATGATTGAGGCCGGTGTCATCAAGGTTGAAAAGGACGAAAAAGGTCATCCGAAAAGAGGCGCAAACGGATTGCCGATCATCAAGGAAGGTTCAAAGATTGGCCTGGTCTATGGCCAGATGAACGAGCCGCCCGGCGCGCGCCTCCGCGTGGCGCTGTCCGCTCTCGCCGTCACCGAGTATTTCCGCGATGAAAAAAATCAGGACGTGCTGCTGTTCATTGACAACATTTTCCGTTTCTCGCAGGCTGGCTCGGAAGTTTCGGCATTGCTGGGCCGCACACCGAGCGCCGTTGGTTATCAGCCAACGCTTGCCGCCGAAATGGGCGACTTGCAGGAACGCATCACCTCGACGAAGAAGGGTTCGATAACAAGCTTCCAAGCCGTCTATGTTCCCGCCGACGATTTGACCGACCCGGCGCCGGCCACGACGTTCGCGCACTTGGACGCGACCATCGTGCTGGAACGTTCCATTGCCGAGCTGGGAATTTATCCCGCCGTGGATCCGCTGGCCTCCAACTCCCGTGCGCTTGCCCCGGAAATTGTCGGCAATGAACATTACGACGTAGCGCGCGGCGTCCAAAAAGTTTTGCAACGCTACAAGGATTTGCAGGACATCATCGCGATTCTCGGCATGGACGAACTTTCGCCCGACGACAAACTCATGGTGTATCGCGCGCGCAAAATCCAGCGCTTCTTGAGCCAGCCGTTCTCGGTCGCGGAAGTTTTCACCGGCCGCCCCGGAAAACAGGTTCCCGTCACCGAAACCGTTCGCGGTTTCAAGGAAATCCTCGACGGCAAACACGACGACGTCGCCGAGCAGAATTTTTATATGAAGGGCGGCATTGACGAAATTAAAGAAAGCTAAATGGCCGCAACGCTCAAACTCGAAATTGTCACGCCGGAGGCGAAAATCTTCTCCAGCGACGTGGACATGGTCACGCTTACCGGCAGTGAAGGCGAGATGGGCATTTTGCCGTTGCACATGCCGCTGATGACGCAACTTGTCGCTGGCGAAATTGTTGCGCGCAAGGGCAACGAAAATATTTTTCTCGCCGTCGGCGACGGCTTTGTCCAAGTAACCGGCGACCATGTGGCCATCCTCACCGACATGGCGATCAAGGCCGATGACATTGACGAGGCCAAGGCCGAGGAAGCCCGCCGGCTGGCCGAGTCCCGGCTCGCCCAAAAAATCACCGACGAGGAAGCCGCGCACATTCAAGCCGCGCTCGCGCACGCCACAACCCAGCTCAAGGTCAAGCGATTGCGGAAGAAGTAGATTTCTGAAAAACAAAATCGGCGGCAGAATTATTTCCGCGTTGTTTTGCTTTTCCTCACAAATAACTCAACCGGCAATCACGCCGATTTCCACCGGTTCAACGCTCACGCCTTGTTTTTCCATCCATTGGATTGCCGCTTTCACCTCGTCGCGTTTGCCTTCAATTTCCAGACAAACGATGCCGATCTCATCCGTCACGCTGGCCTGACGGATGTTGGTGACGACCTTGAATTTTTTGGCGACCTCCCAGATGAACGGCTTTTTGATCAGCTTGGGCGGATACATCAGCCAAAGCCGCTGTTGCGTCAGTGAATTCGGCTTCGTCGCGGAAGTTTTTTTCTTTGCCATAAATTCTAGCCGCCGGCGATGGCGGGAATGATGCTGATTTCGTCGCCATCTTTGAGCGGCGTCTCGCGGTTTTTGAGGAAACGGATGTCCTCCTCGTTGACATAGACGTTCACGAAGCGGCGCACCTCGCCCTTGTCATCCACGAGGCGTTCCTGGATGCCTGGGTAGCGCGTCTGCAATTCGACAATCGCCTCGCCGATGGTGGCGGCGTTGATTTCGACCAGCTCCTCGTTGTTGGTCAACTTGCGGAGCGGCGTGGGGATGCGAACTTTTTTTGGCATAAATTAAATTTTAATTGCTTAAACTTTTCTGGCTAACTTGAGACGAGTTAGTATTTCGCTATCAATAATAAAATGTTGGTCTGAATGTTTCACTAACAATTCTGGGACTTCGCTACAAATTCCAACAACTGCAGTGCGACAACCAAAATCTTCAACTCGGCTGATTGCGCGAACAAAATCTTGATCTGCGCTGACAAGAACGGCGTAGTCGCAATTTCTCGAAGCGGCATGGTAAATTAAATCAGCTACGAGCAATGCGTCGACAGCTTTTTCTTTGATATTGCCGTCTTTGGTTGGAATTCCATGACCAAGAACTACTCGGATCCCATCAACGAATTTAGAGCCATTCCTTTTAATTGCTCGGTCAAGCTGTTCTTGAATTGTGTAAAGGTAAATCCGGCTAATTTGTCTGCCGCCGGTAACATTTGTAAAACTGCGAAATACATTTGCCAATTCTTCAACTACGAGGCGCGCGCTTTCGAGGCGGTAAAATAAATTTGTGCCGTCGATGAAAATCATTGCGCGTTGCAATTGCATGAGATTCACTCCGCCGCCACCTGAAATAGTTACAGCCATACACAATTGCGCAAATCACGCATTCACTTTTTCTTCCTGCGCCAGCAGCGCCTCGAACTCGCGCAAGCTCGGCTTGATTTCGCGCGGCTTGCCACAATGGCCTTGCACGGCGTCGAGTGTCTTCAATCCGTTGCCGGTGACGCAGATGACGGCGGAAGAATCCTTCGGAATCTTGCCGCACGCAATGAGTTTCTTCGCCACGCCGACGGTCACGCCGCCGGCAGTCTCGGCAAATATACCTTCAGTCTCGGCGAGCAGCTTGATCGCATCGCGGATTTCATCATCCGTCACGTCCTCGGCCGCGCCGCCGGTGTCGCGCATCACCTTGAGCGCGTAAAAACCATCCGCCGGCGTGCCAATGGCAAGCGATTTCGCAATCGTGTCGGGTTTGACCGGCTTGAAGAAATCGAGTCCGGCCTTCTGCGCGACGGAAATCGGCGAGCAGCCCGTTGCCTGCGCGCCGTAAATTTTCGGCTGCGTGTCGGAAATAAGACCGACCTTCACAAGTTCCTGGTAGCCTTTGTGAATTTTCGTGAGCAGCGAGCCGGAGGCCATCGGGATGACGGTGTGCTGCGGCGCGCGCCATCCGAGTTGCTCGGCAATTTCATACGCCATGCTCTTGGAACCTTCGGCGTAGTACGGCCTCATGTTCACGTTCACGAACGCCCAGCCGAATTTGCCGGCGATTTCTGCGCACAGGCGGTTCACTTCGTCGTAATGGCCTTTGATCCCGATGACGTTCGCGCCGTAGATCAGCGAGTTCAGAATTTTGCTCTGTTCCAAATCCGACGGAATGAAAACATAAGCTCGCAAGCCAGCACTGGCGGCCTGGGCGGAAACCGCATTCGCTAAATTTCCCGTGGACGCGCAGGCGACGGTGTCGAAGCCCAGTTCCTTCGAGCGGCTTAACGCCACGCTCACAACGCGGTCTTTGAAGGAGAGCGTCGGATAATTTACGGCGTCGTTTTTCACCCATAATTCGCGGATGCCAAGTTTCTTAGCGAGCCGGTCGGCCTTGATGAGTGGCGTGAAGCCGGCTTGCGTGCCGACGGTTGGTTCGCCGGCGATGGGTAACAGTTCACGGTAACGCCACATCGTCTTCGGGCGCGAGGCGACGGCCTCGCGCGTCAAAGATTTTTTGATGCGGTCGTAGTCGTAGGCGACTTCGAGCGGACCGAAGTCGAATTCGCAGACGTGGTTGGCCGTGAGTGGATATTCGCGTCCGCATTCGCGGCACTTGAGCGCCTTCATGAAACCGTGTTGTTCACTCATAAATATTCGTGTCCGAAGATTGTTTCCGGGCAGCAAAAAAGCCCCGACTCGTGACGAGAAGGGGCGACAAAACGGTTGTGCGCTTCTCATTTTTCCCAAGCCAATGGTGCTTGAGCTGGAATTGGCACCTGACATTGAGACCAAAGCTCAACCGGTTGCCGTGGTGTCATCGGGCCAGTCCCTCGACCACTCGTCATGAGTCCGTCAAATCAACGGATGCGGATAAATTGATACAATATGGGGAAAGTGTCAAAACTTTTTTACCGGAAGGCGGGGCGACGACTTTGCCTGCTTGCGATTCGAGTAAAAAATAATTTCAAGGCCCTTCAGATTTTCGTTGCGCAGATTATGCCGACGCTTTAAGCTTGTGGGTGGCAGAGAGTGGAGGCTCTGAGCCATAAAACGAGTGTTTGCGGTTAACCATGAAACCAGCATCCATGTCAGTCACTAAAAAATCGCCTGAACACGCGGCGCGAGCAAGCACCGCAAAAACGCCGACGGAAAAGACGGTTGCTGAAGCCGACGCGCCGTCAAAAACAAAATCGCCCCGCGCAAAAAAATCCCTGTTCGAAGGAATTGCCGACGCCGCGCAAAGCATTTTGAGGCCGAAGCGCTCGAAATCCACCGCGCCGAAAACCGAGGTTACGTCTGAAACCAAGGTCCGCCGCACTTATACCCGCCGGAAAAAAATCGAAGTCCCGTCCATTTTGCTCGAAGGCGACGCGCCCGTGCCGACGCCCGTCAGCGGGCCGGGACAAAAATACGCGCTTGGCCCGACGCCGCCGTCGCAAAGTTTTCCGACGGCGGAATCCGAGCTGCCCGAATCCTATGGCACCAAAAAGCTTTTCCTCACCGCCCGCGACCCGCACTGGATTTACGCGCACTGGGATTTGACACAGGCGCAGCAGTTGAAGCTGAATGCGCTGTCCTCCGACGGCCATCTCGTCCTGCGCATTTATCCCCACAAGCTCGAAGGTCATCCGCTTTATGAAATCCACGTCCATCCCGAATCGCGCCACTGGTTCGCGCACGTCGAGCGCGCGGGAGATTCCTATGTGGCCGAGCTTGGCTACTATTCCGCGCTGGGACGATGGACGCGCATTTCCATTTCGAGCGGCACAATGACGCCGCCCGATGCCGTTTCCGCCGACGAAGCGGCCGAGTTCGCCACGATTCCGTTTGAATTTCCATTTGCCCGCCTGATGGAAATCGTCAAGGCCGCCGTGCGCGAAAATCTTCCGCTCGCGCAGGCCATCGAAGAATTGCGCCACAACGGCCATCCTGATTTGCCGCGCGTGACGAGCAAGCCGCCCGCGACGTGGACGCCGCAGCAGGAACACGCGCTCGCCAAAGTCATCAACATTGACGAAACGCGCCGGGTGTGGATGGGGTCGCTCGAAATCACGGAACTCATCCGCCGCAAACTCGCGCATGAAATTTCCTCGCTTGGCGTTTCCTCGTTTGGCGTTTCCAGTTTGTCCAGCCCGTTCGGCGGCTTGGAACGGGCGAAAGGCTTCTGGTTCAACGTCAATGCCGAGTTGATCATTTATGGCGCGACCGAGCCGGGCGCAAAAGTCACGCTGGGTGGTCACGAAATCAAATTGCGTTCCGACGGCTCGTTCAGTTTCCGCTTCGCGCTGCCGGACGGTAAATATGATTTGCCCGCTGTGGCCGTTTCCGCTGATGGCGCTGATGCGCGCGCGGCGGACTTGAAATTCAGCCGCGAGACGGAATATCTGGGCGACGTCGGCGCGCATCCGCAGGACCCGTTGCTAAAGACCCCGCTGCCGCAAAATCTTTAATCTTATGGACGCGCCCGCCCGCGGAGCATTGATGCTCGTCCGCTTCATAGCTGTTTCTATCATGGGCATGAGCATTGTGGAACTGTCATTGTCCTGGGCCGAATACCATTTCCGGCAGACGCCGGTGAGCATCCCGGAGGTCGTGCTCTGGGGCATCGTGTTTTTGGCCGGCGTCGTCATTTTGATAATGGCCAAGACCGTCGCGGACTGGATTGCCGACAAACTCGAATAGTTATCAAGGGCCATGCAAGGGTATCTTTCACTCGTCCTGCACGCGCATCTGCCGTTCGTGCGCCATCCCGAACACGAAAAATTCCTCGAAGAAAGCTGGCTGTTCGAGGCCGTCACGGAAACCTACATCCCGCTCGTCCAGATTTTTGAAAACTGGCGGCACGACGGCGTGAACGGGCGCCTGACGCTTTCGCTTTCGCCGCCGCTGTGCGCGATGTTGCAAGACGAATTGCTCCGCCGGCGCTACGGACGCCATCTCGACGGTCTCATCGAACTGGCCGAAAAGGAAATTCACCGCACGCACTGGGACCGCGCCTTCCGCGAACTTGCGTGGATGTATCACCACAAACTTTCCCTCACGCGCGAAACGTGGCGTTACTACGAGGGCAATCTCGTCGCCTGCTTCAAGCGATTTCAGGACGAAGGCCGCCTTGAAATCATCACGACCGCCGCGACCCATGCGCTGCTGCCGCTGCTGGCCAACCATCCGCCGTCCATCCGCGCGCAGATTTTGACCGCGCGCGACCACTATCAAAGCTGCTTTGGCCGCCCGCCGCGCGGCATCTGGCTGCCGGAATGCGCCTACGTTTCCGGCGTCGAAACGTTTTTGCAGGAGGCGGACATCCGCTGGTTCATCCTCGACACGCACGGCGTCTGGCACGCAAAACCGCGTCCGCGCTACGGCACGTTCGCGCCGATTTTCACGCCGAACGGCATCGCCGCGTTCGGGCGCGATTACGATTCCTCGCGGCAGGTCTGGAGCCGGCAGGAAGGCTATCCCGGCGACCCGCGTTACCGCGATTTCTACCGCGACATCGGGTTCGATCTGGATTTCGATTACGTCCGGCCGCATCTGCCGTCGCCGGAAAACCGCGGCTTCACCGGCATCAAGTATTTCAAAATCACCGGCGCGGGCGAGAAACAGATTTACGACCGTGGCGCGGCGCTGTCGGCGGCGAGCGAACACGCCGCGCATTTCCTCAACGAGCGCGTCGCGCAAACCCGGAAGCTCGCCGGGCTTTTGGACCGTCCGCCGATGATCGTCGCGCCGTATGACGCGGAATTGTTCGGTCATTGGTGGTATGAAGGGCCGGAGTTTCTGGATTTCTTCGCGCGGAAAGTTTCCAACGAGCAGAAAATCATTTCGCTCATCACGCCCGGCGATTATCTGGCGCGCCATTCGATGAACCAGATCGCCGAGCCGAGCGCGTCCACCTGGGGCGAGGAAGGTTACCTGCGCGCGTGGCTGAACGAAAAGAACGAGTGGATTTATCCGCACTTGCAGGTCGCGCAGGAACGCATGAGCCGGCTGGCAAAGAAATTTTCAAGACGGGCGAGCGTCCTGCAAAAGCGCGCGCTGAAACAGGCCGCGCGCGAACTGCTGCTGGCGCAGGCAAGCGACTGGCCGTTCATTTTGCGCGCCGACACGAGTCCCGACTACGCGCGCCGCCGCGTGAAGGACCATTTGCTCCGGTTCATTGCGCTGCACGACCAGTTGACGGCGACGGGTGTGGACGAAAAATGGCTGGCCGAAACCGAGGCGTCCGACAACATTTTCCCCGACGTGGATTGGAATTATTGGAAGTCGCCCATTTGACGCGGAAAGCGGCCCATTTCGGCGGAATGTATTCGTGTCCAGCCAGCGCGGCGGGGCGTCGGTGCTCATGATGTCGCCCTTGGTCAATTCCACCGGCACCGCCGAACCTTGCCAGCTTTTGTTCCCGAGCGAAATGTCCGGCCACACTCCCACGACGCTCAAAATGACATTGGTGTCCGGGTCGGCGGCGGCGAACGGATAAAAATGCACCTTGGGCGATTTCAGAAACTCCATGGTTTGGTCGTCGAAAACCCCGCGTTGATGCAATTCCTCCGCCGTCAAGGCCGGGTAATTGGTCTGCGAATGGCAGTAATTTTTCAACTCGTTGAAGATGTCGGCGAACGAGCGGTTCACTTCCGACTGCCAGGCTTCGACGGACTTGGCCTTTTCCCTCAGATGAACCCGGATGGCGACGATTGCCAGAATCAGAATCAGGACTGCGGCGATGACGATGAGCAATTGCGTGCCCTGGCTTGAGCCGGTTTGGTTTGATTTCATGGCGGATTTTTGCCCCTCAACCTCCGGCTGGCAAATATAAATTCAAGGAGCGGCATCTTGCCCGCAACGGCTTCCCGCCTTTAACTCCCGCGCGGTGTTGGCATCGTGGTCTTACCTCACTCTGCACCAAACAATCGCAAGCAAACCAATGCTGGCGATGACGAAAATATATGCCAGCCAATAAACTCGGCGATGATGGCGGTCTAGCGCTCGCGGCCCGAATGTAAAAAACCGCCGCTGCCGGTAAAGTGGCAGTCGCGCTAAAAATAGCAGAATCGTCCCGATGCCTGAAAATCCCAGTGCCGCGTAAAAAATCGCCAACACGTCTCCTGACCTCAACTTGGAAATCAACGACAGAATGCCACCGGCAAGAATCGCAATTAATCCAAACCAAACCCATGAGAACAGCAAACAGCCGAGGTCGGGCGGAAAATACCAATTTGACGATTTCTTTTCCATGTGCGCGAACGATGCCTAACGATCCAAATCCCGCATTTGCGGGACACGCCGACGGGCGAGCGGTTCCGCATTCTCGATAGCCGTTGTATAACTCAAACCATCCATAAACTCAAGGGGCAATCGCCTTTGGCTCCAGCGCGGGGCTAGGCATTATCATCGAATCCATGAAACGTCTCCTTTCCCGTCTGAACCTTGATAAACGAGATTCTGGCTATCTAAAACTACAATTTTGCAATGGTCGACACGCCCGACTGGCACCGCGACTGGTGCATTGCTTGCGGTGCTGTTGGTGATGCTCAAAATCAAGAAACCGTTCTTAACATCCCATGACCCGTCTTGCGCCCACGCTACTGTCGTGTTGGATATAACTCCACTAAATCTGGTGTGAAAAATACCTCCTGAATCAAAGGTCATCGTGTCTGGCTGGCCGAATATCTTCCATGTGCCCAGAAGCTGCTTGTGCAACTCCGCATCGCGGCAGCTACAACCGCTCACCAAGCCGCTCAATAGAATAAACAAAACGATGAATCTCATGGTGCGATGATGTCTAACGATCCAAAGCTGAACCATGCCGACCGGCGAGTGGCTCCGCAAACTCGACAATCGTTGTATAACTCAAACCAGCCATAAACTCAAACTCAAGGGGCGGTCGGCGTTGGCTCCAGCGCGGTGTGGCAGCATATCGTGACTATCCTCGTGCCACACAACAAAGCGAATGATTGCTAACCCAGACAGCCTCACCGCTAGGAGAGACAATTGTCACTTCGGATGGGTTTGTTAAGGCGATGCAGCAAAACATATCGGCGTCTTTTTGAACGCTCACTGAAAGCAATCGCTTGTGATTTGTCTTCTGCCAGTCATCCATCTGCTCGTAGAGTGCGCGAACTGACCGGCTCTCAAAATATACCAAGTTGTGTTTGTTGTTGTCTGACATATTTATTCCTTTTTTTGTGACGTGTAATGCTGCCTAACGATCCAAATCCCGCATTTGCGGGACACGCCGATCGGCGGGTGGCTCCGCAAGCTCGATAATCACTGTATAACTCAAACCATCCATAAACTCAAGTGGCAGTCGGCTTTGGCTCCAGCGCGGGGTTAGGCATCTGCTTCCAAGCTTTGATAACGGCATCGAGATTGTCTTGATACTCGCGGTTGTCCTGGTCGTCACCCTCTATCTCATGTGACTTAAAAAACTCCAGAAATGTGATTACCGCTTCTTTCTGCTGACGGCTGAATAAACGAAACCGCTCCAAGTCAAAAGCGTCGAATCCAGCTATGCCAAGCCCTTGAAAAGTGAAAAAGGCAACCTCGGAATCTGGATGAGCGAGCGAATAGTGCATATAAGCCGGCACAAAGTAACGAAATGCCGATGGTGACAGAAGCGGCAACGACTGACAGCGACGCTCCAAAATATCATCCGCCAGAAGTTGGGATGGCTTCCCACGGAAATCTTCGCGTATTTCACGGCACTCCGGGCACTCATGCAAAGCGATGCAATCATCACCCGGATATGGCACCTTCTCAAACGCGGAATCAATGGACTCTTGAACGGTCATAGAATCGAATGATGCCTAACATTCCGAAGCCGGGACACGGCTGCGGGCGGCTGGCTCACGACTGCAATCTGAACTTTCAAATCTCATTGTTCAACCATATTCATTCGCCCTTCGCCTTTCAGCCTTCCAATGGCTTCAGCGCGGTTTCAGGTGCGCGGTCAAGTAAATCTCTAGCTCTCTTAAGTGTAGAAGCCGCCCGCTCAACAGTCGGTGGCAGAACCTTGCCGATATGCCTGAGTGCGCTTAATGTTCAAAGTTAGGCTGCGATTTTCTTGGCTCCATAATTCCACAAAAAATAAACGGCAGCCACGTCAGCGACTAACATCAGGCCAAGCAAAATCTCGCCGGGGCGCTCATTACGCGAAACGTCTCGCTTTGTCTGCTCCAACAACGCTGCTTTTGTTTTCACCGTAGGACTCGCTTGATAAGCATGTATCGCCTGAACCGTCTCTGCACTCCTCGGAAATGAGAAATTGCGAGGTTCTAACGCCCAGCATATCTCTGCCAAAATAACCGCCAAAATTGCCATCCTGATGAGCCAAGTTTTCATGGCACTTTCTCGCAGCCTAACGATCTAAAGTTAGGCCACGGGGTCACTGTCTCTCCCTTTTGATAGCCCATGTGCTCGCGAAAATTATAGGTAAATAGAGCGCCGAAAGGCTCACGAGGCATCCGAGGCGAACTGAACCATCAAGCAACCGAAACACGGTGATAATCCAAAAGACAACGCTGAAAATCATCACGGCTAGGAATCCATAAATCAACGCTATGTGACCGCGCCAACACCGAACGATTCGCCACGACACCAATAAACCGAGAATGAGTGCTCCGACTGACATGAAAATCCATAACATTGTCATAAACTCTCGCAGCCTAACGATCCAAAGCTGAGCCACGCCGACTGGCGAGTGGCTCCGCAAACTCGATAATAGTTGTATAACCCAAACCGTCCATAAACTCAAGGGGCAGTCGGCGTTGGCTCCAGCGCGGGTCGTGGTGTCGCGGATTGTTGCTAATCGGACTCAAGGAGATTTAACTGGTTGTCGCTGACGGCGGCTTGCGCCTTTTTTAACACTTCAAGGTTCATCGGCAATTCCAGACGCTTGTTTTCCTCGATGATTTCTTTGACCGTCACAATCTGAATCCTGTCGTAATTTTTTTGCATCAACGGATGCGGATAAAGTCCGGCGGATTTGGCTTCACGTTGCATCGGCGCAGTCGCGTGTTCAAGAGTGATTAACGTCGCCAATTCCGCGCCTTCACGCGCCATGTCACCGCGCAGCTTGGCGATGTCGCCACGCCCAACGCCGCCAGATTTGACCTGCAAAACCATCTTGGCGGTTTCCGTTGCGCTGGTTTGAAAATAAGCTATGCCATCAATTCCAGAATCCGCGCCCTTTTTCTCATTGATGACGGCGCGGTTGTTTGTGTATGTCAGGACTGCCCATTTTTCAAATTCTTTCCGCACGCGGTCGTCTGCCTTGTTTGCCAATGCGCGGGCAGATTCCATGTCTCGCGGCACGCCGTCGAGCGTGATATTATTTAGGACTTTTTTATCAAAATGTTCGTCAAATCTTTTTAGAATAACAGCAATTGCTTGATAGGTGATGTCAATGCCTATCCATTTCCGATTAAGCCGCTGTGCAACTGCAACCGTTGTCCCGCAACCGCAATATGCGTCTAAAATGACGCTTCCCTCTGCCGAACTTGCTTGTAAAATTCTTTGAAGAATCGCCTCCCTTTTTTGCGTTGGATAGCCGAGATATTCTGGGTTGGTGGATGCCTGCTGAAAAGAATCTATATCGTCCCAAACATCTCCAATTGTTTTGCCCTTCAAGTCTTTTAAGTATTGCCGCCGTCCGCCCGGCCTGTCGTCGCGGTATTTTTCCCCATTTTCGTCAACTTTTTTGAACCGTTTCAAATAGTCAGGGTTATTGTCCCAATATAATTTTTTGAAAAAATACTCATCCGACTTTGTGAAAAAAAGAATCGTATCGTGTGAACGAATCCAGTTTTCGGCTCGGCTTTTGAATCCAGAAGTGTCGGTTGTGCTCCAAATAATTTCTCTCTTAAAATCGCCCCCCCCCCGCAAAAAATACTATCCATGACGAGTTTCAAATAATGACTCGCAGTTTGATCGCAATGCAGATAAAAGCTGCCAGTCCGTTTCAACACTCGCCGGATTTCCACAATGCGGAGCGCCATGTGAACGAGATAGGCGAGCAGGCTTCCCTCTTTCAAAACTTTGTGCAGCCCCTTGATGAGTTCAATCGTCTGCGACGTGAAGCGGTTGCCTTCGTTGCCGATGATTTGTGCAAAACCCTCAACGGCGCGGTCATCCCAAATCCAAGTGTCCACAAATGCCTGCGACTGTGCCCTGTCCTCGCTGCCGATGTTGTTGTAAATCTGATTGTAGTTGCGCTTGGAATTGAACGGCGGGTCAATGTAACAAAGGTCAACGGACTCATCTTTAATCTTGCCCCGCAAGACATCAAGATTGTCGCCGTAGAAAAGTTTGTTCACGCACACCTTCTTAACAACAAATTCCCAAAAACTCAACATTAACTGGAATCACTCCCTCCATCGCTTTAATTTTTCCCAATTGATTTTTCCTGTTAAATCTTGGCCGTCGTAAATGAATACATTTTCCGCTCTGAAACCGATTGGAAACAGGCCAGAATTGCCTTTTTTTATTGCGTCAAACGCATTTTCTGACGTTACGAACACAGTTTTTTGATTAGCATAGCACACTTTCCTTAAAAGTGGTCTATGCGCAACATCTTTAACAATAACAAGTTGTCCATTCATGCCAACCATTATCTGCCAGCTTGTTTTATGCTACAACATTTATTTGAAAATAATCTGAAAAAGTCCTTTACAAAAACATAAAATCTGCGAATATGTCCTCGCGCATAACCAGCGCATAAAATGAAAACTGAAAACATAATCGAATCGAAGCCGCCCTATGTGGCGTTCAAAACATTCACAAACTTCATCGCAAGCTTGCGTCAGTCTGGATTGCCCGGAAGAATTGACCGCAGTGTTTTTGTCGGCGTGTCAGGGGCTAATCAGTCTTTTTTACTCGCAACCTTAAAATTCTTTGGGCTGATAAATAATGATGGCATCCCAACGCCATCATTCAAAGATTTGGTGGAAAATCCACAGAATGAAAAAGCGGTGCTGTCCAAAGCCGCCAAAGAAAAATACGATTTTATTTTCGACGGGACGTTTAACATTGGTTCGGCCACCGCCGCCCAATTGACCGAGAAATTTAAGGAACGGGGCATTGATGGTTCAACAATTGTTAAGGCTATTTCGTTTTTTACTTCTTTGTGCGAGGCGACGGAAATAAAAATTAGCCCTCACCTCAAAAGCAAGCGCGGTGCAAAGGGATCAGGCGGTTCAACGCCTCGAAAATATAAAAAGCGCAAGCCTGTGGATGAACCGCCATTTACTACGCTACCGCCGCCGCCACTTCCGCCGGGTGCAGAAGCACACACGCTTTTCTTGGACACAGACAAACAGAGAAAGGTTTCGCTCACCGCGCCATTAAGTATCACGCGGGCTGAATACAGCCGCATTTGCAAATGGCTTGAGGTCGCGCTGATTGTCGAAGAAGAAAAAACAAAATAAAGAATTTCGGGAACGGGCGGCGGGCTGTCGAGGCCATAACATCGTGTTCCATTCGCACGAGGACACGCCGCCCTAATCCCAAAAACAACTAAAATCAAGCCCCGCCAGTGTTTCAGCACTGACAGGGCGCAACCAAGCGCAGGGTTAAGCTGCAAAAGGTCGCATATCTTGTCAGATACGACTTCACGTTAGCTTTCCTTGCCTAGAAAGCAAGTTTGAAATGTCATTGTTGCTCCGGCGAAGCCAAGAAATTTGGCCGCTTCAAAAACATTAACGGCATCGTGCAACGCTATCGTTGCGTGCGCTGCGCCAAAACCTTTTCCGAATCTCCGTTGGACGGATTGCGAACGGAACATGAAAAGGTCGTTCAAATCGTCAAACTGCTGGTCGAGGGCGTTGGTGTTCGCGCAACCGCCCGCCTGACAGGTTGCCAGCACAAAACCGTTTTGGCCGTGTTGGAAACTGTCGGGCAAAAATGCGAACGGCTTCACGACAATCTTGTGCGCTATCTCAACGTGGACGCGCTACAAATTGACGAACTCTGGTCGCGTGTCGCGTGTTCACAAAAGCGGGCGAATCAACTTGGCGGTAGCGATGAGATTGGCGACCAATACACTTTCCTTGCCGTCTCTGCCCGCGAGAAATTCATCGTCAGTTATTACACTGGCAAACGGAACTTGGAAAACACGGACACTTTTATTGCCGATGTTGCGGAGCGGATTGTCGGCACTGTCCAGATCACAACCGATTCATTCCGGCCATACCAGCAAATCGTTCGGAAACACCTGCTAGGGCGTTTGCATTTTGCAACTATGCAGAAATTATACGCCGTGCCATACAACATCAAAGCAGAGGCGGCACGCCGCTACGCTCCGGCACAATGCACTGGCGTCAAAATCAGAATCCAAGCTGGCGTGCCGCAAGCCGACAAAATCAATACGTCATACGTTGAACGCTCCAATTTGACCGTCCGGCATTTCAACAAACGCTTTGCCCGTTTGGGTCTGGGATATTCACGGAAGCTTTGCAATCATCGTTACGCGATTGCGCTTTTTGCGGCTGCGTATAATTTTTGCAAAGTTCACAACACGCTCGGATGCACTCCGGCTGTTGGAATTAAACTAACAAATGAAACGTGGACAATTGAACGGCTGATTGATGAAGCGACTAAATCAACAAACTAGGACACCACGACCCCAGCGCGGTGTTAGGCATCATCATCGAATCCATGAAACGTCTCCTTTCCCGTCTGAACCTTGATAAACGAGATTCTGACTATCTAAAACCACAATCTTGCAATGGTCAACACGTCCGACTGGCACCGCGACTGGTGCATTGCTTGCGGTGCTGTTGGTGATGCTCAAAATCAAGAAACCGTCCTTAACACCCCATGACCCATCTTGCGCCCACGCTACTGTCGTATTGGATATAACTCCACTAAATCTGGTGTGGAAAATACCGTCTGAATCAAAGGTCATCGTGTCTGGCTGGCCGAATATCTTCCAAAGACACGATATGTCTGCGGTCTAAAGCCGGCAATCAGCCACGGTCGCTCCTTCTCAAGCACAATCTTGTGTGTCTCCGTCTTGCCAACGGAAAACTTGTAGCGCCGCTTCCGAGCGCCGTAGAAATGAGTGAATGGTGAAAAAGGACTCTGCCGTGCGACTCTCCGACCATCAACGAGAGTCTGCATCGCACCCGTCCAACAATTACGAGAGAACTCTATTTTCGACTTTTCTCTGCCACCAACTTCAAGTGTGAATTTCATAATTTCTCCTCGTGCTCAATGCCGCCTAACAGACATTCGGCCAAAGCTGGGTTTGGCCTAAGTCGGCAAGGGGTGTTTGTGGTTTTTGGTTTGATATGCCTGCAACCAACGGAGTTGCGGGAAAATGGTGAACGCCCGGTTTGGCCTAATTCGGGAAGGCGGATCGGGGACTTGGCACGGGGCGTTGGCGAATGCTCCGCAAATGGAGCGGTGAGGCTTGCTCCAATCAAATTGGGCCACCGATTTTTCACTGGATTGGACTTTAGCACGGTATTTAGGCCGTTTTCAAGCCAATTCACTGTCCAACGCACCATCAAAAGGCCAAATCCCGGCCTTTTGGCCGCCAAATTGTTCGGATGGGCATTGTCAATTTTGACATGGACGTCCAGCCAGCAGAATGGCCGTTGCCCATTTTCAACTTGGCCGTCGAAACGTTGGGATGGTCATGTAAAATTTCAACATGGCTGCCGACACGTGTAGATGGTCATGTAAAATATTTTCAAGCCTTTCGCGGCATTTTTTGGGCAGATTTTCCAATTTTTGCCGTTTACGGGGAGAGCGGGGCGTATTTGATGGAGTGCTTTCCGCAGGGCCGGTCGGTGTTCACCCACGCCAAGGATTCGGATTTGGGCGAGGAATTGCAGACGTTGGTGAACGGGGTGACGGCGCATCAGGCGGATTTGGGGGCGGACGTGGTGGCGGAGGCGGGCGGCCTGCTGACGGGCTGGCAGGCGGTGTTCCAGAACACCGGGGATTCCAAAGGCGGCAAGGCGGCGTCGCAGGCGGACAAGGCGGCGGCAAAATCGGCGCTGGCGCTGGAATTGTTCAAGAACCTGGTGACGCTGGCGCTGAACTTTCCGGGCCAGCCGGACAAATTGGATATTTACATGCAGGGCAGCTTGCTGGAGCCGCACACCCATTCCACTGGCACGACACCCGCGCCGGCGCCGTCCGCGGGCGCGGCGGGGAAATAAGTTTTCAGAAAACAATCAGCGCGAAGGGCAAAAGCCGTTCGCGCTTTTTTGTTTTTGGAGGGTTCAGCTTGGCTGGCGTGGCGTTAAGCAAATAGAAAAGGATGCTCATCGTTTGTAAATCGGTATGCCGAGCCGTTCCAATATCCAAGCCATAGCGAAAAATGAAAGGGAAAAAACAATGCCCACTGGAATTACAAACATCAGAATTGGATAGCTGCCGGTTGGAAGCTGTGGGAGGAAATCACAGATATACAGGGACAAGCCGCCGAGACCGGAAAGCAGATGAACCAAAAGCAACAGGCGTCCCGCCAACGTAAGCTTGCTTAGCGGCGATTGATATTGTTCCATAAACGTGCAATCGGCCTCACGTAGAAATCCCACAACTGCGGATTTGATTACACTTCAATCCCGTAAGCCTTGATTTTGTTGTAAAGCGTCTGGCGGCCGATGCCGAGGCGTTTGGCGGTTTCCAGCTTGTTGCCGTTGGTTTCCTTGAGCGTCTGGACAATGGCGTTGCGTTCCACGCCTTCGAGCAGCGTGAAGCTGGTGTCGGATTCCGCGTTCGAACTCGCGCTGACTTTGACATCGGTGATGGAAAGGTCGGCGGCGGCCACTTCGTCGCCTTCGCTCAAGAGCACGGCGCGCTGGATTTCGTTCTGCAACTGGCGGACGTTGCCCGGCCAGTCGAAGGCGGTGAGCCGGTCAATCGCGTCGGGTTTGAACCCGCGCAAATCGCGGCTGGCCTGCGCCGCAAACCGTTTCAAAAATGAGTTCGCCAGCGGCATGATGTCGTCGCGGCGCTCGCGCAACGGCGGCAGATGGACGGAAATGGCGCTGATGCGGTAGAACAAATCTTCGCGGAGCTTGCCTTCCTTGATGGCGTCGTCCGGCTGGCGGTTGGTCGCGGCAATGATGCGGCAATTGGTCTTGTAACTGGTCTTGCCGCCGACGGGGCGGACTTCCTGGTCCTGCAAGACGCGCAAGAGCTTGCTTTGGGTGTCCACGGGCATTTCGGAAATTTCATCGAGGAACAGCGTGCCGCCCTCGGCCAGCCGGAACAGTCCCTCGCGGTCGGTGTGCGCGCCGGTGAACGCGCCCTTGACGGAGCCGAAGAGTTCGCTTTCGATCAATTCGCGGGGCAGGGCGGCGCAGTTGATCTTGATGATTTTTGCCTTGCTGCGCGGGCTCAAGGTGTGGACGAGGTCGGCGATGACTTCCTTGCCGGAGCCGCTTTCGCCGGTGATGAGCACGGTCACGTCCGCCGCCGCAATGCGCTCGATGGTGCGGACGACGTGCTGCATGGCTTCGCTGCGGAAAATGGGCGAGGCGGTGCCGCTCATGGTTTCGAGCGCGCGGCGGAGCGTGGTGTTTTCCTCGGTCTGTTGCTTACGTTCCAGCGCGCATTTCACGTCGGCGAGCAGCTTTTCATTTTCAAACGGCTTGGAGAGGAAGTTGAACGCGCCGCGCCGCCCGGCCTCGACGGCCATGGTGATGGTGCCGTGGCCGCTCAAGACGATGACTTCGGTTTCAGGCCAGCGTTTTTTGATTTCCGGCAGCAGGTCGAGGCCGTGCGCGTCCGGCAGCTTCACGTCGAGCAAAACAACATCCGGCGGCGGCAGGGGAAAGAGCTTGTGCAGGGCGGCGGCGTTGCCGGCTTGCTCGACTTCGTAGTAATTATCCAGCACGGCGGCAATCAATTCACGCAAGTCCGCCTCGTCGTCCACGATGAGAATTTTGGCTTTCATAGCTTTTGTTTCCGAATGCACGCTTGAATGAAGCGGCGAAAAATCGCGCGATGTTCGGCGTGGCGTTCAGTCAACCGTTCAGGGTGAAACTGCACGCTCAGTAAAAACGGCATCCGCTTCATTGCTTCCGGTTTCAATTCCATCGCTTCCACGATTCCGTCCCGCGTTCGCGCCGTGACCGTCAGCGGTTCTGCCGGTTCCAACACGGCCTGATGATGCGAGCTGTTCACGCCCAATACCCGCTTGCCGGTTATCTTGGCGAGCAATGAACCGGCTGTCAACGGCGCTTCGTGGACGATTTCGCCCGCCTGGTCCAATCGCTGATGATTCAGCGCGCCGGGAACCTGCGTGCGGATGTCCGCAATCAACTGCCCGCCGAGCGCGATGTTCAGCAATTGATGGCCGCGGCAAATCGCCAGCAGCGGTTTGCGCTGGCGGAAAACTTCGCGGAGCAGAATCAGTTCGCGCAAATCGCGCCCGCCGCCGTCGGGCGTCATGTCCACGGTGTCGCGGACGGCACGCGGAAGTTTTTTGGCGTAAAGATCGGGATTGATGTCATCGCCGCCGGTCAGCAAAACGCCGTCGGCGCGGCGGACGGCTTCGGCGAGCAACTGGGGAGCGGTTGTCGTGGGCGCGGTAACGGGCACGCCGCCGGATTGGGTGACGGAGAAATCGTATTTCACGGAAAGGCTGGACGACAAATCGTGAAATTCGATGCCGCGCTTCTCAATGCTCGGCGAAACCAAAATCAAAGGCAGTCTGGCCACGAACGAAATGTAAATCGGCCGGCAGGAATTGTCAGCGTAAAATCAACGGTCGAGCTTTTGCGGCTGCATTTTCCGCGGGCGATTTTTAACTTTTAATCGGGCGGGAACAATGAAATCGTCTGCGCCGGAGAAAATGCCTGCGGAATTTGTCAACGACGCGGCTTTCAAGCTGAAGCGGTTTTTGCTCGGTCCGCAGCGCACGCGGCGGACGCGGCTTTACGGCGTGGGCATGCCCAAGAGCGGCACGCATTCCCTCGCCGCGATGTTTTTCAAAGGCGTGCGCGCCGGCCACGAGGCCGGGGCAATGGAGTTGATTGACAAAATCCTCGACCGGCGCGCCGGGCGGATCAGCGAGGGGGAGATGACGGCATGGTTGCGGGCGCGCGATCGTGAACTGGCGCTGGAGGTGGATTCCGCCTCGTTAAATTTTTGGATTCTGAACATTCTGTTGCGCGAATTTTCCGACGCGCGTTTTGTTTTGACCCTTCGCGATTGTTATTCCTCGGTCAACTCATACCTCAACCATTTGTTGCGGTTTCCAAATGCGGATTTGTGGTGGCTCAGGATGCGGGAACTTCGTTTGGGTCCCCAAGCCGGCGACTACGAAGCCGGCGAAGAGGTGCTCAAGGAGAAAAATCTTCATTCACTGGACGCGCATTTTGCGAATTGGACGGCGCATAATACGCAGGTGCTGGCGGAAGTTCCGGCGGCGCGGCTGCTGGTGGTGCGAACCGATGAAATCGGGCAAAGGGTGTTTGAAATCGCGGATTTTGCCGGGCTGCCGCGCCGCTGCGTGTGCCCGCAACGCGCCCATGAATTTCGAAACCCGGCGAAACAGGAAATCATCCGGCAAATTGACCGCGATCTTTTGGAGCGAAAAGTGGAACAGCATTGCCGCCCGCTGATGGCGCGGTTTTTTCCCGAAATCAAATCGCTCGACGACGCGAAGCTTTGAATTTTTTGAGTGGAAACGGGACAGTTCCCCGGGGATTGCGGCGGCACTTCCGGCATTGTCTCAAAATAGGTCGCTGCCTTCCCTGAAGCGATGATTTGCACGCCTCGCAGCAGTTGGCCTGCTTTGTGCTAAAAGGGCAGCGTGAAGACAAATGTCTCCAAAGTGAACCGGAGCGCGTTTTATCGGTTGATCAACACCATCGTGCCGATAAATCACGTCTTGCGGGCGCGGTTTGACATCTGGGGAGCCATTTTGCTCGTCGGGCTGATGATTATTGCGATTTCCGCGATCAGGATGCTGGAGCTTGCGTCGCAGTGAGCTGACGGCGGTTGTTCAAACTTTCGCTTCCGGAAAACGTTCGCGGATTTGGCGGCGCAGGCGCACCTCGTCGTCCGGCTGGTAACGGCGGCGGGTGATGAGGCGCTGCACGGCGTCCAGCAATTCCAGCCAGTCTTCGAGCGGCGGTTCCGGCACCGGCTGCCACTGGTCAAACCGTTTGGCGCGATGGAAGAATTTCCATTCGCGGCTCACGCGCTGGACGTAGACCTGCAATTTTCCACCGTCCCCGGTTTCGCGCTTCCAACTGATTTCGGCTTTGGGCATTTTGTTAAGGCAAATCCACGCCCGCCACGGCCATCGCCGCGATGCCTTCCTCGCGACCGATGAAACCCATCAACTCGTTCGTCGTCGCCTTGATGCCGACGTGAGCGAAATTGATCTTCAACGCTTCCGCGACGCGGATTTTCATTTCCTTGATGTGCGGATAAATCTTCGGCGCCTGCGCGATGACCGTCGCGTCCACGTTCACGATTTTTCCGTTGCGCAACGCGATGATCCGCGCGGCCTCCTCCAGAAAAATCCTGCTCGGCACGTTTTTCCAGCGCGGATCGGTGTTCGGGAAAAAGTGGCCGATGTCCGGCTCGCCGAGCGCGCCGAGGAGCGCGTCGCAAATCGCGTGCATGAGCGCGTCGGCGTCCGAATGGCCGTCGAGGCCCTTCGTGTGCGGAATCTCGACGCCGCCGAGAACGAGCTTGCGCCCCGCGACCAGCGCGTGAACGTCATAGCCGATGCCAACGTGAACCATGCCGCACTATAAAATTTTCGCGCGAGCCGAAAAAGCAATTTCCGCCACAAATTGCCTTCACGCCGCGACCGGACAAACTTCCGCGCACCATTGCTCGATTTTCGTCCTGATGGCGTCGCGCACTTCGCGGGTTTTGGCCAGCTTCTCCGCGCCTTGAAAAGCGGACGGGTCGGGGAAGCTCCAGTGCAGCCGCGTGGTGACGCCGGCAAAAATCGGGCAGCGTTCCGCGCTCGCCTCGTCGCAAACGGTGATGACGTAGGCAAACATTTTGCCGGACTTGATGAAATCAAACACGCCCTTGGTCTGGTTGCCGGAAATATCTATGCCGGCCTCCTTCATCACCTCGACGACGGTTGGATTGAGCTTGCCGGGCTCGAGTCCGGCGCTGTAGGCCTCGAATTTTTCGCCGCTGATTTGTTTCAGGAACGCCTCGGCCATCTGACTGCGCGCGCTGTTGTGGATGCAGACGAAGAGAACTTTTTTCTTCATAATTTTACGATGCGGTTTGTGGTTTCTGGTCATACCAGCCGCGTGACTCGTTGCAAACCTTGCAGACGGACAACATGACCGGCACTTCCACCAGCACGCCGACGACGGTCGCCAGCGCGGCGGGGGAATCTGCGCCGAAGAGCGTGATGGCGACGGCCACGGCCAGCTCGAAAAAATTGCTCGCGCCGATGAGCGAGCCGGGCGCGGCGACGTTGTGCTCCACGCGCAGCCGCCGCATGAGCAGATAGGTCAGGCCGGAATTGAAATAGACCTGAATCACAATCGGCACGGCGATGAGCAGCACGGCGAGCCAGCGGCCGGTGAGATTTTTTGACTGAAACGCAAAAATCAGCACGAGCGTCAGCAGCAGCGCGCTGATCATCACCGGATGAAATTTCGGCAGGAAATTTTTTTCAAACCAGTCCGTGCCATGCGATTTGAGCAACGCCGTGCGCGTCAGCCAGCCTGCCGTCAACGGAACCACGATGAACACGACGACGGACGTGACGAGCACCTTGGCCGGCACAACGACATGCGCCACACCGCAGAGAAACATTACAATCGGCGCGAAGGCAACGAGCATGATGAGGTCGTTCACCGCCACCTGGACGAGCGTGTAGGCGGGATCGCCGTCGGTCAGATAGCTCCAGACGAAAACCATCGCCGTGCAAGGCGCGGCGGCGAGGATGATGAGTCCGGCGGTGTAATTCTTCGCCGTCTCCGGGTCAATCCACGCGGCGAATACGTGCTGCATGAAAAACCACGCCAGCAGCGCCATGCTGAATGGTTTAATGAGCCAGTTTACAAACAACGTGACAGCAAGTCCTTTCGGCTTGCACGCGATACCGCCAATGGCGCTGAAATCTACTTTGAGCATCATCGGATAAATCATCAGCCAGAGCAGGACGCCGATGGGAATGTTGACCTGCGAGCCTTGGCCAAATTGCATTTTGCTCAACGCCGCCGTCAGGTCTGGAAAAATTTTTCCCAGTAGGACGCCGGCGATCATGCACAGAAAAACCCAGATGGTCAGGTAACGTTCAAAGAACGCGAGGCGTTTGGGCGTGGCAGTCGGGTGGCTCATAATCTTCAACGGCATTGTCGCCGGCAGATTTCCTGCACATGCATTTTCAAAATTTTCTTGAGCCGCTTGCTGTCAGCGACGGCCTCGCTCGATTTGCCAAGCAATTTTTTCGCCCAATCAAGCGCCTCACGGACAACCATCGGGGCGGATTTGTCCGGCAACCGGTAATAAACCCAGCGCTCGGATTTGCGCGACAAAATCAGACCGGCGTGGTGCAGCACGGAGAGGTGTTTGGAAATGGTGGAGGGAGCGAGACCGAACAACTCGGTAATCTAATTCGCCGCGCCGCAGGGCGAGCAACACCCGCACGCGTCCCGGATCGGACAGCGCCTTGGTGACAGCCATGAACTCACGCATAAATCTATATTTCGCCAAATGACGAAATAATAATGCCGCGGAATTTCACCGGAGGCAAGGAATGATTTATTCTGCCGTCGCCGCCGGCAGGGTGAAGAAAAATGTCGCGCCTTTGCCGGATTCGCTTTCCACGCGGACGTCGCCGCCGTGCGCCTGCACGATGTGCTTGACGATGGAAAGGCCGAGGCCGGTGCCGCCCTGGTCGCGCGAGCGCGCCTTGTCCACGCGGTAAAATCTTTCAAAAACGCGGTCCAGCGATTCGGGTGGAATGCCCGGCCCGTCGTCTTGCACGAAAATTTCCAGCTTACCGTCGTCCAGTTTTTTTCCGCCGACGATGACCTCGCCTTGCGCGTGGCCGTATTTGATGGCGTTGTCCACGAGATTGGCCACGACTTGTTCAAGGCGGTTCGCGTCGGCGGTTGCGGCGAGTTCAGGCAATTGGTCAACCAGCTCGATATTTTTGTTGTCGGCGGGCGGTTTCAAGTCGGTAAAAACCTTTTCGACGAGAGCGTGCAAATTGACCGGCTGCAAATTCAATTTCAATCGCCCGGATTCAAGCGCCGAAATCGTCAGCAAATCTTGGATGAGCAAATCAAGGCGCAGCGCGTTGCGCTCGATGATCTTCAGAAAACGCGCGGCGGTTTCGGGCTGGTTGCGCGCGCCATCGAGCAGCGTCTCGACGTAGCCCTTGATGAGCGAGAGCGGCGTGCGGAGTTCATGGCTGACGTTGGCAACAAATTCCTCGCGCGTGCGTTCCAGTTGCTTCAGGCGCGTCAAATCGTGAAAAACCAGAATCGTTCCTTCGCGGTCGCCGGCGGAATTGGTGATGACGGCGGCGTTGACCTGCAGCCAGCGTTCGTTCAATTCCGGCAGCTTCAGTTCGTATTCAAAAACCTGCTTTTCGGCCTCGACGCGCTCCACGAGATCGGCGAGTTCGTGCAGGCGCAGGGCTTCCATGACGGTTTTGCCGCGCAACTCGATTTTGATGCCGAACAGATTTTTGAAGGCGCGATTGGCGAGGTAAATTTTCCGGCTGCGATCAAGCAGCAGCAGTCCTTCCAGCATGGAATTGAAAAGCACCTGCTGCTGCGCCTGCGCTTCGACGGTCGTTTGCTGCTGCCGTTTGCGCGAGTCTTCCATCTCGGTTTGAACCTGCCTTTGCTGGCGGCGAAATCTTGAACGCCAGACAAAGTGAACGGTGATGGCGGCGACGATGGCGAGAAATGTTGAAATCTGCCAAATCATTCTACAAACCGATACCCGACGCCGCGAACCGTGTCCAGATGCTTCGCCGCCGCCCCGACTTTTTCGCGCAGCCGCCGCATGTGCGTGTCCACCGTGCGCGTGTCAATGACGCTGTCGTATTCCCAGACGTCGCGGAGAAGCTGGTCGCGCGACTGCACGCGCCCGACGCGTTGCGCCAGCGTGATGAGCAGTTTGAATTCTGTCGCGGTGAGTTCGATCGGTTTGCCTTTCCAGCTTGCCAGATGCCGGGGCAAATCAATCAGCAAATCGCCGAAGCGCATCTGGTCGCGCGGCTTTTCCTCGGCGGTGCCGCGCGAAAGGATTTTTTTTATGCGCAGCAACAGTTCGCGCGGGCTGAACGGTTTGGTTAAATAATCGTCCGCGCCGAGCTCAAGGCCGAGGACACGGTCAATTTCCGCCGCCTTCGCCGTCAGCATCAAAATCGGCACGCGCGCGGTGGCCGGATCAATCCGCAGCGTCTTGCAAATTTCAAAACCGTCCATTTCCGGGAGCATCACATCGAGTACGATCAAGTCGGGTGAAAGTGACCGCGCCTTTTTCAGCGCCTCCGCGCCGTCGGTGGCGGTGGTCACGGCGTAACCGGATTGCTTGAGATTGAACTCCACAAGTTCAACCGCTTCGGGTTCGTCATCCACGACTAAAATCTTCTGCTTCACGACCCTCATCATGGCAGGCGGGAATTCGTCACACAATTCCAAACCGGCGACAAAAAAGTGACGATTGGGTGACGAGGATTCTGCTTTTTCCAGCGCGAAAAAAGTTTACCCTGCCGCCATGTCTTTGCCGATTATTACTGTCGCTCAAATGCGCGAATGGGAGCGCGCCACCTGGGCCGGTGGCCAGACCGAAGCCGAGGTTATCCGCCGTGTCGGAAAGAAAACCGCGCGCCGCGCCCGCCGGCTCACGCGCGCCGACGACGTGATTGTGATTCTCGCCGGCAAGGGCAACAACGGCAACGACGCCCGTGCCGCGCAGGAATTTCTGGACGGGCGCAAAATCGAACTGCTCGAGATCGCCGCGCCGGAAAATTTCCTGCCCGCGCTCGAAAACGCGCTGGCGCAGAAACCCGCGCTCATCATTGACGGGCTTTTTGGCATCGGCCTGAACCGGCCGCTCGACGCCGGCTGGACTAAATTAATCCAGCGCGTCAACGAATCGAAAATTCCCGTTCTGTCCATTGATGTTCCTTCCGGCCTGAACGCGGACACCGGCGAAACGTTCGGTGCCGCGATTGAAGCTGCCGTCACCTTGACCGTTGGCGCGCCGAAAACCGGCCTGCTCGCCCAACGCGCCTGGCCGTTTGTCGGGCGGCTCGAAATTTTGGACGACGTGGGTTTGGTTGCCTGCCCGCACAAATCGCAATTAAACTGGACGCTGCCGGAGGATTTTGAAGATTTTCCGCCGCGCCGCGCTGTGGCCGGGCACAAGGGCGCGTTCGGGCATTTGGCAATTCTCGCGGGCAGTTTTGGATTTCACGGCGCGTCGGTGCTGGCCGCGCGCGCCGCGCAACGCGTCCAACCCGGACTCGTCACGTTGTTCACGCAGGAACCGGTTTATCACGTCGTCGCGTCGCAGTTGCAGGCTGCGATGGTCAATGTCTGGCGACCAGAAATGAAATTTCCCGAAACGACCAGCGCGGTTTTGATCGGGCCGGGGCTGGCGGCGCCGGATTTGCCGGATGAAATGAAGGCGCTGACCCGGCGGCTGTGGCGGGATTTGGAACTGCCGGTGATTGCGGACGCGAGCGCGCTTGACTGGCTGGCCGCGCATATTTTGCCAAAGGATTTGATTCGCGTCATCACGCCGCATCCGGGCGAGGCCGCGCGGATGTTGAACACGGCGGCGAAAGAAGTGCAGGCAAACCGTGTGGAATCATTGCGCGAACTCTCGCGTCGTCACGGCGATTGCTGGGTGGTTTTGAAGGGACATCAAACACTCGTGGGCCGAAGCGAAGGAAACATTTTCGTGAATTCGTCCGGCAATCCGCATCTGGCGCAGGGCGGCAGCGGCGATTTGCTGGCCGGCTACATTGCCGGTCTGCTTGCGCAGCCGGCGCTGCAAACGGACGTTGGAAAAGCAATTCGCTGCGCCGTCTGGCGGCACGGAAACGCGGCGGACCAATTGCAGGCGGCGCGGGCAAACTGGGTCGTGGAAGATTTGGCGGACGAATTGGGCAACGTGCGGTGAAAAATGAAAAATATCGCGCGAAGACTGCGGGGAAAAATCCTGCCGCAAAAGCTCAGCAACCACCGCGGGGCGGGATGCCGAAACGCCACAATAATTTCGTGCCCTTCGAATATGCAGCAAGCCGCACTTGAACAAACACCATTTCCCAGCTAAACTAAACATTCGTCTATGAGCGATGAAGCTAAAGTAAAATTAACATACAACGAGGAAATCAAGGCTGCGATCCCGACGCTGGCCGGCGGTATTGCCGCGACCATCGCCGACGCAGGCGCGGATCATTTTTCCGAGGACGACAACCAGTTTCTGAAATTCCACGGTTCCTACCAGCAGGACGACCGCGACCTGCGTAAGACCGGCAAGAAATATATCATGATGATTCGCAGCCGCGTTCCCGGCGGCGTGATGACGGCAAATCAATGGAAGACTTTTGACGAGCTTGCGTCAACTTACGGCAACAACACTTTGCGGATTACCACGCGCCAGACGATTCAATTTCATGGCGTCGTCAAAAATAATTTGCGCGCCGTCGTCAAGGGCATCAACGAGTGCCTGCTCTCGACGCTCGCGGCGTGCGGCGACGTGAACCGCAACGTCCTCGCGCCGCCGACGCCCGCCTACACCAAGGCGCGCGACCAGGTCTACGCCGACTGCAAACGTGTTGCGCTCGCGCTCGCGCCGCAGACGAAGGCGTATCATTCAATCTGGATTGACGGCGTGCAACTGGATTTGAACGCGGACGAAAATAAAAATTTCGCCGACCCGCTTTACGGCAAGACTTATCTGCCACGGAAATTCAAAATCGCATTTGCGATTCCGCCGGTCAACGACGTTGACGTTTTCGCAAACTGCCTCGCCCTCATCGCGGTCGTCGAAAATGACAATCTCGTCGGCTACAACGTCGCCGTTGGCGGTGGCATGGGCCGCAGCCACGGAAACGTGCAAACGTTCCCGCGCCTCGCGGATGTCGTCGGGTTTTTTACGCCGGACAAAGTTGTGGAAGTGGCGAAGGCCGTGCTGACGATTCACCGCGATTTTGGTGACCGCACCGACCGCAAGCACGCACGGCTTAAATATGTCGTTGCCGGGCGCGGCGTGGATTTCATGCGCGCCGAAATCGAAAAGCGCGCGAACTTGAAGCTTGCGCCCGCGCGCGATTTCAGATTCACGACGACCGCCGACCTTTACGACTGGCATCAGGCCGTGGACGGAAAATGGTTTCTCACCCTGTTCGTCGAAACCGGTCGCGTGAAGGATGTCGAAGGCCGGAAATTGAAAACCGCGTTGCGCGAAGTGGCGGAGAAATTTCCGCACCTCGAATTTCGCCTGACGACAAATCAAAATGTGATTCTCGCCGGCGCCAATCACCATGAAAAGGCCGCCATCACGGCGCTGCTGGCGATGCATGGCGTGAAAACGGAAAATCAAGCGAGCGTTTTGCACGCGGCGGCGATGGCTTGTCCCGCGCTGCCGACTTGCGGCCTCGCGCTCGCGGAATCCGAGCGGATGCTGCCCGGACTCATTGACCGCATCGAAAAACTTCTCGTTGAAGTCGGCCTGGCGGGCGAGGAAATCATCATCCGCTCAACCGGCTGTCCGAACGGCTGCTCGCGGCCTTACCTGGCGGAAATTGGTTTTGTCGGCAAGGCCCCGGGACGCTATCAAGTCTGGCTCGGCGGCACCAACACCGGCACGCGGCTCAACCGTGTCTGGAAGGACATGGTCAAAGACCCGGATATTGAAAATGAATTGCGCCCGTTGCTGACTCGTTTCGCAAAGGAAAGAGATTCCGGCGAACGCTTCGGCGACTGGTGTGACCGCGTGTTTTTGAAGGAGCAAGTTTCTACGACCAATTAAAACAACAACGGGAACGAGGTTTAGTTTCTTCGTTTCTTGGTTGTTAAAAAATGACACCAGAACAAATTTCCAAGGCCAACGCCGGGCTGCGAAACCAATCGCCGCTCGAAATTGTTCGTTGGGCAATCGCCCAAGCCAAGGGCCGCGCGATTGTCTCGACGAATTTCCGGCCTTACGAGGCGGTGATTTTGCATTTGTGCGTGCAAGTCCAGCCGGACATCCCGGTGCTGTGGGTTGACCACGGCTACAATCGTCCGGCGACTTACAAGCACGCCGAGGCGTTGAAAAAATCGCTCAAGCTGAATCTCAAACCGTTCCTGCCAAAAATTTCCGCGGCGCATCGCGACGCGATTTACGGCGAGATTCCGTCCACCGACGACGAAAAAGCGTTGAAGGAATTCAGCGCGGTGATGAAACTGGAACCGTTCCAGCGCGGCATGAAGGAACTGGCGCCGACGATTTGGATCACGGCGTTGCGTAAAGTGCAAAATCCTAGCCGCGCGGAACTGGACATTGTTTCCGAGGACAAAAATTTCGGCGCGCTGAAAGTCAGCCCGGTTTTTTACTGGAATGACGCGGACATGGAAAATTATTTGACGCAACATAATTTGCCGAACGAGTGGGATTATTTCGATCCCGCGAAGGCCGACGACAAGCGCGAGTGCGGCTTGCACGCGAATTGGGGCGGCGAAAAATTGGGGTCTGGCATCTGAGGCCGGAAGAAGTTCATGAGTTCATACCATCTCGATCATTTGCAGTTTCTGGAAACGGAGGCGATTCACGTCATGCGCGAAGTCGCTGCCGAGTTCGAGCGCCCCGCCATTTTGTTTTCCGGCGGCAAGGATTCCATCTGCCTGCTGCGGCTCGCGGAAAAAGCGTTTCGCCCGTCCGACCTTCCGATGCCGCTGCTCAACGTGGACACCGGTCATCATTTTCCCGAACTGAACGAATTCCGCGACCATCGTGCAAAGGAACTCGGCGCCAGGCTCATCGTTCGCAAAGTGGAAGACGCGATTGCCAACGGGACCGCCATTCCGCGTCCCGGTGAAATCAGCCGCAATCAGTTGCAAATTCCCACGCTGCTTGCGGCGGTCGAAGAATTCCAATTCGATTGTCTCATCGGCGGCGCGCGGCGTGACGAGGAAAAATCCCGCGCGAAGGAAAGATTTTTCAGCTTCCGCGACGGCTTCGGCCAGTGGGATCCAAAAAATCAACGGCCGGAAATCTGGAATCTTTACAACGCGCGCATCAATCCCGGCGAACACATGCGCGCGTTTCCGTTGAGCAACTGGACGGAGATGGACGTTTGGGAATACATCAAAAAGGAAGCGCTCGAAGTGCCGACGATTTATTTCAGCCACATGCGCCAATGCGTCCGCCGCCACGGTCAATGGCTGCCGGTCACGGATTTGCTGCCGCCCAAGCCGAAGGAAAAAGTGCAAGAACTCGTCGTGCGCGTGCGCACCATCGGCGACATCATCAGCACCGGCATGGTCGAATCGCCGGCGGATTCGGTGGACGACATTATTGCCGAAATCGCCGCCGCCCGCGTGACCGAACGCGGCTCCCGCGCTGACGACAAGGCCAGCGAAGCGGCGATGGAAGACCGCAAAAAGGCCGGATATTTCTAATTTTGATTTTCATGCCCCACACGCAACATCCAATCGAAATTTTGCGCTTCAACACCTGCGGGTCCGTTGACGACGGCAAATCCACGCTCATCGGCCGGCTGCTTTACGATTCCAAATCGCTGATGGAAGACCAGCTCGAAGCGCTCGAACGCAGCGCCGACATCACCGGCGGCGGCCAGATTAATCTCGCCAACCTCACCGACGGCCTCCGTGCCGAACGCGAGCAAGGCATCACGATTGACGTCGCCTACCGCTACTTCGCCACACCGCGCCGCAAATTCATCGTTGCCGACACGCCCGGCCACGTCCAATACACGCGCAACATGGTCACCGGCGCCTCGACCGCCAATCTTTCCATCGTGCTTGTGGACGCGCGGCAGGGCGTCATCGAGCAGACGCGCCGGCACACCTACCTCGCCGCGTTGCTCGGCATCCCGCATCTCGTCATCGCCATCAACAAAATGGATTTGGTGGACTGGAGCGAGGAACGCTATCTGGAAATCCGCGACGAGATTGAGGATTTTCTCCCCAAGCTCGACATTTTCCACGACGTGAAATTCATTCCCCTCAGCGCGCTCAACGGCGACAACGTCGTCGAACCTTCCAGACGCGCGCCGTGGTTTGAAGGCCCGACGCTCCTCGCGCATCTCGAAACCATCCACATCGCCAGCGACTGGAATCTCAACGCCCTGCGTTTCCCCGTGCAATGGGTCAACCGCCCGAACAATCCGCGCGACCCGGCCCTCCACGACTTTCGCGGCTTGAGCGGCCAAATCGCCGGCGGCATCGTGCGGCGCAGCCAGGAAATCATTGTCCTGCCCGCCGGCTTGAAAACCACCGTGAAGGAAATCTGGACCCACGACGGCGCGCTGGACGAGGCCTTCTGCCCGCAATCCGTCACGCTCTGCCTCGCGCACGACCTCGACGTGAGCCGCGGCGACATGATTGTCGGCCTTGAAAACCTGCCCGGCCGCAGCGCCGAATTGCACGCGCGCGTTTGCTGGATGCATGCGCAGTCGTTGCAGGCCGGCAAAAAATATTTTCTCAAGCACGCCACGCAGACCGTTCAGGCAATCGTCACGCAAATTGAAAGCCGCATCAACATGGGCACGTTCGAAGCCGAGCCGGAGCCGGCCGAATTGAAAATCAACGACATCGGCGTCGTCCGCTTGAAAATCTCCAAGCCGATTGTCTTTGATGGTTACAGCACGAACCGTTTGACCGGCTCGTTTATTTTGATCGAGCAAGGGACGAACGCGACGGTCGCCGCCGGCATGTTGACCGCGCCCACCGAAGCCGTGAAGCCGGAATACACCGATTTCGCCATCTGACGCGAAAAGATTGACGGCGTCCGCAGTTCGGCGGATGATTCGGCATTGGAGTTTATGCCGCAAAAGTTTCGGAGCTGGTTTTGGTCGCGCCGCCGCAAATTCCTGCTTTGGATTTTCGGGTTGTTGGCTCTCTATGCGGTCGTTGGGTTTCTAATTCTACCACCCATCGTCCGCGCCATCGCGGTCAAGCAATTGTCCCAGCAGCTTGACCGCGAAGTCTCGATTGAAACAATAAAAATCAATCCGTTCGCGCTCTCGACGACCATCCGCGGACTGCTTATCAAGGACAAGGATGGCCAGCCGTTTGTTTCGTGGGACGAAGTTTATGTCAACTTCCAGCTTTCGTCGTTTTTCGGCAAGGCGTGGGTGTTCAAGGAAATCAGCGTGGCCAAGCCGTTCGTGCGCGCGCAGATGAACAAGGACGGGACGTTCAATTTCTCCGATCTCGTCGCCAAATTTTCCACCAACGCCGCGCCGGCGAAGGAATCGAAACCGCTCGCGCTGGACATCGGCCTGCTGCGCATCACGAGCGCGAAACTGGCGCTCGCTGATTTCACGCCGCGCGAGCCGTTCCGGCGGACGGTCGGGCCGCTGGACATCACGCTGGAAAATTTCCGCACCGACCCGGACAACAAAAATCCCTACGCCTTCAGCGGCACGACGGACGCGGGCGAGCAAATTTCGTGGAGCGGCCATTTTTACCTCGACCCGCTGCGTTCGACGGGCGAATTGAAGCTGTTCAATTTCACCTTGAACAAATACGCGCCGCTCTATCAGGATTTGGTGCGGTTCCAAATCCGCGGCGGCGCCATCGCGTTGGACTTGAATTATCGCGTGGAATTCAGCGCGACAAACCGCGAGGCCATCGTGGAAAATTCGGCGTTCGCGTTGCGCGATTTCAAGCTCGGCGCGCCCGGCGACAGCAACAATCTCGTGGAACTGCCGTTGCTGGACGTGGCCGGCGCGAGCGCAAATCTGGAAAGCCGTTCGGCCACGGTGAACTGGGTGCGGGTGGACGGCGGAAAACTTTTTCTGAAGCGCAACAAGGATGATTCCGTGAACGTGGTGCAACTTTCCAAGCCGGCGGAATCGTTGACGAACGCGCCGGGCGGAATTTTGTTCCTGCTCCGCTCGGTGACCAACGCGGTCGCTCTGCTGCTGCAAAGCACCAACCAATGGAGCGGCACGGTCAATAACGTGGAAGTGACCAATTGCGCGGTGCATTTCGAAGACCTGGTGAATTTGCGCCCGGCCACGCTGGACTTGAGCGATATCACGCTCGGCGCGAAAAACATCTCGAACCTTCCCGGCACAAATCTCACCGCGGAATTTTCCCTGCGCTGGAACACGAACGGCTCCATCAAAATCGCAACCACTGCGTCGTTCCTGCCGCCGACCGCGGATGTTCAACTTGATCTCGATCAACTTGATCTCGGCACGCTCGATCCGTATTTGGAGCCAGAAGTGAACCTCTACATTCTTGGCAGCAAGGTCGGCTTGCATGGCAACGTCACGTTGCGCACGCCGCCGGACGGATTGCCGGAGGTCAAATTCCACGGTGATGCGAGCCTCGACGAATTCCGCACGTTGGACGGCGTCACAGCGGAGGATTTGGTCAGATGGGATTCCATCCGTTTCACCGGCATTGACGCGAATCTGAATCCTGAAACCGTGGCGGTGAAAAAAATCGCCGTGAACGCCGCTTACGCGCGGCTCATCATTGAAACGAACAAGACCATCAATTTGCTCATGGCCATGCGCCCGGCGGAAACCAACGCGCCGGTCGAAACCAACGCGGTCGCCTCCGCGAAAAATTTCACCACGACAAACTTGGAAAGCGCGTTGCCGCCGATTTCCATAGGCGCGATTGTCGTTTCAAACACTACTGTCAGTTTCACCGATTGCTCAGTTCAGCCGAACGTCAACCTGACCATTCAAGACGTGAACGGAAGCGTTTTGGGAATTTCATCTGAGCAGCTTCAGCACGCGATTGTGAGTTTGGATGCGAAAGTGGACGGCGTCGGACCGGTTGCCATCACCGGCACCATCAACCCGTTTAGCGAGCAATTGACGAATGTCATCAATATTTCCGTGAAGGACGTGGATTTGACGCCGGCCAGCCCGTATGCCGGCAAGTTCGCCGGCTACCGCATCGCCGAGGGCAAATTGAACATGGATCTCGCGTATGAACTCGTCGGCACAAAATTGCAATCAACGAACATCATCACGCTCGACCAGTTCACGTTCGGTGAAAAAGTGGACAGCCCGGACGCGACGCATCTGCCGGTGCGTCTTGCCATCGCGATTTTGAAGGATCGCGACGGAAAAATCGTTTTGGACGTGCCGATTGACGGCAGCATTGACGACCCGAAATTCCGCATCGGCAAAGTCGTCGAGCGCGCCATCTTGAACATTTTGGAAAAAGTCGCCACGTCGCCGTTCTCGCTCATCGGCGCGGCGTTTGGCGGCGGCGAGGAATTGGGTTATCAGGATTTCGCGCCGGGCAGCGCCGCACTGACGGCTGACGATACAAAAAAACTGGGTGTGCTGGCCAAGGCGCTTTACGAGCGGCCCGCGTTGCAATTGGAGATTGCCGGGAGCATTGATCCCGCCGGCGACCGCGAAGGTTTGCAACGCGCCGCGCTCGACCGGCAAATCCGCACGCGCATCTGGATGAACCTTCGCAAATCCAGCCAGGCCACAAATTCCGTTGACCAGATTGTTCTTTCACCTGACGACCGCGCGCGTTGGATCAAAAAACTTTACGACGAAGCCGTCGCCAACGGCAAAATCACGCCGCAACTCATCGCCGCCAATACGAACCTCGCCGCCTTTGCTGCGCAAGTGCTGCCGCGCAAATTGACCATCGAAAAAGGCGCGCCGCGGCTGGTGCAATCTGAAAAATCCGTAACGCAAAATCCGCCGCCCGCCGCCTCCCCGGCTTACCAAACCAAACTCGTTCCGCCGCCCGACCCGATGGAAGCCGTGTTGCTGGCGACCATCCCGATTGACGAAAGCGATTTGGAAACGCTTGCGGCCGCGCGCGCCGTAGCGGTTCAGGCTTATCTTTTGCAAACCGGGAAGGTTGAGGCGTCGCGGTTGTTTCTCAAGGAAAGCCAGACGGAAGGCTTGCGGAGCGACGGCAGCCGGGTCTATTTGCAATTGAGGTAGCACGCTTTCCATCCACGATAAATTTTCTCCGCAAAGAAAATCCAGCAGCGGTTTTATTTTATCGCCGTGAACAATTTGCAACAGCGAATTTTCCCCGGCTTCTGACTTTGAAAATCGAATCGGAGCAAATCTTGTTGGAATTTCAAGGAGTTATCCGCCCGTCAGCAGTCCGGAGATAAAATTGGTATAAACGTTGCTTTGCCACATTTGTTGACTCTATGACAACACAGTTGACACAAGGAGGTGGGGTGGAGTTGCGAGATGAAATTCAATCGCAACTCTGTTCTTTTGGAGCACGGCTGCGGGAACTGCGGTTGCAACGCGGTTGGACGCTTCAGGAACTCGCCTGCCGCAGCGCTCTTTCCAAGGCGTTTTTATCGCGGCTTGAATCCGGTGGCCGGCAGGCTTCGATTGCGGCGGCGCTCACGCTCTCAAGAATTTTCGACGTTTCACTGGCTTCGCTTTTTGAATCGCCGCTGGCCGTCGAGCCTTGCGTGGTCATACGCGCGGCGGAGGCCGTTGAAAAATCCACGAACGGATTGAAATATGTCCCGCTGTCGAACGCTGGGCGATTTTTTAATTTGCAGCCGCTGCGAATCAAAGTCTCACCCTCGCGCCGCGGCAACGAGCATTACCACCACTCCGGCGAGGAATGGATTTACGTTTTGTCGGGCAAACTCACGCTGTCGCTTGCGGGCAAAACCCACGATTTGGAGCCGGGCGACGCGGCACATTTTGAGTCGCGCCTGCCGCACCGGCTGATTGCACGCGGCGAACGCGACGCTGAAGTTTTGGTGGTTGCTTCACCAGTTTCCAGTCCGCCGATAAGTCCAAATTTGTTCAGCCAGCATCGTGCAATTCCAGCAATCGGGCTGCTGCCGTTGCCGAAAGAAGGAATTGCCGGAACCATCGCGTTTTCACGCCTGAGAAAATCTCCACCCAAAATCAATTTGAAGAAACAAAAACGTTAACCAAGGAAATATTATGAACAAACTCCGCTCCAATTGCCTGAACTTCATGGAACTGCTGGCGCAAAACGTCGCGCTCATATCGCCGACGATGACGGCGGCACTCATCGTGCCGTTGATGTTTGCCACAGTTGGCAACATCAGTTGGCTTGGCTACGCGCTGGGCACGGTCATGTTGTTGTTTGTCGCGTTCAGCCTGAACCAGTTTGCCAAGCGCACGACGATGGCCGGTTCGATGTATAATTATGCCTCGTCCGGGCTGGGCTTCGGCGGAGGTGCGTTGTGTGGGTGGTGTCTGGTGTGGGCGTATTTGTTCATTGGATTGGCTGGAACAACGGGCTTCACTATCTTTGCCGGCAAGTTGTTGGATGCGGTTCATGTTAATTTGCCGCCGGTGGTTCTTTTCGCCATCTGCTTGGGAACCTGTTTCTTCATGGCCTACAAAGACATTCGAATTTCGACGCTCATCATGCTGGGGTTTGAAGCGTTCTCGTGCTTCTTCATCTTGTTGTTGGTGATGATCGTTTTGGGGCATCATCATTTCGCTCTCGACACGACACAATTCAGTTTGAAGGGGGCGTCCCTATTGAGTCTCGGCATGGGTGTCGTCGTGGCAATCTTCAGCTTGGTTGGATTTGAAAGCTCAACGGCCTTTGGCGAAGAAGCGGTCAATCCACTCAAGACAATTCCACGATCCGTAATTTGGAGTCTCGTGCTCGCGGGCGCATTTTTCATTCTGGTCAGCTATACGGAGGTGCTGGGCACGCGCGGCTACAAGACCACGCTTGATCAGATTGACGCGCCGCTGAATGTGCTGGCCAGCATGTATAAAGTCTCCTATTTGTGGCCGTTGCTTTCGGCGGGGGCGATGTTCAGTTTCTTCGCGCTGGCGTCGTCCTGCATGAATGCCGGCTCGCGCGTGATGTTTGCGATGGGACGTCATGATTTCTTCCATAAAGCCACCAGCGCCGCGCACCAGAAACACGGCACCCCGCACGTCGCGCTGATCGTGATGGCCACCGTGATGTTCAGCGTGGTTACCATTTGCTACTTTGTGCTGACTCATTTTGGCATGGCCGTGCTCGATGAATTCAACGACGCTGGCACGATGGGCGCGTTTGGCTTTCTGGGTGCTTACACTCTCATCACGCTTGCAGCCCCGCTTTTCCTCAAAAAACGTGGCGAACTCAAGGCCAAAGACGTCGCGCTGTGCGTGGCCGCGTTGGTCTTGCTGTTGATACCGACGGCAGGAATGTTTTATCCTGTGCCGGCGGCGCCGGTCAATTATTTCCCGTATGTTTTCGGCGCCTATCTTTGGTTTGGCTTTGTGCGTGTCATGGCGATGCAACATCAGAAACCGGAGCGCCTCCAGGAAATTTCCACGGAGATTCAAAAACTGCACGCGGAGGCCGCATGACCAGTCAAATTGGCGTCGTCGCGGCCATTCACCGCTATCCGGTCAAATCCATGATGGGCGAAGAATTGAACGCCGCGCGCGTCGGAGCCAAAGGTGTTCATGGCGACCGTGTTTTCGCGCTCGCCGACCGGACAACCGGAAAAATCGCCAGCGCGAAAAATCCATCCAAATGGCCGGCGCTCTTTTCCTATCGCGCCGCGTTCACCGAGCCATTTGACAATGGGACGTTCCCGCCTGCGCGGATCACCTTTCCCGACGGCAGCACAATTTTGAGCGGGGACAAAGGCATTGACGAAAAATTGTCGTCGAGTTTGGGCAAGCCCGTCCGGTTTTTGGCCGGAGCGCCCGGCGCCGGCACGCTGGAGGAATACTGGCCGGATATTGACGGGCTGGCGCGGCGCGATGTGGTGACCGACGAAGCCATGCCCGCCGAAACTTTTTTCGATTGCGCCGCAATCCATCTTTTGACGACGGCGACGCTCGACAGCCTGCGCGGATTTTATTCCGAAGGCCGGTTTGAATCGCGTCGCTTTCGCCCGAATCTCGTCATCGAAACGCCGCCCGGAGTCAAAGGCTTCCCCGAAAACAATGACTGGAATGAAAAAGTTCTGTCCATCGGCAGCGAGGTGAAATTAAAAATCACCGGCCCTTGCGGACGCTGCGTGATGACGACCCTGTCGCAAGGCGATTTGCCCAAGGACACCGGCGTTTTGAAGACGGCGGTGAAGCACAACGAGGCGCGCGTCGGCGCGTATGCCGCCGTGTTGCAAGGCGGCTTCATCCGTGCGGGCGATTCCGTGCAAATCGAACCCGCCTGACCTTGCGCCGGCGATTTTGTGTTGCCGAGATGCAGCCTTTCGCTGTATCAAAGTTCCATGCAGCTTGGACGGATAATTATTTTCCCAATCAAATCGCTTGACGGCGTGGCGCTCGACGAAGTTCAAATCACTTCGGGCGGTATTCTCGAAAACGACCGCATTTACGCCATCTTCGACAGCGCGGGAAAAATCGTGAACGGAAAACGCACCCCGCGCGTTCACGCGTTGCGCTGTGCGTTCGACGCCGGAATCAAAGAAGCGCGCCTTTGGCAAAACGGCGGCTCCGTGCCGGCGCAATTTCCCCTGGACGAACCAACGGCCATCAACAAATGGTTGGGTGATTTTTTTGGATTTCCCGTTACGCTGCGCCGCGACTTGCGAAAAGGTTTCCCGGACGATAACACCGCCTTCGGCCCGACCATCACGAGCGAGGCCAGCCTGCGTGCCGTTCAGGAATGGTTCCCGGAACTTTCGCTCGAAAACGTCCGCCGCCGTTTCCGCGCCAATTTGGAAATCAGCGGCGGCCCGGCGTTTTGCGAGGACAGCCTCTACAATTCGCCGGCCGCGGTGAAACCGTTTCAAATCGGCGGCGTGCGATTTTCGGGACACAACCCCTGCCAGCGCTGCGTCGTTCCCACGCGCGATCCTGACAGCAGCGAACCCGTCGCCGAATTTCAAAAAAAATTTATGCAACTGCGCCGCGAACATTTACCCGAATGGGCGGACGCCGGGCGCTTCAACCATTATTACCGTTTCGCCGTCAACACCTCCATCGCGCCGACTGAAGCCGGAAAACGATTGCGCCTCGGCGACGTCGTGAAGCTTGAGCCGGGGTAAAACGCTCACATGGCAAAAAGCCATTGCGCCAATTTTTTCCCGCCAAGAATCCAAATCGTCGCCGCCAGCGCAATATAGGGGCCGTAGGGCATCCTCGAAGACCATTCGCGCTTGCGCATCAAAATCAAACTTACGCCCGTTGCCGCGCCAATGAAGGAACTGATGGCCAGCGAAAAAATCACCCCCTGCCAGCCGATGAATGCGCCGATGGCCGCCATAAATTTTACGTCGCCCAAACCCATCGCCTCGCGCGGCAGAATGATTTCCGCGCTCACCGCCTCCAGATAGGGCACGTCGTCGGGCGCGATTTCTTCGTCGCCGATCTTCAGCGCGGCGGACGAAAGTTGCACCCGCGCGTTTTCGTAGCCGCGGTCCACCAGTTCCACCGTGCGTGCTTGCAGCACAATTGTGTCGGACTTGCGGTAAAAAATTTCGTCGTAGGCAATGTTCTTGTCCGGCAGATGCAGATGTGTTTCGGAAAAAACAATTTTTGTGTCCGCCGGCAGTTTCAATTTTTGCCGGCCGAACAGCAATTTCCCCAGCCGCAAAATCGCATACACAATTCCCGCGCCTGCCACCGCGCCGAGAAAACTTCGCCACAATCCGACGCCGTTGGAATTTGCGTCCTGTAGTCGCGGCAGAAAAAGTGACGCGACAATTCCCGCAAAAACTCCGCCGAGCGTGATTTCGTCGGGAATAATGAAATGCTCGAAGTCAATGAACGTCGCCACAATCAGCCCGGCCAGAAAAACCGCATAAATCAGGGCGACCGGCATGGATTGAAGCGGATGGCCTGGATTTCCGAACTCCAGCCAGCAGGCGAGAAACGCCGCGCCAGTCAGAAATTCCACGACGAAATAGCGCGGTGAAATCGGTGCGCCGCAATTTCTGCACCGGCCTTTTAGCGTCAGCCATGTTACCAGCGGGATGTTCAGGTAAAACGGAATGGAGTATTTGCAATGCGGGCAATGCGACGGCGGCGTAACAATGCTCAAGCCCAGCGGCAGCCGGTAAATGCAGACGTTCAGGAAGCTGCCAACGATGCAGCCGAGCACAAAAAAACAAAGCGACCAGAAATGGAACGGCACAAGCGCCCAATTTTCAGGATTAAAAATGGCGTCAATGCCCATAGACATTTTGTTCCAGCGCACGACGCATCACGGCAAGCGGCGCGGGTTTGGCGGTCCAGATTTCAAACGCCTTCGCGCCCTGGTGCAGCAACATTCCCAAACCGTTCGCGGTTTGGCAGCCGGATTTTTTTGCGGCTTGCAACAATTTTGTTTCCACCGGGCGATAAATCATGTCATAAACGGCCCGCGCCCGCTTCAACGAAAATTGTCTTTCGTCCAGCGGCGAGGCGTCGCCGATTTTCAAACCGAGCGATGTGGCGTTCAAAATCAAATCCACATTTGTTTTGGGAAAGCCGGCTGCAACTTTCACGGATGGGAATTGTTTTTTAATTTCAGCGGCAATTTCTTCGGCCTTGCTTTTCGTGCGGTTGACGAGAAAAAGTTCCGCGGCATTTTCCGCGGCAATTTTCAGCGCCGCCGTCCGTCCCGCCCCGCCCGCGCCAAGCAGAAGAACTTTTGCGCCGCGCAATTTTATTCTCAAATCTTCACGCAACGAAGTGGCAATCGCGTCGGCGTCCGTGTTGAACCCGACGGCGCCTTTCTTGTTGAACAGAATTGTGTTGACCGCGCCCCATTTATTCGCGGACGCATCCAGTTCGTTCACCATTTTCACCGCGAGCAATTTGTGCGGCACGGTTAAGTTGAGGCCGGCGAAATTCATCGCCTTTGCTCCTTCGATGGCGGCGCGGAGATTTTTCGGGTCCACTTCGAACGCGAGATAGCGCCAGTTCAATCCAAGCGCAGCGAACGCGGCGTTGTGCATCGCGGGCGACGCGGAATGCGCGACAGGGAAGCCATAAACCGCGCACAGGCGCGTGGCGGCGTTGATGGTGGGCTGGCCGGATTGTGACACGCGCAATTTATATTCGGCAAACGCGTGAGTTCAAAGCGCAAAGTCTCGGACACCAGCCAGAACGAGCGGAATTTTTGCGCGCCATCACAATTTCTCCGGCTTCGACATCAATTCCGAGACGCGCTGGAGCAATCGGCCCGCCGCGCCGCCGTCCAGCACGCGATGGTCGAAGCTCAACGTCAAATTCGCCTCCATGATCGGCACAAACTGGCCTTTGACGGAATCCCAGTGCGGTTCGTGCCGCGCCGCGCCCATGCCGAGCACCAGCGTTTGTTCCGGCAGCGGAATCGGCGTCGCCCATTCGAGGCCGAACGTGCCGAAGTTGGTCACGGTGGCGATGGAGCCGCCGGTGGCATTCACGGGCAGCTTGCGTTCACGCGCGAGTTCGACGAGTTCGTTGTAGGGCGCGATCAAATCCTTTAACAATTTTTTATCCGCGTCGCGAATGACGGGAACGAGCACGCCATCCTCGGCTTCGACGGCAAAGCCAATGTCAATCGCCGACGGATGGACGATTTTGGTGCCGACGAGGCGGCCGGCGGGCTTTCGGTTTTCCGCCAGCGCCACCGCCAGCGCCCGCAAGGCGTAAAGCCCCGGCCCGGGTTTGGGCCGCGTGATTTTGCGAAAGGCAAAAAGCGGATCGAGGCACACGGGCATTCCGACGTGCGCGATGGGCCGAGTCCAACTGCGCCGCATCGCGTCGGCAACGGCCACGCGCATGGACGAGGCATCGCTCGTTTTTTGTTTTTCAAGCTGCGCGATGAATTTTTCAAAATCCTCGACGGTCACGCGCCCCGCCGCGCCGCTGCCGGCCACGCCGGACAAATCCGCCGCGCTCAAACCGAGTTCGGTCATGCGCGCCTTGAGCCGCGGCGAAAGATAGCTCGCGCCCGCGGCGTTGGCCGGCACGGGTAATCCGCGGATGGTCGGCTGGACGCGGCCACTCCGGCGGTTTTCTTCTGATTTTGAAACGCGGTCGGTGTCGGAGATTTTTGCCGGAGCCGCGTCCAGCCCCAAACGCGCGGCTTCTTCCTTCGTCGCTTCAATCTGGCCGAGAGTCGCGCCGACGGCGTAACTTTCGTTCAATTGGACGATGAATTTTTCAATTTGCCCCTTGCACGGCGACGTGACGGTCATCGTGGCCTTGTTCGTTTCCACTTCAATCAAATCCTGATCGGCTTCAACGTGGTCGCCGGGCTTGACGAGAAAGGCGATGATGTTCGCCTCGGCGATGGATTCGCCGAGTTGTGGCATGATGATGGGAATGGAAGGCATTTTGAATTTACGATTTACGATTTACGATTTTCATTTCATTGCCTCAAAAGATTTCTCGCCGCTGCGGCCACGCTGCGCGCGGTCGGGCGATGCGCGGCCCAGAGATTTGGATGATATGGCACGGGCGTGTCCTTGGCGTTGAGGCGTTGCGGCGGCCCGTCGAGCAGGCCGTAGCCTTCGCTCGTGACGCGTGCGATTATTTCCGCCGTAACACCGCCCCACGGCCACGCTTCGCCGACGCACAACAGTTTTCCCGTCCGTGCCACCGAAGCCATGACGGTGTCGGTGTCCAACGGTTTGACGGAGCGCAAATCAACCACTTCAACTTCCCAGCCGTCGGCGACAAGTTCGGTCGCGGCTTCGAGCGCCTCGTGGACCATCGCGCTGTAAGTGACGATGGTCAGGTCGCGGCCTTCGCGGGCGATGCGCGCCTTGCCGATGGGCAGCGCCTCGGCCGGCAATTTTTCCGCCTTGAGATGATAGTAAAGAAATTTGTGCTCGCAAAAAATCACCGGGTCGTCGAGCGCAACGGCTTCGAGCAGCATCGCGTAGGCGTCCTCGACCGTCGCAGGCGTCAGCACGATGAGACCGGGATAATGCGCGTAAATTGCCTCGATACACTGGCTGTGAAACGGCCCGCTGCCGGACGTGCCGCCGAACGGCAGGCGGACCGTAATTGGACACGGCACATTCGTCCGCCAGAACAGCGTCGCGGCCTGGTTGACGATTTGATTGAAGCCGACGGTGGAGAAATCCGCGAATTGCATTTCGATGATCGGCCTCATGCCTTCAATTGCCGCGCCGACGGCCAGGCCAACCATTGCGTCCTCGGAAATCGGCGAATCGAGAACGCGACCGGGAAATTCTTTTGCCAGATTCTTCGTGGCCTTGAACGCGCCGCCGAACGCGCCGACATCCTGTCCGTAAATGAATACGCGCGGGTCGTCGCGCAAGGCATGTGCCTGCGCTTCGCGGATGGCGTCAAGGTAGGTGATTTCAGTTCCCGTTTTCATCGTGCGTTTCGCTCAAATGCCCGGATGAAATCGCGCGCCATGCTTCGGAGAACGGGTCAGGAGCAGGTTCGCGCTGGACTTGCGCGACGGCCTCCTCGATTTCATGGATGATTTCGTTTCGTAAATTCGCCAGTTGCGAAACATCCATCCATTTTTGGCGAAGCAAATTTTCCTCAGCCACTTTCAAACAGTCGCGTCCGAGCGGTGAATTTTTCAATTTTGCGTCAACGTAATCGGCGGTGTCGTGTTCACCGTGGCCGCAAAGGCGGAGCAATTTTGCCACGACCAGTTGCGGGCCGCCGCCGTTACGCGCGCGCGCAACGGCCTCGCCGACAGTTTTGAGGCACGCGGACAAATCCGTGCCGTCCACGACTTGAACTTCAATTCCATAACCGACGGCCCTGTCCTCCAAACTGTCGCAGGCGAACTGGCGCGACGTGGGCGTCGAATAGGCGAATTGATTGTCGGCCACGACCAGCACGAGCGGGAGTTTTTCAACGGCGGCTTGATTAAGCGCCTCGTGAAACGAGCCGGTGGAAGTCGCCCCGTCACCAATGCACGCCGCGCCAACGGTCCCGGATTTTTTCTGGAACCGGCGCGCGAACAACATTCCGTTCACGACGGAAATCATCGCGCCGAGGTGGCTGACCATCGGCAACAGGCCTTCGCGCGGCCGGCCGCGATGGACATTGCCGTCACGTCCGCGCATGGGGCCGAGCGACGAGCCGAGATAAGTCCGCACGGCGTCCAAAACCGTTTCGCCAAAAGCCAGCCGGCCGGCCGCGTCGCGGATGAGCGGCGCGAAGACGTCGCTTTTGGCCAGCGACAGGCCGACGGCGACACTCAAGGCTTCCTGTCCGCGTCCGAGGAAAACCCCACCGTGGATTTTTCCGGCGCGGTAAAGCGCGGCGAATTTATCGTCGAGCAGCCGAGCCAGCAACATGAAGCGATAAGCGGCGAGCGTCTGTTCGCGGCCGGCCACGATGTCTTCCGCTGGTCTGGCGTCGAGCACCGTTTGCAGCATGGCGGGATTTTATCGTGGACATTCCGCGCCAGCAATGTTTCTTTCAGGTTTCAAAATTGCGCGTGTAAAAAATCAGATTGGCTTGCCACGAAAAATCGTATTCAATGGCAGCAATCTTGCTGAAAGTATGGCGATTGAAACCGCCAATATGAATCAGACCAAATTCCAGATTTTGCTGGTCAGCGGTGACCAGCAATTGCCGGCGGCGTTGTCCGACTTGTTGTCGGCGTGCACCATCGTGCTCCGGTCCGAACGCGAAGCCGGCGTGGTGGCGCAAATCATCCGGGACCAAACGCCCGACCTGCTGCTGGTTGATTTGGAGTCGGCGGAGGCCGAAGGGTTCGCGGTGCTGCGCCATCATAAAGAAACCCCGCCGGCAAAATTCATGCTGGTCTTCGCGCTCACGGACGCGGGCGCCACGGGAAAAAAGTTGCGCGCTTATGAACTGGGCGCGACCGATTGCATCAGCAAGCCGTTTGACCACGCGATTTTCAACGCACGCTTGCAGGCCGCGCTCCGGACCAAAACACGGCTCGACGAAGCGATTCAACGGCAGAATGAATTGACCGAGGCCTGTCTCGTTGCCGAATCCGCCGCGCGCGCCAAGTCGGATTTCCTCGCGGCGATGAGCCACGAAATCCGCACGCCGATGAACGGCGTCGTCGCCATGGTGGGCCTGCTGCTCGAAACACCGTTGAACACCGAGCAACGCAGCTACCTCGAAACCATCCACACCAGCAGCGAATCGTTGCTGGCCATCATCAACGACATTCTGGATTTCTCGAAAATTGAGGCGGGGAAAATGGAATTGGATTCGCGGTCGTTTGATTTGCGCGCGTGCGTCGAGGAAACGCTCGACTTGTTGTCCGCGCGCGCTTTCGAAAAAAACCTCGATCTGGTTTATCAATTGGACGGCGACATTCCCGAAAAAATCGAGGGTGATTCGCTCCGTCTCCGGCAGGTGCTGGCAAATTTGTTGAGCAACGCCATCAAATTTACCGACTCGGGCGACGTGCTGGTCCGGGTCAAACGGGTTTCCTCCAAACCCGCCGACGCGGAAAACCGTTCGCTTTTGCAACTGCATTTTTCCGTGCGCGACACGGGCATTGGCATCACGCCGGACAAATTGTCACGGCTGTTCAAGCCGTTTGCGCAGGCGGACGTCTCAACCGCGAAGAATTATGGCGGCACGGGACTGGGTCTGGCCATCAGCAAACGTCTCGTCGAATTGATGGGCGGAAAAATGTGGGCCGAAAGCGTCTCGCGCGAAGGCTCGACGTTTCATTTCACCGTGAACGTTCAGGCGGAACCGCAGGCCGCGCCCGGCGCATTCGAAACTCCCCAGCCCAAGCTGGCCGATTTGCAGGTTTTAATTTTGGACGACAACACGACCAGTCGCCGCGTGCTCGCCGAGCAAATGTCCAAATGGGGAATGATTCCGCGCGCCGCGGAAAATTCGCAGCAGGCGCTTGACTGGCTGCACAGCGGCGAATCATTCGATTTGGCCGTCATTGATTTGAAGATGCCCGACGTGGACGGCATTTCACTGGCCACGGAAATCCACAAGTTGCCCGCCGCCGCCATGCTGCCGTTGGTGCTGCTCACGCCGTTGGGCCGCCACTCCAGCGCGCCAACCGAGGCGCGCCTCACATTTGCACACACTGTCGCCAAACCTGTCAGGCCTGCGCAGCTTTGCGAAACTCTCGTGCGCGCCCTGCTGAGTCCGAAAACCGCCGCGCAGCCGGCGACGCCGCGAAAGCCGGATCAACTGCTGGTTGAAAAACTGCCGCTGCGGATTCTTTTGTGCGACGACAACGAGATCAATCAAAAAGTCGCCACGCGCATTTTACAGCAACTCGGTTATCAGCCCGACCTGGCCGCCGACGGACGCGAAGCGCTCGACGCATTGGATCGGAAACGTTATGATTTGGTTTTCATGGACGTGATGATGCCGGAAATGGATGGTCTGGAAGCCACGCGCACAATTCGCGAGCGGCAGAAAGACGGCATGGCATATCCGAATTACCAGGCGCGCATCATTATCGTCGCCATGACCGCGCACGCCCTGCAAAGCGACCGCGAAAGATGCCTGGCCGCCGGCATGGATGATTATCTCGCCAAGCCGATTCGGCCCAAGGACCTTCGCAATATCATCGAACGTTGGGGCGAAAATCCGGAGGAGAAAGCCATGGCCGCGCCCGAGCCAAAGGCCGAAGCATCCGAGAAATTGCCCGTGGAAATGGACCGGCTGAACGACATGGCCTGCGGCGACGCCGACGCTTTGCGTGAGCTCGCTGAACTTTATGTCGCGCAAACTGCGGAACAACTTGCGCAAATTGAAGCCGCCATCCGCGCGAACAAAGCCGAGGAAGTCCGCCGCGTTGCGCACAGTTGCGGGGGCGCGAGCGCGACGCTCGGTATGGTGCGGATCACGCCGATGCTTCGCAAATTGGAAAATCAGGCTGCGTCCGGCGCATTGACGAACGCGCTGCAAATTTGCGAAGATGCAGAACGCGAGTTCAAACGGATTCAGGAATTTCTGGCGGCACAACCGGGTTTGGCCGTGGCGACCGCGACTGTTGACAAATGAAAAAAGTTCTCATCATCGAAGACGACCTGATTGTAGCGAACGTTTACCGGAACAAGCTGGCGGTGGAAGGCTACCAGTCCGAATCCGCACCCGACGGCGAAGTCGGCTTGAAAGTGATGCGGACGTTCAAGCCCGACGTCGTTGTGCTCGACCTCATGCTGCCCAAAATGTCCGGGGTCGAGGTCATCAAACAAATCCGCAGCGAGGCGGAATTTTCCAAGCTGCCCGTCATTGTTTTTTCCAACACCTACCTGACCAACATGATTCAAGAGGCGTGGAAAGCTGGCGCGACCAAATGCCTTTCCAAAGCCAACTGCTCGCCCAAGGAAGTTCTCGACGTGGTGCGCCACACCATCGGCGACAGCGGCGCGATTCCACAAGCCGGCCAGCCGGCTGCCGGCACGCCTGACGGCCCGGCCAAACCCGCCACGCTTACCGGCGAGGCTGATTCTGAATTTCAGGCTGACCTGCGAAAGTCATTCATTGACAGTCTGCCTTCCACGCTCGCCGCGTTGCGCGTGACGCTGCAAGGCCTCATCAAGGCTGACAATGAAATGGCGCGGCTCAAGGAAATTTACGAGCTTTACCGCCGCATCCACGCGCTCAACGGCAACGCCGGCATTGCCGGACTCGTCCAGATCGCGCACATGTCTGCCGCCGTCGAAGCCCTGCTCAAGGAACTTTACGAAAAGCCGAAAAACATCAACCCCTCGACGCTGCGCACCATCGCGGCGAGCATTGACTTTCTCGGCTTCCTGTTTGAACGCGGCACGCTGCCCGAAAAACAGGAAGTTCCCAATGCCAACATCCTGGTTGTGGACGACGAAGCCATTTCCCGCCGCGCCATTATTTACGCGCTTGAAAAAGCCCATCTGCAATCCGTCAACCTTGAAGACCCCAATGCCGCCTTCAATCTTCTGGTCGAAAACCATTTTGATCTCGTATTCCTCGACGTGGATATGCCGGGCATGACCGGCTTTGAACTTTGCACCAAACTGCGCGCCTTGCCCGCGCACAAAAAGACGCCCGTCGTGTTTGTCACCAGCTTGAGCGACTTCGACAACCGCACCAGTTCCACGATTGCCGGCGGCAACGACTTCATCGCCAAACCCTTTCTTTTCATTGAACTCACCGTCAAGGCGCTCATCCACGTCCTGCGCGGAAAATTGCAGCCGGCGAAATGACGAGTGCCGGCTGACCCGTTTATGACAATCATGCAAATGGCCGTCTTGCTGATGCGCCTTTTCGGCGTCTATCTTTTTTTTGATGTCGTGATCATTCTCACCGAACTGCCTGTTTTGATTTTTGGAATTTTAAATTCCCGGTTCGACAATATGACTTCGGAGCGAATACTGACGCTGATAATGGTGTTTGTCAGACTGTTTGTTTATGCCGGTGCCGGGGTAACGTTTCTGGTTTTTGCCCGTCCTTTGGCAAAGCTATTTACCAAAGGTTTGGAAAATGTGTAGCTCGACTGGCCTGCCCAATAACACAAGGAAACCAACCGCCATTGTTTGACCGCGCAAAGTATTCCCGCGCGTTTTTGAAATTGGCGGATTTTCAATGGCGGATGAAGGTTGGTAGGCGCTGAGGGATTCGAACCCCCGACCAACAGCGTGTAAAGCTGCTGCGCTACCGCTGCGCTAAGCGCCTACCAGCTTCAAGCTATCAAATCGCGTTGTTTTGACAAACTTCAAATCCCGCCTTTGAACCCCTGCTGCCGCAGCGCCTCGAACAAAACCAGCGCGACGCAATTCGACAAATTCAGCGAACGCGACTTCTCGTTGAACATCGGGATCCGCAGCCAGCGTTCGCGGTTCTTTTCCAAAAGCTGTTTCGGCAGACCCGCCGTCTCGCGGCCAAAAACCAGATAATCGTCCGGCAAAAATTTCGCCTCGCTGTAAATTTTCGGGCCGCCGGATTCGACAAACCACAATTGCACCTTCGCCGGGAGTTTTTCCGCAAACGCGCTCCAGTTTTTCCAGCGATGCCATTCGACGTGCCGCCAGTAATCCATGCCGGCGCGCTTCAATTGCGCGTCATCCAGCTTGAAACCGAACGGCTCAATCAAATGCAGAACGGATTTCGTGGCCGCGCACAACCGCGCCACGTTGCCCGTGTTCGGCGGAATTTCCGGTTCGACTAAAACAATGTTCATTTTTGTAGCGGCGGTCTGTGACCGCCGGAAAATTCCACGACGCTCATAGAGCGCCGCTACAATCTATTTGTAAAACACCTTCCACAAAACCAGCCCATGCGCCGGCGCGGTCATGCCGGCCACGCGGCGGTCTTTCTTTGCCAGCATCGTTTTGATTTCTCCCGGCGGAAATTTGCCGAGACCGGCCTGGACAATCGTCCCCACGATGCCGCGGCACATTTTGTAAAGAAAACCGCCGCCTTCGATGACAAACGTGAATTGCGAACCGGATTTCTTCACGTCGCAGCGCGTCAGCCGGCGCACGGTGGATTCTTTTTGATAACCCGGATTCGCCGCGAACGATTGAAAATCATGCTTGCCGACAAATAATTTCGCCGCCGCGCGCATCGCCTTTAAATGCAGCTTGCGCGGGACGTGCCATGCGGTTTTGCGCAACAGCGGATTCATCGCCGGGTGGTTCCAGACAAAATAGCGATATTGTTTTCCCGTCGCGTCAAATTGCGCGTGGAATTTTTTGTCCGCGTTCGCCGCCGACAAAACGCGCACGTCATCCGGCAGCCACGCATTGACGGCCAGCGCGAGCTTGCGCACGGTCATTTTGAATTCAGCCCGTGGAATTTCAAAATGCGCCACCATGCCGAGCGCATGGACGCCGGTGTCCGTGCGGCTGGAGCTGTGCAGGCGGGGCGCGGACAAGAACAATTTCGCCAGCGCCGTCTCGACGATTTGCTGGACGCCGGTGCCAGTTTTCTGCACCTGCCAGCCTTCGTAAGCCGCGCCGTCGTAGGCGATGACGAGTTTGAACTTAAGTGACATATGACAGGTGGCAGGTGACAAGCAAATCCATCATGTCACGCGCCACTTGTCACTTGTTCCGTCCAAGTAACTCTGCAACAAAATTGCCGCCGCCATTTTGTCCACCTTCTCCTTCCGCTGGTCGCGGCGGACGTTGCCCTGGACCAAAATCCGGTTCGCCATTTTCGAAGTCAGCCGCTCGTCCCACAATTTGATCGGCGTGATGATGGCATCTTTCAGCACGGCAGCGAACGTCTCGACCTTTTGCGCCGCCGGGCCGTAGCTGCCGTCCATGTTGCGCGGCAGGCCGAGGAGCACGAGGTCAACTTCCTTCTCGGCCAGAATTTTTTTCAATCGCGCCAGAAAATCCGCGAACGACTCGGTGGGAATGTATTCCAGCGGCTGGGCGATGGTTTTGGTTTCATCGCTCACCGCGACACCGATGCGCCGGGTTCCGTGGTCGAGGGCAAGGATTCGCATTGCGGCCACAGTTTTGCAACAAAAGCCTGGCGAGGCGAGCCGATTTCAGCCAATCCTGACCATTTTGCCGCGTGGAAACCGGCCTGCGACGGCTATTTTCCGACCTGCGACGGCTTGCCGACGAGTTGCGACGGGCTTCCGGCGACCTGCGATGCCGAAAACCGGGTTGCGACGGCGATCCGCCTACTTGCGACGCCTTTCCGACGACTTGCGATGACCTTCCGACGACTTGCGATGGCCTTCCGGCCAGTTGCGACGGCGAAAAACGGGTCAAAATTGGCATTTCGGGGTTTGCTTGTGGTCAAAAAAAGACAGTTGACACGGATTTCACGGATTTTCACCAATTAAATTCGTGTTAATTCGTGCAATTCGTGTCCAAAGAACGCTTGCCAGAAACTGGATGGCAAAATAAAGTCGCAAGCGTGACTCCGAGCGTGTTCAATAAAATCTGCGCTTATCCCGTGATTGTTTCATGGGTCTTGGGTGCGTGCGCTTTGAATGTATTCATTTTCGCGTCCATTTTGCATGGCGCATCTTTGTCCAGTATTATTTTTGATTGGCAGACAATGTTAATTTTGGTGTTTATTTTCATACCTTCAACTGGATTGGGATTTTTCTTGGGTATGTTCACTTGCTGGCCGCTGGTTCGAATCATTTGTAGTAAATACAACGGAGCTCCACTTAAGGTTGGTGATCAGGTTTTGATTCTGACTGGGCCCGATAAAGGCAAAACAGTTGAAGTATGGGAAATCACTGTCGGACAAGGAGGATGGGAATTGGCGAGATTAAATCTCGGCGAAGAACGCAGTCAGAAATTCAGAGATATTTTTGAAGAATATTCTTTGTTCAAGATTAAAGATAAATTGCAAACCGCTTCTTCGCTCGCCTAAATTTCTTTTTCCTGCGCGCGGTTCGTGGTTAAATTTTTCCCGCGATGATTCAATACCTCGATTTGCTGCGGCACGTGCTCGAACACGGCAAGTTCAAGGCCGACCGCACCGGCACCGGCACTTATTCCGTGTTCGGCGCGCAGGCGCGGTTTGATTTGCGCCAGAATTTTCCCGTGCTCACGACCAAAAAGCTGCACCTGCGCTCCATCATTTACGAACTGCTCTGGTTTCTGCGCGGCGACACGAACGTAAAATATTTGCACGACAACAAGGTGACCATCTGGGACGAATGGGCGGACAAGGAAACCGGCAGCCTCGGCCGCATTTACGGCGCGCAATGGTGCGACTGGCGCACGCCCGACGGCCGCTCCATCAACCAGATTGACGCCGTCATCGCGCAAATCAAAAAAAATCCCGACTCGCGCCGGCACATCGTCACGGCCTGGAATCCGGGCGAAATCGAGCAGATGGCGCTCGCGCCCTGCCATTGCCTGTTTCAGTTTTACGTCTGTGACAGCGAGTTGAGCTGCCAGCTTTACCAGCGCAGCGCGGATTTGTTTCTCGGCGTGCCGTTCAACATCGCCAGTTACGCGCTGCTCACGCTGATGATTGCGCAGGTCTGTGATTTGAAGCCGGGCGAATTCGTCCACACCTTCGGCGATTTGCACCTTTACAAAAATCATCTGGACCAAGCGCACGAACAATTGCGTCGCGAGCCGCGTCCACTGCCGCGGATGAAATTAAATCCGGCGGTGAAAAAAATTGATGAATTCAAGTTCGAGGATTTTGAATTGATTGGCTACGACCCGCATCCGGCCATCAAGGCGCCGATTGCGGTCTAGGAAAATCTATGAGCCGTCGGCGACAATCAAAAGACGCCGCTTTTGCCGAAGCAATTGTCGGTCTGGCTGCACTTGGAGGATTGCTTTGGTTTTTCTCCCCTGAATTTCGCACAATAGTAACTTGGGTTATTTTTATCGCACTCGCCTGTCTTGCAGCGTGGATTTGCTATCGACTGGTCAAACGCAAGTCTCAACGACCTTTTGAATGGGAGCCGCCAGAGAACTTTGCTTCCAAGCCAGCAAGCCTAACTCTTTCCGAACAGTTGCGCAAAATAGATTGGTTTCAATTCGAAAAATTGATTGAACTGATTTATCAGAATCGCGGCTATTCCGTTCAACGGTTGGGTGGCGCAAATCCAGATGGCGGTGTTGATTTGATAATTGAATCAGGGACGGAAAAATTCATCGTCCAATGCAAACACTGGAGAAAATGGTCTGTCGGTGTGCGCCACATTCGTGAATTTTTGGGAGCGATGGCAGACAGCGAAGTTACGAATGGAATCTTTATCACGCTGACGGGTTATTCCGGCGACGCCAAACAACTCGCCGACAAACATGGCATTCAAATTCTGAACGAATCAGATGTAATCAAAATGTTGGAAGATTCCGGGCTTGCCGATTCTCAAGAAGTTATAGAATTGTTTTCTGACTCAAGAAAGTTTTGCCCAAAATGTGAAAAGGAAATGGTTTTGCGGACAGCTCGCTTGACTGGAAAACAATTTTGGGGATGCTCTAATTATCCTCGTTGTAAGTTTATTTTGAATTTGGAATGAAACATTTCAAGGCCATCGCCGCGATGTCGCTGAACCGCGTGATTGGCGCGGGCAACAAAATCCCGTGGCACCTGCCGGAGGACTTCAAGTGGTTCAAGCAACAAACTGTTGGGAATGTCATTTTGATGGGGCGCAAGACGTTTGAGGGTCTTGGCAAGGCATTGCCGAACCGTAAAAACATAATTCTTACGCGACATCCGCGGCGGTTGATCAAAAGTCACCCGGAAATTTTCGGACAATACCATGAATGGCGCGGCGGACAACGAGTTGGCAGTTTCTTAAAGAAGCTACGCCAATCTGAATTTTATTTTACGAAGTCGGACAAGGGCAAACAAACGGACATTCTGCTCGCACGTTATTCCATTGGAACATTTGATCCTGAAAGTTTTTCAACCGACATTTTCATCTGTGGCGGCGCGGAAATTTATGCTCAATTGTTGCCGCAGTGTTCCGATCTTTATCTTACTGTGGTCAAACGTAATTACGAAGGTGACGCTCTTTTCCCACCGTTTGAGGACAAGTTTGAACTGGTGGAGAAAATTCGCGACGAACCGGAGTTCAAAATTCTGCATTACCGACACAAATCGTTGCCGAAATAAAAAAAGGCGGGCCGTTTCCAGCCCGCCCTTTGAATTCTTCAACGCAAACTACTCCGACTGCACCGCTTCATTGGCGGCGTCGAAAGCGTGTTGCAGGGCCACGAGGTCTTCACCGGGCTTGAGCGCGTCGAGGATTTTCTGTTCCTCCTTCAACTGCTCGTCGCTGTAGCTGGCGGCCTTGATGGACAGACCGATGCGGCGTTCGCCCTTGTCAATTTTCACCACGCGCGCGGAAACGTCCTGGCCGACCTTGAGCACATTTTTGATTTTGTCCACGCGCTCCTCGCTGATTTGCGAAATGTGGACGAGGCCGTCAATGTCATGCTGCAAGCCGACGAACGCGCCGAAGCTGGCGAGCTTCGTGACCTTGCCGGTGACGAGATCGCCAACTTTGTAAAGCGTTTCGATGTTTTCCCACGGGTCGGTGCCAAGCTGCTTCATGCCGAGCGCGATGCGCTGGTTCGGACGGTCCACTTCGAGCACAACCGCTTCGACTTCGTCGCCCTTCTTCATCACTTCGCTGGGATGATTGATCTTGCGCGTCCACGAAATGTCCGAGACGTGAATCATGCCGTCAATGCCTTCCTCCAGTTCTACAAACGCGCCGTAGCTGGTCAGATTGCGGACCTTGCCTTTGACCTTGGTGCCGACGGTGTATTTGTTCGCGGCGCTGTCCCACGGATTGCTTTCCAACTGGCGGACGCCGAGGGAAATTTTCTGTTCCTCGCGGTTGATGCCGAGCACAACCGCTTCAATCTCCTGATCCTGTTTCAAAACGTCGCTCGGCTTGGCAACGCGCTTCGTCCACGAAAGTTCCGTGACGTGAACAAGTCCTTCCACGCCCGGCTCGATTTGCACAAACGCGCCGTAAGGCACGAGGCTGACGACCTTGCCCTTGATGCGCGCGCCAACGGGATATTTCGTTTCGATGTTGTCCCACGGATTGGTCATCTTCTGTTTGAGGCCGAGGCTGACGCGTTCCTTTTCCTTGTTCACGTCCAGCACCACCACGTCCAGTTCCTGCCCGACCTTCATGATTTCCGACGGATGGCCGATGCGGCCCCAGCTCATGTCCGTGATATGGAGCAGTCCGTCCAGGCCGTTCAAATCAATGAACGCGCCGAAATCCGTGATGTTCTTGACCGTGCCCTTGCGGATGTCGCCGGGCATCATTTCCGAAAGCAAATGCGTACGCTTCTCGTTGCGCTCGGCCTCGATCAATTCGCGGCGCGAGAGTACGATGTTCTGGCGGTCTTGATTGATTTTGACGACTTTGAATTCGTAACTGTTGCCGACGAATTGCTGGAGATTTTTCGGCGTCATCACGTCAATTTGCGATGCGGGCAAAAACGCCTCGACGCCGACATTGACGACCAAGCCGCCCTTGACGACCGACTTGACTTTGCCGGTGATGCGGCCGCCTTCGTTGCAAATCGTGAGAATTTTGTCCCAATTCTTTTTGAACTCCGCCTTCTCGTGTGAGAGGACGACCGTGCCTTCCTTGTTTTCAAGCTTTTCGATGAGGACATCAATTTCGTCGCCGACTTTCACGGCGTTGGGGTCCTGAAATTCGTTCATGGGGACGACGCCCTCGCTTTTGTAGCCGATGTCCACCAAAACTTCCTTGGGGCGGACTTCGATGATTTTACCTTTGACAATTTCGCCTGCCGCAAAACGCATTGCGCTTTGCTTCAAGGCTTCTTCCATGGTGAGCATAATTTAACTGTGTTGAACTGCGGGAACTTGGAAACCGCAATGGCGGGAACCGAAGCTCCATTGCCTAACTAACGAACGCTGCCGTGGCAACGGAGGTTAAAGGTTAGGTTGTTGGTTGACTGTTTTTTCTCAGCCTCAATGAACGTCCGCACACGCGGCGTTCAGGCAAGATGGAAGATACGGAAAATTCGCGGAGAATGGCAAGCGTAAAATCGTCTCGCTTAATAAACCACAATTGAGCGGATGGGGTAATCCTTCAATTTGTCGCGCCCGCTCAAAAATTTCAGTTCGATGAGGAAGCTGATTTCCAAAATATGCGCCCCGAGCTTCTTGACGAGCGCGGCGGCGGCGGAAGCCGTGCCGCCGGTCGCCAGCAGATCGTCAATGAGCAGCACACGCGCACCTGGCTTGAGCGCGTCCACGTGCATGGCCACGGTCGCCGAGCCGTATTCGAGCGCGTAATCTTGTTCGATGGTTTGGTAGGGCAGCTTTCCCTTTTTGCGGACGGGCACAAAACCGGCGTTCAATTTTTTCGCGGCGGCGGCGGCGAAAATGAATCCGCGCGCGTCAATGCCCACGATGGCGTCCACCGCGTTTGGCCCAAACCCGTCGCAGAGCAAATCCACCGCGCCGGCAAAAAGCCGCGCATCAGCCAGCACCGGCGTGATGTCTTTGAATTGAATCCCCGGCTTGGGAAAATCCGGGACGTTGCGGATGGCGCGTTCGATTTCCGCGGGCGTGACGGTTGGGTTATTCATCTTTCTTTTTGGTGTTTTCGAGTTTCTCGATCATTTTGCGGAGCTTTTTCAGCGCGAGGTTTTGAATCTGGCGAACGCGTTCGCGCGTGACGCCGAATTTCACGCCAACTTCCTCCAGCGTCTTTTCCGTGCCGCCGTCGAGGCCGAAACGGTAGCGCAAAATCGTCGCCTCGCGCTCATCCAAATGTTTGACCATGTCCTGCAACATGCCGGTCACGGTTTTGTCCTCAAGGTTGTTGTAAGGCGAAATGGCATTTTCATCCTCGACCACATCGGAAAAATTATTCGACTCGTCGTCACCAATGGGCGCGTCGAGCGACGCGGGACGGATCGCTGCCTGCCGCATTTGGCGGACGCGCGCGGCGGTCATGCCCAATTCGTCGGCGAGTTCCTCGTCGGTTGGCTCGCGGCCCAGTTCCTCCTGTAGCTTCATGGACAGGCGGCGCATCTTGGAAATTTTGTCCACGAGATGCACCGGCAGGCGGATGGTCTTGGACTGGTTGGCGAGCGCGCGTTTGATGGCCTGCTTGATCCACCAGGAGCCGTAGGTGGAAAGCTTGCCGCCCTTTTTCGGATCGAACCGCTCAACGGCCTTCATCAAACCGATGTTGCCTTCGCTGATCAAATCCAGCAGCGGCAGACCGATGCCTTCGTAGTCGCGCGCGATTTTCACGACGAGGCGGAGGTTGGCCTTGATCATTTGTTCACGCGCTTTTTTGTCGCCCTTCTTGATGCGCGCGGCCAGTTCGATTTCCTCCTGCGGCGTGAGCAATTTCACCTGCCCGATTTCGCGGAGATAAAGCCGGATGGCGGTGTCGCCGTCGTAACGCTCGCTTTCCCGCTTGAAGAAAGCGGTCGTGTCGCCTTCGGATTTTTGTGGAACAGGCGGCGGCGAAGGTTTGATTTCCTTCGCCGCGGGAATTTTCGCGCGCCTTGGAGATTTCATCACCTTTGCCTTTTTAGCCTTAGCCGCCATAAAGTCGGGAGGAACGTTAAACGCGCGAAAAGCCCATCGGCAAGCAAATTAAAAGTTGATTTTTATTTGCCGCGGAACTTGTTAGACTTTTTGCAATGTCCGTGTCCGGTGCAAAACGCAATTTGATTTTCTGGCTGCTTGCCGGTGCTGCGGCCATTGCGCTCGCGTGGCAATTCGACGGCAAGGTTGACGCCGCGCTGGACGTGGCCAGCCGGCCTTTCTTGCAAAAGGTCGCGTGGTGGTGTTCGCAAGCTGGCGAAGGATGGGCCGTTGCGCTTTGGGGAATTTTATCCGCCGTGATTTTTCTCCTGGTTAAACGCCCCGAAATCGCGGCGAAAGTTTTCTTTGTTGCGTTCACCTCGGAAATCGCCGGGCTGATTTCGACCATTTTCCGGGTGCTGATCGGACGAACCCGCCCGAATGCCCATGTGCCGCAGGGTATTTACGGCGTGTGGTATAACGGCCACTGCATCATCGGCAAATACGAATTCAGTTCCTTTCCCTCCGGCCACTCGGCGGTCGCCGCCGGACTGGCGGCGGCGGCATGGCTGTTCAACCCCGTCTGGGGCGCGGTCGCGACGGTTTATGCGGTCGCGGTTATGTGGTCGCGCATCGCGCAGCAATGTCATCACCTTTCCGACGTAACAGCCTCAATTGTCCTCTCCGTCCCGATCGCCGTGTGGATGAATCGAAAGTTTGCGCGCACGAATGCAAACTTTTTCCAGAAACTTTCCCAAAAAATGGCGGCGAAAAAAACGGCGTCAGACAAAATGTAGAACCACGGCGTGCCGTTCTTCCCAAGAGAAAATCAACGCCGGCCGCGCAGGGTGAGCAAATAGAGCAGTTGCAAGACCGAACTCACGAGCGCGGCCACATAAGTCAGCGCCGCGGCGTTGAGAACCTTGCTGACGCCCGCCCGTTCGTCTTCGTGAACAAGGCCGAGCCGGAACAGTTGCTCCTTCGCGCGGCGGCTCGCGTCGTATTCGACCGGCAGCGTGACGAGTTGGAACAAAGTCGTTACGGCGAAAAGTGCGATGGCAATGCCAATTAAAGTCGGAAACAGCGTCCGGAAAATAAATCCAGCAAAGAAAATTCCCATGTAAGCCATGCTTGCGAACTGCGTGACCGGCACAATCGCCATGCGGAAATTGAACAGGCCGTAAGCCGCCTGATGTTGCAGCGCGTGGCCGGATTCATGCGCCGCCACGCCAACCGCCGCGACGGTGCGTCCACGAAAATTGTCCGACGACAAAAACAGCGCGCGTCTCGTCGGGTCATAATGGTCGCTCAAATGGCCGGGAATTTCCTCGACCGGCACGTTATCGAGACCGGCCTGGTCCAGAATTTCGCGTGCCGCCTGCGCGCCCGTCATGCCTGACTCGACGGGCACCTGGCTGTATTTGCCGTAGGCATGATGCAACTTCACCTGCGCCCAGATGCCGAGGAGCAATCCGGGAATCGCAAACACCAACCACAATGGATCAAAATAAAACATAAACTCGTTTCAATTGACAGCGCACCGGCTGTTTCCATTCAACCGAGCTGTTCGCGTGCCAATTTAATTGCACTGAATTTAGAGGAATTTGTGACGATGGAAAAGTTTTTTGCGCCAGCTCGTCTCAATTGAGACAAAATTATTTGGCGCATCAAATCTCCAGCACTTTCTCAAATCGCGTCAGGTTTTTTGCGCCGTTGGCCGTGACCAGCGCGACGTCTTCGAGCCGCACGCCGCCGATTTCGGGATAATACAGCCCCGGCTCAACGGTCACAACGTGGCCGGACCGCAAAATTTCCGTGGAACTTGTGCCCACGCGCGGCGCTTCGTGGATTTCCAGTCCGAGTCCGTGTCCCGTGCCGTGAAAAAATCCCTCCATGTGGCCGTTGTGCCGTCCGGTTTTATAGTTTTGCTGGACAAAAAATTTCTGGACGGCCTTGTGAACGTCCGCTGTTTTCACCTTCGCTCGGATTTTTTCAAACGCAATTTTTTGGCCCTGCAAAACCGTGTGGTAAAGTTTTCGCGCAGCCTCGCCCGCGCGCCCGCGAACGATGGTACGCGTGATGTCACCGAAATAACCGGTCTTTTGCGAGCGCGGGAAAATGTCAATGATGATCAACTCGTTCGCGCGCAGCCGGCCGGAACCGCGCTCGTGCGGATCGCAGGCCTGTTTGCCGCCGGCGACAATCGTATTCGCCGCCAGTCCGCAAACTTGAAGAATCGCGCAGTCAATCACGGAGCGCAGGCGTTCGGAAGTCAGCGGCGAGCCGCGATAAATCAACTGCCGCCGCTTGTCAATTTTCGAGAGCCGCAACGCCTGCATTCCTTCGGCCATGCCGACTTCGGCCATCATCAGCGCGGCGGAAATCTTTTTTACTTCGTCGGCGGACTTGATTTCGCGGCGCGGGAAAAAATTCGCGCGCGGCTTTAATTTGACGCCGAGCTTCCGCAATTCGCGCGCGAGGCCAAACGGAAAATCATCGGGCACGACGGCGCGGCGGATTTTTTTCTCGCGTAGAATTTCGCGGATGATCCGGGCGAAGCCGATTTTTTTGACTCCGTCGGCGCGCAATTTTCTTTGATACGCGCTCAACGAAGCGGCGCGGCAATGCGGCGCTTCGCGGCGGGCGCGATCAATTTCCAAGTCGCTCATGACGATGAGCGGACGGCGTTCGGAGGTCTGGAGGAAAATGAACGGGTCGGGCGCGAACAGGCCCGTGGCGTAAAGCATGTTCGCGTCGCGCTCGCTGTCGGCGACAATCAACAAGTTTTCAGGACGCTTCATTTTTCTTCGTCCCCGCACGCGTTCTCGTCCTCAAAATTAAAATTAAGGACGAGAACGGGGACAAGGAGGATTTTCAGGTTCCAAACAACCGGTCGCCCGCGTCTCCGAGTCCGGGTAAAATGTAGCCGCGTTCGTTCAATTTTTTGTCCACGGAGGCGGTGAAAATGGGCACGCGCGGATGATTTTTTTGCACGGCACGGATTCCTTCCGGCGCGGCAACCAGATTCACGAGGCGGATGCGTTTCGCGCCCTGCTCGGCCAGCAGATTCATCGCGGCGACGGCGCTGCCGCCGGTCGCGAGCATCGGGTCAAGCAGGAGCACCTCAAATTGTTCGAGGTTTTTCGGAAAACTTTTGTGGTAAAACATCGCGCGCAACGTTGTTTCCTCTCGTTTCAAGCCGATGAAACCGACTCGCGCGTGCGGAATCAACTGCAAAATGGAATCCAGCATTCCCAGCCCGGCGCGCAAAACGGGGACGAGGACAACTTCGCGCGCGAGCTGAAATCCGTTCGCGGCCGCAAGCGGCGTCTCGACGGAAACTTTTTTGACGGAAAAATCCCGCGTGGCCTCATAAATCATCAGCGACGCGATTTCGCCGAGCAAGCGGCGGAATTCCTGCGGCTGTGTCCGTTTGTCGCGCAGGCGCGTGAGGTTGTGCCGCACGAGCGGATGCGCGATGACGGTGACCCCGTTCATTTAATCCCCGGGCGCCTGCCAGAGAAAATACATCGCGCCGGCCTGCAATTTCGGAATGTCCAGGCCGAGGTCGAGCTTGATGTCGGGTGACTTGCTGCTTTGGCCGAACATGGAAAGGAAATTGCCGATGTCGTAGCGCTCGCGATATTCGATTAAATTGGCCTTGTGGATGCCGGCGATTGCTTCCGCCCGGCTCACTGCGGAATCGAAATCGCCGAGTTCGTCCACGAAGCCGAGTTGAAGCGCCTGCGAACCTGACAGCACCCGGCCATCGGCGAATTTCAACCAGTCATCGGCCAGCGGCCGGCCTTTGTTGCCGTTTTCCAAATGAGCCCGCGCGCGACCTTCATACACCACGTTGGTAAAGGTGTCGTAAGTCTCGTCAATCAAGTCCTGCACCATCTGATGTTCGCCGGCGGGGATTTCATTCGTCTCACGCATGCCGCTCAACATATCCTTGTATTTTCCACTTTTATAAACCATCGGCTCGACGCCGATTTTGTCCATGAGGCCGCGGTAATTCAGACCTTCCATGATGACGCCGATGCTGCCGGTGATGGTCAGCCGGTTTGCCTCAATCCAACGGCATGGCGCGGAAATGTAATAGCCGCCGGACGCCGCGAGACTGCCCATCGAGCAAATCACCGGTTTGTGCGAGTCTTCCTGAAACTTCACGATGGCTTTGTTGATTTGATCCGAAGCCATGACTTCGCCGCCGGGGGAATCTACCTTCAAAATTACCGCCTTGACGTGGTCGTCATCCGCCGCGTCGTCCAGTTGTGCCTTGATGACGTCCACCATGTTGTTGCCCGCCTGGTCCGCCGTGTGGCCGGTAATGATGCCTTCCACCGGGATGACGGCGATTTTATCGCGGGAACCGTTGTCTTCGAGCAGGCACTCTTCCAGTTTCGGCCCGACTTCGCGCGCATTCAAAGTTTGGAGTCCGCCATTAAAATTCAACGCGTGTGAAATGCCTTGAACAATAATCACCAGCCAGCTGAAACCCAGCAGCACAAACAAAACAATCGCCACAACCATCCACCCGCGGCTCTTGCGCGGTTTGGACAGCGGCGGCGCGGCGATGACCGGCGGCGGTGGCGGCGACGAAATATCCATAGGCACGCAAATTAACGCAAATCCGGCGCGGGAGCAAGGTCAACCCGCGCATCTAATCCCAATGGCTAAAATCAAGGCTGCAAACCGAAATGTCTGGAAGGCTCGAACGCGGAATCAAATTGCGCTTCCCACGCCAAACATTTCCTTCGACATCACGCCTTCGGCAACCTTCGTTACCGCGCCGGTCATCCGAATGGCAAAACCATCGCCAATTTCAATCTCAATTTTTCCGCCGGGCATGTGGACGGTGATGGCGCGGTCGCACAGGCCGAGCTTGTGCGCCACCGCCGCCGCCGCGCTGCTGCTGCTGCCGCTGGCCAGCGTGTAGCCCGCGCCACGTTCCCAAATCTCGATGCGGATGTTTTCGCGGTCGAGCACCTGCATCAATTGCACGTTGGTCCGGTTCGGAAAGCGCGCGTGCGTCTCCAGTTGCGGCCCGACGAGTCGCGCGAAGTCGGCGCTGATTTTGGGCAGCGGCAGCACGCAATGCGGATTGCCCACGGTGGCCGCGCAAAAATTGAAGCGCCCGGCGCGCAGATGAATCGGCTCGTTGATGACCTCGCGGCGCGGACCGGCCACGGGAATTTCATCGCTCCAGAAACTTACCCGGCCCATTTCCACGCGCACGATTTTCCCTTTTTCCAAAACCGTCGCGCGCACGACGCCGCCTTTGGTCTCGACGGAAAATTCGTCCTTGCCGACGGCTTTTTTGTCCCATAAATAGCGCGAGAAAATCCGCAGGCCGTTGCCGCTCTTTTCCGCCTCGCTGCCGTCGGGATTGAAAATGCGCAGCCCGAACGGCGCTTTTTTCGAAGGCAGCGGCCCGAGCAGAATCCCGTCCGAGCCGACGCCGAAATTCCGGTGGCAAATGATTCTGACCTGTTCGGCCGTCAACGGCGACGGCAGATGCTTCGGCTCAATGACGATGTAGTCGTTGCCAAGCGCGTGATATTTGGTGAACGCAAAACGCATGGCGCAAACATAACGCGCCGCGCCGCCGGTAACAAGCCGCACTGCTCGTGCGGCCATTAAAAACTTTTCAACCGGCGGCAAATTTCGGATGGTATGCGTGTGTCAACCGACATTGGAACAAGGGCGTCGTCGCCCGCCGCGATCCGCCCGCAAACGGGTTTTGCGAGGGATTTGGAAACCGCCATTCTGCGGGCGCAGGAAAACCTTTTGGGCCTCCAAAAGCCGGAAGGTTACTGGGTCGGCGAATTGATGGTGGATTCCACGCTCGTCTCGGACACGGTGGTTTATCACCATTGGAACGGCAAAATTGACCGCGCCTGGCAGCGCAAGGCCGTCCACCACATTTTTTCCATGCAACTGCCGGACGGCGGCTGGAACATTTATCACGGCGGCCCGTCCGAAATCAACGCCACCATTAAGGCGTATCTCGCGCTCAAGCTCGCCGGCGTCCCCGTCACCGACCGGCGGATGTTGAAGGCGCGCGAAGTGGCGCTGCGTTTCGGCGGCGTGCCGCGCATGAACACCTTTTCCAAATTGTATCTCGCACTCATCGGTTTGTTCCCGTGGGAATATGTCCCGACGATTCCCTGCGAAGTCCTGCTGCTCGGCAAATGGTTCCACGTGAACTTCTGGGACATGAGCAACTGGTCGCGCGCGATGCTCGTGCCGCTGGCCATTATCAACCATTTCAAGCCCACGCGCCCGGTGAGCGTGGATTTGGACGAACTCTATCCCGAAGGCATCCACGAACGCGACCTCGCGCTCGCGCCCGACCCGGAAAAAATTTCGCTCCGCAATTTTTTCCTCTGGCTCGACCGCCTCCACAAGCTCGCCGAATGGTTCGCCGAGCACAAAATCCATCCGTTCCGCAAAATGGCGCTGAAGAAATGCGAACGCTGGATGCTCGAACGCTTTGAAGGCACCGACGGACTGGCCGCGATTTTCCCGGCGATGCTCAATTCGCTCATCGCGCTCAAGGCGCTCGGTTATCCCGACGACCATCCGCAGGTCGTCCGCGCCGCGCACGAGTTGAAAAAGCTCGAGCACGAGACGGAAGACGATGTCCGCATCGAGCCGTGCTTCTCGCCGGTCTGGGACACGGCCATCGTTTTGATTTGCCTGCACGAATCGGGCATTTCGGAAAATAATTCGATGCTGCAACGTGGCGCCGAATGGCTGATGGAAAGAGAAATCCGCTTTGCCGGCGATTGGATTTACAAAAATCCCGTCCCGCACGGTAGCGGGATCGAGCCGAGCGGCTGGGTCTTTGAATACAACAACAAATGGAACCCCGACGTGGACGACACGGCCATGGTGCTGCTCGCCCTGCGAAAAATTCCCACGAACAACCCGCAACGCCGCGACGAATGTTTCCGCCGCGGCCTCAAATGGATGCTGACCTTTCAATGCAAGGACGGCGGCTGGGCGTCCTTCGACAAGGATTGCACCAAGAACATCCTCGAAAAAGTCCCCTTCGCCGACCACAACGCCATGCTCGATCCCGAATGCGCCGACATCACCGCGCGCATTCTCGAACTGCTCGGTTACGAAGGCTGGAAGGCCGACCACTCGCAAGTCGAGCGCGCGCTCGAATTCATCCGCGAACATCAGGAAGCCGACGGCTCGTGGTATGGCCGCTGGGGCGTCAATTACATTTACGGCACGTGGCAGGTCTTGCGCGGCCTGCGCGCGATGAATTGGAACATGAACGAAGACTGGCTCCAGCGCGCGCGTGGCTGGCTCGAAAGCGTCCAGCACGAGGACGGCGGCTGGGGCGAACGCTGCAACACCTACGATGATCCGGTTTTCAAAGGGCAGGGGCCCAGCACCGCGTCGCAAACCGCGTGGGCCGTCATGGGATTGTGCGCGTTCGACGACCCGGAAAATCCCGCGCTCAAACGCGGCGTGGAATTCCTGATGCACACGCAAAACCCTGACGGCTCATGGACGGAAGACGAGACGACCGGCACGGGTTTCCCGAAGGTGTTTTATCTGAAATACGACATCTACCGCAACGCCTGGCCGCTGCTCGCGCTCGCCACCTACCGGAAAATCCGCGAGCGCGCCGCTGCCAAATTGGACGGCCATCCGCATTCGAGCATGAACAATTCACCTGCGGTTTTCAAAAGCACAGGCCATGCTTGAACAAACCGTCCAGATTGTTTCCAACGAGCGCGACACGGATTCCTATTTCCGGCTCGTGCTGCGCGCGCCGCAAATCGCGCCCCTTGTCCAGCCGGGACAATTCGCCCACGTCCGCATCACGCTGCTCAAGGACGCGCTGCTGCGCCGGCCATTCAGCATTTTTCAAGTTGCCGGCGAAACGTTTTCCATCCTCTACAAAACCGTCGGCAAGGGCACGGACGCGCTGGCGCGGATGCGCGCGGGTGAGGAGGTCAGCGTCATCGCGCCGCTCGGCCACGGGTTCACCGTGCCGAAGCGCGGCGGGGAAACACCGCTGCTCGTCGCGGGCGGTTACGGCATGGCGGCGATGTTTCTGCTGGCGCAACGCTCGCCGCAAAAGGGCATCGTCTTCGTCGGCGGACGCAAGCGCGTGGACATTTTGTGCGAAAAAGAATTTGCCGCGCTCGGCTGGGACGTTCGGGTGACGACCGAGGACGGCAGCCACGGAGAGAAGGGCTTGGTCACGCAGCCGCTGGTGACAGAAATCAGAAATCAGAAATCAGAAATCAGAAATTACAAGCTGTTTGCGTGCGGCCCGACGGGATTGCTGAAGGCCGTCGGCAAAATCGCGGCGGATTTTGATTTGCCCTGCGAGCTTTCGATGGACGAGCACATGTGCTGCGGCGTCGGCGTGTGCCTGACGTGCGTGATTCCGGTCAAAGTCGGAGATGGCTGGGAATATCAGCGCACCTGCACGGAAGGGCCGGTGTTTGATGCAAGGCAGGTTTTGTGGGAGGCGGCAGGATGAATTTACCGATGAAAAAACATTCAACATTCAACATTCAACACCCAACGTCCAAGGACGATTGCGCCCGCCATTCGTTCGGTGTTGAATGTTCGGTGTTGAATGTTGAATGTTTCTTTTCCGGCCCGGAGGAAATGCTATGAACTTGTCCGTCCACATCGGCAAAATGCGGATGCAAAATCCCGTGACGGTGGCGTCCGGCACGTTCGGCTACGGCGCGGAATACGCGCGGCTGGTGGACTTGAACCAGCTCGGCGCCGTCACGGTGAAAGGCATCCGGCTGAATCCCGTCCGCGGCAATCCCACGCCGCGCACCGCCGAGGTCGCCAGCGGGATGCTCAACGCCATCGGCCTGCAAGGGCCGGGCGTGGACGGCTTCATCAAAAAATACTGGCCGTTCCTCAAGGAATTGAAGGTGCCGACGATCATCAACATCTGGGGCACGACGGTGGAAGAATACGCGGAGGTGGCGCGGCGGTTCGACGCGCTCGGCGGCGTCGGCGCTCTGGAATTAAATGTCTCCTGCCCGAACATCAAGGAAGGCGGCGCGCAGTTTGGGACGGATTTGAAATTGCTGGCGCAGGTCGTCGCCGCGTGCCGGAAGGCAACGAAGCTGCCGCTCATCACCAAGATGAGCCCGAATGTCGTCAACATCGCACCGTTCGCCAAAGCCGCCGAGGACGCCGGCAGCGACGCGCTGGCAGTGACGAACAGTTATCCGGCGATGGCGATTGACATCGAGACGCGCGAGCCGAAGCTGGCCAACGTCACCGGCGGTTTGACCGGCCCGGCCATCAAACCGATCGCCATCAAACTGGTTTGGGACGCGGCGCGGGCGGTGAAGATTCCCATCATCGGCATGGGCGGCATCCAGAACGCGGCGGACGCGATTGAATTTCTGATGGCGGGCGCGACGGCGGTGGCGGTGGGCACGGCGAATTTTTACGATCCGCAGACGGCGTTGAATGCTATTGCCGGCATCCGTGAATTTATGGAGCGGAAGAAAATCAGCGACGTGCGCGATTTGAAGGGAACTGTCAACGCGGCAAACGGCTCCTGCTAAAATTATTTCGAGAAGCTAAAACAAATTCTTGCTCACCGGAAGTTTTGAGGTAATTTACCGCTGTTTTCGTTTCCGAAACGCTTCTTGGTTTTCGCCGGAGTTTGCCAGAGGAAACAGATCCATTGTCTGATGAAACACATAATTGCCATCATTGTCGCCGCCGTTTTTGCCGGATGCGGTTTCGGCGCATCCGCCGCCCCGACCAATTCCCCCGCCGTTTTGAAAACGAATGCGCCGCCCGCATGGGGCGGCAACGTTGCCATCGGCCTTACTGCGACGGCGGGCAACAGCGATAGTGTGCTGTTCACCGGCAAGTTCACGGCCACTAAAAAGACAGCTTTGAATGAATTGACTTTGGGCGGGGACGCGGCGTATGGCGAAATAAATTCCATCGAAAACAACGAAACCCTGCACGGTTATGGACAATATAATCATTCGTTCAGCGACCGCTGGTATGACTACGCGCGCGCGGACGCGCTGCACGATGGCATCGCGGACGTGACGTTCCGATTCACATTCGGCCCGGGCGCGGGATATTATTTCATCAAGGAAAAGCAAACCACGCTGACGGGCGAAATCGGTCCCGGCGTCATGTATGAAAAGCTGGACGACGAATTCCACACCTACCCCACGTTGCGCCTCGCCGAAAACTTTGAATACAAATTCAACGACCATGCGCGCTTTTGGCAAAAGGTGGAATTCATCCCCCCGGTGGACAAACCGGACAATTTTCTGCTCAACGCCGAGGTTGGTGTGGAAACCGCGATTACGAAAAAAATCAGCCTGCAAATTTACGTGGACGATAACTTTGCAAACGAGCCCGCGCCGGGATACGAGGACAACGATGTAAAACTGGTCAGCGGCCTGGTTTACAAATTTTAAGGCGCGAGCCGCTCCAGTTTCCACGAGCCGTCCGCCTGCCGCGCATAGCCGAAGCGGTCGTGCAGGCGGCTTGGCCGGCCCTGCCAGAATTCAATCCGCCGCGGTTTCAGAACAAAGCCGCCCCAGTCCTCCGGCAGCGGGACTTCGTTCGGAAATTTTTTCTCCATTTCATTCCAGCGCGCTTCGAGCGCGGCGCGGTCGGCGAGAATGTCGCTTTGGTTTGACGCCCAGGCCGACAACTGGCTGCCGCGCGGGCGCGATTTGAAATAAATTTCCGTTTCCCCGCGCGGAACTTTTTCAACCGTGCCCGCGACACAGATTTGCCGCTCCCAATCCGGCCAGTAAAACGTCAACGCGGCGTGGGGATTTTCCGACAGTTCGCGGCCCTTGCGGCTGTCGTAGCCGGTGAAGAAAACGAAGCCACGTTCGTCAATGCCCTTGAGCAAGACCGTGCGCGTCGAGGGAATTCCATTTTTGTCCACGGTCGCGAGCACCATCGCGTTCGCGTCCACCGGCGCGTGGCCGAGGAGCGCGTGCCACAATTTGAAAAGTGCAATGCCAATTCGCCGCCAGTAGGAGCCGGAACCTTGAACGGCGGCCTGCGCGAACCATTTTTGGAATTGCGCGATGGGATTCGTGTCCAAATCCGCGCGCCGCAAACCGCCGCGCGAGTATTCCCGCCTGATGTCCGCAATCGCCATAATTGCCGAAGACGTTACAACGGCGGGAAATTAATTCAACCTTTCAGCTTGTTCAAAATCTGGTCCGTGATGGCTTGAACGGCGGCCTCGGCTTCGGGATCCTTGCCGGCAACCGCTTCATCGTGGGGCGGAACGGCGCAAGTCACGCCCGGACGCCATTCGTCGTTGTCGCAAAGTTCGCATTCCTTGAGGCCGTAACGCGGATCAGGAATGCCGAGGCTCTGCTTGATTTTGAGCAAATCCTGCAGTTGCGGCGCCGTCATCGTCTTGGGCGGCACGCCGAGTTGCGAGGCGACGAGAATCGTGCGGCAATATGCCTCCAGGATTTCCATTTTGAAGTAGGCGTCTTCGACATTGTTGTGGCTCCACGAGACGACGCCGTGATTGGCCATGAGCACCACGTTGTGCTTGTCCACAAGTTCGGCGACGAGCTGTCCCATTTCCGGCGTGCCCGGCGTGCGATACGGTGCGATGGCGACGGATGCGAATACTTCAAATTCGGGAATCATGCAAGTCGGCGGCAGCACGCCCGCGACGGCAAAGCCCGTCGAATACGGAGGATGGCAATGCACCGTCGCCTGTGCCTTCGGCTGGCGCTTCATGATTTGCAGGTGCATGAGAATTTCGCTCGTGCGCGGCTTTGCGCCCAGAAGCTGGTTGCCCTCGAAATCCACGAGGCACATGTCCTCCGGTTTCATGAAACCCTTGCTCACGAGCGTCGGCGTGCAGACGGCGATGTCGTCGCCGACGCGGATGGCGATGTTGCCGCCGTTGCCGTCCACGTAGGCGCGTCCCCAAAGCCGTTTGCCGATTTCGCAAATCTGCAACTTCAAATCGTGGCAAAAGGGCGAATTGAAAAAGGCTTCAAGTTCGGCCTTGGAACTTTTTGAATGGAGCGGCTTGGCGGGCGCGGAAATTTTTCCGTTTGACGCGGCAGTGGCCGGCCTGGTCCCGCGCGCTTCGAGTTCGCGTTCGAGCAGAAAATCGCGCGCGGACGGCGTGAGAATCGCGTCGGCGGGAATTTTTCCAAAATCCTGCCCGTTGCGAACCATCGCTTCCAAATCTTTCAAACTGATGACATTTTTCATTTTAACGGCGAATAAAAAATTTCGTCCACGAGCGCGGCGTTGATGGCGTCAACCGGCGTTGGCTGGTCGAACGGTTGCGCGGCCTCGCGGCCTTCTTCGTAGCCGACGACCTGCCGCACGTTGCCGCCGATGGCGTCATAAACGACCAGGCTCGGGTCTTTGCCAAAACTGACCGCCGCGCCGAGGCCGCGCTCGTATTGTTCGCGGCTGAACGGGCTGACGACAAGAAACCGCCCGCCGCGAAGCGAATCCACGCTGCGGCTCAAAGTGACGCGACCGATGACAGTTCCAAGTTTCATCAAATTCTTTTTCCCGGCTCGCTTTCGTCAATCACCGCCGTGACCATCCAGCGCACCGGACTTTTGTCGTTGCCGACGGCCTTGCGCGCGGCCAGTCCATCGGACGAAATCACGACCTGCTGGTGCAATCCCGCGCCGTGCGCGTCAATCGCCACCATCGGCGAGCCTTCCGCGTCGCCCGCCGCGCTCATCGGCTGGCAAATCACGAGCCGCCAGCCCTCGTAGCTGGGATGCTTGCGAGTGGCGACCACATTGCCTTCAACTCTTGCGAGCAGCATTTAATAAATCCTCAAATTATCCACCATCACGCAGCGGCGCACGCGCGTGAATGTGCGCGGATTGGTGATGCCTTCGCCGGTTGGCGTGGCGATTGAAAAACTCAAATAACCTTCGCCGCCCAGACCGAGGCCGGCCATGCACGGGCCGTTTTTGATGAACAGCGTTGTGTCCATCGCGCGCGCCATCGCCGTCATGTTTTCCACGTCGTGCGAATGGATGATGCTCGTATGCTTGTAATTGTGTTCGGCTTCGAGTGAGTATTCGATGCCTTCTTCGATGCTTTTCACGCGCACAATGGGGATGAACGGCATCATCTGCTCCTCTTCGACGAACGGATGTTTCGCGTCGGTCTCGGCGAAAAGCAACTGCGTTCCCGCCGGAACGTTCACGCCCGCCGCCTTCGCCAAAACCGGCGCGTCGCGACCGATAAAATCCTTGTTGACGCTCGCGTGCGCGCAGCCGCCGGCCTGCCCTTCCTTGAAAGTGAACGCCGCCTTCGTCAGCGCGTCCAACTGGGCGTTCGACAATTTCACCGCGGCGTTCTGCGACAATTGTTCCATCAATTTGTCCGCGATGTGGTCGAGGACGAAAACTTCCTTTTCGCCGATGCACAAAAGATTGTTGTCGTAAGCCGCGCCTTGAACAATCGCCTTCGCCGCGCGTTTCAGGCAGCAGGTGTCGTCCACCAGCACCGGCGGATTTCCCGGTCCGGCGCAAATCGCGCGCTTGCCGGTCTGCATCGCCGCCTTCACCACCATCGGCCCGCCCGTGACGAGCAGCAGCCGGACGTTTTCGTTTTTGCAAATCGCATTGAAACTTTCGAGCGTTGGTTTTTCGACGACACACGCGATGTTTTCAATTCCCGTCTCGCGGTAAATCGCCTCGTTATAGGCGCGAACCGCCGCCGCCGCGCAACGCGCCGCGCCCGGATGCGGATTGAACACGACGGCGTTTCCGGCGGCGGCGATGTTGACAATGTTGCCGCTCATCGTCGGGACTGAATGCGTGCTGGGCGTGACCGCGCCAACGACGCCAAACGGCGTATATTCCTCCAGCGTGATGCCATGATCACCGCTGCGGCCATAGGGATTCAACCAGTCCACGCCGGGAACAAGCTTGATGATTTTCAGCTTCTCGATTTTGTGGTCGAGCCGGCCGATTTTCGTCTCGTCCAATTCCAACTTGCCCCAGGCCTCGGCATTTTTATCGCAAAAGATTTTGACGATTTCCTCAATCTTGCGGCGCGCGGCGACGCCCTTTTCCTGAAGCTGCAAATACGCTTCCTGCGCGGCGGCGCAGGCTTCATTTGCATCCTGAAAAATTCCAAATTTCCCGCGCAAAGCGACCGCCGGGCGCAATTTGGCCTTGTGTTCGCAGCCGCAGGCAGCGTCTGGATTTTTCGAGGCGGTGGCCGGAACGGGTGCGGGCGAGGATTTTGCCGGCGCGGAATTTCCATTTAATCGTCCCATCACTTCGGCGACGACATCGCGGATTAATGTTTCATTCACTGCGCTCATGTTTTATCCGGCTTCACGCAGACTTGTTCGTGTTAAAAATTATTTTCCCCAAAACGTCCACGGTGTCCACGATGCCAATAATGACGGCGTCCACCGGCGTGTCCTTCAGATTCGGCGCAAGGCGCGCGGAACTGCCTTGCGTGAACAAAACCATTTCGCCGATGCCCGCGCCCACGCTGTCCACGGCGACGATGGTGTTGACGCCGGGACGAAATTTGGCCGGGTCCTTTTCGTCAACGAGCTGTGGGCGCAGCAAAAGCAGTTTGCGCCCGTTCATCGTCGGGTCCTTTTTCGTGGCGACCACTGCGCCTTCGACTTTGGCCAAGAACATAAAATCAGGAGTTAGAAGTCAGGAGTTGGAAGCTGGAATTATTTCGGCGGCGCGCGCCGTTCTAAATTCCAACTTCCCGCTTCCAGCTACTTTTTCTTCGGCAGCACCGCTTCCACGTCGTTGTGCGGACGCGCGATGACATGGACGCTGACGAGTTCGCCTTTGATGGCCTTGACGGCCTGCGCGCCGGCGTCGGTGGCGGCCTTGACCGCAGCGACGTCGCCAACGACGACCGAGCTGACGAGCGCGTTGCCGACCTGCGTCATCGGGCCGGCGAGTTCCACGTTCGCCGCCTTGAGCATGGCGTCGGTCGCCTCGACCAACGCGACCAGCCCGCGTGTTTCAATAATGCCAATTGCTTGTTGTGCCATAATTCAGTTGATGGTTGAGTGTTGAGAATCAATTCATTTTGTTTTCAAGAAATCGTCTGGCCTCGCGCGCGACGACCAGTTCCTCGTTTGTTGGAATCACAAAAATTTTCACGCGCGAATCCGGCGCACTGATGACGGCCTCGGTCGCGCAAACGGATTTGTTCTTTTCCAGATCCAGCTTGATACCGAGATTTTCGAGGTTCGCGCAAACCGCCGCGCGAATGCCCGCATGATTCTCGCCGATGCCGGCGGTGAAAACGATCGCGTCCGCGCCGTTCAATTCAAAAAACCACGCGCCAATCCAATGCCGCGCGCTGGCGACAAAAACGTCCAGCGTCAGATTTGCACGCGCGTCACCCTTGGCGGCGGCTTCCGCGATTTCACGAACGTCGTTGGAAACGCCGCTTAAGCCTTTCAGGCCGGATTCCTTCGTCAATTGCCGCTGCGCTTCCTCGATGGAAATTCCAAACGTTTTCACCGCGTAGGGAATCGCCTCGGCGTCGAGGTCGCCGACGCGGTTATTTTGCGGCAGGCCGGATTGCGGACTCATGCCCATGCTCGTGCCGATGGATGTGCCGTTCAAAATTCCGGTGATGCTCGAACTGCCGCCGAGATGGCAGGAAATCACGCGCAGCGGTTCGCCGGAAATTTTCGTCGCTCCGTTGTTCACGTAAAGTCGGCGCGCTCGCTCGGCTACGTCGCCGCGGCCGAGCAATTCCGCCGAACGTTCGGCGATGAATTTGTGGCTCGCGCCGTGAAAACCAAACCGGCGCACGCCGATTTGATGCCACGTTTCCGGCACAGCGTAGCGTTGCGAAGCTTCCGGCGCGAACTGGTGGAACGCCGTTTCAAAAAGCGCGATGAGCGGAACTTTTGGCACGCGCCGCGCGAACAGCTTGATACCCGCGATGTAAGGCGGGTTGTGCGCGGGCGCGAGGCCGTTGTAATCCGTCATCGCCTGCAACACGCGCTCGTCCAGCCGCACGCAGCCGGTGACATTTTTGGCGATGACAGTCTTGAAGCCGACGGCGCTCAAATCATTTTCGCTCCGGATGGCGTTGGCGTTTTTCAATTCCACGAGACAGTCCTCAATCGCCTTTGGATAATCAGCCACGCGCTCGAAGCCGCCCTTGTGCAAAAGCCGTTCGCCGCCGTCCGAGCAATCGAACAGCCGCCACTTGAGCGAAGTCGAACCGATGTTGGCGACGAGAATTTTCACAAATCACTGGAGCCATTTTCCGAGGCCGCTCAATTCCTCGTGCGGGCGCGGGATGACTTGCACGCTCACGACCGAGCCGACTTGCGCGGCCGCCGCCGCGCCGGCGTCAGTCGCGGCCTTCACCGCCGCCACGTCGCCGCGGAAAAACGCCGTGACATAGCCGCTGCCGATTTTTTCCCAGCCGGTGAAGCTGACGTTCGCGGCCTTGAGCGCGGCGTCGGTTGCCTCGAGCAACGCGCAAAGCCCCTTGCATTCGATCATTCCAACTGCTTGCTGTGACATAATTTTTTTGGTTGAGGGTTGAATTTATTTTGCGCCGGCGCTGACAAAGACCTTCAAAACGTCGTCGTGCGGTCGCGCGATGATGTGCGAACAGATGAGTTCGCCCACCTTGCTGGCGGCCTTCGCGCCGGCGTCCACCGCCGCCTTGACGCTGCCAACGTCGCCCTTGGCAATCACGGTGATCATGCCGCCGCCGATGGGGATGGTTTTCACTAGGCTTACGTTCGCCGCCTTGACCATCGCATCGCTGGCTTCGATGCTGCCGGTGTAGCCTTTTGTTTCAATCATGCCTATTGCTTCGCTCATATTTTATTTTGGTTGATGGTTGAGAGTTGAGAAAAATCATTTTTGCAATTCGCACGGCGTATCGGGCTGCAAATTGCAGGCGTTGCCTTCATCCGTGTCAATGTGGACTTCCAGCTTGAAACTTTTGTCCACGCGGCAAAGCATTTTGCCGAGGGTGATGCCGCAGGGGCCGCCGATTTTCAATTTCATTTCGTCGCCGGCTTTCACGCCGTAAAAATCCGCGTCGTCGGGGCTCAAATGGACGTGCCGCAGCGCGCGGATCACGCCGTCCTTCATCTCGAAAAATCCGTTCGGCCCCATTAACATCGCGCCGGGCGTGTCCTTGATGTTGCCGGATGCGCGCAGCGGAATGTCGAAACCGAGCGCGATGGAATCGGTGTAGGCCAGTTCGACCTGATTCAAATTCCGGCACGGGCCGAGAATCCGCAAATTGGAAATTACCCGGCTGCGCGGGCCGATGAGCGTCAGCGTTTCCTTCGCTGCAAATTGTCCTTCCTGATAAAGCCACTTGTGAACCGTCAATTGATGCCCTTTGCCAAAAAGAATTTCAACAGTCTCTTGTGTCAAGTGGCAGTGGCGCGCGCTGATGTTCACGACGAGCGGATTTGGCGCCGCCGCCGCCCGCGGCAACGGCCTGCCGAGACGCGAATAGACGGCTTGCCGAACCAAATGTTCGACAACGGCACGATGCGGTGCTGGCGTGGTCGCAATCACAAATTTTCAAGATTTTTACCGATTTTGAAAATAAGTCAACAATTTTCTTGCAAAATCTTTCAAAATCTATCAGATTCCTTTCAAATGACGGCAGATGAGCGGAAATATCGCATTGAAGAGTATCTTCAAAAGGTCGAATTTTCCTCGCTCGAAGAACTTTCCAAACAAGTTGGCGCGTCGGTTTCCACCGTCCGGCGCGACCTGACCGTTTTGGAATCGAGTGGAAATTTGAAGCGCACGCACGGCGGCGCGCGCATCGTGAATCCGAAAACGGACGAATTTATTTTTTCCGCGCGCGACACGCGTCAACTATCCGAAAAAGAAGCCATCGGCCGCGCGTGCGCCGGACTGATTCAATCCAATCAAACCGTTATCATTGATGCGGGCACGACGTGCTATCACGTCGCGCGCCATTTGGAAGACAAGCCGCTGCAAATCGTGACGGACTCGTTGCCCGTTGCCAATCTTTTTGCGGCCGCGACCCGCGTGGAACTTATTTTGAGCGGCGGCGTGATTTATCCGCGGCTTGGCGTTTTGGTCGGGCCGCTGGCGATTGAGGCGTTCTCAAAAAAAATTCACGCGGACGTTGCCATCATGAGCGCGGGCGGAATCACCCTCGACGGCATCACCAATTCGCACGGCGTCATGATTGACATTCAGCAGGCGATGATCCGCGCCGCGCACCAGGTGGTTTTCTGCCTCGACCACGCGAAGTTCGGCCGCCAATCCGTCCTGCCGCTTTGCGGACTTGACAGCGTTGACACCATTGTCACGGACGATCAGGCGCCGCCCGGCTTGATTGAACAATTACGCGCGAAGGAAATTGAAGTGATTGTCGCGCCGTCAGCGGGAAAAAATAATTCCCATTAAATCACATCGCGCGAAACGCGGTCAGGCCGAGAATCAAAACGAAGAGCGCAAAGGCCAGCCGGATGGTGCTGCCGACTCGGATGCGGGTTTCGGTTGCCGTTCCCCAATTCAAAAAATCGCGCAATTTCCACGGCGTGACCGTGAACCAGACTCCGGCGACGACCAGGACGTAAGCCCAGGTTTGAATCACCAGCACCCAGGGTGATTCGCCCAGATGCGGGCGTCCGGTGTCCACCATCAGCTTTGCCAGCAGCAGCATGACGACGGCAAGGCCGCGCACGGCGAGAAAATCCTGCACAAAAATGCACGACAAAATTCCCACCGCCGCAAACGCCGAAAGCATGTAAGGTTTGAAAGCGGAAAAATCCGCGATCGGCTCGGTGTTGACGTTCCAGACGAACCACGCCGTCCCGAGCAACATGAGAAAAATGCCGGCGGGCAGGTTGCGCGGGAATTTGCGGACGGACGCCGCGAATTTTTGCGGGCTGACGATTCCGTAAATCTGCGGCACGCTCATGCCGACACCGAGCAAAATGGCCAACAAGGACAATTTCATTGTAAAAAGCTAACCACGAATGGACACGAATGAACATGAAAAATTCAAGGGAAAATCAAAAAAGAACAAGTTTTTTGCGGCGGGCAATCTCTTGGCAGTGTCCGTTTCTGCGTAAACCATCAATCCGCCCGGTGAAGAATCGCGTATTGAATGATGAAAAGAATTCCGTCACAAATCGCAATGACCGCGAAAATCGTCTTTAGCACCATCGGGTTCGAGCGCCGGCTCAAGTAAGGCGCCAGTCGCGCGCCAAAAACGCAGCCCAGCCCCGTGAAGGCGGCGATGTTCCACGGTATTCCGTTCAGCAGAAATTGATGGATGAGCGTCAGAAAAATCGAATTGATGGACAGCAGCAGCACGCCCAGTCCGATGCAAGTCGTCACGTTCACGCCATAAACGAGCATCAACAGCGCCGCGACCAACTCACCTTCGCCGATGGCGATCCAGCCCGTGATGAGTCCGCCAATAAGGGAAATTACGAACAGCGGAATTGACGCGTTCGGGGGAATTTGATTGAGGGCCGCCGTTTTTCCGGCCCTTCGGGAAAGGACCACCGTCAGGACGCCCAGCAAAATTGAAACTGGACCGAAAAGCAATTTGACCAGCAGCGCGTTGGGATGAATCACAAGTGAACTGATGGAACTGCCAATCAACAATCCCGGCACGGTGAGTTTCAACGCCCGCAGCGGAACGACCCGTTTTTGAATCCAACCGATGGCACCGCTGGTCATGCCCCACGACTGGCTGGCCAGCGCGATTTTCAGCGCCGTCACGGGCGGCAGTTGAAAGAGAAACATGATGACTGGAATGAAAACAATCCCGCCACCCACCGCCGAGATGTTTCCCAGCACCGCCCCGCAAAAGCCGACCGGAATATAAATCCAATTCCGCCGGAACAATCCGACGGGATCGTGCGCCAGGCCGAAATAGACCGCCGTCCAAACGGCCACAAACAACAGCAGCCACCACGACCAATAACGAAAATGCTGTTCCGTTTCGTTGCTGCATGTTTTTGAACCTTCAGTCATGACGCGGGAAGGATTTTTGCCGATGGATTGTGCGACGGCAACACAACCTTCGCTTTCTTTGAACGGTGGCGCGGTTCGAATCAACAACCATACGCTCGTCGCGTCGAAGCGGTGTGAAGCCGGAAAAACCTGACTTGCCGCGCGAAAGTGACTTACTGTTTGGGCTTGTTACGATTCTTTTCCTCCTCTTGCATCTTCAAATTTGCAAACAAGATGGAAGTGTCGTGGGAGCCTTTGCGCGGCTTTTTGAGAGAAAGGGTGTCAAGGCGCTGGACCATTTTCATTTTATTGGAACAGTAGAGCAACGCAGTTTCATCGGTTATCAAATCCTGTTCGTAGGCTTTGAAAAGCGACTGTTCAAAACTGTGCCACCCATAGACGCTGCCGGCCTCAATGATGTCATCCAGATGACGGCCTTCTGCTTCGCCCATCAAAATGGCTTCGCGCGTGCGCAGGTTGCTGCCCATCATTTCCGTGGCCAGCAGCCGTCCGCCCGAAATCGCCGGAACCAGCCGCAGGCTGATGACATAACGCATCGCACCCGCCAGCCGTTCACGCACCTGGGTCTCCTCATCCGTACCGAACATGCCGACGATGCGATTGACCGTCATGGCCGCACTGGTGGTGTGCAGTGTGCTGAAAACCAAATGCCCGGTTTCTCCCGCGCTCAATACGATCTCCATCGTTTCGCGGTCGCGGATTTCGCCGATGAAAATAACTTTCGGCGACTCCCGCATGGCCGCGCGCATGCCTTTGTGAAAACTGTAAAAATCGCGCCCCAGTTCCCGCTGGCTGAACGTGGCCCTGACCGGCGTGAACACAAATTCAATCGGATCTTCCAGCGTGAGGACGTGGATGTCCCGTGTTTTGTTGATTTCGTTCAGCATTGCGGCAATGGTCGTCGTCTTGCCCATGCCCGTGCCGCCGGTCACAAAAATGATGCCGTTTTTCTCCTTGATGATCTCATGAAAGACCGGTGACAGTTTGAGCGATTCAAAAGTCGGAATCAGCGGCTTCAAGTGACGCATCACCATCGCGTAATTTCCGTTCTCGAAGTAAATGTTGACGCGAAACCGGCAGGCGCTTTTCAGCGTATAACCGCAATCGCACGAGCCTTGCTCCTTCAAATCCAGCAGCAGCCGCGGTTTTTTATCAATGATGACCCCGGCCATGGCTTCAATGTATTCGCTGGTAAGCGCCGGAACGGCCAGTTCGTGGACAAATGGCTTGAGCTCGCCTTGAGTCTCAACCTGCATCGGCCTTCCCGTCACGAAGACCAAATCTGAAACACCGTCGGCGGATTGAACCATCGCGTCCAGCAACCGATCCAGTTGCTCTTTGTTCATAAAGCGCCCCGACTATATGGCTCAAAATTTTCCGTGTCCACCCAAAATTCGTTGGTGAGTCAGTCTGAAATCCCGGCAGCGCCTCATTTGACGTTAAAATCTAAAAGCAGGGCTTTTCGCCGCGATATTGAAATGAAAAAAACCAGAGTGAGCGCCATGCCGGCGCTTGATTGTTCCGCAGATTTTCAGCCAGATTGCTGGCCGGAGCGCCGATGGTCAGCGACGCAATACCGCTAGAATGGAAATGATGACTAAGAAGAGCGCTCCGCTGGGGGCAACCCAAGCGTCGCTGGCCAGCATCGGCGTGAATAATAACAGATGCATAATTTTCCTTTCGTTTTCGACGGCAATTTATTTGCCGTTATTGGGTAACGACCTATAAATAACTCAAATTCAAATTATAAGCAAGTCAAATTAATTGGAAAAGGCGACGGGCTTCTGTGGTATGCGAATACGCCACACCTCGCGCTTCGATTAAATTGAAACTGCCGGTCGCGCAATCTGCTCGGCATTTACTTCAACTGCCAATGGTTGTCATGCGCGCCAAATAGCGCTTCGGCTGGACATTCGGCACCGACGGACCCTGCGCTTGGGCAAAGGCAATCTTCGAACGCAGCAACAAGGTTCCCAGGCACATGTCCGCCAGCGGCAGAACGACGTTGAAGTTTTTGTTCATGTAACGATGATGCAGCAGATGATGGCCGTTGAGCCGGAAGAAAATTCCCGAACGTTCCACGTGCCGCTTTTTAGGCAGATGCATGCACCAGTGCATGTATTCGTAAGCCGTGAAATAGAGCGAGCAGGCCACCGCCGCCCCGCACAAAATTCCCCATTTCTCGGAGATAAAGGCCGAAATCAAAAACGGCAGCAGGCCAACCGCCACCAGCACCGGCCCGTTCCACCACGCCATCGGGATGGTTTTTTTGTCCGGTTCGCGGACGAGGTGATAGGTGTGGTCGGCTTTGAAAATGTGATGATGCACGAGCGTGTGCCGTTCAAACGGATAGCGAAAGTATTTCACAAAGAAGGAGCGATGCATCAAATAACGGTGCAACGTCCATTCGAACAACGAGCCGAAAACGGTTCCGGCAACGATTCCGATGGCGCACCAAAAAAGAAACATGGACATAAAACAACTCTAACTTTCTATTTTGAAGACAGAAGGAGAACTTCCGGTGAACGCCTGAACTCGAATCGGTCTTGTTTGTTCAAGCAGATACTCGCTTCATTTGGGGATTCACTCAAGCTTTATTTTCGCCTTCCGGCATTTTCTCCGGTTTGCCGCCTGAAAAAATAGTTGCAGATAGTTGTTGCTATTGCCGGGAAACCGGCGATGCTTTCTCCGTGTCTAATAGCTCGCCCCTTTCAAGGCATGGGAATCTCAAATGAACTTCGTTCAATGATGATTTTAAACCGGTGTTCGGGAACAGTCTAAAAAGTGCGGTTAATCGGACAAAAACATTGCATGAATAATAAATTGTTTGTAGGAAATCTCTCCTTCAATACCACTGAAAACGACCTGAACGACGCGTTCGCCGCGCACGGCACGGTTACTGAAACGAACCTGATGATGGATCGCACCACCAACCGTCCGCGCGGATTTGGTTTTGTGACCATGAGCACGGAAGAAGAAGCCCAAAAAGCCATCGCCGCCCTGAACGGCGCGCAATTGGATGGGCGCGCTATTACCGTCAATGTCGCCAGACCTCGCGAAGAACGTCCTAGCGGCGGCGGTGGTCGCCGCGGATACGGCGGCGGCGGTGGTGGTGGTTATGGCGGACAACGTCGCGATCGCTACTAATCGCTGGCAAATTTCACGGCGGGGTTCGGGTGAACCGGACCCCGCCTCTTTTTTTATTTGCATGAGAGAAGAAGCGATTGAAATCGAAGGTAGCATCAAAATTGTCCTGCCCGGCACCATGTTCCGCGTCGAGCTGGACAACAAACACCTTGTCCTCGCCACCATTTCCGGAAAGATGCGCAAACGTTTTGTTCGCCTCACCGTTGGCGACCGCGTAAAAATGCAAATGTCCCCTTACGATTTGGACAAGGCGCGCATCGTTTGGCGGTTGCGCTGAACCTCCGATTCAATTTCGCAGCCTAGCCCCGCCGTTGGTCCACGCAGAGGCACCGTCCATCGAGCCACCCGGATATCGCAGCCAGCCCGGCGAAAGCGACGCGGTGGAATGGTGATGACAGCTTGGGCGCGCCACATAGACACGGCTTCAATAGTAATTACGCCGACCGGGGAATTTGTTACGTTTCCAGTGCCCGGAAACTCGGGTCAATATGCACCATCACCCCTCCAGTCGCGCCACTCATCCGCCCGGCGTTTGGCCGGGCTTGGATGGCGGCCTCACATTCTTGACCGCCGCCGCCGCGCGGTAGGTCACCGGCACTTGCCAGTCGGCATAATTCGGATTGAAGGTTTTCATGGCGCTGATGATTTGCTGGCGGAACGTCGTTTCAATCAGATTTCCCTGTCCCGGCCAGATTTTGAAGTGGACGCGGACAAATTCCCAGCCGCCGCCCGGCGCCGTTTCCACCGGCCCAATCACCGGTTCGGCCAGGATGATGGCACCGAACTGCATCCACATCCCGTTGGCGATGTCCCCGATGATCTTGACGGCCTTGTCCTGGTCTGCGCCCGCCGGAATCTGCACGTCCGCATACGCAAACACCCCGCCGTGCGGAAACCGGCTCACATTGGCGATGGTGCGGTTGGGGATGAACACCACCTGATTGTAAAAATTCCGCAGTGTGGTGAACCGCAGCCCGATTTCCTCCACCCTGCCGACGACAACGACCGTGCCGGCAATCTCCACCAGATCGCCCACGTCCATCGCGTCCGAAAAAATCAGCGTCAGGCTGATGACCACGTCCTGCACCAGCCCCTGCGAACCGAAGCTGATGGCCAGCGCGAGGATGGAGGCGCTGGCCAGATAATCCTCCAAATTAAGGTTGAACAATTCCTGCAACACCAGGCCAATTGCAAAAAAATACATGACGGACGTCACCGCGTTGGCGATGAGCTGGATGAGCGTGATGAACTTTGGCTGCTGCGTGACAAAGCCGAGCGGACTTTTCTGCGCGTGGCTTTTGCTGATGATCCATTCACTGATGTTCCGGATGGCCTTGACCGTCAGGTGCAGCAGAATGACCAGCACCACGAGGAGCAGCAGCCGCATTCCCGTGGACGATTCATGCCCGGAGAAATGGTGAAAAATGCGCTCCATCACCGTCGCGTTGTTCGTTTCCGACGACGATGACAGGGGTGGCAAATTGGTCGCGCTCATCAAAATTCTTTTGGCGGATTGAATGGCAACCCGCGCCGGAGGATTAAACACGGTTTTGCCGGCTTCGCAAGATTCTGCTCCCATGGAATTGCGGCGGACCCCGCAAGCCGGGGCCAATTTTAGACAGAATCAATAGAACGAACAAAATTCAATTCTTACAATTCTGTGAATTCTTTCTTACCGAATCAATTGCCCTTGCCAAGATGAAATGAATTTTTCAAGATGCGCGCGGAAAGGACAAAACATCATGACGCTCAAACTGCCGGCATCAAGGCCGGTTCCGTCAGGGAACCAGCCGCAGCGCCATGAAGAATCTTTTTCCGTATGAAACAATATTTGACTGTCGCCCTCGCTTTGGTTTGCGCCGTGTTGGTCATTGCTCTAATCGTGATAAAACACGTTGACAATGCGCAGCAGGCCGGTGATGCCGGCGCGATTGCCGATTTTTCGAACCAGTTGGACTCGGCGCAGATGCAAATCTCCCTGTGCAATGGAAGAATCATCGAATTTTCCAACAGCCTCGACCAATGCCAGTCCGCCGCCTTGACGCTTTCAAATCAGTTGAACGACTCCCAATCCACCGTTGCTCTCGATGCCGGACAAGTCACCAACTTGAACCAGCAGGTCGCGGAAATGAAATCGGAAATGGAATCGAGCAACGAAACCTTCAGCCTCCGCGTCACGGATTTGACCAACCAGGTCGCCCAACTCACGACCCGACTCGCCCTGACCGAGACCAATCTGGTCCAGGCCGACAAAAATTATGCCTCGGTGGAATATGGTTTGCGCCGGGACGTGGCCGCGCGGCTCGTGGTGGAGCAAAAATTCCACGACCCGGCGGCGTTGCAGGCCCAATTGGAGTATCTGAAGCAGAATCCGGAGGAAACGGTTTCCGCCCAGAGCATCTATGCCGGTTTGGATTTGGAAGTGACCTCGAACGGAGTCCACGTCATTTCCTCACAATGATTCGTCACGGTTCGGAATCTTCTGCCATTCTGTAATAAATCAGGGCAAAGGCTGCGGGCGTGTTTGCTCCCTCAATCGCATGGTTTTTTGCCATGTCTGCATGGATTGTTACCACCTCAACGGCATCGCGCGTCAAAAGTCCTCGGCCGATTTGGATTTTACCGTGAAAGAAGGGAATTTTAATGGCGGCACACTCCAAGCTTTAAGTGGAGGCATGAAAACAAATACAAAAATAATTGGCTTAATGACAGGTATTGCCAGCCTGGCGGCTTTGCCATTAATGGCAAGGCCTGCGATCGCAATCCAGATCGGCGTGCCCGCGCCGCCGCCTCCGACGGTAATAGTGCAGGCGCCCGTGCCCGCAGTAGCGGTGACGGTCGGGGTTCCTGACACCTATGTCTGGGACGGTACCGAATACGTCGGCATGGTCGGTGATCAATATTATTACCTCGGCCCCGGCAACGTCTGGATTGTCTGCAATCCCGTCCGGCTGGCGCGTTTCCATGCCTGGGTAAAAATCCATCCCGATTGGCGCGTCCACGCCACGGTCAATATGAAATACCGCCTGGACGCCCAGGGGCATGCACATCCGCGGACTGATGCGGCGACTCCCGATAAAAAGGACCACAACCACGGTCATTGAACGGAATTGCCGCCAAAACCACCGCACACAACATTATGAAAAATAAAATTGTTCTCGGTATTTGCAGCCTCGCGGTTCTGGCCTTGATGCCGGGTTGCGTGGTCGAAGGACCGCCGCCGCCCGTCGCGGCGGAGGTCACCGTGGTTCCTGATTCTTACGTCTGGGACGGTTACGAATACGTCGGCCTTTACGGCGACCAGTATTACTACCTCGGCCCCGGCAACGTGTGGATTGTCTGCGACCCGGTCCGGCTGGCGCGTTTTCACGATTACGTGAGAGTTCATCCCGACTGGCACGCCCACGCCACCGTCAATGTGCGGTTCCGTGGCAACGCTCCGAAACGCGAGCCGCCGCACCACGCGGCGCCGCCGCCCCGCAAAGATGACCACGACCAAGACTACGGCCATTGAACAAAGCTGCACCGCCACCGACGCCAGTCCCAACTTGATTTGACTATCCCGCGCGCCAGCGCATCGAGCAGGTTCTCCAGCCTGCTGATGGGCCGGGCATTTCTGTCCGGCGTTTCGAAACGGGCTGGTGGAAAGCCGCCCGCACCCGCAGACAGGAATGTCTGCGCTGCTTCACGCAGACGCCAGACGCGTTGACGGCATGACTCAATAATTTTGCGTCGTGAAGAACTTGAACCTGCGGTGGATTTTCCTTTCCGACTTGGCGGCCAGACAAGCTTCTGGCAAATTTACATCGTGACTGGAGTTAAAAAAATTCCGGCTGTGCTGCTTGCCTTGGCGGGCATTTGCCTGCTTGCCGGTTGCAACACCCCCGGCGGAGACACCGGCACAAGCAGCGGAGGCAATGCCACCGTCAAGGAACGCGGCGTCTATACCACCCTGGCCATGCCAGGAGAGAATCTTGATATGCCGGGATCCGGTTATGTCAGCCGCAACACCTTTGGACTCGGCCAAACCCCGGCGGCGGTGGTTGTTGGTTACGGCTTCTGGGATGGCAACAACAATCAGCCACAGCCGTTCGACTTGGAGTTGGACGAAGCGGCCACCGGCGCAGTCGTCTTCAAAGCGAGCGGCGACGCCTACCTCGACAAGGCGGCCATCTTCAATTTGCCCATCCGCAAAAGCGGCGATTACCATTTGAAGCTGATCATGAGCGGTTCCGTCGCCGATACCTGGGATTTCTCGGTAACCCGCAATGTTCCCGCCGACATCCCTTCCGCCACGGGACAACCGCCGGTGTATGCCCAGGGCAATTTCAGCGCCAGCATCGAGCCGGTGCAAACCACCGACGTCTTCATGGACTACGATGACACGCTGATGCAATACCTCCTCAACTCGGTCCAAAGGGAATTGGTCGGAGCCAGTCACGATGATTTTGCCCAGGTCCCTCCGGGTCAAGTCGTCATCCAGTTTGACTTGAGTGAAACGGGACAGGTCAGCTCGCCGCAAATCGTCCAAAACACCCTGACCGACGCGCTCGGACAATTCTTCCTCCACGCGCTTCAAGCCGGAGCACCCTATCCAGCCTGGCCCGCCGCCATCCGCGCTGCCTTCGGTTCCGATACGCGAGTGATGAAAGTCATGTTCAACTACCAATAATTCATTCCGAACCTTCTGTCATTCTGTCTGGAATTTCGGTATTGTATCATTTTGAAATCGTGAATTTCACTTTCCGCTGGCAATTCCGTCCGGCTTGGTGCAAATTCTGGCCATGCCTAGCCGCGCAAGCAAAAAGACCATTTTCTTTGGCCGCAACTGACACGGAAGAGTTGTCCGGTGACCGTCCGCAAGGACCTCAGGGCTCAAACAAACTTTCGGGAACCGGATTGCCGCAGTAAAGGCAAAGCCGCCGATGCGCCGACACCATCCGGCCGCAAGTTGGACATTTCTCCTGCGCGTCCTTGTCCGCTCCGCTGTTTCGCAGATCAATGGCGTTGATGGCCTTGACCAAATCATCATCTGAATATCCATGCTCCTTTTTCATGAACGTCCAGAGCGCCTCGGTAATCATCATCAACCGGTCAACGTCGTGCTTCAACAAATCCGCCTCTGATTTTGTTTCATCGGCCTCCGCCCTGGCCTCGTCCAAACCAACTGCCGCCATGCCTCGTTTTGAGAACATCCCCATGCCCGATAAGCTTGAATAAAACATAATTTCCTGAACTATCCCCGTTTCAAAAGCAATGTCAAGTTCGGCGGGGTAGTGGGATACATGGAAAACGTTTTTCTTTGGAGCGTGGTAAAAGATGCGTTAAAGTGTTTCGTGGCTTGGCTATGGCCTGCGCCATCCTTGCCCTGCCCACGGGCAAGGTTCTAGGGGAAATGGCATTTGTCAAGGGCTGGAGCGAAGATTTTTGGGATTATCTACTTGACAAACAATCAGCGTCATGGCATCTTTGAGCCATGAAAACGAAATCGCCGCTGAAGGATTTAACGCTGATTCAAATCATTGACCGCTTTCCCGATGATGACACCGCGCGCAAGCATCTGGAAACCGTGCTTTGGAAAGACGGCATTGTCTGCCCGCATTGCCAGTGTAAGGACCAAAAGCAGTTTTCCGAAATCGCGGCCAATCCCGCCAAGAAAATCCGCGCCGGTCTGCGCTATTGCGCCAATTGCAAAAGCCAGTTCACAGTCACCATTGGCACGATTTTCGAGGACAGCCATATTCCGCTCCGCAAATGGCTGATTGCTTGGTATCTGATTTGCAGTTCCAAAAAGGGAATTAGTTCGCTCCAATTGAAGCGCATTCTGGAAATCGGCTGTTACGGCACGGCATTATTCATGGCTCACCGCATCCGGTTTGCGCTGCAACAAACCAGTTTTGCCGACAAGCTGTCTGGCACGATTGAAGCGGATGAATGCCATGTGCCAGTGGGCGCAAATGAGCCGGACGCAAAACGCGCCACAAAACACGCCCGCGTGTTTTCAATGGTTGAACGGCGCGAAAATGGCCGCGTCCGAAGCCAAGTAATGAACACGGTCAGCGGCGCAAACCTGAAACAAGTTGTGCGGGATAATGTTCAAATGTCATCCGAACTTCACACTGACCAGCATCCCGGCTACACGGGATTGGAGCATGATTATTACCACCACGCCATCAAACATCGCGCGGGCGAGTTTAAGCGCGTGGAAGGCCAAAGAATCGTGACAACGGCCAGCGTGGAATCGTTCTTCTCGCTTCTGAAAAGAGGCATAGTGGGGACTTTTCACCATGTCAGCGAACAGCATTTGCCGCTTTACGTTGCCGAATTTGACCATCGGCACAACTTCCGAAAAGTCAGCGACGGCGAGCGGACGGATTGCGGATTGACAAAGGCCGTGGGGAAGCGTTTGATTTATCGCCAATGAAAGTCGGTATTTTAACGCTTTGTGAATCTGCATCTACTACTGGCATATCGCAATCATTAAACATCGTCGGCGCATCTGATATGATTTTTGCCGATAATGCACCAAACGTCATTCCGGTTTGTTGCCTTGTGTATAGAATCCGGTTTGACCTTTCCGAAGAAGGTATTCACGCCATTAAGGTTTCAATTATTGATCTGGACGGAAAGTTTGTTGTTCGGCCAATTGAAAGAAAATTTGATGTTAAAATTCAAGGCAATTTTTCAACGATATTAAAACATGGCATTATGAATCTAAACAGAGTGTTGCTACCGACCTTCGGCGAATATCGCGTCGAACTTTTCGTGGATGCAGTTCGATTAGAGTCGCAAACATTGTATTTCCTAAAAAAGTGACCTTCCATCCGAAATGCGGATACCAAACATTTAATTTTCGCTTTGACTTCACACTAATTTCGAGAAGTCAAAACCCGCAGTCAACTTGCGTTTTGACTTGGCGTGATTTTCACGCATATTGACGCCATGACAACACCCGCGCCAGCCAACATTCCGAAGGATTGGAAACCGTTTCGCCTGGCGAACGGCACAACGCGCTGGTTGCCAGATTGGGCAGACAAACCGCTTGGATTCGCCTTTGACCCGCAGGCCGCTTTGCGGCGCGCGGCCTATGTCAAACTGCCAAAACGGAAGGGCAGAGCGGTTAGACTTGGCGGGAAATCCTGTTGAAAAAATACTAAATCCTTGCAATCAATCAGTTGCGACTATTTATGTTTGTCAACTAGACAATCCCAAAA